>Ga0007816_1000077_pt1 | contig 28274 bp, 24 predicted proteins | sample CryBogCBE27Jul09_FD_71213 | JGI IMG/M metagenome (GOLD analysis project Ga0007816, IMG submission 71213) | Freshwater microbial communities from Crystal Bog, Wisconsin, USA - CBE27Jul09 | ecosystem: Environmental > Aquatic > Freshwater > Lake | place: Crystal Bog, Wisconsin, USA | collected...
GCAGGATGGGATTGTCGAGGATCATCGCCACCTTGACTCCAACGCTGTCGAAACGCTGTGCCAACCTGACAAGTCCAGCAGTCCATGCGGCGTCCGACGGGCGAACGTTCCACGTCTCACCGGTGAGTGATGTCCGCTCGGCGAAGACGATGACCTTGGGATGGAGTGCAACGAGTGCACGAACAGCGGCCGCCTTCCATGTCGTACATGCAGCTCCTGAGGGCGTAGTCGTGAGGGGGCACTGTGGGCGCCACAACAGCACCGTCCGGAGATTGGCTGCTTCCGCAGCCACAACAAGTGCCGGAGCCCACATCGCGGCATGAGAATCCCCGAACAGGGCGATGGTTCCTCGGGCAGTTGTCGGTCCAAATTTGCAGAGATGAGACGGGTCGGAGCAACGACCCGCTCCGGCGAGTTCATTCCAGGGCATCCGAGATGACAGCAGTGCAATCGGAGGGTCGACGTTTGCTGGAACACGTTTGATCTCACTGGCCTTAGCAACGAGGGACTCAATCGCCTTAACCGACGGCAGAGAGGCTCCGGAGAACGTTTGCGCTCCGCACATGATCAGTGTGGCGGTCAGCGCAACGATCGCTCCTCGTCCTCTTCGATGCATCGTGAACGCTCCTCTGTGATTCGCCACTCGAAAGTCTCGCGCTGCTTTGCGGCACTTGCGTGGGGGGCTCCTACCAACTTCTTACTGGATTTCAGCCGTTGCCTTACCTTGGCAGCCCACACTGTTGGTGGGCACGAGGCCCGAAAGACCCGAAGGAGGTTCCCATGACCTACGCAGCGATGTTCATCGCCACGCTGATCGCCGTTCCTGCAGCGATTGCCCCAGTGCTCGTTGGGCTGCACCGCACGCACCGCGACGAGCGCACCCGTGCCGTCGTGCCCGTGCGCTAGCCGACAGTTGCAGTACCCCTGACCAACCGATCGCTCGGCGCTCCCCCTCCCCAGCTCCAAACGACCGGTTGGTCGCGTGCCCGGAAGGCGTCAACGAGCGAGTGCGCTCCCGAGGCGACGAAGTTGGTCGGTTGGGCCACCGAGGGTGGTGAACAACTGGCGGGTGAGCATGAAGTAGCGGTGCAGCGGGTAGTCCCGGTCGACACCGACGCCGCCGTGCACGTGCACGCAGGCATGCACGACCCGGTCGGCGCCTTCAGAGGCCCACCACTTCGCCGTGGCGATCTCTCGCTCCGCAGGTCGACCAGCAGCGAGCAACCACGCCGCCTGGGTCATCGTGAGGGAGATGGCCTCGGCGTCGACGTAGGCATCGGCCACTCGCTGGCCAACTGCCTGGAAGGTGGCAATCGCCTTGCCGAACTGCTCGCGAGTCGTGGTGTACGAGGCTGCCAACTTGAGCGATGCCGCAGTGGCACCGGCTTCAATGGCACAGAGCGCAACGGTGTAGCGATCGGTCATGGCGGCAATCGGGGCCACCCCGTCAGCTCCAGCACCGCCGAGAATCTGATCGGCCGAAATGTGAACCTCGCTGAGGGCGACCTGTGCCTCAGGAACGTAGGTTCCCGCTTGGGCGGTCACGACGACCCCATCAGCATCGGCAGGTACGAGGGCAACGATCACACCGCTCGGAGTTGCGGCTGGGATGAGGAAGAGCCCAGCTCGCACACCACCAGGTACGCAGGCCTTTACCCCAGAGAGGACGAAGCCATCGCCACTCGGCGTGGCGGTCACCCGAGGGTGGGAACCACCGAGATCAACCCGTCCGCCGTTCACCTCGACGAGGGCAGCGGTGGCGAGCAGGCTCCCAGAGGTGAGCGCGTCGAGGTAGGCCACCTTCTGCGCTTCGGTGCCGAAGGTCACGAGGGGGAAAATTGCGAGTTGTGTCTGCTCGGCAACGGGAACGTAGGCAGCGGTTGCCCCCACCTGGCGGAGCACCTGTACCGTCGAGATGATGTCGAGGCCGGCACCTCCGTCGGCTTCTGGCACCTCGAGGCTCAAGAGGCCAGCGTTGGCCACTTCGGTCCACAGCGCAGCGTGGAACGGCCCGAGTGGGTCCCCGTTGAGTTCGATCTCCCGCATGGTCTCATGCGTCGCCAAGTCGCTGAACAGTCGAGTGGCGAGTTCGGTGACCGCGAGTTGCTCTTCATTCAGTGCGAAGTCCATGGTCCCGCTCCCCTAACGTCCGAGTCGCGGCAGGCCGAGGCCGAAGGTCGCGATCAGGTCTCGTTGAATTTCATTGGTCCCGCCACCGAAGGTGAGGATCACCATGGAGCGGTAGTACATCTCGAGGCGTCCAGCCAGGACGGCTGCGTCGCTGCCGCGCTGGAGGTAGGAGGCTTGCCCGATGACCTCCGAGAGCGCCTTGAAGGCCCGGAGGTAGAACTCGGTACCGAACACCTTGATGGACGACGCATCGGCCACATCGAGGTGCCCTTGGGTGGCCTGCCAGGCCACCTTCCAGTTGATGAGTCGGAGGTACTCGAGTTCTGCTGCGACCTTGGCCAAGTGGATCTGCACCCACTCTTGGTCGATGACCTTGCGACCATCGCCGAGGTCGGTGTCTTTGGCCCACCTCGTGACGTCGCCGAGCACTCGGTCGATGATGCCGGGAGAACACAGCGTGACCCGCTCGTGGTTCAGTTGCTGCGTGATCAAACTCCAGCCGTTGTTCTCGCCGCCGACCAGGTTCGTGGCCGGCACCCGAACGTCTTCGTAGAAGACGTAGTTGATGTCGTGGGTGCCCATGAGGCGCATCGGCACGATGCGAATGCCGGGGGTGTCCATGGGCACGATGATCATCGAGATGCCCTTGTGCTTCTTGGCCTCCGGATCGGTGCGGACCGCAAGCCAGCAGTAGTCGGCACCATTGGCGAGCGAGGTGTAGATCTTGCCGCCGTTGATGACGTACTCATCGCCGTCTCGGACGGCTGCGGTCTTGAGCGACGCGAGGTCGGTGCCGGACTCGGGCTCGCTGTAGCCGATGCAGAAGTGGATGTCTCCAGCCAAGATGCCGGGCAAGAAGCGCTGCTTCTGCTCATCGGTACCGAACTGCATGATCGTCGGGCCGACCGTGTTGATGGTGAGCATGGGAACCGGTGCCCCCGAACGCATCGACTCATCGAAGAAAATGAACTGCTCCACAGCGGAGCGTCCTTGGCCACCCCACTCCTTCGGCCATCCAATGCCGAGCCAGCCATCGGTTGCCATCTGCTTGACCACCGAGCGCACGGTGCCGCCAATGCCGTGCCCGTCGGCGAGCTTGGCTTCAACCTCCGGCGTCAGCAGTGCTTCGTAGTAGGTGCGGAGTTCACTCCGCAGCGCCTCTTGCTCTTCGGTGTACCCGATCTGCATCTGTGCCCCCACAGCTCTGAGCGGACGTTTCCCCGCTCGCCGCCGTCACCTTATCGGCACAGCGCTCAGGGGTGCCACCTCCGCCACCTTGGCTACGCTTCGGTAACATCACCAGAGCGAGGCACCCCGCCTCTCGACTCACCAAGGAGCAACCATGCCTGAAGCCGTCATCGTCGCCACGGGGCGCACCCCGATTGGCCGAGCCGTCAAGGGCTCGCTCAAGGACTGCCGTCCTGATGACCTCACCGCCCTCGCCGTTCGCGAAGTGCTGAAGAAGGTCCCCCAGCTCGACCCGAACTCCGTTGAAGACCTCATCCTCGGCTGCGGACAGCCCGGTGGTGAAGGTGGCTACAACATGGCCCGAGTCGCCGCCATCTTGGCCGGCCTCGACAACGTTCCCGGCGTGACGGTCAACCGCTACTGCTCCTCCTCGCTCCAGTCGATCCGCATGGCCGCCCACGCCATTCGTGCCGGCGAAGGCGACGTCTTCGTCGCTGCTGGTGTTGAGACCGTCTCGCGCTACTTCAACGGTGCCGCCGACACGGGCCCGCACAACCCCCTCTTCGCTGAGGCCGAGGCCCGCACTGCAGCTCGCTCCGGTGCCGTCACGACACCGTGGACCCCGCCAGGCCACCTCGGCGACATCTACATCGCCATGGGCCAAACGGCAGAGAACGTCGTCGAGTTCGAAGGCGTGACGCGCGAGGAGATGGACCTCTTCGCCTACAACTCGCAGCAGCGTGCCGCTGCTGCCATCGAGCGTGGCTTCTTCGAGCGGGAGATCATCCCCGTCACCCTCGCTGACGGCACGGTCATCTCCACCGACGACTGCCCGCGCCCCCAGACCACCCTGGAGGGCCTCGCCGGCTTGAAGCCCGCCTTCCGTGAAGGTGGCTCCGTGACCGCTGGGAACGCCTGCCCACTCAACGACGGCGCCGCCGCAGTGGTCGTCATGAGCGACACCAAGGCCAAGCAGCTCGGCATCACGCCGCTGGCTCGCATCGTGTCCTCCGGCGTCTCGGGCCTCCACCCAGAGATCATGGGTCTCGGGCCAATTGAGGCCATCCGTCAGGCGCTTGGACGGGCCAACCTGACCATCGACCAGATCGACCTCGTCGAGATCAACGAAGCCTTCGCTGCTCAGGTCATCCCCTCGGCCAAGCACCTCGGGATCTCGTTCGACAAGTTGAACGTCAACGGTGGTGCCATTGCACTCGGCCACCCCTTCGGCCAGACCGGTGCTCGCATCATGACCACCCTCATCAACGGCCTCGAGGACTCCGGCAAGCAGTACGGCCTCGAGTCCATGTGCGTCGGCGGTGGCCAGGGAATGGCAATGATCGTTGAGCGCCTGAGCTAATTCAGCGACCCTGCACGTCAAAGAACGCCCCTGGCCCTCGGGTCAGGGGCGTTCTTCGTGCATGGGGTGCGCGGCAACCGAGAAGCCATGCTCACTGCGTCGAACGCCATCGCTCCGCTCACGTCCTGGCAGGGAAATGGAGCACCTGAGCCCAGCGCTCCTCCCGTATCGACGCCGACACCGAGACTCTCGAGGCGTGACTCGTCAATGCAACGCGCTCGAGAATGATGTTCAGGATCACCCCATGCTCCGAAGTTCCTTCGCCGCGTGCGAGGACCGACAACGCATGGTTCCGTGGTGCATCGAACAGGACTGCGAACGCCATGCACCATGGTGTCAGTTCGCTCCAGCGACGGAGCGCGCATCGGTTCGCGCTCGTCAGCACCACCCCTCGGTATCGACCTCCGAGGAGGACGTCAGGCCTGGCTCGCTGCCGCCTTCATCTCCACAATGGCAGGCACGGGTCCAGGATCAATGCCGACGTGAGCTGCGAGGCCAAGCGACACGAGGTCGGCAATGGCCGTTCCGTGCAGGAGCTCGACGAGTGCCCCACCGTCGCTCAGAAGGAGATCGTGTCGTGCGGCAACTTGCTCGTCGAGCACGTCATCGAGCAATGCTCGGCGGCGTACGTCGACTCGGTCATCGCTCGGGCGATGGAAGGAGAGCACCGTGAAGACCTGCCGGGTGATGTCACCACCTTGACCGAACCCAGCAATGGTGCTGTAGGCGAGGTCGGGAAGCCGAAGCGGGAAGGCGAGCGTCTTCGCGTTCTCCTCGATCTGGCATGCCAACCGTCGAGCCACGACGCCGCCCATCGCACCGGCGCCAATGGCGAGCACCATGGTCCGGTCGATCTGTCGAACGATTTCGCCGAGTTCACCCTCGAGCGCTGCATTCGAGAGCACAGCCTCGTGCGCCGCGATGCCGAGGTTGAGTTCACGCTCCAATACTTCCCGACCATCCTCGTCGAGGACCTCACTCACGAGGAGGAGGGTGCTGATCACCGTCTCGAGGAATGCCCACCTGGGCCCTGGGGCTGCACCATCGAGCGAGACGACGACCCCACCCGCGCCGCGCACGAGGTCTCCGAGTGGACCACGCGCCTGGAGGGCAGCGACACTCGATCCAGTCTCGATTGCTCGGTCGACGTGGGTGAGGACCTCGGGCGTGTCACCAGCGAACGACGCTGCGATGACGAGGACACCAGGTCCGAACCTGACAGCGTCATGAGTGGTGACTCGAATGGCCGGTACGTCGGTTCGGGGGCGCAACCATGCTTGGACGGCATCGAATGCGAGGCCGAGCGCACCACTTGCGACGAGGTAGATGGCGCGTGGAACCTCTTCGAGGTGCAGCGGGCGGACGGTGCTGCGCTGATCCGTCAGTCGCTGCCCGGTCGCACTGAGGTAGGCCCGACACCCGAGGGAATCAACGGCGTCGACCGAAGCCACGACTTCTACTTGGACTTGTGGCCGTGGCCAGAACCGGTCTCTACCGCTTCGCCTCGGCTGAAGCGCTGCTCGAGGTCGGCCACAGTTGCCGGATCCACATCGCTGGCTTCGGTGGGGATGAGGACCGGAATGTCACCGTCGATCCGGAAGGACTTGTGGAGACGTGGGTTGTAGAGGAGGTTGAGCTCGGCGTAGTAGCGGAGCGGCTGCTTGTCGAGCGGACAAGCGAGGACTTCAACGAGCAGGGAATCGAGCGCCATGAGGACTCCGTTCTAGGCGGTTTCGAGGAGGGATCGAACGAGGGCCTGCACCTCAGCGACATGAGTGGCCACGTCAGCGGGCGATGGGGCTTCTACGTTGAGGCGGAGCAGTGGTTCGGTATTGGACGGACGGAGGTTGAACCACCAGTCGTCGTAGGTCGCCGTCAAGCCGTCCAAGTGATCGAGGATCGGACCGGCGCCTTCCAAGTGGCGAGCCACGAGCTCAACGGCCAGCTTGGGGTTGGGCACTTCGGTGTTGATCTCTCCCGATGCCGAGTACTTCGCGTACGGCGCCACGAGCTCCGACAGCGACTTACCGGTCGACCCCATGAGGCCGAGCACCACCATCGCGGTGATGATTCCCGAATCGGCGTTGAAGTTCTCTCTGTAGTAGTAGTGCCCGGAGTGTTCCCCACCGAACACCGCTCCCGTGCGCTCCATCTCCGCCTTGATGAAGGAGTGGCCCACGCGGGTCCGCACTGCAGTGCCACCGTTCGCAGCGATGACTTCGGGGACCACCTTGGAGCAGATGAGGTTGTAGAGGATGGTGGCGCCAGCGTGGCGCTTGCCCATGGCGTCGGCGACCATCGCCGTCGTGAGTGATCCGGAGACACCCTCAGCGTGCTCGTCGACGAGGAAGACCCGGTCGGCGTCACCGTCGAAGGCGAGGCCGATGTCGGCGCCGCGCTCCACGACCGCTCGCTGGAGGTCGACCAAGTTCTCGGGCTGGATGGGGTCAGCTGGGTGGTTGGGGAAGGAGCCGTCGAGCTCGGGGTACAAGATGTCGACCTCGAAGGGAAGCCCAGCCATGACGAGCGGCACCACGAATCCCCCCATGCCGTTCGCGGTGTCGGCCACAATCTTGAGCGGGCGGAGTTGCTCGACGTCGATGAAGGAGTGCACGTGCTGCACCCACTCGGCCAACAGGTTCCGCGCAGTGACGATTGGCGTCGCAGGTGCCGGTGGGTTGGTCATGAACGCCTCGGTCAGGGCTTGAATCTCTGCCAGTCCCGTGTCTTGACCAATGGGACGAGCGCCGGCAAAGCACAACTTCACGCCGTTGTACTGCGCCGGGTTGTGCGAAGCGGTGAACATCGCACCTGGTCGATTGAGGTGCCCAGCGGCGAAGTAGAGGAAGTCAGTGGATGCCAAGCCGAGGTCGATGATGGCAACCCCCTGCGTGGCAGCACCCTCTGCGAACGCTGCCGTCAACTCCACGCCGGATTCACGCATGTCTCGAGCGACGAGCAGTTCGGGACTCGCGCAGAATTTGGCCACAGCCGCGCCGAGCGCACGCACGAGCGCCGCATCGATCTGATCGGGATAGGTCCCGCGAATGTCGTACGCCTTGAAGACCGCAGATGGAGTAGTCACAGTGCCCCCATGCTACTTCGCTCCTTCGTCGGACCTTGAAGTCCAGAGGGCCGAGTGGTCGGTTCGGAGTAACCTCGCAGCGTGTTTCGCACTCGAACTCGCGTGGCGGCAGCGATGGCTGCCGGAGCCATCACCCTCAGTGCGTGCGGGTCGCCGAACCCATCGGCCATTGTCAGCGCTCGTGCCGCGGCGGACCACGCTTCGGCCGTTCTCGTCACCGATACCGCCACCGTCCTCGGAGCGACCTCCACCATCTCGGGGTTCATTGGTCGATCGACCGCATCGGTTACCTGGACCGACGGCGCGCTCGGCGCACTCATCATCACCGAGGACCACGCCCATCTCTACGTGAGTGGCTCGACGCCAATGCTCGCCCACGTGCTGCACCTGAGCGCTCGAGCGCAACGGATCCTCGGCGGCGGAACGGTTGACCTCGTAGCTGGCGACGCCCCCTTCGCTTCGCTCAAGGCCTTGGTCTCCCTCTCCGGGATCCTCACGCCGTTCATCGCCACGAGCCACCGGTCGACCTCAACCGTGCAGGGGCCCGGAGGGGCCTCGACCACGGTGGTGACCGGGTCCATCACGGTGGCGCACGGGTGGTCCGGCATTGCATCACTCACCATGGCAACGGCATCGTCCCTCCCCTCATTCGGCCTCCTCGAGGTGAGGAATGGGACCCAGCACGCGTCACGATCTGCGCACTTCACGAACTGGGGCACCACCGCCTACGTCGTCTCCGCTCCGCCGACGTCCATTCCGTTCTCGCATATCGTTGATCGATGACTACAGCGAGCGGCCTCACCATCTGGCTCACTGGTCTTCCCGGATCCGGGAAAACCACGACGGCACTGGCACTCACCGAGCAACTCAGCGCCATTGGCGAGCGAAGCATCATCCTCGACGGGGACATCTTGCGGTCGGGACTCAATCGAGACCTCGGATTCGCCGATGCTGATCGCAACGAGAGTGTCCGGCGTGCCGGTGAAGTCGCCCTCCTCTTGGCATCGGTTGACTGCGTCGTCCTCGTGTCCTTGGTCTCACCGCTGCGAGTGGCCCGAGATGCCGTCCGAGCCCGCCACCGCGAGGCGGGGGTGTCCTTCATTGAGGTGCACATTGCCGCCCCACTCGACGTCTGTGAGGAACGAGACCCGAAGGGCCTCTACGCCAGAGCCCGTCGAGGAGAAGTCACCTCGATGACCGGCATCGACTCCCCCTACGAGGTACCCCTCCACCCCGAGGTCACCCTCGCCACCGACGTCGACCCCATCGAGGTCTCCGTCCAGCGTCTCGTCGAGGCGGTCCTCGCTCAGCGACGCTGAACGAGTCGCCGCAACGCTGCCCGACGGCGCGTCCCCATACCGACGAGCACCATGGTGAGCAGGCTCGCCACCGTGATCAGGCTGCCCACGGTGTTGGCGGTCGTTGCCCCGTAGGTCAAGGTCACTCGATGCGCAGTTGGGACGACCACCATGAGGTTCGGGGTCACGCGGTAGGGGCCGAGCGCACCGGCGACGTGCCAATTGGGGAAGTAGGACACCTTCACGAGGACCGGGGTCCCGAGGCGGGTCGCAGAGAAGCTGATGCCGCTGCTCGAAACGACGACCTTCGAAATGCTCGTCGCCGGAACTGCAGGTGAACGGTCTGTGGCGGCTGTCCCTCTCGGCCACGATGCGGGGCCATTCGCGGCGAGGAAGGTGCCCCACCGAGAGGGATCGACGTACCACGGCACCGATGCCTGCAACCACTGTGGCGCAGAGGCGTTCATCTGGGGAACGACGACCGGGAGATGGGTGAGCGGCTCGACGAGGGTGGTAGTGCGGATTTCGAAGATGTGCCAGGTGAGCGAGGTGCCGTCACTCTGGGGGTAGGCGGCGGTGTGCGCTACGTCGACGAGCCGATGGTCGTGGCGAGCAGCGGCCACGAGACTGGGGTCTGAGACGAGGTAGTACCGCACACCGAGAAGAGCGAGGTGGGTGATGCCGTCGGCCACATCGGTGTTGCGGTACGGCAATCCCACCTGCGCCCGGGATCCGGCCACGGAGAGCTCTGACTGGTTGAGGAAGTGGTACGGCGTCGTCGCCGAACTCTCAAAGAGCAGTCCCTCTTGGGAATCGATACAGCCATTGGTCGCCTTCGGCAGGAGCATGAGCGCCATGGTGGAGCCGAATCGGCTCTGGTTCGATTCGTACTCCCAGAACATTCGACCGCACCCATCGGTAGCACCGACGTGTCGAGCTGCCGCCATGATGCCTTGGAACTCCACCCACGATTCGCCGCGCGCCTCCATACCGCTGTAGTTGTAGGCCGCCCACCCACCGACGCTGTCGATCGGAGCATCGTCGAGCAGATGCGTCCCGAACACCGAGTTGATCGGGCCGAGGATGCGCTGGTTGATGAAGTTCTGTGATTGCGGGAGTGCTCCGAGCACCACCGTTGCGGCGAGGGCGCTGCCGAGGAGTCCCACCGACAGCGCCCCCGGGGCGACCCGACGATCTCGGGGGCGACGGCGTTCCAGCGGTCTCGCCGCGAAGCGCGCCATGCGCCACTGCCGGATGCCCGTTGCGACGTTGACCCCGAGCACGCCAAAGGTCCAAGCGGCGCTCAGGTAGAGGAACAAGAAGTACGGAGGGAGCAACCTCGTGTTGTAGATCGATCCCTGCGGATCGAGCACGACGGCTGCACCGGACTCGATCGTCATGACGACCAAGAAGATGCCCACCCTGCTCCGGAGCGAGAACGCCACGACGACACCGACACCGACGAGCCACACTGCCCAGCGATCGCCACCTGGCCACAGGAGGGAACCGGGATCTGCGGCGTTGACGTACCCCATGGGATTCGCGTAGCGCTGATTCGCCACGAAGGGTAGGAGCCACCACGCCATCGCTGAGAACCCGAGCGCGCAGACCGAGGCGGCCCACCGCACGACCGAGGCGCGCGTCCGCCGACTGCGCGGCTTCATTCCCCGTCGACGGAGGAGGCCGAGACCATCGTCGTCGAGGTGACCAGGGTTGACGAGGTCGAAGAGCACCAAGAGGCCGAGTCCGAGCATGGCGGTGAAGATGGGGAGCGCGTGCGCGGCCAGCGCTGCGGCGAGGAGGATCGAAGCAGCGACGTATCGGCGCCCCGAACGAAGCCCCGACGCAGCGAGACCGAGGAACCCGACCACCAACGCGAGCGAGAGGGAGTAGGAGTACTCCCCCGCCATCGTCGAGTACAGGTTCCCACCGTCAATCGTGTAGCTCTGCTCGAAGAGCACGAGGAGCGACGCAGCGGCGAAGAGCTCCGGGAACGGTCGCCGCAACTTAAATCCCTTGGCCAACCCGTAGCAGGCCAGCGGTAAGAGGATCGACCCCATGGCCGTCGCCAACTTGAACGCCACGTTGTAGGGGATCACGTGACTCGCCACCGCCACGAAGAGATCGGGGAGGACGAAGTAGAAGGAGTACAAGGGAAGACCGTCATACCAACCCGAGTACCACCCGGTGAGGTGTCCCGACTGGAGGAAGTGCGACAGAACTTGGGGCATCAGGTAGTGCGCTGCGGTGTCACCTCCCGTCGTCGTGGTGTTGGACAAGAGCGCAGCGGAACCTCCGAGTTGCCACAGCACGATGCCGATGACCACCATGACGATGATCGTGCTCACCGCCACCGACCACTGCGCAGCCGATGTTTCGAGCACCGTGAACCAGTTGGCGGGACGACGCTTCCGTCGGCTGCTCATAGGTGACCTCGCCAGATGACCGAACTCAGGGCGACGGCGTTGAACCCAGCATGGGACGCAATGGCCATCGACAACCGGCCACTTTGACGGACGAGGAGCATCTGGAGCGCGCCGAAGAGGGCGAGACCAATGAACTGCAGTGGCTCGCCGTGCGCTGCGGCGAAGAGCACGCCGTCAGCGACAATGGCACCCACTGCGAGGACGCTCACGTGCCGACTCGGACGTGGCTCTGCCAAGCTCAATAGCCCTTGGCCGAGGAGACCTCGGAACAAGATCTCTTCGGCGACCGGAACGACGATGACGAGGCAGAGCGCCAGCACCCGCACCGTGGTCGAGCTACTGCCGTCGAACCACCGGTGCAGTGGAGCGGAGTAGTTCCGGTGGCCGAACATCGCCACGGTGATGGCGCCGACGACGAATTGGGCAGCGGCGCCGATGGGTAGCCCGACGAGGTCGAACCACCTCCACCGCAGCCCGAGGCTCCGAAGCGGCGATTGATCACCGAGGGCCAGGAGCAGGGCAATGGGCCCACCGATGAATCCCGCCCACATGCCAATGGAGGAGCCGACCGTCAACCAGCCTGGAGGCGCCGAACTCGCGAGGCCTGCTGCGACGGCACCGATGTGTCCCGTCACGATCCCAGCGACGTAGGCACCGAGGATTGCCGTCACATTGGCAGCGAGGAAGATCCCGACTGCCCCACCTACACACCAGAGCGCGATGCGATGAGGAAATCGGGGCATGGCGGTCGTCGTGGCTCCTTCGGGAGGGTGTTGCATCGACCGTTGGGGGCGCATCGCTTGAGGCTACCGCCCAGACTCCGTGCTCCTTCGGTCATTGGGCGGAGTCTCGGACCGAACACCTCGCAACTACGCTTGGACTATGGCACCACGTGACCCAAAGCGCTCGAAGGAGGGCACGAAGCCCCGATCTGGAAATGAGAAGCCGTCGTCGCCGACGCGCTTCATCGTTCCGGTCATCATCGGCATCATCATCGTCTCCGTCCTGTTCGGCACCACGTCATCGGGCAAGTCCGGCTCGCAGCTGTCCTACTCGAAGTTCGTCGCCGACGCGAAGGGGGGACTCATCGCCACCGCCAACATCGACAAGATGTCGGGACAGATCACCGGAACCACCACGAGCGGCACCGCCTACACCGTTGAGGGCCCCAATCCACCGAGTTCCACCGATGCCCTCGCCTTGACCAACGAGAAGGTCACCGTCAAGTTCGTCTCGTCGAATTCGTTCTTCGCTACCTACGGTTCGCTCATCGTCACGGTGTTGTTCTTCGGAGCGATCGCGTTCTTCATGTCCCGTCTCATGCGCAGTCAGATGAGCGGGATGATGTCGATCGGCAAGTCCAAGGCGCAGATGTTCGACATGGACAAGCCGAAGAAGACCTTCGCTGACGTCGCTGGCTACAACGGCGTGAAGACCGAGATCTCCGAAGTGGTCGACTTCTTGAAGGAGCCGCAGCGCTTCACCGCAATCGGCGCCCGGATCCCGAAGGGCGTGCTCCTCGTCGGACCCCCTGGGACGGGGAAGACCTTGCTGGCCCGTGCGGTGGCTGGCGAGGCCGGGGTGCCGTTCCTCTCGGTGTCTGGATCAGACTTCATGGAGATGTTCGTCGGTGTCGGTGCCAGCCGTGTGCGTGACCTCTTCCAAACGGCCCGCAAACATGCTCCGGCGATCATCTTCATCGACGAGATCGATTCCATTGGCCGCAAGCGTGGCGCTGGGCTCGGTGGCGGTCACGATGAGCGTGAGCAAACCCTCAACCAAATGCTGTCGGAGATGGACGGCTTCTCACCGACTGAGGGCGTGGTGTTGATAGCCGCGACCAACCGCCCCGACATCTTGGATCCCGCGCTCATGCGCCCTGGCCGGTTCGACCGTCAGGTCGTTGTTCCGCTCCCCGACCTCGACGAGCGGTTGCCGATCCTGACCGTGCACGCCGCTGACAAGAAGATGGGCGCCGACGTCGACTTGGCAACGGTTGCCAAGGGCACCCCGGGTATGTCAGGCGCAGACCTCGCCAACCTCGTCAACGAAGCTGCGCTGCACGCAGTCCGACGTGGGTCCACCGTCGTTGCGATGACCGACTTCGAATCCGCTCGAGACCGCGTCCTCATGGGGGCGAAGCGGGAGTCCACGGTCCTGTCACCCGAAGAACGCGAGCGGGTGGCCTACCACGAGGCCGGTCATGCCCTCCTCGCCTACGTCCTCCACGAGGCCGACCCGGTGCACAAGGTCTCGATCATTCCGTCGGGCATGGCGCTCGGCGTCACGATGCAGCTCCCCATGGAAGAGCGTCACCTCTACCCTCGCCAGCGCATTGAAGACTCCATCTGCGTGCGGATGGGCGGTCGCGTGGCTGAGCTCTTGATCTTCGGCGATCTGTCGACCGGAGCAGCAGATGACCTCCAGCGCAATACCGAACTCGCTCGGCGAATGGTGCGCGAGTGGGGCATGTCAGCCAAGGTTGGTCCAATGGCCTGGGGTGGCGACCAGCAGGTGTTCCTCGGTGACGGCCTGATGTCGACCAAGGACTACGGCGATGAACTCGGCAGCGTCATCGACGACGAGGTAGCGGTAATCCTCCGTGCACAAGAGCAACGTGCCCGTGACCTCCTCGAACTGCACCGCGATGGCTTGATCGCAGTCACCAACGCCCTCCTCGAGGCAGAGACCATCGATGGAGCAACGGTTGGTCAGCTGGTCGATACCGCGCACGGCAGCCCCGTCTACGACACCCCCCAAGCAACCGTCCCGTTCGCTGCAGCGACCGCAGGCGTCGCCGACACCACTGCGGTTGGGAGTGAGGTTGTGGCAGCTGATGCCCCCGGTGCCACCTGGGCGCCCCCGGCGTGGCCGAACGCCTGAGGATCGATCTACGACGGTTGCACGGGCAACCCCGTCACGGTTGGTCCCGTTGGTGCTCCCGAGGGAATGGTGCGACCGGCAAGGGCGACGGCGCCCGTTGAGGTAGCAACGATGGGCAGTCCTGCACTCGACGCCGCCACGACCGGCCCCGAAGCGATGACCACGATCTGACCCGTCCCGAGCCGGAGTTGAGTTCCCGCCGCGCCTCGACCAGTTCCAACGTGGAGGACCACCGTCGTTGGTCGGCCAGCGAGGTTGCTCACCACCACCTGGCGCCACCGCATCGACGGCACGGCGCTGTTCGCAGCCGGGAGGACGGCCGTTGTCGTGGCGCCATCGCCAGCGATGGCACTCTCAGCCGAACGCCACAGGGAAACGCCATCGAAGACGCGGTCAACCCGAGCGACCGCCACTGCGGCGCTCGGACCGCGAAACGTGATCGTGAACGGGAAATCGTTCGGCACTCCAGCGAAGCTCTGGAGGGGTTGCCCAACCGTCGCGTTGGCTGGCACGGTGATCGTCGCTGCCGCAAGGAGCCCGGACGGCAACGTGACCTGTTCATCGACCGTGGCTGGCTCGGCCGAGAAGTTCGTCAATGTGACCACTTGACCCTGTGTGGCCGTCTTGTTCTCAAAACCGAGGACGTTGACCCCCGAGAGGGCCGGGCGACCCGGGACGACGGTCAAGATGCGGTTCTCACCCCACCCGAGCTCATCCTCGCTGGCTACGATCCGACCGGACAACGCAGTGACCAGAATCCCAAAGGACGGCTGATTGAGCACGAAGGTCGCGAGATCGATCGGGATCGACCGAAGCGGCGGGATCACGAGTCCCTGGAGTGGCGAAGGCTGGACGAGTCCCGCGGTCGTCACTGCGGTCACCGACACCACCGCCACCGCACTCGAGGAGGGATTGACCAGCGTCACGACCGAACTCGTATGCCGGGTTGATACCGCGTCGGCGAGGTACGAGGTCGTCGCCGACGAGGAGACGCACGGCGCACTCGCGACGAGGCCGTTCCAGTGCAGCGCCATAGTCACTGCGACTCCCCCACCGTGGAACTGCACGAACGCGGTCGCGAAGTTGGCTCGGGCTGGCAAGACCACCGAGAGCACAGCGCGCTGGTGGGCGGCGACGCCGACTGGTGCGGTCTTGAGCACTCGTCCTGACCCGACGACCGTCATGGTTCCCTCAACCGTCGCCGAACTGAGGTTCTCCAAGGTGAGCGCAGACCGTGCCCCAGCCTTCAGCCCGGCGCAGATCCACGTCGACGACGTGGCGGTTGCCGGAGCAACCAGTGCGCCGTCTCTCAAGGGCACCGAAGGAGGCGGTGCGGTGGGGGCGCCACCCGCCAGCACCGCGAGACCCGCCAACGCAATCGCAACCGCGCCAATGGCGCGAAGTCGCCCGTGATCGCGCCGATGCCGGGCTCGAGCGGCCATCATGCTCCAACCTCAGCGTCAGCGGTGGCGACACCCATCCGACGACGACGTCGCACCCGGCCGATGAGCTGCACCGTCGGCGTCAATCGACCGAGGAGCGCGAGTGCCACGAGCGCCCACACCGTGAACTCGAGGAGGACCTCGATGGTCACCACGGGGAGCACGGAGATGGCGAGGTGCGCCGCGGCACCATTGCCGACGAACTCCACAGATCCCGGTGTGAGGACTGTTCGTCCGACCGTTGCGCCACGTGCGGTGATGGCATCTGCTGGAGCGCCCGACACCGTGATGGCGCCATCGAGGGACCCCGGAGCAGCGAGCCCGTCACGAATCGCGCCGAGCGCGGCGCGGTGCGGCTGGCTGGCCCACGCCACGATTGGTCGCGCATTGGTCACCGTGAACACATCGAGCCCACCGCTGTTGCTCTGCTCTGCGAGGTCGCCTTGGAGCCGTAGACCCGCAACGAGCGCCGAAGGCGCGGGATCGGGACTGAGCACCGTGGGGTTCGCAATGGACGGTGCCGCCGAGCCAACCACAACAATCGTGGTGATGGCGTCCTCAGCGAAGAGCTCGCCGGCAGTTGCGGTGGTTCCGTGCAGGACCGCATCGATTGCGGCCGGCGTGCGCATCGACAGCGCTGCACCGGCGGGAAGGATCGACCACGCCGAGGCCACGGTTGAGGTGGTCGTGGCGTAGGAGAGGCCAGGTTCGATACTCCATCCCGACGCCGGTAGCACGCGGGGATCGCCAATCCACAGCACCCGGCCACCGCCATGACTGAAACTCGCATCGATGCCGGCCAGTGATTGGTCGAGGCCGACCGTGCCGAGGTTGAAGCGCCCAGATGGCAACTCGGTCACCACGGTGAGCACCGAGCACGTGGCCACGGCCAAGCCCACTACCGTCACGACTTGGCGCCAAGAGAATGCGAAGTCGCTGAGCTCCACTTCGAACCCCGAGAGCGCGAGGCCCACGAGTCCTGCGACCGCAACTGCGGCGGGGGCCAGGACCACCTCGGGCCGAGGAGCGAACGTACCGAGGAGGTGCCACGCACTCATCGCCGCCAGCGCCCACGAGCCAACAGCGACCAGCGTCAACTGCGTGGCGAGCACGAGCCGCTCGCCCCGCACGACGAGGATCGGGAGTCCGGCACCGACGAGGAGTGCCCACGACCACCACGAGGTGCCCCGCGTGCCGACGGCGAAGGTCAGGAGGTGCCCCATTGAGGGCGCGCTTGATGGAGCGAACGAGGTGCCGAGACTGCTGAGCAGCGTCGTTGGGTGCGCCACGAGGTCGATGACCCATGGGAAACACAGCACGGCTGCTGCGACGCACGCGAGGAGCGCGATTCGCAGCATCGCGAACGAGGTCGAGCGAGTGAAGATCAGGTCGCCAACGACGAACGCGATGGCGACCACCACCACATCGACCGTGAGTGCTGGAGCAATGGACGCCGTGATCGCGAGCAAGACGCTCAGTGCGACGAATCGCCCGCTCGACGTCGAAATCCATCCTGCAGACCCGAGTGTGGCGGTCGTCGAGGGACGCTCGAGGTGCGCGACACCCCCGAGCCGCCCAAGGCCGACCATCAACCACGGCATGGCAGCAACGGCGACCACGGCATCGAGACGACCGAGCGAAACGGCAGAAGCGAAGAGCGGAAGAATGCCATAGGACAGCACTGCGACGAGGCGAGCGCGCTGACTGACGAGGGGGGTGACGAGGCGACCGACGCCGACGGCACCAATGGGCAGCGCGGCCACGACGACGAGGAGTTCGGCGAGGCCCATGTGTCCGAAGGTCACCACACCGGCGAGCGCCATGGCCCCGAAGCCACTCGGCGCAGCCACCGTCGATCCAATGCCGGTGGGGTGCCACACCGTGAAGACGTCGTGGATGGCCCCCGTCCAACTCGGCCACGGCGCGAACTGGCCGAGGTAGCTGAGTCCAGCGGTGAGGAGTCCGCGTGCGGTGAGGAAGTAGAGAACGATTGCGAGGCCGTAGGCAACGGCCCGACCGGACCGGGTACCGAGGAATCGGCGAGCGCCGCCTCGATCACTGCCGTGCCCAAGGTCGTCGAGATCGTCGAACTCCTGATTCTCGCTGAACGCCTCCCCGATGGTGGCCGTGAGCGAGTTGTCGTCTTCGATCACGACGCCACCGCCCCGTGCCGCGGTGAGGCCTTGGTAGAAGAGGCGGCTCATGAAGACTTTGGCTCTGGTCGACCCAGGTGCCATTCGATCGTGGAGATCTCGATCAGCGATCGTTCGTTGCGCAGCCACGACGGCGCGCCGCGTCCGCAGCGTCGAGCGTTGCCGCAGGTTCCACCCCCACGCACCACGAACCGCATCGGCACGGGCGCTGTCTCGACCGGCGGTGGCGACGACCCACTCCACGATGGCGAGCAGGAGCGCGATCGGCAACCACAGCACGAGGGTCCAGCCGCTGGAATTGACGAGCATGGCTCGCACTTCATGTCGCCGCTGCAGGCGCTGCTGCTCTTCAGGTGTAGTCGCGTCGGCGAAACCACCGGCACAGATTCGGTGGTGCGCCACCACGGCGAGTGGCGCGAGCACCACCCGTGACCCAGCGACCTGGGCCCGCCAGGAAAGCTCGACGTCTTCGCCCATGGCCGAAATGGTGGGGTCGTATCCCTCGAGGGTGGCGAACAAGTCGGCACGGATGAGCGTGACCCCACTCGGGGCCACGAAGACCTCGCGTACGGCATCGTGTTGGCCAGCATCGAGTTCACCGGGGGTGACGCGCTCGCTGATCGCTCCGGTCTTGTCAGCGTTTTGACCCACGTGGAGCAGTAGGCGGTGGTTCTCGGCGTCGACGACCTTGGGCGTCACCAGGCCGGCGTTCTCTCGAAGTGCAGTCTCAACGAGCAGTCGCACCGCCGATGGAGCGAGCTCGACGTCATCGTGACAGCAGAGGAAGTACGAGGCACCGTCCACCATCTCGAGCGCGAGGTTGGTCATCGATCCGTACCCCACTCGATCACCGACCACGCGAACGTACGCACTCGGGCACGCTTCGGCGACCATGGCAGCAACGCGCTGATCCGGGTTGGCCGTGAGGAAGAGCACTGAGAGATCGTCGTAGTCCTGGGCTGCCAACGACGCCAAGGCCGCTCGAGCGTGACTGCCACCCTCGCGGCTCACCACAACGGCGACCACTGATGGCGGCAGAGGGGTGGATCCAGTCATGAGAACACCGAGGCTACTCGGGACCCAGTGCACTCCCCTGCTTGCAACTGTTATGCAGAGTGACTACACTAGTGAGCGTAGGACTTCCAAACAGAGGAGCAACCATGACCACGTCGAAGACCACGAAGGCCACCACCACCGCCAAGAAGGCCACCGGCGCCGCCAAGGCCACTGCCACCAAGGCTGCGGGCACTGCAGCAAAGACGGCAAAGGCAACTGCTGCCAAAGCCACCGCGACGGCCAAGGCAACTGCTGAGACCCCTCAGGGCGAGCAGGCGAAGTCCGCTGCCTACACCGCACTCGGCCTTGGCCTCATGGGCGCCCAGAAGTTGATGGCGCAGGGCAAGGCCATCATCGAGGCGGCACCGGCCGAGTTCAAGGTTGAAGAGAACCTCGCCGCCGCCAAGACGCAGCTCCACACCATCGTGAAGGCATCGGCTCGTGAGGCCATCAAGATCGACACCGCGGTGACCAAGGTCACCGAGACGGTCGAGCACGCCGTTGCCCCGATTGAAGCCAAGTTGCCCGAGGAGCTTCGCTCGGCGGTCACCAAGGCACGCACGACGGCCAAGGGCCTCCGCCAGCAGTTCCGGACGTCAGTGCTGGAGAAGGTCGCCAACGCCTGAGGCGCACCCACGCTCACGCTGCACACAGCCACCGCCCAGGCGGTGGCTGTTTCGCGTCAGGACTCCCGTTCCCGCCAGTCTGAGAGCACGTCAGCCAGTGTGGTGGCGAGCGTGATCGTCGGCTCCCAACCGGTGGTGGCGTAGAGGAACTCCGCGCTCCCCCGAAGCACTGGAACATCGACGGGTCGGAAGAGGGCAGGGTCAACCTCGAGCGTGATGGACCGTCCGCTCAGGTCGCACAACGCATCAACCACTGCCTGCATCGAGACATCGACGCCGGAGCACACGTTGGAGATCTCACCGGGGCGACCGTCGATGGCCAGCATCCGATACGCGGCCACCACGTCACGCACATCAGTGAAGTCCCGTCGGGTCGACAGGTTGCCAACCGTCAACCTCGTCGCACCGCTGCGTTCGGCATCGACGATGCGCTTGGCGAACGCCGCTACAGCGAACGCTGGACTCTGGCCGGGCCCAATGTGGTTGAAGGGTCGGACGACCAAGACGTCTTGGCCAAATCCCCTGAATCCTTGGAGGGCGATCTGCTCCGCAGCAGCCTTCGATGCTGCGTAGGGCGACGCTGGAGCGACCGTCCGAGATTCGGTGAGGGGGAGATCGTCTTCGTGGACCACCCCGTAGACCTCAGCGGAGGAAATGACGAGCACGCGTGCAGTTGGAACGACGGCTCGGGCAGCAGCGAGCACGACGCCCGTGCCGACGACGTTGACGGTCAAGACGGTGCTCGGATCGCCCCACGATTCGCCGACATGGCTGAGTGCAGCCAGGTGGAAGATCACCTCAGGCTGTGCAGCCTCAAGCGCCGCTGCCACACTCGTGACGTCAGTCACGTCCACCTCTGTATCGGTCACAGTGACGTCATCGCCATGGGCCGAGAGGTGTGCAGCGAGGTGACGCCCGACGAAGCCATTGCCTCCAGTGATCAGCGCTCGCACATCGCCACTGTAGTGAGCGCACTACCCCGCCGGGGACGCTGCCACCCGTGCGTAGAGTTCGGCCATCGCAGTGGCCGTTGTCGTCCAGGAGAATTGCAGCGCTCGTGCTCGACCCCTGATGGTCAGGTCACGTCGGAGCGCTTCGTTGGAGAGCACGGCGTCGAGCGCGTGGGCCAGCGAGGAAGGGCTCGCCACCTCGGTGTAGAGCGCAGCATCACCGAGGACTTCCCGCAGCGGAGCGAGATTGCTGGCGACCACCGGCACCCGCAGGGTCATGGCCTGCAGAGGAGGGAACCCGAAGCCCTCGAGCAGCGAGGGAACCGCGAGCACGTGGGCGTTGGCGAGCAGCGTCCGCGTCGCTCCTGCGGAGAGAGGTCCCGTCCTGACCACCCGGTCGGCGTGGCGCACGGCGGTCCGTGGAGCCCCTTCGCCGTTCCGCCCGATGATCACCAGCCCGAGGTTCGGGTCATCGTCGGCGAGCTGGTCGAAGGCGGCGAGGAGATCGGAGATTCCCTTCCGGGGCCCATCGACCCCAAGGGCCACGATGGAGCGCTCGACGCTGCGGGGCACGAGGTCATCGACCTCCACCGGCTCACGGGTCAACAGGGGAGGAATACCCCATGGAATGACCGCAATGCGCGCTCGGGGGAGGTGCAACCCCTCTGCCACGACGTCGGCTACTGCAGCGGTGGTGCAGTGCACGGTTGCCCCTCGACGGATCGCTCGAACGATGCTCGACCAACCACGGAGTGCTGAAGCATCAGCCAAGGATGGCGCGACCAGGGGTGCTGCGTCGTGAATCGTGATGATCTGCGCCGCGTGGCGCACCGGGGGCACGAGATCTCCGAGGCTGTGGACGACATCTGGCCGCCCGATTGCTCGATCGATGGGAGGCCACCCGAACGACCGCCAGGCGCGATCGACGAGTCGGGGAGGGAGTCGATGTTGACGGTGGGCCACGCCCTTTGGGAGGCGAGCATCGAGATCGTGCGCTGCGAGACCCTTGGCGAAGACCGATACCTCGAGTGCCTCGATCGCGGATAAGCCATCGAGGAGGTGCGTCGTCGCCACCCCGGGACCGGTGAGCGGACCGATCAGTGTGGAGGCATCCACGGCGATGCGGATCCGCCGGTGCTGCGGTTCTGCCTCAGGTCCAGCCACACTCCGAGGCTACGCGGTCAGACCTCCGTCGACCGACAGAATCGCACCGCTGGCATACGCGGCTTCATCTGATGCCATGTAGCAAATCGCTCCAGCGATCTCTGCAGGTGTGCAGAAGCCCATGGGGGTCATCAGACGATCGAGTTGCTTGGGGTTCGCTCCGTCGGGGAGACCGAAGTTCCACACGAGTGGTGTGTCGACGCCACCGGGAGCGACGCCGTTCACCCGGACGCCCTTGTCGATGTACTCAACGGCTAGCGCACGCGTGAGTTGGGTAACCCCGCCCTTCGAGGCGCAGTAGGCGGCCGAGTAGGCCTGCCCCATGAGGCCTGCGGTGGAGATGGTGTTGATGATGACCCCACCCCCGTTCAGCAGGTAGGGCAGCGCCTCTCGACAGACGAGGAACGTGCCGGTCAGGTTGACGGCGATGATTCTGTTCCACCCATCGAGCGACTGCTCGGCAGCGTGAGAGAAACCCCCGATGCCCGCCACGTTGCACACCACGGTGATGCGACCGAGCGTGTCTGCAGCGGACTTCACCGCATCAATGACGGACTGCTCACTCGTGATGTCGCAGGTGAGAGCGAGGGCGGTTCCCCCGGCTTCGGTGATCTCCGCTGCGGTTACTTGAACCTGATCGGCTTGGATGTCGAGGCAGGCGACGGCGGCACCTTCGCTCCCGAGGCGCCGAGCAGTTGCCCGGCCGATACCTGACCCTGCACCAGTGACGATCGCTACCTTTCCAGCGAATCGACCCGGGAAGCAGAATGCTGCGTCGGTCCCGCGCTCAGGGTCTGGTGCACCGAGGTTGTCGATGGGCGTCATGGTTCCTCCTCGCCGAAGCGATCGCGATCTCGGCCCCTGTTCTAGTCCGTTCCGGCCGACCCCTGCGATTCACCTCCGACGACGATCCGCCGCTGTTTGCGCGAGTGGGCGAAGCGCGGCTCGATCGACCTTCGACATCGCCGTGAGGGGCAGGGCGTCGACCACGACGACGGCATCAGGTCGCTTGTAGTCAGCGACGAGCGGCGAGAGCGCCTCGCGAATCTCGGCGAGCGTCGGTGCCACCGCTCCTGAGGTGAGAACGACACAGGCCACCCCAACTTCACCGAGTACGTCGTCATCGACGCCGAGCACGCAGGCGTCTGCCACGATCTCCATGGTTCGGAGCGCCTCTTCAACTTCAGCGGGGTACACGTTGTAGCCACCGCGTTGGTACAGCTCTTGGAGGCGTCCGACGAGTTCGAGATTGCCCTCCTCGTCCACACGTCCGAGGTCGCTCGTGTGGATCCACCCCTCGGCGTCCTTGGTGGTGGCGGTCAACTCGTGATCGATGTGGATGACCGTCCGGCCGTCCACACGCTCGACGACGTCGATGTAGCCAACCATCGATGCCGAAGAGCGGAGCCATACCTGGCCGACGACGCCTGGAGGGCACGGAACCCCATCGTCGTTCACCACCACTCGCTCAACGCCAGCGACCGGCCTTCCGACGGTCCGAGCAACGACGGCATCGGGATCACCAGGCGTGGTCCCGCAGCCGAGGCTCGACTCGGTCGAGGTGTAGCGAACGACGACTGGCACGCCGAGCGCAGCGCGAAGCGCCGCGACCCGAGAGGCGGGCATCTTGGCAGCCCCGGTCCCAGCAATTCGCAACGACGTCAGATCAGCGGTGACTAACGCCGGCTGAGCGAGGACGAGCGCCCACTGCGTTGGGACGCCTTGGGCAACGGTGATCCGCTCGGTGCTCATGATCGCCACGGCCTCAGCAGCTGACCACGGTGTCGGGGTGATGACCGTGGTGATGCCGAGCTGCAGTTCACTCGCCACCCGGGTCATGTAGCCAACGTGTGCGAACGGGAGCGGGGAGAGTCGGCGATCACCAGTTGCCCCGAGCACGTCGACCCCACGGGAAACGGCATCGAGGCACGCCATCGTGAACAGCGCCCCCTTGGGGCGAGCAGTCGTCCCGCTCGTCCAGACGATGGCCACTGGTTCGTCGTCGTCGACGTGTACCGCATCGACCCGGTGGCTCGAGGTGGGCTGGAGCGCTTCAGGCACACGAACAGGGCACGATGCCTCCACGGTCGTTCCCGGATCGACGACGACGATGGCCGGAGCGACCCGTTCGACGAGCTCACGCTGCTGCAGCGCACCGAGGCGTGGGTTAATGCCGCTCGTGACCGCACCGAGGTGCGCAGCAGCGAGGTAGGTCGTTGCGTACTCGATCGACGACGCCATCACCAGCGCCACGACGTCACCGCGCTCGACACCGAGTTCAGCCAACGCGGTCGCTCGATCGTGGATCTGGTCAGCGAGGGCAGCGAAGGTCACGACCTGCCGAGGGCGTTCCGCCGTTGCAGGTTGGACGTAGGCCTCGCGCTCGCCGAAGGTTTCGGCTGCGAAGGCGACGAGTTCGGGGAGTGTTCTGACCGGTGGCGTCACAGATGGCGAACCTAGCAGCGACGCTTCGGCGGTTCAGGCTGGTGCACCGGTAGGATCCCTGCGTGCTCGTGACCCTCTGTGGCGGCGTCGGCGCTGCGAAGTTCCTCCAGGGACTCGTCGCTGTCGTCGATCCACCATCTGTGACCGCCATCGTCAACACCGGTGATGATCTGATCCTCCATGGGCTCATGATCTCCCCTGATCTCGACACGGTGACCTACACCTTGGCTGGCATCAACAACACCGAGACGGGCTGGGGCATCGTTGGAGAGACCTGGCGGACGATGGAGCGCCTCGGACAACTCGGCGGTGCATCGTGGTTCTCCCTTGGAGACCTCGACCTCGCCACGCACCTCTTCCGGACCGAACTTCGCCGAGGAGGTGCCACCTTGACCGCGGCAACCGCAGCGCTCACCGCAGCGCTCGACGTCCCCGTTCGACTTCTCCCCGTCACCGATGATCCCATCGCCACCAAGGTGACCGTCGCCGACGGCCGGGTGCTCGACTTCCAGGAGTACTTCGTCAAGCACCGACACGCACTGCCCGTCACCGCGGTGCACGTCGAAGGGCTCGACGTCGCGCACCCGGGACCACAGGTGCTCAAGGTGCTCGGCGAAGCACGTGGCATCATCATCGCTCCGTCGAACCCCGTCGTCTCGCTCGGACCGCTCCTCGGCGTCGCCGGGGTGACCGAAGCCGTCATCGCCCGGCGAGACCATACCGTTGCCATCTCGCCCATCGTGGGCGGCGCGGCCATCAAAGGTCCGGCAGCTGACATGCTGCAGGCCCTCGATGGAAGCTCGTCGGTCGTGACCATCGCCGAACGGTATCGAACGCTGGCGTCGACGTTGGTCATCGACACCGCTGACGCACACCTCGCCGGCGCAGTCGGTGAAGCAGGCATGGTGCCCGTCGTCACGAACACCATCATGGAGACCCCTGCTGCAGCCGCCGACCTCGCCCGCGCTGTCCTCGCCGTCTTGCCATGAGCGCCATGGAACTCCACCCCATTGTCGGCATCGGCGAGATCACCAACGGCACCAATCTGGCTGCAGTCATTGCCGAAGCGACTGGCCCGTCTGCCGCCGTGCATCTCCACGATGGCGACGTCGTCGTCGTGACACAGAAGGTGGTGTCCAAGGCTGAGGGACGGATGGTCGCCATCGACGTCGACGACCCCCAGGCCAAAGTGGCGCTCGTTGAATCTGAGGCCGTGCGCGTGCTCCGCCGCCGAGGTGACCTGAGAATCACCGAGACGACGCATGGCTTCATCTGCGCCAACAGTGGGGTCGATCTCTCCAACGTCGATGCTGGGACCGCCGCACTCCTCCCCGTTGACCCGGATCGCTCAGCCCGTCGCATCCGAGCCGACCTTCGGCGACTGCTCGGCGTCGACGTGGCCGTCATCATCTCCGATACCTTCGGCCGCCCCTGGCGCCGAGGCGTCACCGATATCGCCCTTGGATGCGCAGGAATTGCCGCCGTGATCGACCTCCGCGGGACGCCCGATGCGACGGGGCGAATCCTGGCCGCCACCGAGGTGTGCATCGTCGACGAACTCTGCGCCGCCGCGGAACTCGTGATGGGCAAGGACCGAGGAGTTCCGGTAGCCATCGTGCGGGGCGTTCCCGCTGCGTGGTTCCGTGATGGCAGCGTCAAGGACGAGGTGGTCCGAGCAGTCGCCGAGGATCTCTTCCGCTAGCGCGTCGCGCCGCCAGCGCTCAACCGTGCAGCGTTTGGTACCCATCCCAGGCATCGGTAACGAGCTGCTCGAGCGAGGAGCGCTCGGGAACCCATCCGAGGACCTCACGCGCCAGATCCGACGCCGCAACGAGTTCCGCAGGGTCTCCGGGGCGCCGAGGGGCAACTCCGGCCGGGACGGTGCGACCCGTCACCCGTTCAATCGTTGAGATGACCTCAGTCACGGAGTACCCCTGCCCCGTCCCGAGGTTGCAGACGAGCGCCGTCGTCCCCTGATCGAGCGCGCTGAGGGCCAACAAGTGTGCTCGAGCGAGATCCTCGACGTGGACGTAGTCGCGAATGCAGGTGCCATCGGGGGTTGGGTAGTCCGTCCCGAAGATCGACAGCGCTGGGCCGTGCCCGGCAGCAGCAGCGAGTGCCAGGGGAATCAAGTGGCTCTCGGGTTGATGGCACTCGACGTGACCTTGGGTTCCCCCAGCAGCGTTGAAGTATCGCAAGGCCACGAAATCGAGTTGCCCCTGGGCGGCAATGGCAACGAGCGCTTGCTCGACCAGAAGCTTTGAGAGTCCGTAGACGCTGGTCGGAACCGTGGGGTGGGTTTCGGTCATCGGTGTGAAGTGTGGCTCGCCGTAGACGCCAGCCGACGAGGAGAAGACGACCTTTCGTACACCGTGACGCGCCATCGCTGCGAACAGCGTGAGCGACCGTCCGGTATTGACCTCAAGGTAGTGCGATGGCACACGCATCGACTCGCCGGCAGCAATGAACCCTGCGAAGTGCACCACAGCGTCGATCGAGTGCTCGGTGAAGAGCACGTCGAGGAAGGCTGCGTCGCCGACGTCTCCTTCAAGGAAGAGCGCTCTCGCATCGAGGTTGGCTCGATCGCCGGTCGACAGGTCGTCGAGAACCGTTACCGAGTGCCCAGCCGAGCAGAGCATCTCTGTCGTCACGCCCCCAATGAATCCAGCACCGCCGGTGACGAGGATGTGCATTTGCCCTAGATCGGTAGTCGTTCGCCCACGAGTGAACTCGCAGGTGCGACTTCAACACCAGCACCGGTCACCGAGTACTCCGACAAGCGAGCGCCCTCACCAATTCGGCCGCCCGGACCAACGATGGAGCGTTCAACCATGGCGTTGGCCTCAACGGTGGCCCCGGGGAACACGATCGAGTCGGCGATCACTGCTCCGGCGCCGATACAGGCGCCAGCCCCAATCATGGAGTGCCGGACGTGCGCGCCGGCTTCAATGATCGAACCGGCTCCGAGGAACGCTTGTTCAGAGGCTGCGCCGTGGAGCACCACGTCAGACTCTTGGTAGTAGTCGCCGTGGTTCACCACACCCTCGAGCGAGATCTCGCGAGCCCCATCCATCAAGTCGAAGTGCGCCTGCAACAACGCCGGAGGCGTTCCCGCATCAATCCAGTAGCACTCTCCAGGCATTGCGTAGAGGGCGCCCCGCTCAACGAGCACGGGGAAGGTCTCTCGCTCAATCGAGACCCTTCGCCCACTCGGTATGAGGTCGAGCACCGATGATTCAAAGACGTAGGTCCCGGCGTTGATCAAATTGGTTGGCGCCTCGTCGCGTGGCGGCTTCTCAACGAAGGCGATGACGCGGCCATCAGGTTCGGTGGGCACGACGCCGAATGCCGACGGATCCTCGACGCGGTGGAGGGCAATCGTCGCCTCTGCGCCGCGAGCACGGTGGAAGTCGATCAGGGCCGTCAGGTTGAGATCGGTCATGACGTCGCCATTCAACACGATGAAGGTGCCAGCAACCTTGGCGGCTTCAGCGGCGAATCGAATCGCTCCAGCGGTGTCGAGGCGCTCTGGTTCGACGGCGTAGTGGAGGCGAACGCCGAGGACTTCTCCCGATGGATAGGCGTCCATGAACGCATCAGGGAGGTAGCCGAGCGACAAGGTGACCTCGTCGATGCCGTGCATCTTGAGGTTGGAGATGACCCACTCGAGCATGGGTCGTCCGAGAATCGGAACCATCTGCTTTGGTGCGGTGTAGGTCAGCGGCCGAAGTCGCGTCCCTTCACCTCCCACCAAGATGATCGCTTGCATCGCTAGCCTTGCGCCTGCACCGTTGAGAGACCTGCACCACCAGACAGCACTGCCTTGACCGTTGCTGCGCTCGGCTTCGGAATTGCCGCACCAGATGGTTGGAAGACGATGGACATGAAAGAGTTGGCCGTGAAGCGCGCCTTCTTCGGATCCGTCACGATGATCGGTGCCTTGCCCGTGGAGAACGCCGCGTAGCTCGGCCAGACCGCAATCTTCTCGTCGCCCTTCTGGCCGGCATCTGGGGTGCCCTTGGGGCATGCCTCGCCGTTGGAGTAGGTCTTCAGACCCAGGCTGATGCT
>Ga0007816_1000080_pt1 | contig 28074 bp, 26 predicted proteins | sample CryBogCBE27Jul09_FD_71213 | JGI IMG/M metagenome (GOLD analysis project Ga0007816, IMG submission 71213) | Freshwater microbial communities from Crystal Bog, Wisconsin, USA - CBE27Jul09 | ecosystem: Environmental > Aquatic > Freshwater > Lake | place: Crystal Bog, Wisconsin, USA | collected...
TGGTGTTCCAGCCTTGGGATCATTTTGACCAAAGTACATTTTACTAACAGTTCTCAAAAAGTGTATACATGCCAAAGAATAGAGACCTTGCGTTTGATTTTGAACAGTGAATTCCCCCTCTACAGTCAATTTCAACGCTGGAGTCTTGCTGTATGAATAAAAATCTTGGTTGGCATGTACAGTTTCTAAATTGGTATATGTTATATCTTGGCTCCAAGTAATGGTGGGTTGATACGGGAACAGCATGCCATTGGTATTATACAGTGGACTCAACAAACCTGAACCTCCTAGTATCTGGCTCATTGCATTGGGTTTAGGACGCAATCGTACTCTGCGACCTGCGGCATCATTGAGATTTTGTTGAGCCGGCGGCGGATCAGGAATGGGGCTGGCAGTCAAACTAGCCGATTGGTTATTTGCTGCTGGATTATATGGTAGTGGTGCAGCTGGTGCAGCAGCGCCAGCTGAAACTGTTGTTCCTGCAGCGTTGCTCAGAGATGCTTGCTGTCCATTGGCTCCATCAGAGGTTGATCCGCCAACTGGTGGAGCTTGCCCGGCAGATCCTGCAGCAGGGTTGGGTTGTTGCATCTGTCCTGGGGATGGGGTTACCACCACAGTCGCTACATTAGAACCAGACATTGTTTTTATCCTAAAAAATCAAAGATATTTATGGTCATAATTAACCCATTGACCTGCAATGATCCTTTTTGACTATATGTAGATAAATTGTTACAATTACAAGATTATTGCATGCAAAGGAAATCTATGGCTATAACATCTCCTCCTAATAAAATAAAATATCTTACCAACAAAGATTTACTAGAGGAGATACATCGCAGCAAAGCAAGTTATTGTAGTTTTGTCGATCCTCTACATGCAAGATATGATTTTATAGTTGCAAACACTTCTCTGATAACCAAGAAGCGTATTGACGACGCAAGAAAGAAAAAACTTGCAGAATTGCAAGCAGCAGAAAAAAAGGAAAATATCAGTCGAGGGGTTAAAGACTTCAAAAGTCAATGGTCTATAGATTCAATTCCTCCAGAAAGCATTGTGGTTAGAGTTATGACATATGATCATATACCGCTAAATCCTGAAAAAGCAGGCAAGGCCAAAACAGAAGGAGAAAAACACATACGTTGTAATTTCCCTCCTTTTCAACATTATATCATGCAGGAAGATCAGTTAACATGCGTATTGAAAAGTCATTGGATAGGTGGTTTGGAAAATGGTTATTTTTCCAAAGATCATGGAAAGATGACCAATAAACTAGCGCTGATGTTTATGAAATTGGTTGATCGTTACGGACATAGAGGCAATTGGCGAGGCTATACCTATCTTGAGGAGATGAAAAGTCAAGCATTGCTACAACTTAGCCAAGTTGGTTTGCAATTTGATGAGAGTAGAAGTGAACAACCTAATCCGTTTGCCTATTACACACAGACTATAACAAATTCTTTCATGCGTATATTGAATATAGAAAAGAAGAATCAAACCATAAGAGATGATATCTTGATCATGCATGGGCAAACTCCTAGTTGGACAAGACAAACTGATGATGCTATAAAACAGCAGAAAGAACCCTAAACTATGCGGCGCTAAACTGAATTGCCTGCATCAAAAAAAAAATTGTAGCCAATATTTGTGCAGGTTAAAATTAGTTCATAGTAATTCAAGGATATAATATGGTTGGAAATCCAGACTTTTCACACGTTGCTGTGATAACTGACATTCATTACGGAATTAAAAATAACAGCCGAGACCATAATGATTCTTGTGAACGGTTTATCAAATGGATGATCGAGCAGTCTGAACAACGCAATATTAAAACTTGTCTATTTCTAGGCGACTTTCATCACGTTCGATCTGCCATCAATATATCGACATTAAATTATTCAGTAAATGGGCTAAAACTATTGAATAATTATTTTGATAATACAATTTTTATACTTGGTAACCATGATTTATTTTATAGAGACAAGTATGAAATTCATAGTCTGCCGTATATCACACAATTTCCTAAAATTACTCTCATTGATAGCATGCGAGAAATAGGAGACCTTGCGTTTGTTCCTTGGTTGGTTGCAGACGATTGGAAACAAGTACCAAAATTAACTGCACCGTATATGTTTGGACATTTTGAATTGCCACGCTTTAAGATGAATGCAGCTGTTGAAATGCCAGATCACGGATTGTTAAATGCCACGCATTTTACCAATCAAAAACAAGTATTTTCTGGTCACTTCCACAAGCGACAAAATTCAGGAAAAATATGGTATATTGGCAATGCGTTTCCGCATAATTTCGCTGACGCCTGGGACGATGATAGAGGTATGATGTTTTGGAAACCAGGAGAAACTCCAGAATTTCTCTCATGGCCTGGGGCACCCAAGTATCGTACAATGACACTGAGTCAAGTTGTTGCCAATCCTACCAAGTATATTGATGATAAAACCTATGCAAAAATAACCATAGATATTGATGCCAATTACGAGGATGTAAACTTTATACGAGAATTGCTAGAACATGATTTAGGTGCTAGAGAAGTAAACATGATAACTGCCAAAATAAATGACGTTGATCAATTAGATGAAGACGATATCAATTTTGAAAGTGTCGATACCATTGTGATAAGCCACTTGCAAAGCATAGAATCCACAGCTATGGATAAAAATAAACTCATACGTATCTATCAAGAGATTTAATTTATGTTGATACTTAAAAATGTGACCATGCGTAACTTTCTCAGCATTGGAAATGTTACTCAAATAGTGGAACTAGATAAAAACGCACTGACACTGGTACTAGGTGAAAATTTAGATCTAGGAGGCAATGGATCTCGCAACGGTTGCGGAAAAAGCTCATTGTTGCAGGCTATCTCTTATGGGTTATATGGTCAAAGTTTGACCAATATTAAGATCAACAATCTTGTTAATCATATCAATCAAAAGAATATGATGGTGTCTATTGAGTTTGAAAAGAATGGACATAAGTATCGCATTGAACGTGGTAGAAAACCAAACTTCTTTCGATATATTGTAGATAACACCAACGTTGACGAAAGCACTGACGAAGCGCAGGGAGAAAATCGAGAAACTCAAAAAGAAATTGATCAATTATTAGGCATGAGCCATTCGTTGTTCAAGCATATTGTAGCATTGAATACATATACAGAACCATTTCTCAGCATGGGTGCAGGTAAACAGCGTGAAATTATTGAGGAATTACTTGGTATAACATTGTTGAGTCAAAAAGCAGAAAATCTCAAAGAATTAATCAAAACAACAAAAAGTGCCATTGAACAAGAAGAATTTCGTATAAGAACTATAAAACAAAGCAATGACCGCATACGTAGTCACATGGAAGACATTTCTCGAAAAGCTGACAACTGGGATATTAAACAAAATCAAACCATTAATGATCTAGGTCAAGCTATTGCCAATCTAGAAACTTTAGATATTGATGCCGAAGTGCAATCACATAGAGATTTAGAATTGTATACCAAGCTTGCAACATCTCGAGCACAAGTAACCAGAGACTTGTCGATGAAAAGTCGTCATTTACAACAGATAACACAGCATCTCAACACTGCATTGACCAATTATGATCGGGCTGTAAATCACGAATGTCCAACTTGCGGACAGGCCATACATGATAGCGAACATGATAGAATACGTGTTGATCTCGAAGGCAAAATTGTAGAATTAGATCTGCAGGTCAATACCGAGCAAGCAGAAGTTGACATTAGTAATGCACAGCTAGCTGAAATAGAATCAACATTTAACACCATGACCAAACCTGTTACAGTTTATACCAATTTAGAACAAGCACTCAATCACCGCAACACACTTGATCAACTGATCAAAGAATTAGAACGGGAACTGCAGGCAATCAATCCTTATAGAGATCAAAATGACAGTTTGGCTGATACAGTACAAGAAGTTACCTACGATAATCTCAATGAACTGGTTAAAAATCGCGAACATCAAGAGTTCTTGCTGAAATTACTCACAAACAAAGACAGCTTTATACGCAAGAGGATTATAGATCAAAATCTAGCCTATCTCAATATCAGATTAAATGAATATTTAGACAAACTTGGATTACCACATCAAATAAAGTTTGTCAACGACTTGTCGGTAGAAATCAGTTTGTTGGGACAAGATTTAGATTGGGGCAATTTATCTCGTGGCGAATCTACTAGATTAATTCTAGCACTCAGCTGGGCATTCAGAGATATATTTGAAAACACAACTCATTCTATTAATTTGGTGTTTGTAGACGAGTTGCTGGATAGCGGTATGGATCCGCAAGGACTAGAAGGAGCTGTGGGAATACTCAAAAAAATGGAACGTGAGCGCAATAAAAATATCTTTGTTATCAGTCATAGAGAAGAATTAATAAGTCGAGTAGGAGCGGTTTTGACTGTACTAAAGGAAAATTCGTTTTCGTCATTCAGCTGGGATTATGTACCAGCTGTTTGAACCAATTCAAATATCACATCGCGATTATCTGTAAAAAATCCTTCAAAATCGGTGATTATGTTTGATTGATAACGAACGTGATCGTTGATCTTGAACTTGTCTATCAGTGTGTGATCAAATACAACAAAACTACCTTTGTGATTGATGCGAAATACAACTACCCAAAAATCGCCATCATCTGCACTGGTTTTTGCCTGTTCAATCCATTTATCCAGCAATGGTACTGCAACATTTTTGAACAAATTGTGAAAAGGAAACTCTCCATAAAACTTTGATTCTATTACCAATTTGCGCATGTTGCTGGGAGGAATAAGATCAGCCTTGAATGTTGCCACCTGGCCTTCATCTAGAGATGCTTTGCGAAAACGATTTGCCCCTCCTAAAAATGCACCGCTGTTGGGAACTCTCAAAAATTTCTGACCGTATAAGCCTGTTAGGAAATCTGCTATCTTTCTTTCGCCATTGTTGCCTTTGGCTTTACCTTTGGTACTCATTTTGGCTCCTGCATTATAACACTATATTTAAGGGTCTAAAACAACCTGTTGACTTTTCATTGTTATAGTTTTAAACTAACATCATGATGAGACAGCAATCAAAGAGATATCAATCTCGCAATCAACATGATGTCAAGCCACGTGCCGTGCATCCTCGGAATTTTGAACTAGAATTAGAGTCAAAATTAGCCAGTGACTTGAGCTATTTTGTTCGGCAGGAATTAGAATATTATAATTTACTGGTTACTCTACTTACACCGCGCTTGCGGGCCTATCCTCGCGATATTCTCAATATCAAAGACAAAGAAAAAACGCTTTGGGAAGCATGCGCTGAGCATGCGATAGATCCACAAAAATTGATTGACAATCCTCTTGAAACTTGGCCAAAACATCTGCAGTATCTGCATAAAACGCTTTATGACTCTAACAATCAATTGAGGATCTCTCCCACATACATGAATATTTGTGCTATTGCTGCAACACCAGCAAGATTGCATGCCAGTGTACGCAAGTCTATTGCTGCAGAGATATTGAAATACATGATGGGTCAGGCAGATATTCTATTGGCTGCTATGAAAACTGACACCATGCGTGCTCCCATGCAAATGTTACAGACTCACACTGTGGATTCCAAACGTCATTTGCAAATTCCAAAACATTTGGTAAAGATCAGCTATGACGAATCTACAGATACCACCAGTATCAAGCTGCCTTACAGCAACCAACCGCTAGCTATACCTCGATATGATTTACGGGATGCTGCATTTAAGATGCTGGTGGTACATGCCCCTCATCCCACTGCTGCTAGCCAACGTTGGCAGCTGGATTTTAGAGATGGTGGTAGCAGCAGTTATTTGTTGTCATTGACCGATTATGTTGAACGTAAACGGCGATTGTGAACTTGGCAAGTTCAAGTTCACAACATACCTCCTTTTTTATTAGGATCCATGGCCTCATAATGCTTTTGAATAGTTTTGGCTAATATTTGCCGCTGTTCAAGGCTCAGCAAATGGGCTTCGTTGAAACTCAGCCCACCTTGCATGTAAAAGCTCAGCATAGCCAACTCACTTTGAATTGATTGGCGGTTTTTCTCCATTGTATCTAGCATTGTCATAATACGTGTTGGATCGCCCTCTAAGAGCGTTTGCCGAAAAAACTTGATGGATCAAACGTCAGTGCGTCCTCCCATGAATGCCCACAACTGCTGCATTGTACTGTGATTGTTTTCATTATTCCCACTTTGTTGATTTTGTCCACAGCTTGAATTACCATGTCTGCCTGTTGTTTAGTGATGCTCATCAGCCACTCGTTGATAAATTCACGATCAGTTACTGTGACATTGGTTTTTATTAACACAATCTTTTCTATGCTGCGACTCACCAGCGAAAATGTTAGCCTGCTCAATCTTTCCACACCTTCGGCAAGTATGCTTGCTTTGGAAAGATCATCTATGCTGTCACCTTGTGCGTTAATTACTCTTAAAGCTTTTTCTTCCTCAAATTCTTTTTTCATGAAAATTTGACGCATTTCAAAATCATAAGGTGTAACATGTATTATGAGATCGTCGCCAAATTTTATGGTTAAATCGTTTTCGTCAATAAATGTCATCATATCTAACAATGTTTGACAATTCATTTCATAGGTATTTTCTGCATTGCATGCTGGACAAGCGCGCTCATAATCCATTTTGCCATTGTTACTGGCTGATTTGATTGCAACAAAAAGTGCTTCTAGATCTGGCAACATAAAACGCTTGGCATTTTTGATACTTGGGGCACAGTCTTTGCAAACACTTTCTAAGGCCTGGCCGTTCAACATGGCGTCGGGCGTGTTAAGCATGATGTCATTTAAAGCACTGAGAGGGTAAACAGCAATCTGTTTGTCTTCGGTTGTTTCTACAACATCTGGCGTATACCAGCGTCCTTTAGTGGGAAGATTCATATACAGCGCCGGTTGTCGGAAAAACTGTTGAAGCGGATTTTGAGACATTTTTACCTCTATAAATAAGACATATACGTGCATATTTACCCGTATAAAACATATATTTAATTTAAATGCGAAAGAAAGTTAATGGTTGATCATGTGATTATAGACGGTATAGTAAGACCAGGAAATATTCCTGATTGGGCAACCGAAACAACACTATTCTCAATAGACAAGCGTATGCAGAACAGCAATAAGCTGTTGGGTATCTTGACAAAAAAAGGCGAAACTGACAATGCAATACTGGACGAGATTAGGCAGCTGGCTGGTGATCTAGCGCCTGACAGACCACGACCCCCCAGTGCCGGTGACCGGCAGATAGCAGGAGCAGTCGAAGAAAATACCAGAGCTAATAAACAGCAAATGGAATATCTTCAGAAATCTATCGTCAGTAGTTTTAAATCCGTTATTTTCTCAGTAGACAGCAAATCATTATTTGGCAGTATTTCGGGCGGGTTAAAGAGCACCGGAGACCAACTTAAATATATGAAATTTCCGTTGGCTGGTGCAGTTATAGGATTGGGCTTGATAACTGAAGGATTTAACTTTCTTTATCATAAACTAGAAGACACCAATAAATCATTAATTTCGCTGTATTCTACAGGATTATTGTTTGATAATGGCATGCAAGGTTTGATAGATGCAGCCGATACTGCAGGATTAAGTGTGGATAAATTTGCCAGCATACTTACTCAGCATGCCGCAGCAGCAGCCAGTTTAGGAACCAAACGTCTTGTAGAAGTCAACAAAATGTTTATGGACTCTACCAAAGGCGGAGCCGATCTTATGATGACTCAGGAAGAAGCCAGCAATGCATTTTTAGATTCGGTTGAACTAATTCGAGGCACTGGCAAATTGACAAAAATGTCTAACGAAGAGATAACTAAAAGCGGTAGAGACCTGATAAAGAACTATAATGAATTAGCCGAAGCTACTGGTCAAAATCGTGATGAAATTGCCAAAAATACCAACGCAATAATGAAACTGCCAGATGTCAGTGTGCTGGCTCGTATAATGCCAGATCCAACACAATTTGCCAAAACAATGTCATCTTTTTCAGCACAATTTGGTGCCAGCGGTAACGAAATGGCTTCTATGGCTGCTCAAATAAAATTGGCGGGTGGTAGCATGGCTACCTTACCAGGCGATATGGCTACCATTGTCAACCAAGTGCCTGGCTTATATCAAGCTCTCCGTGAAGCAGGCGAAGGAGATCCAGAAGCTGCTACTAGAGCTAGACAAGCAATTGGCAATTTAGATCCGCGTAAAGTGGCGGATCTCATGGTCAAGTTTCCAGAAGCAGGAAAGCAACTTGATACATGGATGCAAAGTACGCAAACAGCCAATGACATTGAACAATTAAGAATGAAAAAAGATGCCAAGACACTGTCGCAAGAAGAAGCCAATAGACTGAAAAATTATGAGGATGCAAAACGACGCTTGGAAACACAAAACCGGTTGAGTGCTGCCACAGCTAGAATGCAAAATTCTTTCAGCCACCTTGCACTGTCATTGGAGAATATAGTACTGCCAGTTGTTGATGCATTAGCATATGGTTTTGACAAGTTGAGTGGGGTTATCCAATGGGTGTCCAAGGGTTTTAATAGCTTGTTTGGCAATTCAAACACAGACAACCAAGGCAATGCAATAGCACCAACAGGCAGTGCAACTATAGCAGCTATTTTAACTACTGGCGCTGTTTTGATGATTGTGAAAAAAGTATTGCCCACGGCAATGTCTTGGATGATGGGCGCAGGAGGAAGTCTTTTAAGTCGATTTTTCCGATGGGGATCATCAACAAACACATCCAGAGATATTGCCGGTCAAGGTGGTGGAATGGGCAGAATGCTTGGAGGTTTAGGCAGAGCACTGTCAGGGCTGGGCAGAGGTGTTGGCACAGTGGTTAAATCGGTATTAACTGGTGTGGGAGAAGGCTTGTCTGCATTAGGCAAACCAAATGTATTAAAAGGAGTAGCAGCATTACTAGGTATTTCAGCAGCAGTATGGGTAGCAGCCAAAGCCTTTAAAGAATTCAACACAGTTGAATGGGGTTCAATGGGAAAAGCTATTGTGGCCATTACCGGTGTAGGAGTAGCTGCAGCAGTTGCAGGCAACCAAAAATCTCAAATAATTGGCGGAGGCATTGCACTTGGCCTTGCAGTAGGTGCTATAGGAGCAGGGCTATGGGTAGCAGCCAAAGGTCTGAGAATAATGCAAGAAATCGATTGGCAAACCATGGCCAAGGCGGGTGTAGGCATTGTAGCACTTGGTGCTGCTGCTCTTTTCGCAGGCCCAGAATCACCACTTATTGCAGTTGGAGGCATAGCACTTGGTATTGCAATTGGTGCAATTGGTCTGGGACTAATCCAAGCTGGTAGAGGTCTACAGTTAATGCAAGAAATCAATTGGCAAACCATGGCCAAAGCAGCAGTGGCTCTTGGCGGCATAATTGCTTTAAGCGCTGGGGCAGGTGCAGTCTCGCCGTTAATTCTTGCTGGCTCTTTGGCGCTGACTGCTGCTGCAACCAGTTTAACAGGCTTTGCAACGTTGGATGGAAATGCGTTGTCGGCCGTTGGACAGGGCATGGGAGGCCTTGCATTGGGTCTAGTTCAGCTGACAGGCGGCGAACTAATTAAAGGATTGGGCGGGCTAGTAAATGGACTATTAGGATTATTTCAAGAAGACCCAGTGGAAAAACTCAAACGATTCGCCAGTGTAGGCGAACCATTAAAAGTAACAGCCGAAGCATTGAAGCTGCTTGCAGACAGCATGCCAATGGCTATACGAGCAATTGAAAGCTTGTCTAAAGTAGATTTTTCAGGAATTGATAAACTGAAAACTGCAATAGACATTCTACAACGAACTCAATCAGGGGGCATTTTATCTACGATTGGTAATTTTGTTGGTTTAGGATCATCGCCGACACCACAAACTAGCCTAGCAACTATTATACAAGCTGGTGCATCAGCTGGCACCAACAATTTATTGCCTACAAACACACCGGGTGAGGTACAGCCGGTTCGAACCGTGCAAATTGATGCTGCTGCAGAGTATTACGACAAAAGCATGAAGCAATTTCAGCGCATGATAGAATTGCTGGAAATTGCCAATGACTATGCTAAAAGATCTGTAGATATCAATGACAGCGGATTTGACCGACTAGAAAATGCTATATCATCCAGCGGCAGATTGTTTTAACCATACCATATAAATCGCACGGTAAATAGATGCTATAAGGAAAATAGGTCAAGCACTTATGGCATCATGGAAGAAATACTTTTCAGCAGTACCAACACAATCAAAACTTAATCAACGACTTTCTAATGGTAGTTCTAACACAGGAACATCTGCCGGCTCTGGCGCAAAATATTCCAGTTTTCTGCCAGAGGTATACAGCGGTGCACCTAATAGAGTTGAGAGATATATCCAGTATGAGCAAATGGATCTCGACAGTGAAATCAGCAAAGGTCTAGATGTACTTGCTGATTATTCGGTACAAAACTATGAAGCTAGTGAGCAGCCATTTCAAATCGTTTACAACGACAGCATGACAGAAACAGAAATTACCCTGTTAAAAGATATGTTGCGACAATGGTGCAAACTGAATAGATGGCATCAGCGCTTGTGGCGAGCATTTCGCAATACATTAAAATATGGCGATCAGATTTACATACGTGATCCAGAAACTTTTAAATTAATTTGGATAGATCCTACCAAAGTTGAAAAAATAATTGTCAACGAAGACAAAGGCAAAAGTGCTGAACAATATGTAATTAAAGATATAGATTTGAATTTACAAACACTGGTTGGCAGCAACATGTTGATACACGACCAATACAGTTTTCCCGGCGGCTATCCGCGTAGTTCAAATCCAGCAGCAGGGGCAGGTACTATAAACTATGGTATCAGCAGCAGCCCAGGCAGTAGAACCAGCAGATTTGACCTGCAACCTAATCAACTTGCTGTTGATGCAACACACGTAGTACATCTCAGTCTAAGTGAAGGTATGGACAGCCAATGGCCTTTTGGCACGTCGATACTGGAAAGTATCTACAAGGTTTACAAACAAAAAGATTTGTTGGAAGACTGTATCTTGATTTATCGTGTGGTACGTGCACCGGAACGCAGAGTGTTTTACATAGACACTGGAAGCCTAAGTGGGCCGAGAGCACAGCAAGTTATAGAACGCATGAAAAACGAAATTTATCAGCGTAGAATTCCCAATAGAACGGGGGGTGGTCAAAGTATACTTGACGCGGCATACAGCCCTATTGCAATAAATGAAGATTTCTTTTTGGCCACCAACAGCGAAGGTAAAGGCACTAAAATTGAAACTCTGCCAGGCGGCGAAAATCTTGGCCAAATTGATGATTTGAAATATTTCAATAACAAAATGATTCGCGGCTTGGGCATTCCCAGTAGTTATCTGCCAACTGGTCCGGAAGACGGTACAACAGCTTATGTAGATGGAAAAGTTGGTACTGCATATGTACAGGAGTTCCGTTTTGCCAAAGTGTGTCAACGTTTGCAGAATTTAATGGCACCTGTGCTAGACAAAGAATTCAAACTATACGTAAAATCCCGCGGCATTGAAATAGAAAGTGGCATGTTTGAATTAAAAATGTGGGAACCACAAAGCTTTAGCCAGTATAGGCAAATGGCACTTGATTCTGAACAAATCACAGTTTTTTCAAGCCTTATACAAACTGAAGCGGCCAAATACATCAGCAAGAGATATGCACTCAAACGTTACCTCAACTGGACAGACGAAGACATTCTCGAAAATGAAAAAATGTGGAAGGAAGAAAACGCCAAAAAAGTCAAAGACAAAATTGGTGTTAAACTGGGCGCAGATAATCAACCAGGTCTAAATGCAGTGGGTATTAGACCAGAACCAGAACAAGCCGTAGAAGTTCCAGCAGCTCCTCCTGAAGAAGGTGCACCACCTGCTGAACCCGCAACAGAACCGGCAGCCGGCGCAGCTGCTCCAGCTCCTGGAGCAGCTAATGCACTAGGCGAACCCACAGCATAAATATCATCCAAGAGGATTGCCATGAACGCCAACGAAATAGATCCAAGTTATAGAAACAACAACGATGACAGACTCATGCAACGCCAACCCAGCGACAGTCGTCGTCCAACAATTACACTCATCAATTTAAACAAACTCAAAAAAATGCGTGCAGCCAAAGATTTAGAACAACTCATGCGCGGAGATTTTCTTGAAATCATTTATGGAGCTCCAGAAGAAGGCGCTGCCCCAGGTGGTGGATTCTAATGCCTTATAATATTACCAATTACAATGGATCTTTTCTTGTTAGTGTGCCTAACAGCACAATTTGTACAACAACAACCAGTCTTGGATTGATAGGACAAAATTCTGTCAATTTTGGCTTGACAATGAATGAAAATTTTGTATACCTATTGCAAAATTTTTCAAGTAGTACGCCGCCTGCAAGTCCAATTCCAGGACAAATTTGGTATAATTCTGTCACAGCAGTGATGAATTTTTATACAGGTACACAATGGCAAACATTGAGTCCGCCATTTGATGGTGACGCAGGAACAGCACAGGTTTTAATACCAGCGCACACTCCCCAAATAGAAGTAACTGTGGTTTTCAGCGCAGGATTAATTGTCAGTGCGGTGAGTCATTTTGCATTACCACCGGCAGAATTGCCTTTGTACGCTCAAGTTGGTGACACAACTTTTCCATTTCAATCAAGATTTCCAGGTGGGCTGGCGCCGGGTATTACATTGGCAACTGATACACAAGGATATCAATTTACAGGCACTGCTGCAGCTGCAAATGTATTGGCCACAGGCAGAACCATTGCACTTGACGGATCGGTCACAGGCAGCGCTGTATTCAATGGCAGCAGCAATGTAGTTATCAACACCAATCTCATTGATGCACTAAACGGTCCTGTGATTTCAAACAGCAGCGTTACACAACTACCCAATTGGTTTACCAATGTATTTGTCAATTCTAATGGTATTGTAACCGACGCAACTACGCTGGGAAATGTAGATGTTTATACAGCTCTTGGATATATACCCCCCAGTGTGGTGTTGTTTACAGGCGATGTCAATGGCAATACTGTTTCAAATGGTGCAACTTTCATTGCCAATGTGTTTATCAACACTCAGTCAAATATAACACCTGGCTATTACAGCAATATATATGTGGGGCAAAATGGTATTGTAACACATGCCAACAACGACAATTCTGTTCCCACCCAAGGTATCATACTCTGGGCCAACCCTGGTCAAATCCCTGCAGGTTGGGCAATATCAAATGGCCAAGAAGTTACTTTGTCCAACGGCAATACTATATATACACCCAATATTTCTGGGTCAGCTCCTGCTGGAACAACCTATATTATGAGAATTGTCTAAAATTGACTATTTTTACCCTTGATTCTCAGCATTTTATCAAAACGGATTAAATAAATCCGAGTCTGTCCTAAACTTTTGACAAAGGAGCAATTAAATGACTAATAGTCCAAAACTATCAAAGGTTCTTGAATATCTAATCAAGAACGACGAAGAAAAAGCACGCGAACTTCTCCACCAAGTATTTATTGAAAAAGCTCGTGCAATTCATGAAGATATGATGAGTCACGATGATGATATGGAAGAAGAAATTGGCGGCAGCGGCGACATGGGCAAGGATTTCCGCAACGAAATTAATGCACGTGGCCATCATGATGCACATGCTGATGCAGTTGATGCTGAAATCCAAGCCATGGAAAATGAAATTGATTTCGAAGAAACCATGAATGAAGGCGACGACGAAGAAGAACTTGACATGGAAGTCAGCGATGATGATGACGGCGACGAAATGGACATGGATATGGACATGGATATGGACGATGATGGCGAGCACAGCGACGAATTTGAAGTCATTGACGATAAGATGCAAGACTTAGAAACTGCACTTGCTGAACTACGTGCTGAATTTGACAAATTGGAAGCTGCCGAACGCGGCGAAGATGAGGATGAGGATGAAGACAGTGACAAAGATGAAGAAGAAGAATCCTGGGAAATGGATGAAGACTTCGACGACATTGCTGAAAGCCTTGACCTAGAAGTTGTAACCAAAGACATGGAAAAGTCAGTTCCAGCCAAAGACGTTGGCGCTGCACAGAGCGGTATGAGCGACGGTAACAACGCACGTAGTCCTGTTCCTCCAAGCCAAACAACACGTTTTGGTGCCAAGCCAGTGGCCATTGGTGACGGTCCTGATCACAAAGGCTACGACCTACAGGCTGCGCCAAAAAGCACAATGGACGCCATGAAGATTGCTGACCCAGACATGAAGGCAGACAATCGTCGCAAGTCTTGGCAAAATGGTACAAGCAAGGAAAACAAAGAAGGCAACAAGCCCAATGCAGCTCTTAATACCACTGCCAAAGAGTTTGGTGTTGATACAGTTGGCAAGATGAGCCCACTGAGCAAAGGCGGCATGAACCTTAAGTAAAAGTATGTAATAAAAATACCAGAGATATCGTATCTCTGGTATTTTTAGCAATTATGACCCTTAATAAACACATAATTGCAATAATTTATTAAATACTTCTACGCCAAGCAGGTAACAATATGATGTCTAATAATATTTTGATAGAAACCTTAAATTATGACACAGCACAAGCTGAAGTCATAACAGAACAAGATTCTAGCCAAGGCGGCGATAAGAAAGTCTACATGAAAGGCATTTTCATTCAAGGAGATTTACGCAATCACAATGGTCGTGTCTATCCGCTGCATGAAATTCGCAAGGCTGTTGACAATATTAGAGAAGCAATACAAAAAGATCATGGGGTGTTAGGCGAGTGCGATCACCCTCAAGAACTTCAAATTCATCTCGATCGTGTTAGCCACAAGATCACCGAGATGTGGATGGATGGAGCCAACGGTTATGGCAAATTACAAATTCTGCCTACACCATGCGGCAACATCGTTAAGACGCTGTTAGATTGCGGGGTCAAGCTGGGTGTCAGCTCTCGTGGATCAGGCAATGTTGATGACAATGGTAAAGTGTCAGATTTTGACATGCTAACTGTTGACATTGTAGCAAAGCCAAGTGCGCCAAATGCTTACCCCACACCTATGTATGAGGCAATCATGAACCGCAAACACGGCTACAAGATTCATGAACTAGCTGAAAGTATGAAACATGATGCAGTTGCCCAAAAGCATCTGAAGAAAATTCTGCTTGGCTGGGTCGATGAGTTGAAACTTATTTAAGGAGTAGTGTCCTATGGAAAAGGAAATCAAAGACCTCCTGGAAAACGAAGTACTTGGCGAAGACGTCAAGACAGCGCTTCAGGAAGCCTTTAACAACAAGATAAAAGCCGCGGAGCAAAAACTCCAGGAAGATTACGCCCTGCGTTATAGCAACGACAAGGCCAAGCTTGTTGAAGCCATGGACGCGATGCTAAGTGATACAATTCGCGCTGAATTAAGTGAATTTGCAGAAGATCGTTCTGCAATGATACGTCAGCGTGCAAAAATGAGTAAAGCAGTCAATGAAGCCAAGACAATGTACAAGGCAAAGATGATGGAGCATGCTAAAATGCTCAACAGCTTTGTTGCCAAACAATTAAAGGGCGAGATTGCTGAATTCGTCGAAGATCGCAAGACCCTCGAATCACAGCGTCGTGAACTAGCTCGCGAACTGCAAACTGTTAAAGAAAGCAGCAAAAGAGAGCTGGCAAATCGCGTCAACAAACTAGAAGGATTCGTTCTCAAACAGCTCAGTGAAGAAATTGCTGAGTTCCATGCTGATAAAAAGGCATTGGTTGAGCAACGTGTCAAGCTGGCACAAGAAGGCAAGAAGAAAATTTCTGAAGCACAAACAAAGTTTATCAATCGCGCAGTTGTAGCAGTCGACAAGACCCTCAACGAAGTTATCAAAACTGAGCTGGTGCAATGGAAAGACGACATCAAGAAGGCACGTGAAAACAACTTTGGACGTCGTATCTTTGAAGCAGTGGCAGCCGAATACATGGCCAGCTACCTTTCAGAAGGCAGCGAAGTCAAGAAGCTGAGTCGTCAGCTTCAACAGCAGAAGGCCGCATTGGCTGAAGCACAGGCACAGATTACCCAGCAAACACAACTGGTTGAATCAGCCAATGCCAAAGTACGTGCTGCCAACGATCGCATACTACGTGAGGAGACATTAAAAACACTCCTTTCACCGTTGGCACGCGACAAAAAGGCCGTAATGGAAGATATGTTAAAAGACATCAAGACACAAAACTTGAAGGAAGCTTTTAACCGCTATCTACCAGCAGTGGTAAACGGCGGTCAGAGCACTTCCGGCAAGATTGCACTTGCTGAAACTGTTCGTCCCAAACCTGTTGCTGTAACAGGCGACAGAACAAACAACAAACTTGCCCAAGCAGTGATCGAAGAATCCAAGGAAGACAACACCGACCTTGGCATGATCCTTCACCTTGCCGGTATTAAGCATTAAGGAGCTATATTAAAATGACAAAGAACCTCTTCGAAACACATTGGTCGGCAACCAAAACCGCCCTCTGCGAAGGTCTGATCGGCAATCGCAAGAAGGTCATGGAAGTCGTACTAGAAAACACCCGTAGAGACCTACAGGGTAAGGCAGGAATACTGTTTGAAAGTGCAACACCAGGTGCAACCAGCGCTGGTAACGTTGCTACATTGAACAAGGTTATTCTTCCAGTAATACGTCGTGTAATGCCAACCGTTATCGCTAACGAAATCATCGGCGTACAGCCAATGAGCGGTCCAGTTGGACAGATCCACACACTGCGCGTTCGTTACGCTGACACATTTGGTACACCAACTCCAGTAGTTGCCGGTAGCGAAGCACTCAGCCCATTCGATATCGCACGTTTCTATTCTGGTAACGGCAACAGCACATATCCAGCTGCTGCTCCAGTAAGCGTGCTTGAAGGTACAGCTGGTAAGCGTTTGAACATCCAGATTTTGAAGGAAACAGTTGAAGCCAAGACACGGAAGCTGTCTGCTCGTTGGACCTTTGAAGCTGCACAAGATGCTCAAGCACAACAAGGCATTGACATCGAAGCAGAAATCATGGCTGCATTGGCCCAGGAAATAACCGCTGAAATTGACCAGGAAATCCTGGTTTCTCTGCGTACACTTGCTGGTACAACACTGACATATGACCAGGGCGCTGTTAGCGGTACTGCTACATACGTTGGCGACGAGCATGCTGCTCTTGCAGTGCTCATCAACCGTGGTGCAAACTTGATTGCTGCACGTACACGTCGTGGTGCTGGTAACTGGGTTGTGGTTAGCCCAACTGCTCTTACCATCCTACAGAGTGCTACAACTTCAGCATTCGCTCGTACCACAGAAGGTACCTTTGAAGCCCCAACCAACACCAAGTTCGTTGGCACACTGAACAACAGCATGAGAGTGTATGTTGACCAATATGCTGCTGACGACACAAACGTTCTAGTTGGTTACAAAGGCCCAGGCGAAATTGATGCGGCTGCCTATTATTGCCCATATGTTCCGCTAACAAGCTCAGGCGTTATCATTGATCCAAGCACATTCGAACCAGTTGTGAGCTTCATGACAAGATATGGTTATCTTGAACTGAACAACACTGCTAGCAGCTTGGGTAACGCTGCTGACTATCTAGCTGGTGTTGCTATCAACACAAGCCATTTAAAGTTTTTGTGAGTTATTTCAATGGGTTACAGCAATGTGGCCCATTGATATCACAATTTCAAAACAAAAACCCAGCAGCAATGCTGGGTTTTTGTTTACACTTGTAATCTATAACCTTGCTGTAATAACTGTTGTTGCCAATCTTCTGGTAATCCACCTTCAACACGTATTCTATACAGATGGTATCCCTTATCTATAGCTATTTGTGTCTTAACATTGTCACGTTCTTGCGCCTGTTGAAATAATGCTATCCTTTCTTGGTCTGGCATCGAACGGTTTCCATACATCTTGAAATTCCAATGATAAGGCCCATCAATTTCAATAAGAACATCGTCTCCTATCTTGAAATCAAATAATCTACCGCCTATGTTAACATTACGTTTGTAGACTATTTTAGCTTCATCTAAAATAGCAGCCATTTGCCTTTCAGGTGTTGTATTGAAAAACTTTTTTGGCAACTTATCGGGATTTTCTTCAATATATTTTAGTCTAGCATTTACATAATTTTCTCTTTGCTCAGGTGTGGCCTTGCTACCGCGCCTTGCATCCTGCATCATCTTTACTTTTGTATCAACCATCTCTTTAGGCCTGGCCTTGGCAATGACACTCATCTTTGCTTTGAATGCCGCACCGCGATCCTTGCCTAGCATTGGCGAACCGTGTTCGTCTAGATATTCTTTATAGCTGGCACGCCATTTATCTATCTCCTCCTCTGTACGCTTCTTACCCTTGTGCTTGGCACCAATTTTTGCTTTAGATTCGTCGCTATGTTTCTTGCCAGTCCTAGCAACTCGCTTGCGTTCTAAAGTTTCTGGTGAATCTCGCCTAGCTCGTACTGTTTCTGCACCTGGATATTTTACTAGATATTCTGCTACTGTGTTGATACCATGTGTTTTCAGATGTTTTCCTGTGATTTGACCAAATTCTCTACCGCATTCTTTACATGTGAACATCTTGTGTTTGCCTTTATTTAAAGTGTGCAGTATTTATGCCAATAAGTTAACAAAGATATTAACATTTAATTAAAATCTTATTTTGTGTTCGTTAGATGTAACTCCCATTTGATTTTTCCACAATCCCATATTCTATCAAACTTAAGTTTTTGGAGAATATTCCATTCTGTATCATCTAAGGAAATATTTGGATATAATTTTGCGATATTATTTTTATTCAAACTTCTTTTATCAAATCTTGTAGTATATCCCTGAACATATTGCTGCATTGGTGGTATTTCATTGCTGATTACGAACCCTAAAGTTTTATACAAGTCACCATTACTATAACGATTATCACTGAAACTTATTACTGATTTAGGTTGGTAATGTGTAGAAAAATAATTGAGTAACTTACTTGCTCCGCCGATCACAGCACCTTTACTAGCATATCTACTTAACCGCCATACATCTCTGCCTTCATTAACAAATCCCATAGCAGCAACAATATCATTCTTGTGTAACAGACCTATTGTCACAGAAAGTCGTGATGGAGCCCCTAGTAAATGATATTTGTCAAAAAACGCACTGGCTGAATCTTTATTTAACAGTGATACATCGCATAATCTTGCTCCTATTTTGCTGGAAACTTTTTTAAGTTTATGTGCGATTAGTTCCTCTACTATAGAACGTTTTGTAAGCCATTCATCGTCAAATATTGTGAATAGTGTAATACCTTTTTTATTTGCGGATGACCATTTTCTATAGTGGTAATTCCAGGACTTATTTCCCGATAGTTCGCTATGCCAATACAATCCACAATATTCAATGCCTAAATTAAGTTCTGGTAAAAATATATCAATTTCATATGGATTTATTACACTTCGATCACCGCTTATAATTGGGCCTGTATATGTTTGTTTGACAAAATTCAGTAATTCTTTTTCTCCCTGACTTTTATATTTAATATTGGGGGGAAAGCATACAACACATCTTGGCAAACTTGCATAATCAAATCTCTTGTTGAAATTTCTATTACATGAAATACAAGTAAAAGAAATTTCCGGACGTTCTTTTATGCCAACATATTCATCTGGTGAAATATTAGCAATCAAATTGAAATTTTCTCTAACCATTTGAACAAATCGTGAATAATTTTTTTTAGCCAAATAATGGTCAGTATATAGGGTTTGTTTGGTCGAAATTGATTTTTGGATTATTTCAGGGGATTGCATAGGATTTGCATATCCATACCTTTGAATATTCGTCTTTCGTCGTTTTTCAACTATATCGGGAATATGAGAAATATTTTCAACACCATAACGCTCTTGGATAGTGTTTTTATGTTTTTGATTTATTATTTCTACTCGATTAAAATCTTCATAGGTTTCTTTATGACGATTTTTGGCAAATTCTGTTTGTCCTGTATTAGTAACTCCGTATTTTTGTAAATTAGTTTCTACTCGTTTGGCATTTATAAGGTTGTTTTGTTCTTGGGATAATTTTTGTTTAGCAGATGAAACCTTTTTAGATACTTGTTCTTTGGCACATTCACATTTTCCAGCGGGACCACAATAGCCATACCCTGTGGTATAACTTCTAAATTTAAATTTATTACTTCTGACACAAATATTGCTGGTTATATCATTTACCAGCACATAAATTCTTTCAGTGATTGTTTTTGGCGACACTATATGTGAAGTTTTTTCTATAATCCATTGAAGTAGTTCTTGATCTTTCTTTAATGCTGTGGCAATATTTTTAATATTTGTATTTTCAAGTAAAACAAGTAGTTTATCTAACATTACCGACCTCTATAATACTATAATGTATTTATGCTGATACAGCAACATTTGAGCCTGTTGTTGAATGAAAATATTTGGTCAAGGCAGTAAATAATAAATATCACCATGAGAATAAATGAATTATTACCTGAAACAATCACACTACAAAATGGTGCAAGAGTCATAAAAAATCCAACTATTAACGGTCTGATTAGTTTCCTTATGCGTAGCCAGGATAAATCACTGAGGGGATTAGTTGACGGTTCTGATATATATTGGTGGGATGCTGCTGCAGCAATACACGGCGATGTTGCAAAAGAATTGGCAAATCAAGAATATATCGATGATAGATTGCACTTAGTATACAATAAAAACTATGATGAAATACGGTTTGATGCTACAGAAAAATGGACTACAAGTATGATGATGACTCACCCACAGTTAAAAAAAATGCTGGCTGATATCAGGATTTTCTTCTATGGTAGAAGTTATGGTTGGATCACAGGAAGTGAACTACTGAATTTATAATTATTACGCCAAGAAAACCGCGTGTTCTTTAGACGCGAGGTAGTTCACAATATAAATATCCCCATGAGATACCAAGATATTGACATTGAACAGATAAGGATGCAAGGCCTAGAAGCATATGCTAACGGGCAGGAATTGGATTCCTGTATCTATCGCCCGGACAGCCTGGCCGAAAGCGCTTGGATTGACGGATGGCAGGAAGGATTTTACAACACCTTGAATGAATCCACTACCGTGTTGGATGAACAATATGATGATGATGACAGGTTTTTCCTGCGCTATGGGTGGATCGAGGACGGTAGAGACACTGTAGAAGAAGCGGTATATGCTGGCAGAACTGTTCCACTTCGCAAGGTAATGAAAGGCGATAGCAAACGCCACAAAGTTTATGTCAACAGCGGTCGTAAGGACAAAGAAGGTCATGTAATAGCCAAAAAGGTTGAATTTGGCAGTCCCCATGGCAGCAAATTGCGCATACGAAAAGGCAGTGCTGCTAGACGCAAAAGTTTTGCAGCCAGACACCATTGCGCTACAGCCAAAGATCCAAAAACAGCCCGTTATTGGAGTTGCAGAGCACCCAGCAGCAGTGCCAAAGGTGGATATTGGTGACTGTTTTCAGGCAGTTGAAAAAAACTTATTCATTTAAATCTGTCAAGTGGAAATACCCAAACAAGATACTACGCCGCAGATTGGCTAGGACAGAACTTGTCACTGACGTACAAAAATATTTTAACACAGTTGAACATTACGCTTGGCCCAATTCACCTTGGTATACAGGCGTAGGTTTACACAGCAATGCACATTGTTTGTTGCAACCTTTGGCCAAACAATTGTGCGGCAATCACGGGAATAGAGTTGATTATCAAGACTCGTTGAATTACCATCGGCTATTGGTACAAGACCTATTACCAAGTTTTGGCAGCTTTACAGCTGTTAGATCTAAGATTGCCAGTTTCGACGCTGGCTCAATGGTTGTCAATGTCAACACATGGCACAAAGATGAAACGCCATTTGAGGTCCTACGTATGGTTGTGCCAATTGTCAGCGAACCAGCGTATTTGTTTCAAATGGATAATCAACAGCCTTGTTGGCTAGAACCTGGATATGTATACGCATTTGATCAAAGCCAGTATCACAGAGTTTTAGTGCAATCACCATGTAGGCAACCAAGGTTGCATCTTATTCTCAGTTTGGTTACTTGGTTCACTCGCAGCAACGATCAGTGGCAGCCCAATGAATTTTGTGGGAAAACGCATCCGTTGGAATTATTCGAAGCTGTTGAAATATAGCTCAGTGTTTTATAACTGCTAGAATATCATCTACAGTATTTGATATCATATGATTGGCACACACATAATCATATGCCGCCTTGATATCAAAATCTTTGCGATCAAATGTTCGTATGCGAAATATCAATTCGCTATCGCTGTCATAGGTTTGTCCGTATTTTCGCATCAAGTTGGCACCTGCAATATTGCGTGCTATCCAAGGAGTTTGATTTAGCATGGCTTCTAACAACACCAGCCCAAAACCTTCTTGATAACTGTGCATCAGCAAGCAATCTGCGTCATATATGGCCGACAACAATTCATCTCTATCGTCTATCAGCATTGGCAGTACTCGCTGGCTGGGCATGGGCATCAAATTCATGCGATTATCATATCCTGTTGTTACCAAAATGGAATTTTTAGCATTGCAAACTTCAAAAGCAGTGGCCAATTCTCGCATGGCTTTGTTGGGCCAATAGCCGCCGCAACTTAAAAACATTTGTCCAGTTATACCATGTTTGTGTTTGAATCCAGACTTGCCTATACAATCGGGCCAATGTATGCCGTGTTTGACTAAAACAGCCTTGTTGCCTACGCCGTGTTTATCACAGTGTTGCCAATCTTGAGCAGTGCTGCAACCTAGATAATCGCAGTCTTGTAGTGCCTGCAAACATACAGCACTCTCACTGGGCAGTATGAGAAGATATAATATAGGACTTTTGATATGTTTGGCATTGGATAAAACAAAATTTTGTACAGCTACATCGCCACCGTGTACAATTATCAAATCCCAGTCAACGGTCAATATCTGCGGATCACTTGAAACAGCTACTCCATTGCAATCGCCGCAGTGTTGGCCAGTAAAGACTGCAACCTTATGACCTCTACGCAAACTTTCTTCGGCCATGGATTTGGTATATTGCTCACTGCCACCTGCATATCCATATCTATGCACAACATATAAAAGTTTCATTGCCATTGTGTCTCCGACCTATCGATATCATAGTAAAAGCTGTTGTTGTGTCCGCACCCAGATAAACTTGCAATAGATATGTCAGCGTTTTGCCATAGTTTTGTTTGTATAATTTCTGGAATACGAACATGATGCAACATGCCTTCGTTGGTCCATTCTTGAGCTTGTGACCGCAATTGCCAAAATGAATCATTGGCTCGGTCTATGAGATTTTTGGGACCTAAATAAAAATTGTCTACCATTCTAGGCTGGGATGTATAATTGTCAATCAGCGCATTATATACTTGATTGGTACAAAGAATAGCATTTTGCTCTATGGCTTGACAACACCTAGATTGGTCTAATTTTTCGAAAAATACATTGTCAGACCGTGCTTGAATAATCAAGTCGTAACAGGTGTTTTGTGTTGTTTCCCAACTTTTTCGCAGCTGGTTCACGCGATAAAATTTATAGCTCATGGCAGGTAGATTTTTGTATACATCAAATGGAAACAACTGATCCAGATAGTTTTTTACTATGCGATGGTCTTCAATTTCCATCAATTTTGGTTTTAGTATCTGTTTGTAGGTGTCAACTGTTGCTGGGTTGCTGGTTAACCAAAAACTGCAAAAGATGTCTGGCTGTAATGGCTCTATTATTGCTGCAATGAGGCTGCCTATACTATTTTCAGTAAAGCGTAAACGACCGCTGAGTTGTAATGCTATTTTCATTGAAAAACCTATTACTCAACACACTTAATATATTACATTATTACTCTTGGGAAAATTTGTTCAAACAATGAGATTCTCATATTCTGTGGTTGACCCGGTGCATGGATAATAAAATCTCCTGGACGCCATTGACCGCTAAATCCCAACTGATCTTTTAGATCTTTATTTTCGCCAACATGATAGATAGGCAGCCAATAGGCATTCATAAATCTCTGTGGCACAATTTTGATCATATCACGATGTTGATTGTAGGTGTCCATGATATAACCTTGTTCATAAAATTCATGAGTTTTATATCTAGGTTCATTGGCTAAAATTGCCTGCAAATATGCAATCAGCCTAGGTGATTTTCGCAATAACATAGTACCGCTGTTGATGCCGTTCCAATCAGTTGCTATGGTAATATCATATCCTGCATACAATAAATCATCCAACGGCACATTAAAATTGGTGATCATACTGTCTGTATCTGTCCACAACATGACATCAATATCGCTGGTGGTGAAAATCTCCAGCATTAAATCAATCTTTTGGAAATTGGCATGTAGTCCCAACTTTGGTACTTCTCTTGCTATGGCATGGTAACCATGTTTTTGAGCATAAAATTTACGATTTTTATGCCAAGTTAGATCGGCCAGCAAGCGATAGTTGTCATCATGTGCTGTTATTATTGCTGATTTCATTTTACACCTTGGCTTTTTTGTTGCCACAAAGCAAGATTGTGTTTCAACGACTCTAATTCTATTAAATTTTCAACCTCGCCTGCGAAATCATCACGTGGATAACACCACCCCGTATTCATTGCAAAATAATGTCCGTAGGTTATTTCATTGGTCTTTGCATATGGTCCATAAATTTTGTGCATATGCCATTGATAATGAAGATTTTTTTTAGGGTTTAACACCCATTTTATACCTATTCCTCGACCATCACCATATTGTGTATGCCAATAATTGTAAAATTTTCTATCATCAAATGCCAGATCCTTGGCAATAGCTCCTGTGCGACTATCTCGGGGTTCAATCCATATTCCGTCATAGACTAAAACTGAGTGTTCGCCTGATTGGCAATAATCTGCAACCCCGTCTAGATTGGAATTTTTGACAACCAGCAGCTCATCTATGTCAGCATTGATGACCAATCTTGCCGAATGCAGATAACGCCATTTTGCATGCTCAAGCATGACATATTGGCCGAAATCTGAATCCCAGGGAAGATATGTTCCTTTGCGACCTTGCCATTCCCAATCGCCGCCACCCAATACACCATAGGGAACATCATACTCAACTACTTTGACCATAACATCGTCGCGCTTCAACATATTTTCCAAATGATTGGCTGAATAAATTGTGCTGCGATTGTTATAAAGCAACAATCCTTCTATGTTGTGCACAGTTTTGTTGTAGTCAATCCATTGTTGTATCCATGAAATTGGATTATCTCTATTGATGGTTACAACGACTTTTTTATCAGCAAATACATTTGTTGGATAATTGACTGAAATTTGATGTTTGCCGTAAGGTGTAACCAGTGTTAATTCTTTCATCCAGTCGTGCGTTTCAATACGTATTACAGACACGCGATCCATATCACTATAGCTCCAAGTGAGAGGTTGAGCATTGTTGTCAAAGAATTTACAATTTGCATGTAACCATTGAGCTGTTTGATATAAAGGTGGACCAACAAGCAGCAGCGCATTATTGCTCACTTGTACTGCATCATTCCATATTGTTTCATAATCATAGTTTTTTTCAAAGTCTAGTACCTGCAGATCTAAAGGACGTACAGGCTTTCGTTTAAATCCCCATGCGTGGGGATAGGTAAATCTACTCAGTATTTCAGGCATCTTTTACACCATATTTTGTTTTCAAATGACGAAGAATCATGTGGTATGTTAGTTCATTTGTGACATCCTCGTTGAAAGGATTGTCGCCGTGCCAACGAAATTTATGTATGTTTCTGTGATTAAAGAGCTCTTTGCCTGCTCTATCGCGTTGTACCATGACTGTACCGCCACCATATTTGTGCCAGGGATTCTGTACGCCTTTGTGAAATGGCCCATATGGCATCATACCATAAGGCACCTTGTCACTGGCATGGTAATTGAATCTTTCATGATATTGGCCCGTTTTACTGGCAACATATTGCCAGGCCATTCTCCAACATTCTGCATCCCCACCAAAGCTGTAGTATATTTCACAGTTTTCTGTAAAGTGCAACATAATTGATAACTGAACCCAACATTGTGGCTTGTTAACTAAAAACTGACCACTTTCAAACGGTTCGCCGTCATTTGGTAGAACATCAAAAATTTGCCACATTTGGCCGCCGTCATGGTATTGATTAGCTCTATCGCTGCTGTAAACATCGCGCCAAAACAAACAACCTTTGTCGTTATATTCAGTGTCTTCAAACAAATCTACACAATTTCGTATTGGATAATTATCACCGTCTATCCAAAAATTTTCTTGATATTCACTTTCTAATACAGCATGAACCTTGGTGCTCCACCCTTTGACATTGCCCCAACGATCTTTGAAATTTTTTGCATTGGCTTTGATTTTCTTAAAAGTGATATGGCCAGGCCATACATTTGATAATTCATTTATTTCGTTGGTATCCAACTCGCCGTCTCTAAAAAATACCTCAATTGGTAAATTGAATTCAAGACGCTGCAGTTCTTTCAGTAAAATAAACATGCCTGGAATTTCTTGTCTATAGCAACTGGTTACAATACTGCGTCCTGCTTTGTAAGCAGGCATTGGAACCAAATTGGTTAAGACATAATCTTTGGCTTGATTTAGCTTGTCTAAATTAATTTCCATTATCCGTACCTTTGTTCTATGGCAGCTCGCCAACTGGGAATCCTGTCCCATTGATGTAAAATAACATGCGGAATATTTGTAGATGTGCAACACATATGGCCGTTCCAGATAGGAGCAGGTTCTAGTAAATTTGATCTAAAACTGTCAATCTTTTTGGGATCAACAGTTGTTCCTACTTGTGCTGCCCATCCGTCTTCGCTCATTGTTTTCAATGTAATGTTTGACCATGCTTTGGTACTAAGATGTAGATTGTAAGCAGCCTGATCTGGATTGGGTCTACCACCTGCACGGCATGTTAACCAAATATTCAACCATAAATCGCGGAGTGCAGACAATTTTCCTGCTTGCACCCCGCAATTCAAAATTGGCTCATCTTTTATGCGATTCCATGCCATGGGATAACTGCCTTGCATGTTATCGGCACCCCATGGTTCATCACGATATCTCAAGCTTTCGCAACTGGCGACAATATCCTTGTCGCCTATATTTTTTGCTAACCATTCACTGGGATTGGTCTGAAAGACAACGTCTTTGACATCGGTTGATATAATGTAACGATAAGCGTCGGCTGACAACTGATCTAGATAATACCAGAGATGATAAAATCTCTGCACAACAATGACAAGATCATGCGGCCAATAATAGTTGCCGGATACTGTATCTCGATTAAAAGCCCATACTTTGAAACCTAAATCTATTAATTTTTGCACAGTTACGTGATCGCTATTGTAAACAATCATAGCCTTATCACCGGTAAATCCGCAACGATCTATGCTGTTAGCCCAATATTTTATTTGGTCCCAGTTGTAATTGGTATACGCACCAATGATTAGGTCTCTCGATGATTGATCCATTATAGATCAATTATATTACACAACTAGTCAGTGTTGCAATTTATGTCAAGCGGGGCTGCAACCCCTGTATTACACATAAGCTGGAAAATTTGTTTTGAATTTTTGGCAGACAAAAGACCAGAAAGCAGAAGTTTTGTGCGTTCATCATCTTTGACTTTGGCAACTTTATCAGCATTTTTCTCAATTATAGCTCGATCTTTTTTCAACCATTTAGGATTGTCAAAATATGCCAGTGCTTTGAACCATCGCAGTATTGTCTCAGGATCTTTGTCAATTTTCTCTTGAGTATGCGGACAGTATTTTACAAGGCTGCGCGCCAGATCGCCTTGTCCATCCTGATAATCATAAAGATTACCTTCCAAGTCGACGCTCATGCTGTTGATTGTAAGATCACGGCGCAAGCTGTCCTGCTCCCAGCTGGAAGATCTAGCAATCTTAACTTTGCCTTTGTCCAGCTTCATTGAGTAAGTAATACTAGTAACATCAACTTTGTCATGTCCAAACACAGCCTTGACTGTGCCATGATTTATCCCGTGTGCATCATATTCAATGCCTT
>Ga0007816_1000081_pt1 | contig 27725 bp, 27 predicted proteins | sample CryBogCBE27Jul09_FD_71213 | JGI IMG/M metagenome (GOLD analysis project Ga0007816, IMG submission 71213) | Freshwater microbial communities from Crystal Bog, Wisconsin, USA - CBE27Jul09 | ecosystem: Environmental > Aquatic > Freshwater > Lake | place: Crystal Bog, Wisconsin, USA | collected...
AACTACAAACTATAACTTCTAACTATTCTAATACATTGTCACCTGTATTTATCTTCATTATCTCTGCGCCATTTCCACCTCCTGCACAAAGCCGTACATACCCGATTTAACCAACATGTATGTTCCGTAATTTATAATTGTCGAGTCTCTCTAACCATCATCATCTTAGGAAGAAGGCGCTACCTTGTTCGTAAGATCATGCGTATAAGAGATCGCAAAAGTTCAACATGCATAATCTTGAAAAAAAAGATTCCGTTTTCACGGGTATACTTTTTTACATTATTCGTCTCTGTTGTTGTAGTTCTTGATTACGAATAGTCTGTTGAGCGGTACTTTTTTATAGAAATTGTATTCCTTACCTTTCCATTCAGGATACAATTTTCCTACATCTTCTAATTCAACAAACGTAGCTTCTTTTATGACATATACCAATATCATTCTGCGAGTTCTGATATTATACTCGTCAAGTATCATTTCATGAAAGTCCACATAATCTAACATATATTCATTAGAAGTTGAAAGATCAAACTTCTTCTTAAGTCTTTCTACGTATTCGTCATAAGTATACACTTCAACGAGATCTTCATCCCATTTATCACACCAGAACGATTCTTCTTTGCAAAACCATTTTTTAACTTGTTGTGTTGTCATTTTGATTAGTTCAATACAACTAAAAGCAAAAAGATTCCGTTTTCATTACTTACCAGCCTTTTCTCTTTTTTCAATCTCTTTATCAAGTGCTTCAAATTCTAAGTGATAAATCGTTGATAGATTCGCTGTAGCGGAATATTGGTTTCTTCTATCAGGATCGTTGCAAGGTATTTGTCTCCCCTTGTACCCTTTAGCGTCTTGGAAATTGTGATGTTTATCTATATAACTTGTAGCACCATTGTTACATATAGCACATGTGTATTCATAGTAATAAATTCCATACACATATCCATCACGCACAGCTAATACACGACTTGTATCCAAACACGCAATACATTTGAAATGTTTTAAACACTTTCTTGCCTTCTCCACATCTTTAGGTGAGAACTGTTCCCATTTCTTGAAGTCTGCCTCCATAAGCTCTTTAACAAGATTTAAAACCCAAGTCTTTCCTTCTTCGTTCATTTGTTTATTCAAGCAGTAAATATGTGTGGCATATGACGCTTAGTGTACTTCAGCAAACCTCTATCGCGCTTAGAACCGTTGTAGAAGTTTCGATAAGAAATGATTGAATCATTAGGGCACTTGTATTCTTCGGGCATTGCAGGAGTTGGATCGCGTAACCATCTTGTTTCGGTCAATTGAGGAGGAAGATTTGATTGCAACCATTCCAAATGAACTAAGGAAGCATGGTAGTTCTTGGGATTGAATCTGTACATATGTTCCTCAACTAAATCTTTAGCTAGCCATACGAGCCACATGTAATGAGCTAGACTTTCACGAACCCAAATAGAAGAAGGATGTTTGGAGTGAGACTTTTTGTATCCTCTGTTTCCAGAAGTTATACATATTGGTGCTTCTCTCTCAACTATTTCTGTTCCTCCAAGTTCGTGATGTGCACTATACAAAAGTTGTGTTGATTCAAGAATCATTTTAACTACGTGTTTATCGCAGTGCCAACGTGCGCACTGTTTTGTTTTACGACTTAAGAAGAAGATGTTCATTTTGAGTCGTAAAATTTAATGAGACCTGAATTCATTTTTTAGCTGTCATCAGTGTAAGCAAACAAGCCAAGAGAGAACAATGCAGTGCCTAAAGCAACCCAACGCAATCCGTGGATGGATTCACCGAACACGAGAATACCTTGCAATGTAACGATCACATCACTTACCAAGTTCCAAACCAAGTTGGTGATGACCATACCTTCAAAGTGAAGAGCGCGCAAGAAGACAAGAGGTTCAAGAGCGTATAAGCCAACAGCTAAGGGAACCCCTACAGCAGAAGATAGTGTTCCTTCACTTACCATCTTGGCAGTAGACATCATGAGAATATCAATGGACGCCATGATAACGCCAAATACGATGGGAAGAACATTGAACTTACCTATTTTCCAATTGACTTTACTGATCAAAGCATCAAGTGCGTCTTTTTTTGGTTTTCCCATACTTGTAAATTTAAAACGAAATGTTTTTTGTTAACACAGTTGTATGTCCATAATAAATACGTTACAATGTCAGAAGCTACAGAAACTACACAAATTCAAACAGTAATCGGAGCAGACGGACAAGAACATACATTTATACCCCCAGTTATATGCACAGCATTATGTGGAGGAAAGAAAGGACCTTGTACGAAGTTAGCTGATAATGAAGGTTTATGTCAATCTCACTACAGATCTTATAAAACAAGAGGACGTAAGAGATTTGATCAATACCAACTTCACTTGAAACATCAACTTCAAAGAAGAGAGATGCCTACACATGAAGTAGGTCCTAACATTGAATACAAAACTTTACTATATAAGCAGAAACTTGAAGTGGAAGAACTTCTTGTAGAACAAAGCACTTATGCAAACAGTAAGGAAGATGACGAAGCAGACAAACGGGAAGTACGTAAATATATTGTTAAAGAAATCAAAGATCAAGCGAATGAAATAATTAGAACTATAGATGTTAATATGTATAACATTCGTGAAGGAAACCTTCGAGTAGCTCGAGGAAACAGTAGACATATACATGAAAGTATGCAACAGTATTTCGATAAATGTTACTTACAAGATGTAATTCGTGACCCTAGGGTTCAGCAAAGTTATGACAATATGACGAATGCGATAATGGAAAAAGAGGACGAATTGACTAACGAGGCAATACAACAAGAGCAACGAGAGATTGAAGAGATTGAACGCGGCGAATTGGAAGAATTCGTTAATGACGGACAGAATGTTCATAGACTTGACGTTGTAAATATGGTTGTTGAAACGTATCGCAGAATACTTGATAATGTGATTGTTCCAGATGAATACAAGTGGAGCAAACAAACCATCTCTAAAACGATAGGAGAAATCATTACGGAATGTGAATTACCAACGAACGTTGGAGTAATAATGCTTAAAAAATATCTTGAAGGCGACACAATTTACGACATTGAAGCGGCGTATCCAAGAATCTTGGATGCCGTATGGCAGTTCATAAAGAACCACGACGACAAGGCTTGTCTCGTGAAGACATTGAAAATTGAACTAACAGACAATGTTGGTATGTGTCAGCAAGGAAATCTTACAAGATTGTGTAACATACTGAGCGGATATATGGAAGGAATTCAACTCCGCCCACTAGCAGAGCAACTGGGTGATTTACTACCTCCTTTGATGGAGGAACCTGATGAGGCAATTCGTTTAGAAAAGGCAAGAGGGATCTTGCGTTCATTACGAGTTCCAGACCAAGAATGGGATAGATGGTTGGATGCATTGAAAGAATGTTAAACAAACAAAAATTCTAAAAAAACAGTCCGAAAGGACATTTTTGGTCTAAAAACGGAATGTTTTTTGATAAAGATAATGTATGTCATATTGGGAGGGATCTGCAAGATGGTCCCGGCGAGGTTCTTGGTTTTATAGTCTTATCCTATCTCCTTGCTAAAACTAAAAAAGAATGAGAGAAAGAATTTGTCCCGGTTCCCCCATTACCGGAGTAACCAAATTTGGGCTTTTACTGCTACGTGGAAGAGTAGTGATCGTAGTAGTTGAAAAAAGAATCGTGAAGGTCCTTTTCGCTGTGTTCCACGCACAGTTTTTCACTTGAGAAAACGGATTAATTTAAGTGCAGATGTAAGCTTACCAAACAATAATTAAAATACTAACAAAAACGGAATCTAATTTCCGAACGTAAAAAAGAGCAGATAAAATGGGATTAGAAGTAATATTATTCTTAGCTGTAATATCTGGTCTTGCAATGTATTGGGCAAAAACTTCAATTGATGAATTGGTTGAAGACTCAAGAGCACACCATGCTTTAATAAATAATAGATAATCATATTATCTCGCGCGAAAAAGGCGTTGAAGCCTTTTTTACAGTTAAACAATATGGGCAACAAACAACAAAAACGAATTGAAGAAGCGCAAGATTATGATACATCAGACAACAGGATGATGGAAATAAATATTAGCAAAACACTTATGAAATCATCTCAAGCAAGATGCTTGCAAAAAATAGCTGTTACTCAGGAACAAATTGATCGAGGAAACGAGATGGAAAGGGTAGTTAGGTCAGAGTTATTAGCTTTACTGAATACTGATAAGACAACGAATGACGAATGCAAGATTATATACAATGAAATGGTAGAATGGTTGAAACACGACCAACAACTTCCTGAAATTCGTGCAAAGCGCATGCGAACGTTCCGAAACACTTTACAAGAAGTTGATGCATATTTAGCAAGCAAGAACGATTAATGGCCGGAAACGGTGGTTTTTTACATGACACAAAAACGGAATCTTTTTTGATTTACAACTGAAAGTCATATAAAAATGTTACATCCAATGTTTCAAATCAGACGTAAACCAATGGAAGATTTAATTGACAAAATTGAAGAAAAGTTCAAGGAAATAGGAGTTAAGTTCTATAGGGACTATAAATGCTATAACCAAGCTAGTATTGGTTTTGACCGATTAGATAAGGAAGGAGTAAAGAATTACGTATTCTATCACTCCTCTGAAGTAACAGGAGAATACGATCTTGACTACGAATACAGTGGTGTTTACTTACATCATAGTTTGGACAAGGAAATGTTAAAGAAAGTAATAAAATTAGTTGAAGAAAACGAAGATATTCTTTTATGGAATGGTCATGATCATAGATCTATATTCCTTACAACAGACCCAAAACTAATGGCAGAAAAATTAGAAGAAGAACCAAAAAAAGACGGAATACGAATAATGTATAGTTATACATAAAAATAAATCTGTCCGAAAGGGCATTTTTTAACTAAAAACGAATTTCATAACAGTAAAATTAATATCTAATTAACATCATGATAAAATGGGCTACATTTATGGAGTGAAATATATAGGTGATAAACATAATCTTGGAGAAAGAAGCCAAACACTTTTATCTTCTAAATACTGTTATATTGGTCAAGCTGTAGATTATGAACGACGTTGGAATCAAGAACGCAGGGAAATAATATATGGTAATTCAAATACTCCGTTTTATGATACTATTAGACATTATGGAATAGAAAAATTTATATGGGAAGTGTTACTTATTGTTGACGATAATATTATGGGTTTGGTTGAAGACGAATACATTAAAAAGCATAGTCTTTACCCAAATGGACTTAACTTTAAAGGTGGAGGTCAACATGGAAAATTAACCGAAGAGTTGCGTAACAAACTTTCAATTGTTCACAAGGAAAGGTTTAAGAACGTTGAGGTAAGAGAACGAAACCGTATTGCACAAATCAAGGCAAGACAAAACAATCCAGAATTACGTGAAAAAGACAGACAAGCAGCACTAAAATATAATGCTACTGAAGCAGGTAAGTTAAAAGCAAAAAGACATTCTGAATATATGAAATCAAAAATACCTGAAAGATTAGATGCAAACGCTCGTATGTCAGAAACAAAACGTAAGAAAAACCAGACTGAAGAAGGTAAATTAATAATAGCTTTAGCAGAAGAAAAAAGAAAAGAATGGAGAGAAACACCAGAAGGATTAAAATTCAGAGAAGAGCAGTCGTTGAGAGCAAAGAAAGAAATAGAACGACGAAAAGAACTAATTCCTAAAAGACGTTGTGAACATTGTAATTATGAACCACCAAAAAATAGTAAACCAAAACTTGATAGACATTTAAAATCACAAAGACATAAAGATAATGAAAAAAATAACAAAAATAGTATCTGAAACAATCACTTTTTAATTGTACATGTGTCTCCAGTTCTCGCTTTCTTTTTTGCCTAGATCGGTCAACAACTTTCTGGTGGTTTGTTCATTGAGAACGAACGGAGTAGTATATTCAACAAAGAACGAATACTCTTTGACTGAATCATCACGCATGACACGAAGCATATTCAAACGGGTCATCATACCTTCCACTGTGCGAATAAGTGTACGTACACCTTTTTCGTCTCCAGAGTATTCGGTGATGATGTGGCGAATTGCACTGTCGGTCAATACAATTTCAGAAGGATTGAATTTTAAACGATCAAGTAATTGTGGCCAAATGTAATCGCGTAGAATGGTGACCTTATCTTTTTCGTTGTATCCTCCGCAGTTAATTACGGTCATACGATCACGCAAAATAGGATGAACCTTTTCAATGTCGTTGAACGAGAATACGAACAGACATTGGGACAAATCAAAGTCTACGCCGGAGAAGTATCGGTCGTGGAACTGAGAGTTTTGTGAACGATCAGTTAAATGGATCATCATGCTGATGATTTCTTCACCGTGAGGAGTGGAAGATACTTTATCAAGTTCGTCAAAATACATGACGGGATTCATGCTTCGGGCGTGCATAACTGAATCTGCTATTCTTCCCCACATGGACCCTTCGTAAGTGTAAGAATGACCGATGAATCCGGAAATATCGGAAGCTCCACCTAATGAAAAAAACTCGAAAGGTCTTTTCATTACTTCGGCGATTGCATTACGAGCTAAGGAGGTTTTGCCAACACCCATGGGACCTTGCAAGGCAATGACGTTGCCTACAGATGTAGGGTTCACAATCAACTGGGCAATGATTTGAAGAATCTGGGTCTTTGCGGCGTTCATTCCGTAAATATGTTTGTCCATGGTTTTTCTTGCTTCCATCATGAACTGTGTGCAGTGTTGTGGACCGTCATTCAAAGTCACAGGCAGAGGAATGACTTTACCAAACGGAATACGAAGAAATGCGTCAATCCAAGTACGAAGTTTGTAAGATTCGCCTGAATCGTTTCCCATCTCTTCAACTGCAGATATCTTCTTGATGACGTTGGATTTGACGTAATCGGAAACAGGTAATTCAAGAACGCGAAACTTATGTGGAATATCGCCTTCGGAAATACTTAAGGACGTCATTTTTTCCATGAGCATGCGTAACTTATCTTTTCGGTCAGTTGTCTGTTTCTTGAAATACTCCATTTCTGCTTTTGAAAGTTGAAGAGGAAGTTTAGGTTCACCTTTTTTACGTGTGTTTTGTGATCTAGTCACTGGACGTTTATTGTTTGTGTATTTGGTCATCAAGTAATCAATAAACTCTTCTTCGTCTTCATCTTCCAAATCAATGAGTTCTTCTTCGTCATCTTGGTCGGGAGGCTGAACTATAATTTGGATGATTGGCTGGGTTTCGCTGGGCTCTTCAACGCTTGCAGAAGACGAATCCAAAGTATCGTCTTTAATCCACAAAGTATCGTCGTCATCCTTCTTTTTCTTAGGTGGCGGAGGTTTACTTGAATCATCTTTCATGTCTTCTGATGATTTACGATCTCGCGCGCATTCACGAGAAGACCTCTTGGTCATTTGTTAAGACCCTAAAAGAAATTCAGGAAATTCTACCTCTTTGAAAGTAATGGACATTGAAGAGGTCGCAAAAATAGCACAGGAGCAGATCGATAAGGAAAATGCAGGCAACCCTTCAATCAAGAAAATGATGAAAGTGGTAAAGGAGTTCATCCAGCAACACCGTGTGATGTGTTACGGAGGCACAGCTATCAACAACTTGCTTCCTCCAGAAGACCAATTTTATGATTTTTCGGTGGATATACCTGACTACGACTTCTTTTCAGAAACTCCTCAAATGCATGCAGCGAAGTTGGCGGACAGATTGGCAAAGGTAGGATTCGGAAGTGTTGAAGTGAAACCTGGCGTGCATTTAGGAACGTTCAAGGTCTTTGCAGATTACATTGGAGTAGCAGACATATCGCACTTGGACAAACCTATTTTCCAGAAGTTATGGGAAGGAAGTATTGAAAAGGACGGCATGCATTACGTCCCCCCAAATTACTTGAGGATGGCAGTATACTTGGAACTTTCCAGACCTAAAGGCGACGTATCAAGATGGAAGAAGGTATACAACAGATTACAAAAACTTAACAAAGCTCATCCTTTAGTGTGTCCAAAGGAGGACGACACGCCTGCATTATTCTTGACTGACGAAGTGAGAGAAGAAATCAAGAACAAGTTGAAAGAACACAAGGTGGTCTTATTAGGATTCAATGCGTCAATGTTGCAAACAACTCTGAAAGGATCAAAGAAATGGATGTTGCCACTGGATATACTTTCGGTGCCTGAACAAAGACAGAAGGTGGTTACAGATTTCAAGACTTACTTTGACCAATTCGGAAAAATCAAAGTAACAGAGAACCCTGCATACGGCGAGCTTCTTCCTCCGCATTCTGATATCGTAGAATCTAAATCAGGCACATTACTGATGAGAGTATACGAAACGAATGCGTGCCACAGTTACAACGAAAGTCCATCCGGGTTGTACGTAGCTAGCGTTCCAACACTGCTCCAGTTCTTCCTGGCAGTGTTGTATGCTTCTAAAGATTTCAAGGACCCGTTCCCCGAACAACGATTTCTGTGCACGGCCGAGCACTTGATCAATGTAGCAAACGAGAAGATAAAGAGAAGGTATCAAGTTCTGACACCAATTACATGTTTAGGAAAGCAGCCTTCATTGATAGATATGAGAGCAGAGAAGTCTGAGCTTTACAACAAGTTATCGAGCAACCGAAATTCGCGAGAGTTCATGGAACTGTTTTTTACCTATACACCAACAGACTTGAACACGACACAGAGACAGAAAGTTAGACGATCATTGAGAAAAACGTTAAAGCATTAAGGGAAGGGAATGCTTCCACTCGCACCATGAAATGCGTTTCCGGTACACCCAGAACATCCTGAAATTGCGTTGAAGTCAAGACGTCCGAAATCGTAAGTCAAACGAATTCCGTTACCGTATTTCATGAAAATAGGAGAAGGGTTCTTGTTTCCAGTGTAAGACGAGTTCAACGTAATGTACGCTAAACGTTCTTTGATGGAACGAGTCCAGTCTTGTGCGTCACGAGTATATTGAGGAATATAACCGGTTAATCCTGCGGGGCCTTGAGCACTCATTTATATACTTAGTAATATAAAGGATGCAAAAGTACTGGAAGTTTATTTTGATTGCGGTCGTTGTTGCTGGACTTCTGTATTTCTTGACAATTTCTAGCAGAGAAGGATTGACTTCTAATCCGCCAGTCGCAAACCCATTACCAGGTCAAGGACCACAAGCAGGACAAGGCGCGTCTATGACAATGCCTCCAGCTCCATCTACATCCCCAAGCAGTGGAAACAATCTCGCATCTTCTTCTTCTCCCGTTGGAGGAAGTTCAAGTTCTACACAAAATCCATTCAACGCGGCAATAGCGAACGCTACTCCTGCAACATTTGAACAAGTGAAAAGTTATATTCAAGAAATAAAAGCAGAAGGACTCGCATCTGATAGAATGCCGACCGATGCTGAAACTCAAAAGCTAACATCCAATTTAATTTCTAAAGGTGTATTCCCTCCTGGAACAACCTTCGCTACTATAATTACGTCATGTTCAAAAGCAATGCAAAATCTTACCCCATCACAAAAGACGGAAATACAAGCTGTTATGAATTCTAGCGGAAGTTCAGGATCTCAATCGTCAAGTAATAAAAGTATGCTTTTAGATGAAGTTCATAAACTAGAAGCTGGTATAAACCAATTATCTTAATTAAATCAAAAACTCTAGATTAAACAAGTAATGTCGAAGAAGATATACCTTTTTCTGTTTGTCATCATCTTGATTGCAATAATAGCATACATGGTGATGAACAAGGACAAAGTCATAATTGAACATTTGCACGACATGGACCATCCTGATGTTCCGGACGAAATACTGAAGTTACCTGAACCAATGAGAACAAAAGCTATCCAGGATTTCATGAATTCTCCACAGGGTTTACGTGCGTCCGTAGACCGTGTGAACAAGAAGGTGGATGATTTAATTAGTAAATCTCAAGCACAAGCAGCAGATGCAGAAAAAGCTAAACAGCAACTTCAAAATATAAGTTAATGTCCTGTCCAGAAAGACATATCAAAGTAAGGAGGAACGGGACCGTTGACGTCTTCCATCTTAGGTTGAGGAACAGTTTGCATTAAGTTGGCTACATCTGAAGGACCTAACAATGATTGGAAGTATTGTAATCCGGCAATTTGACCGTCAAATCCACCATCAATGCCGGTGTGAACGACTTCCTGGTTCTGGCGAGGAACGTTGACCAACGTATGATGGAGGTACAATGTTCCATCGACGTAAATATCTATAGAAGCCTGAGATACGGCAATAGCTACATGAATCCACTTCTTTGCAGGAATGTTGTTCACTGGAATAACTTCAGTTCCTCCAAAGGTGTCCATTTTGACAATAAACGAGTTAGAGTTTCCGTCCAAGAACAAAGCGGGACACATAGACGTTAAATCTGTAGGGCCTTTCGTGAATATTACTTTAGGAGAACCGTATCTATACCCAAAATCATTGATCTTTACCCAGCAAGCATAAGAAAAAGCCATACCTGGAGTTTCGTCGTTTGAAGGAGGAAGTATCATGTTGCTATCAAACTGAGTTCGTCCATCTGAAGTATTATTTACAATAACGTAGTTGTTACCTGTAACATCTGCACGTTTTAAGTAGTAGTATATGAATCCAATGACTATCACAGCCACCAGGACCGAAATAATTGTCGTAAGTATGCTCATTATTTAAAACACGTAGGGATTTTCTCAAGAATTCTAAATTATGCATTAGGATCAAAAATGGGTCCTACTTGCTGAATATAAACATATCTATTTAATCCAATTTGGTAAGAGTTTCCTGATTGTATAGCAGGAGAAGTAACATATGCAATCAGTGCAGTATCGTTGTTCGTAGCAGTAAAATAACCCGATAACATTACACTACCACTTCCATTAGCATATAGAGTTCCAATAGGATAAGATGTAGATATTTTGTCTCCACTGTCATTAGTAGAAAAATAAAAAGTAGCATAATCAGCATTAGGGGAACTAATAGTTGCGTTAATACTAAATATTACCTGTGCGTAGTAAGTGTAACCATTTTTGATAGTATACGCGATTTGGTCGCTACCTACGCTAGTATGCGTATCATCTAATGTAGTTCCGTTTGAAAACGCAGGGCGACTAAAAATTTGGAGACTAGAACTAGCAACAACTCCTGTAGGATAAAATAGAGCATTTGTTACGGTTAAATCTTGAGTTGGAGCTACTATAAGAATTTCTGCTTGAACTGGTCCAGTTGCTCCAATAGGAAAACTTGCTAACGTTGACCCATTCTGAGTAGCATTGAAATTTAATCCATCGGTATAAGTTGCTAAAATATCACCTGGTGCGAAAACTCCTGTATAGGCAGTGTCTCCATTACTATGATAAACAGTTAATCCAGTAATACCTGCTAAATCAATATATGGACCACCTCTTCCACCTATTGTTAATATTTGTTGTACTTCTGCTCCTGATTCTCCTAAGGTAGGTGCCTTAATTTCTAAGTATGAACCTTGTTGGGGTGAAGGGAACGATTCGAGTGATGTTGCGTATGATGAAAAACCTGATGCTGTCTTCTTGATCGTTGTTGGTGTTGTAATGTGAACATCGGGCGAAAATGGTAACCAAGTTGTGAAAGCAGGTCCTTGAGGTCCAGTAGATCCTGCGGGTCCTGTATCTCCTGCGGGTCCTTGTGGTCCAGTATAGCCAGTATATCCAGTATATCCAGTATATCCCTGTGGTCCAGTGTAACCAGTATAGCCAGTATAACCAGTAAATCCACGAGGTCCAGTGTTTCCTCTAGGGCCTGTATACCCTGTAGATCCTGTATACCCTGTATACCCTGTGTATCCTGTTGAACCTACATTTCCGGCTGTTCCTGCAGGAGGACCTCCAAAGGGAAGAACACGACGAGAAGCAGAAGCTATTGGATAATTTGAAAATGCTGTTCCTGATACAGAATACCAATTAATTGAATCATAACTCACAATAAACGAAACAGAAACAGGTACTAAATTACCATTAATATCGTATGCTTCAGGAAATGTTCCGCCTGCGATCCATACTTCTCCGTTCCATGACACAGTCGTAAGATTTACGTTAACAAAATCTGGAACGTTTGTCCAATTACTTCCGTCTTGACTTGTCCATACATTTGAACCTGATCCTCCACCAACACATACCCAATAAATTCCGTTCCAAGCAACATCTCTTGCAAAAAAACCGTTTCCATAAGGAGTAGTGTTCAATACTGTAGTCCATGTGTTTCCACCGTCCGTAGATTTGCTTATAGAAGTTGTGTAGCTATCAGGACTACCTGCAGGAGCACCTCCTCCACATGCGAGCCAATAATGACCGTTGTAACGTATACCCGAAACTGACCAAATTCCGAAACCCCCAATTGCAGAAAAGTTTATACCGTCATTGCTGGTGCGAACATATGTGTTCCCATAGTTATCGGCAACATCAATAAGAAACCATTTACTTATTCCGTCGTTCGCAACACGGACTCCGTATGCCGAAAATCCCCCGTCCGTATAATTCAATGTTGTCCAAGTATTACCGTCGTCCACGCTATAAAAATTATGTGTATTGTTTTGTACTTCTGGAATGTTTCCTTGAGTTCCAACGGCGATGATTATACCTTGTGACGCGTTGTAAGAAATGTCTAAACATGCTCCAGGACCATACCCTGGAATACCTCCAAGATACGCGTCTCTATACTGAGTATAAGGGTCTGTTGTAATTGCAGGAACAAACCATTCACGACCATTATTAGATTTCAAAATAGTTGAACCCCCAGAATAACTTGTCGATGCAAAGCCGCCAGCAACCCATATATTACCTGTCCAAACAATAGCGTGACCTTCATCTAAAAGAGGAGCGCTACCAGTTGGACCATTTGGACCTGAAAGAGCATTTACCCACGTAGTTCCGTTTGTAGAATACTTAATTGAATATTCTGAGTCTGAACCAACTGCTACCATAAAGTTTTCGTTCGTAGATGGAACTGCAGATGTACCGTCGGTTGAAGTAAGAACAATATTACCCGCTGAATCTGTAGACATGAATGATGAACCTACATAAATTGTGTTTGCACCTACGTTCAAAGATCTAAATTGTCGTCCAGTTGAACCAAGACTAAATACTCCATTCTGAGTTGGAATAATATCAGCGTTCAAGAAAATAGTAGGATTTGAAGTGGACGTAGGACCATGACCAAAATTTGTAGTTATAGAAGGAGCTAAACTAAGTGCTTCAGAGTAATAAGCGCCTGTACTTCCAGCGATTCCACTGTTGACTAATATGTATCCTGTGCCACCAGAAGGTAGATAATGGCCAATGCTAACACTACCAGTAGGACCTTGTGGACCAGGTGGACCTGGATTTTTTACTTGGACCCCAAGAGAACATAATCCTGAACCAGGAGTATATTTATACATCGACATCCTTATTATATTCCATCAATGACTTTGTTAGAATGTAAATTCTTTCACTGTTTTTCCGGTAGCGTCGTAAACACCAAATTTAACGTCATAACCTGTAGCATTACCCATCAATGGTAATGTTGTTTGAGAACGACATGTGGTGTCCTTGTTGTAAAAGTTGAGAGCGTCTGCGGGCTGAAGCATGCCTGAACTATGTGCAAAGTTACAGAGAATGCCTGAAAATCCGCCGTTAGGAGTGATTTGAATATCTCCTGCTGCAGGTTTAGGAACTCCGGAGAGAAAACAAGACTTCACGAGTTTTCCGTCGATGTAAACGTCCAAGTTGCGAGTGAATACGCTTACGGACACAGAGAACCATGTTTGAAGAGGGATGTTTGGAACGTCGCAGATGAATACGTCGTCCGTAGCTCCTACAGAGTTTGCAGGAGAAGGTTCGCTTGTTCCTGAACTGTTATCTGAAGGAAACACTGAAACGTAAATTTTCAGTGCGTTTTCAGTTGGATGAAGAACGACGCGGGGATTGTAAATTGCAGGATTAGAAGGATCGCTTCGGACTACAACTTCTTTTTCTTTTCCGTATCCGTAGTTCCAGTCTTTGACGTACATCCACCACTGCATTCCGTAAGATCCTTTGTCTGAAGCAGACAACGGAGCAGATGCAGCTGATACTGTAGATGCTTGAGTTCCATCTTGTGGGCCGGAAAGAAGACCTTGACCGAAGAACCAGCTCCACAAGTAAGGAGGTGGAGGATCTTTTGGTTTAGAAGCAGGAGGTGTAGGTGTAGAATCTAAATCTGATTTAGGAGGTGTGTCTGACGATGTTCCAACAGTCACTCCGGTCGTTGCGTCATCGGGCGTGCTGGAATCCAAGAACTCTGTGAAGTTTTCTGTGTAACATGCTGCATTTGGGAGCATGACTGTATGTTTGCACGCGATACGAGCGTATATATCGTAGATGACAATGCCTACAATTACAACAAGTGTAAGACCTAAAAGTCCTAACAAAGTATATCCGACACTGCTCCATGAGAACCGCTTAGATGCTTCAATAGCTGCTTGGTTTGCTTCATCAATAGCTCTTTGTGCAGCTTCTGCGTTTTGCTGAGCAAGAGAGGTTAAATATTCTCCTGAAAAAGTGGCATTCGTTGCTCGTGATAACTCAGGAGTAGCATACGATGGTGCTTGTATTTGTTTCGTTTGAGATCCTCCCATTTGTTAAAAAGCTCCAAGTAAAAAACGGACCATATGACAGTGAAATGAATGTAAAGGAAATGTATTGCAATAACTGCGGAGGAAAAGGGCACGTATTTAGGTCTTGTAAAGACCCGATAATATCGTGCGGTATACTGCTGATAAGAGGAGCTTACGAGCCTCTGGAGTTGCCGGTGGATCCCAGAACGATAGGGATATTTATGGTGAAACGCAAGGATTCTATGTCTTACATGGAATTCATACGAGGAAAATACGAATTGGCGGATATGGATTACGTGAACAGTCTGATTGGAAACATGACTATTCCGGAGCAGAAGAAGATCGTGGAGGAAGAGTTCGATACGTTATGGACACAGCTTTGGGGTCAAGGCAGAGACACTCATTCAACGGAATACGAAATATCAAAGACCAAATATTACCAATTAGATCGCAAGGCAATTACGGAAATGAACAAGTCAAAGTATCCTGAACCCGAATGGGGATTTCCGAAGGGACGCCGAAACAAGGGCGAGTCGGACGTAGAGTGTGCAAAGCGCGAGTTCTGGGAGGAAACGAATATCGGAGAAGACACTTACACTATTGACGAAAACTTGAAGTTCGTGGAAACGTTCAGAGGAACGAACAAGATTCTGTATCGCCACATTTACTTTGTCGCTCTTCTGAAATCTTCAAAGACGATAAACACGAAACAGAAGTTGACTTACATGCAAAGCAAGGAAATATCTGAAGTTGGATGGAAGACTATGTCTGAGTGCAGAAACATCATAAGGCCACACTACGTTGAGAGACTGAACCTGATAACTCAATTAGAACGTACGATCGCCACTTATGAAAGTATAACTAATTAAGCAAGAGATGGAGGCGGCTATGAATACAGGTATTTTGTTTGGAATTTTCACTGTAGGAGGAATGTTGATTGTTATGGCTGCAACATACACTAAATGTTCGAAGTACAACTTCACGGACGCCTTGAAACGCGGAGCTATAATGTCGTCATTTCCATCTATAGCGTACTTTTTGGCTACGTTCTTTGAGATTGTAAGGAATCCGTTTGTCCATTTCTTTGAAGGATTTGGAATAGAACATGAACTTGCAGGAAAATTAGGCCTAGGGTACTTACTAATGCTTTTCATCTGGCCAGGAACAGTATGGGCGATAATGTCTGCGGATACAGCTGCATGTGTAACTTCAGCAGACGAAGCGGCGGACTTCAAAACAAAGTTGCTAGCACAATTGAAAGCAAAACAACATGCAGAAGCAAAAGCTACAGCTCCTCCTAAAACATCTTAACTACTGATTTAATAATGGACAACTCCGTTTGTCACGTAGAATTAATTGTGAACCCGAATAGAAGGTATGCAAATACTGTAAACCTAGTTTTCTTTCGTGCTTATCCTCTATACAAAAACTTTAAAGTCTACGTAGAGGGACTAAAGAACTGGAAAGAATACAAAAAAAGTTATCCGGACAGTCAAATTCAAATTTTTGTGGACAAAAGCATTGCAGAAGATGAGTCTATAATGAAAACGATAAATGAACTAGATGCCCGCGTATATGTAGTTAGTTGTCAAGATTACCAAGTTGAAAATAAGTACCATATAGGCCTGTTCCCAACTTTATGGCGTTTCTTTCCTTGCTTCGATATTAACAAACATGCATTCAAAGTAGCTCACATCCAAGAACTGGAGCCAGACAAAAACGATGTGGTGTGGTTCAAGTATTTGAACGCTATTGGAAACATGAAATATGATAATTTAGGTCTAGTGTACAGAGGTTCTGATTTTTATACGGCTTCTAAACTAACTCAAAAGTTTGAGAAAGATGTTTATTATCCTCAAATATTTGCAGGAAGGTTTCTTGTAAGACACCAAGCTCCTTTCAAGTTGATGACCGACTTTCTAGACAGTGTGAAACAAGGAGATAAAATATTGAAGATATACTCAGACGATAAACGAAAGAAAGAAGAACATGGAAAGTATACGTTTGGAATAGATGAATCGTTTTTGAATTCTAGCTTTATAAAATGGTACATTGAAACGGGGTTTGTGGTGGGAGTATTCACGAGCTTTTCTCTTGACAATTTATTGTATTTCAAGTACGATCGTATTTTCAAGAACGAAGAGAATAGCAAGATGGCGATGGATTACATTTTACAGAAGAAACAAGGGTTACACAAGTCTATGCACGATTTTGAGGATATGTTTTACACCGATGACCCAAAAGTTTATACGGAACACGAAAAGAAGTGCGCGAGACGCTTTTTCTTGTTAGTTGAAAAGTATCCTAAATGGCTTGGACCAGAAGTGCATACAATGGTTTCTAAAGTCTTCAAAAACATATTATTCAGCAACTGCGTGATATTCATAAAAAACAGAGAAATAGTAAACGTGAAGTATTTTGATAAAGTCACTTGCGAATAGAGCAAAGTTATCTCGTTAATGAATTAATGGAGGAAGTTACTTACAGGAATAGTAAATTACAAGTAAAAACTATTCCTAAGGGAACTCTGTTGTTTCGTCTAACGAAGAACGTAAGAAATGATTTGCGTGGAGTAGAATTAGACGATGGAACACGTTGCGTGACACCTAATTTTAACGTGTTTTTTTACCCTGATCCATTTACAGCTGGATTATCGTTCACTAAATTGACGAAAGAGACTGATATGATGGCCGTCTTTATTCTTAAAAAAGACGTAAAGGTTCTGTGGCTCTTGAATCCTTCAAAGTATACTAGAAACACAAAAAACACGAGACGCAGATTTGTTACAAGATGCAACAGAGTAAAGCAGGGGTGCATGCCCAGACCGTTGAAAGGATACGATCCATGTTTAAGTAAAACTATGATTGAGAAGTATCCCGACATTGTTGGGATGGTTGCAGTGGCGTATACTGACTCGGAAAGATTGAAAGAAAACTTAAGAGACAATCCAAACAAAACACGTAAAATTCGCAAGTATTTGCATTTTGCCGAAGACAGTCGCAAAGCAGACGGTGTCCCTGAGATAGTATTACATCCCTTTGTGAAGAGACCAAGCAAAGATGTAATAGTTCATAAGGGAGACGAACTAGAAATTAATTATAAACTGTTAACCATTTTAAAACTAAACGATTACCCAAGACTGATCAAGTTTATGGACCAACATGCAGTGTATGATCCTGATACATTTTATTACACTTATAAATCCTAGAACTCAAAGTCTAGGATGTAGACCACCGAAAGGTAAGCTACCACTGCAAATCCAATGATCCAAGTCCAAACAGGAAATACAGTAGATTCACGTTTTCCAACACCGAAAGGTCGGATGTTTCCGTCTTTACCGAAAGCAACGGCGGGCTTTAAGTAAAGAAATCCAGCAACTAAAAAGAGGTAAATAGCTACCATCCATAACTTAGGGTTTCTGCGCACAACTTCTTCCATTATCATTTCGTTCCCAAAAATAAGTGAGAGAATGGCGTATGTCCTTCCAAATCGTAAAGCGTTCGCGGACGCAATCACTCGTAAGTTCTTGAAATACCGTGAAGACAAACCAGAAAACGGCGAAAAACGAAACAACGAGCTAACTCCGTACCAAAAACTGGTTCGCGATTACTTGTTGATTGAAACACCTTACCGAGGTCTTCTAGTTTACCATGGGTTGGGAACAGGTAAAACACGTTCGTCTATTGCAGTAGCTGAATCGTTGATGTCGAACAAGAAAGTCTACGTCTTGCTTCCAGCTACCTTAGCAGACAATTACCGTTCAGAAATCAGAAAGAGCGGGGACCCAGTGTACGCTTTTGACCAGCATTGGGAAGAGAAGAGTATTCGCAGCGAAGAAGACCGGGAAAAAGCAAAGGCTCTGGGTATTACAGAAGAGTTTCTGGACAAGAACGGTGTGTATTACACAACAGTACAGGACGCAAATCCTAATTTTCGAAACCTTACACGAGCCCAACAGAAACTCATTGAAGCTCAAATTGAAGATGTAATTGACAGCAGATTCACATTCATCAACTACAACGGTATTTCAAGTTTGAACATTGACAGACTCTTGCCTTCCGAGCACATGTTTGACGATTCGGTTGTGATTATTGACGAAGTGCACAACATCATTGGATCAGTGTCTAATGAACGAGACATTCGGACCAAACTTTACACTTACATTTACAAAGCAAAGAACTGTAAGGTCGTAGCCTTATCTGGAACTCCAGTGATCAACAGCCCACACGAAATAGCGTTCTTAATGAATTTACTTAGAGGTCCAATTGAACAAGTGATTGTTCCCACAAAATCGGCTCTTGCATGGGACGAAGCCTTAATGACTGCATTTTTTCGTAAACAGAAAGATGTTGACACAATTGAATACAATTCAGTCAAGCGTCACTTTTTGATTACTCGAAACCCTCCTTTCTTTGAAAGTATATACAACGATAAGGGCGAAAGAATAGCGGTGAAGTACAACAAGGATTTCAAGCAGGAACCGGATATCAAAGAATGGGTGGAAACATGGAGAAAAGAGTTCACAGAAAAGTTCTCTGGAATTGAATTGGAAACTCCTGAAAAAATGGTTGTGCAGGAATTACAGTGTTTGCCCACGGATATTCCGAACGACGAGTTCACGAAACTGTTCGTTGAAGGAATGAAAATAAAGAACGCTTTGCTTTTAGGCAGACGCATTCAGGGCTTGGTTTCGTATTACAAGGGAGCAGATGAACGATTATTGCCTAAGAGATTGGACGAAGACAAGACGTTAGTTAAAGTTCCCATGTCCAACGAACAGTTTGTTCTTTATTTGGGAGCACGCAAGAAAGAGATTGACAGAGAAGCAAAAAGAAAACGATCACCTTCGTTGAACGAAAACTTAGGATCGTTTCGTATGGCTTCAAGATTGATGTGTAACTACGCTGTTCCTGAAGAATTGAGAGTCATAGAAACAGAAGAAGACGATGAAACTGCAGTAGCAGACAAACCTGAAATCTTAGCAAGATTAAGAAAGGAACCTGACCGATTTCTGAAAGGAAAGGGATTGGACCATTTTTCTCCGAAGATGGCTGCACTATTGAAGGATTTGAAGCACAATGTAGGCAAAGACGGTAAATGGAACAACCAGTATGTTTACTCTCAGCATGAATCTTTGGAAGGGTTGGGAATATTGCGTGCAGTGCTGGAAAACAACGGATTCCAAGAGTACAAACTCATCAAGGACGGAGGAATATGGAAAGAGGACCCATCAATGGAAAAAGGAAAGCCGGCGTATGGGATGTATACAGGTAAGAACGACAAGGAACGCAGTCTTATTCTGGACATATTCAACGACGAAATTCCTGTTTCCATGAAAGATTCAGTGAAGGAACGCAGACTTTGTGTTTTGTTGGGAAGCAGCGCTTCAGCTGAAGGTATAACTTTGAGAAACGTGAGAAACGTATACATATTAGAACCTTACTGGAACGCTGGACGTATAGACCAAGTCATAGGTCGCGCTATTCGTTTGAACTCGCACGACAAGTTACCTCCAGAAGACCGAAACGTTACGGTCAAAATTTACATGTCAGTATTCACTCCTGAACAATCGTCAACGGCAGATGCAGACAAGGCTCCAAATATCGTAGCTATCAGACGAAACGATACGTCTACGAAATACTACGAAACAGGTGAAGGCCAAGAATCGTTCATGACGTCCGACGAAGTGCTTTACAACTTGAGTTACCAGAAAGGGCGTATTGCAAAGAACATATCAACTATTCTGAAACAGGCGGCAGTAGATTGCGAAATTCATCGCAAGTTACATTCGAAAGAACAACCGGTGATCCAGTGTATGCGCTTTGATTCAGGGGTCACAGCTGAAGATCTTGCTTACCGACCTTCTTACTTGTTGGACGAAAAGGATGTATCTTACCAACGCAACTTAATGAAAAAGACACGAAAGTTACAGATCGTGGAAATCAAAGGCATCATGATGATACTTGATACGCAAACAAACGAGATATTTGATTACGGAGCATGGGGAGACGACAAGCGATTGTTTAAGTTAGGTGTTCGCACAGGAAATGTAATAAAGTTTTTGCCTGATGTGATTTTTTAACGCGTTCATACAAATGGCAACAGTATCAAACGCTGGAGCGGGAACATCAATGGCTAACTTACAAACCGGAACACGTGGACTATCTGCAGGAGACTGGACACGAATACTTAAGTTACGTCAAAACAGAAATTACGTCACTGCTAACTTGACGACAAATGTGGACATCAATGCTCCCGTTCCTAACCAACAAGTTTACAGTCAAGCTATGTTGATTCCAAGAACTACGGGTGAATCTAAGATCATACGTCCTGCCTCTATGTGGACAGACTACATTGCCTCGCAAACAGCTGACTTCATCTTGAGAAGCCAAGCAACCAGCAACGGAACAAATATCAACGCAAATACGCTCACACTTACAAGATTATGTAATTGTAATACAACAACTATATCTGGAGTAAAGACAACCGGATGTCAAAAGTGTTCAGTCTACACACATAAATCTATTCAATAATAAGTAAGTGGAATGGGAGGCTTAATGCAATTAGTAGCAAAGGGCGCACAAGATATTCTAGTATGTGGGAACCCGTCGTTCACACATTTTAGGTCGGTATACAAGCGCCACACAGATTTCGCGATGGAACATTTTGAACTGGTGTTTCAAAGCAAGAATTTACAGATTCCTCAGTCGGGGACGTTAACGCTGAGAGCCAAAGTCGAGCAATTTGCGCAGTTGGTGAACGATTGTTATTTAGTATTGGACATGCCTTCAATTTTTTCATTGGTAGCTCCAGTCACACAAAAACATTCAAATTTGAACAACAACGCATCAGCTATAGGATACGAATTCCAATGGGTGAGAAATTTAGGTTACAATATGATCAATTATGTTTCATTGGTAATCAACGGTCAGGAAATAGTGAGACATACAGGTGAATGGATGAAACTGTATGCGGACCTCAACTTTGACGCAAACAAGAAAGCTGTATTGAACCAGATGGTAGGAAACGTTCCCGCGATGTATGATCCGGCAAACGCTTACGATAGACTGAATCAGTACCCACACGCTATTTCTACGGCAACAACTGCGGCCGAACCATCGATATACGGAACTACACTGAACATTCCATTACATTTTTGGTTTTGCGAGGATATAGGTGCAGCTTTACCTATTGGAGCCTTACAGTACTCGGTCGTTGAAATCGTTGTTGAATTAAAGAACATGTATCAGTTGTTTACGGTTCGTGACGTTCGAGAAAGAGTTAACGGATCGTCAAATCCTAATTTCGGAAGAAGAATTGCACCTGACCCAACGGATTCAGCATTCAAGATCAACAACTTCTTGTCGCCTCCAACGTACTCTACAACACCGGGACCTACAGTTCCAACATTGTCTACATGGAAACTGAACCCATACATTGAAGCCAACTACATTTTCTTGAGCGATGCAGAATTAGCTCATGTAGTAAAGACCGAACACTCGTTCATCATTAACCAAGTGGATATCACTTCTGCAGACGGTCAGTATGGTCCAAGTAACGATATATTGCTTCTGATGCGTAATTTATGTACGCAAGTTGTTTGGGTGGCACAACGATTGGACAGAATTCAAAACAACGATTACGACAATTACACGAACTGGGCGGATCCTTATAAACCTCCAATAGACCCTACAAATTTACTTTACCTTACAACGCCTTACTCTTCAGGAAACGCTTTACCTGCAAATGTTTCACAACGAGATATTTTACTTGAAAGTACAATCGTATTTGACGGATTAGAAAGATTCACAGTAAAACCAACTTACTTCTTCTCCCAACTCCAAAATTACCGCCATCAATCAGGAAGAACGATAACCGATATTCCCGGAATATACTCATACTCATTTGCATTGGACCACCACACAGGTCAACCAAGTGGACATGTCAACGGATCAATGATCAATAAACCAGTTTTGCGAAACACGTATGTCCAACCTCCAGTTGTGGCCCCAGTAGCAGGATCAGGAACAGTCACACAATGTGTTTTGAGATCGTCTTTGAATTTACCAAACCCAACGGTCGTGAATCCGAACCAAAGAGATGCATTTGGAAACCTTTTGTATGGACCTAATGATGTAGTCACAGTTGTAGTAAAAGGAGTATCGCAAACGAATCAGTACACTTACAATGTGAGAGCATTTGTGGAATCATACAATTACTTGAGAATCACAGGCGGAATAGCGAACGTTGTTTTCAGTTCTTAAGTCGTTTGCTGTATAATAATAATGGCGACCGGACTCAATATTCAATCTGCTTCTTATGGAGTAGGAACTACAGTTGTAGATGTAAAACACGAAGTTGTGTCTCACATAAACAACGGCAAGATTTCGCTGGTGGTAAGTCCAGCAGCGTTAGGAGTCAAAGATCCAGCTCCTGGAGAAATTAAGACGCTGACAGTGACTTACACTATAAACGGAGGAAGCAAGAACACTACTTCTGCAGTAGATGACGATACATTCAGTATAGATGCTCCTCCGGAAAGAATGGCTTCGGGACTGAAAATAGTGAAAGCAGAGTATGGATACGAAGGAAACTTTGCGGATGTCACAAGTGCAGTGAAGACGTATGTAGATAACGGAACTATCAATATGAAAGTATCTCCTTCGGCTGTAGGTATACCAGACCCTAATCCAAACAAACAAAAAGTCTTGAACGTTGACGTAACAATCAACGAAGAACCAAGTTCTTATACAATCGAAGACGGCAAGACTTTCACAATTTCTGCACCGGCATTGAACACAATAACTAGAACAAGCCCAGGAGAATCCGCAGGAATGTTTATTTTTGTTTTCCTAAGCAGACTTATTACGTGTTTAATTCTGACTTTTTGGTTTGCAAGTATACGTGTATCTTATGACGCAGGCGGAATACTTTATGCAATACCCACGACATTCACACTTGGTTGGTTTCCAGTGATTATACTACCATTCTGTGTGTTTGCTTACCATGTGATATTTGGATAAGTGATAAAATATGACTATAAAAAGTAATGGGTGCAAAACGACAAAGGCCAAGTACTCTTAAAGAACGAAGACGTCCTTTAAGAGGCGGTCAAGCAGAAGAGTTAAAAGCTCAAATAAACGACGCTTTTTCAAAACTGTGTAAAGAAAAGGAGGTATTGCCACCACTAGAAGATATAAAAACTCCAGCTGACATTCCAACTGGCGAAACTCCTACCGGCGAAACTCCTACCGGCGAAACTACCGGCGAAACTACCGGCGAAACTCCTACCGGCGAAACTACTGGCGAAACTACTACCAGTGAAACTACTACCAGTGAAACTACTACCAGTGAAACTACTACAATTCCAGCTCTTACATACAATACATCTAATCCAGTTATAACAGAACCTTCAGATGAAAATAGACTAGTTCCGGCGAACCCAGATGGAATACCACCTATTGTACCAAAAGCACCACCTTCATCAACTCCAACTCTTACAGATGGTTCAACAACTCCAGCTCTTACAGATGGTTCAACAACTCCAGCACCTGCACCTTATACTCCAGCTCCTTTAGCTATTACAGATGGTTCAACTCCATCTAATCCAATTGTAACAGAACCTTCAGATGAAAACAGGATAGTTCCGGTGAACCCGACAGGGTTTCCTATTGTACCAAAGGCACCACCTTCATCAACTCCAGCTCTTACTGATATTTCTCCAACTCCATCATTATTACCTGCATCTGCTTCTTCTACAAATATAAACCAAGGACGTAAAAATAAAAGAGGCTTACAGCAAACACCGCCAACAGTCCAAACACAAGTAAATTCAAGTTTTAATAATCAAATTAATAATTTATTAAAAGAAAGTGAAGAAGGTAAGCAAAAGGTAGCTGAAAATAACGAGAAGGTAAGAATATTAACTGAAAGAATAGAAATCTTGCAAAATACAATCCAAAACGATACAAAGACTTTATACAGTTTAATTGAAAGCATTAAATCAAATCCTAGCGATCCAAATATAAAATCTGAAATAGATGCTTTACGTGAAACTATATCGCAAAACCAGTTACAAACACAAACCCAGTTTAATGAATTAGTTAAATTGTTATCAGAAAACAAACTAAAACCAACTGAAGATAATCGAGCACTAGCCGAATCTGTATCACAATCAAACGTAGAACTAAAAGGTTTATTTGAGTTACTTTCAAAGATCCAAGAACAGAACCAAGTGCAAAACCAGACGTTAGCAGAATCTTTAGTTCAAAATCAACAACAAACTAATAAATTGATTGAGACATTAGTGCAGAACCAAATGAAATCGGAACAAAATACTAACGTTTTAGTTGAAGCAATAAAAGAACATCAACCATGTCCACCACCAGCACCTGCACCAGTACCTTATACTCCAGCTCCGTTACCAGCACCAGCACCTGCACCAGCACCAGCACCTGCACCTTATACTCCTGCACCTGCACCTGCACCAGCACCAGCACCAGCACCTGCAGCATGTCCGCCACCAGCACCAGCACCAGCTAATTGTCCTCCTGGACCTCAAGGACCTCCTGGACCTGAAGGGCCTCCCGGACCACCTGGAAAAGATGCAGAACCTGGACCTCCCGGACCTGAAGGACCACCTGGACCTCCCGGACCACCTGGACCAGGCGGAGAAGGATCATCAAACGGTGAACCTGGACCCCCCGGACCTCCTGGACCTCGAGGAGAAAAAGGAGAAAAAGGAGATATAGGTCCAAAGGGAGACAAAGGTGATCAAGGATTGCAGGGGACACAAGGTATTCAGGGAATACAAGGAAAACCTGGTCAGCAAGGAATACAAGGAATAAAAGGTGATAAAGGAGATCCAGGTCCACAAGGACCACAGGGGCCGCAAGGTGAAAGAGGGGAAACGGGTGCCGTAGGAGAAGGATCAAATGGTATACCTGGACCCAAAGGTGATAAAGGAGACCCAGGTCCAGAGGGGCCACAAGGACCGCAAGGTATTCAAGGTGAACCAGGAATTGCAGGACAGCCTGGTAGTCAAGGGCCACAAGGATTGAAGGGAGACAAAGGAGATAAAGGCGATGTTGGGCCACAAGGGATCCAAGGAGACAGAGGATTGCAAGGCGAACCTGGACCACAAGGACAACCTGGAGAAAGTACAACTCCAGGCCCTCAAGGACCTGAAGGTCCACCAGGAAAAGATGGTCAACCTGGACCAGAGGGACCTGCAGGAAAAGATGGACAACCTGGAAGAGACGGCGAGATAGGACCACAGGGACCACCAGGAAATGATGGTCAACCTGGACCTGAAGGGCCTCCTGGAAAAGATGGTCCGATTGGTCCTCAAGGATTGCAAGGCGAACCAGGTCCACAAGGTGAAAGAGGGGAACAAGGTATGCAAGGTATTCAAGGTGAAAGAGGAGATCAAGGGCTGCAGGGACCTGCTGGGGAACCTGGATCTGCAAGTAGCGGAGTTCCAGGTCCTATGGGACCACAAGGACCTCAAGGTGAAAGGGGAGAACAAGGTATACAGGGACCTGCAGGGAAAGACGGTATGCCTGGACCAGAGGGACCTGCAGGAAAAGATGGTATGCCTGGAAAAGATGGTAAGCCTGGACCACGAGGCCTAAAGGGAGATAAAGGCGAATGCTGTGATGAAGACGGTAACCCAAAGTATCCTGGTGGACCTGTCAGGACTTTAGAGGATAATGTATTGAAAAACAGTATCATTAAACCATCTAACGTTGTAATAAAAAGAAAAAAGGGAAAGTCTGATCGAACAATACTTAAAACCAGCGTTACTCCAAGTCGTATAGACAAACCGGATAGTTTTGAATCGACTCCAATTCCTACCGAAGAACCACCCGTTACTGAACCACCTATTGCTACACCACCTATTGCTACACCACCTGTTGTTACACCACCCGTTACTGAACCACCTATTGCTACACCACCTATTGCTACACCACCTATTGCTACACCACCTGTTGTTACACCACCCGTTACTGAACCACCTATTGCTACACCACCTGTTACTAAAAAATTATTAAGGAATTATAGTTTAACAAAGACTCAAAAAAATCCACGCCGTTTATCTATGAAACAAATCAATGATTATATGATGGAACCAATTCCTGCAAATCAAACAAACGTTATTACTGAACCTTCTAATATTAATTTGAAACCAATTGAAAAAGAACCACCTGTTACTGAACCTTCTAACATTAATTTGAAACCAATTGAAAAAGAACCACCTGTTACTGAACCTTCTAACATTAATTTGAAACCAATTCCTCCTAAAGAACCACCTGTTACTGAACCTTCTAACATTAATTTGAAACCAATTCCTCCTAAAGAACCAACTGTTGCTGATACCACTAACATTAATTTGAAACCAATTCCTCCTAAAGAACCAACTGTTGCTACTCAACCTGCTAAAATCAATTTGAAACCAGTCACTCCAAAAGAGAAAAAAGAAGCTGAAAAGGTAATAAGAAAATATAATTTAAGAAAGACTCAAAGAAACAATCGCCCACTTACAGTTGCAGAAAGTAGTAAAATTTTGAAAGCAAAAGACACTTTAAAAAGAGCACAGAGTGAACGTTTTAAAAGTAATCCAGTGAAGATAAGTAAATTAACAAATTCACTCGCTGAAAAAGCAATTAATCATTCAATATCATCATTCGAAAAAGCCTTATCAGAACCAATGCCTGATAGATATGATGATTCTTTATATGATTCTTATACATCCGGGCCAAGTTTTAATTTTGCACCATACGTTCCTGGATCTTCTTTAGAAAGTTCATCGTCATCATCACGTTCTCTTGGCTTTGCTCCAACAATGTCATCATCAGCTCCAAGTTATTCAAGTTCAAGTTCAAGTTCGAGTTTTGCTCCAACTTCAGTATCGGGTGGAAAAACACGCAGAAAACGTAAGAACAAGAAATCCAAAAAACGCACATCTAAAAAATAGGCGTTTCCACCATTTTTTATTTTTTTTGTTTTTAGGGTTTTAGTTTTATAAATATTTATAAATATGTTTAAAGATTCTTAAATGTACCGAATCCAGAATATCCAAGAAATGTTTCTTCATTGTCT
>Ga0007816_1000090_pt1 | contig 26016 bp, 29 predicted proteins | sample CryBogCBE27Jul09_FD_71213 | JGI IMG/M metagenome (GOLD analysis project Ga0007816, IMG submission 71213) | Freshwater microbial communities from Crystal Bog, Wisconsin, USA - CBE27Jul09 | ecosystem: Environmental > Aquatic > Freshwater > Lake | place: Crystal Bog, Wisconsin, USA | collected...
AGTCTTTTGCAAATTGAAGCATTCTATTACACAATGGTACACCTGTACCTACACCATAACAAAATTTATACATAAATATAGGAACATCAATTGCAACTTTTACAATTTCTTTATTCTGTTCATTAAACCATTGTGCATATGATTTAAATGCTTGTGGTGCACTTTTTCTTAAAAATGGTAATAAATCATGTATACCCATTTGATTGTAATGTTATACAAATAAATAAAGTGTCCATAATATAAAATTTTAAAAAATGTACAAGATTGTGGAATCTTTAAAATATGATGGCCACTATAAATTTACAGATGAAGAAGTTGTTTTAAATTTAGAGCGAATTGTAAATACCTATTTATCACTAGGATATTATTGTGTTGGTGGAGTAAGCGTAGTGTTTGATCAAGAAGCAAACACAATAAAAATGTATCAAAGTATGATAAAAAAATCTACGAGTGAAGATTAATTTTAAGGGCCATAACTTCTAATTGGCCTAAACTTGTTATGGTATCTGTATCTGTATTATCTAAAAATGCAGGAAATTCCTCTTCATCGCAATCAGAAGTATTTAAATAACCATTAATTAAACAATTTGTTGGTTTTTCTAATAAACACATTAATATGCTTAAAGAATATTTTAATTCTTCACTTGAAGGAAATTTACGAATCATAAAGAATTTATTGCATTCACATACTAAATCTTTTGCATCTTTTGAAATAGGAACTTTTTGTATTATTTCATAATTTGACCTTTCATCAAAATTTACATTCATAGTTATTTCAGGTATACTAAAATAAGGAGGCAATGTTTCAGTGCCATTTATTTCAAATGCTCTTTCAAATCCAAATATTTGACTTAAATCAGCCAACACTGCAAAATTTGCATCGCCCTTATACATTGGCAATGCTATAATAACATGATCATAATTTGTTGCATCCAATAAAATATTAATTATCAAAAGGTAATCTAAACGTTCATTCGATCCAGACCAAGACGTTATATATAAAGCATTATCTATTTCAGAATTAAAGCATGAAATACAATTTGAATTAAATTCATCAGAAGTGTCCCAATTGGTAAATGCTACATTTGCCAAAAGCTTGGCATCACTATTTAATAATTCATATGCTTTAAAAAATTTTTCAAGTTTTAAATTATGTTCACTAAAATAATTTGCAATTGTATCCTCCATATTATCCACATATTTCATATTTTCTAAATTATAGCAATTAGATTGCATGGGTTCCATAAAACTTCCACCACCCAATTTATTTTTGGCTTGAAAACTTATTTGCCATCTCGAAACTTCAGGAGTAGATTGTGGAAAATGAAAATTTGGAAATACTAGTTTTGACATTTCCAGCCATTTAATTTCCCAGTGTTTTTTAGCCCTTGCTGCATAATCTTTAGAAGATTCATTTTTTAATTTGGAGCCAATCATTAATTTAGAAACTTCCGAAAACTTGATTCCATTTGATTTAAAAATGTTTTCAACCGCATTCCTTGTTAAAGGTATTTTTGCCAAATGGGATGTTTTTGTATGACCTTTACTTAAATCATAAAATTCCATTTTATTTATTAATCACTTCCCAATTTTCCATAATTCCTACCCTAATTTTTTTTGAAATTAAACTGCATTTGAGCACACACATACAATGATGAACCGCATGTTTAATAATGATAATGGAAGAGCAACCAGATATTTCCATTAATTTTTTCAAACTTGGGAAATAGTCAGTAAAAACGACACAACCAATATAAGCTATTCCACTTACAAGCGCTTGCGATTGTTCCATAATTGGACAAGGTTCACTTAAAGCAAGAACTTTGTCTAAAAGTATAGCACATTCTTTAAAAACAATAGAATCCCACGAAAGCTTATCTTCAAACATTTGAAGAAATTCCATATGATGTTGTTTAATATGTGACATTGGAATTTTTTGTTCATATAAATCATCAGAATTAGATGATCCGAATTCATAGCAAAAATTAAAATGCGTACCTTCCTCATAAATCACAATTTCTTCGTCGCCTTTAAATGATTGCACTTGCGTAATTTGATGTTCAAACCATTTCTTTACTTTCTCTTCATTTATTGATTTAAATTCAGGCAGGTCCAATAATTCAGAAGCACTTAATCTAAAATTAGGATTCGCAACCAAACAACTTGATAAAATTTCCGAAGCATCAGGATAAAGTAATTGCATACCAATAGGATTTGAATACTCTTTAGCAAAAATGTTAAACATTAAATCACCCATAGATGCATATAATGCTGGATATGTATCCTTTGTAGGAAATCCAAGCTTTGTCCATATATTTTTAAGCGATTCTTCTTCGCATTGAGACCCCCACGTCAAAGATCTGTAGCAAACAAATGCACTAAAAATAACACCAACACTCCAAATATCAGTCTTTTGATCATGGGGTAATTCATAAATTACTTCAGGTCCACGCCACCACAATGAAACCACGGGTTTTTCTGAACTTTTAGTTTGACATGTACTAAGTCCATAATCAATAATTTTTAATTCCATCGGCCATGTATTTGTCATAATCATTATGTTGTCAGGCTTTATATCTCTATGAATAATACCCTTTGCATGAATGTCGCGCAATTGTTCCAAAATACCTTTGCAAATGTAGAGGGCAGCGTCTAATGGAATGGGAGTTTTAGCCAATTGAGATAAATTACAGAACCCAGAATCAGAAATTGTTGCATATGTGCGAGATGCGTGCACGTTACCGCTTGTAAATGTAGCCACACCCTTTCTTAAAGCGCAACATGTACCACCCAATAAAATTTCACGAATGTTTGCAGGCATATAGAAATCATACCCCTTTTCTTGCACCAAAAATTTAGAAGCGTATTGTTTCTCACCATAAATCTTTGTTTCAAACACATCGCCATACACACCACTACCCAACTTTCCAACAAGTTCTAATTTTGTTGAATTGTCAAAGCTTGTTTTGCGTTTCATTTTAAAATTTTGAAGTGTGTTATTTGGTGTGTCCATTTTAAAGTTTTGTTAAAAATGGAGGATTTGATTGATGATGTGATAAATTCACGAATGGCATTAAAAAATTATAGTATGCATTTACAGCGCATAAAAAAATTAAGACAAAATTGTCTTCCTACATCTTATATTTTACAAGACGCGGAACAATTATTTTTAAACATTTCTATAGAAACGGATTTATTGCTAAAAAAAAGGAACGTGCATTTAACTAATGCGGAATTACTGTATATAAGGCAGAGCAGCTTGACAAATTTAAGTTTTTACTACTTGAGTAAATTATTTCAAATTACTTTGGAAGATCCGCAAACAGTAAAACATGTGAAAAAAAATTGGTACAAAAAAATTTACAATTTTAATTAATCCGTACGCGCTCTCTTTGACTTCTGCTCTCTCTGCTCAGTAGAATACTTGTCGTAAGCTCCCATGCAGCTATACACGGTTGCGTACACGTACGCCTCGCATGCATCACGGCTAGGAAGCAGGTTCTCAAGGTCACGCTTTCTGGAAGGGTCCAAATTCACATAGGACCACAACTCAATGCTCTCGTCAACCACAAATGATGCAATCTTAGGTAGAAACTCACGGGCATTGCCCCCAAAAATCTTCTTCTCCTTAAGGAAGTCAGACACACGCTTGCTCAGTGTCTTGAACACTTTCCACTCGCTGGAGCTATCACGATTCGTAGGATAGAAGCCCAGTGCATTTCTCATTGCCTTGCTCGCTCTCTTAGCCTTCTCTTCATCTCTGTCCATTTGAGCCATATTTGTTTTTTACTCAATATATTTTTTGGTGTCCATTTTAAACGCGCCAAGGGTAGAAAACTTTAGACGTAAAAAATGGAGACTGTACTCATTGTGTTCACGTATTTGATTGTTCCAATTATAAAACAGTGTTTTATTGATATTTCACCTACTTCTAATAAATGGCAATCCATTGTTTGTACTTTTCTTGTGGTTTTAATAAGTTTATTTGATACATTTCGTGGATGTGTAGCTTTTCTTACATATATAATAATGGATACATTTTTTCGAAACGATGAGATATTATTTGAAAATGCAGTGCATCATATCACATGTTTATTGTTAACATCTGTTGGATTAAATATTTTTGATGCTAGAAGTGAAAAAGTAATTTTTACATTGTTAATGATGGAAATTACAACTCCAATTCTTCATTTAACTATAATGTTCAAACACAAATTATTGTTTGGTTTATTAATGATTTTGTGGATACCATTTCGTATTTATTATCCTTTGCGTATGCTCCATTATTTTTACTATTCGTTTAACAATACTTTTATAATATTGCTTGGAAAAATTACATTAAGTATACTTCAACTACTACAAATTTATTGGTTTTTTAAATTGTGTGTTAAAGGAAAGGACGAAATAATAAAAAAGTTACAAACAAAATATGAAGTTTAATACAATGGAAGGTACATTAGAATTAATTAGACCTGTGGCAAGAGGAAGTAGTGCTACAATTTGGACTTCTATGCTAAAACAAAAAAATAAAAAACCTAAAAAATTTGTTACAAAACGAATTCATAAAAGTAGAAATGAAATTATTGGTGTGTATAATTGGAAAAAAGCTGGTATGATTGTAGCACCTCAAAAAACTAGAGCACCATTAAAATTAAATTGCGTAACCTTGGATTTAGATATTGATTTTGAAAATTTAAAAAAAGATGAGTGTGTTTTAAGTATGCGAAACGCTTATTTAGATTGGAAAAAAGATGATGCAATTAAATTAAGTTTGCGCACCAATTATGTGACAGAATGTATGATTGCAAAAGTTTTAAGAAAAAAAGTAAGCCCTTATCTACCTGTTCCCATATTTTGTAGAATTAAAGCAAATTTTACTACGCCTTATCATCATAATATTGTAATGGATTTTGCAGGTTCAGAATTAGAAACAATGTCTGATCAATTATCTTTAAATGAATTTAAGTCGATAGTTATGCAAGTTTTGATTGCTTTGTGCTGGTCTCAACACCTTGTTAAGTTTAAACACCATGATTTGCACCCTGGTAATGTTTATTTCAAGTATAATAAAATTTCTCAAAATTGGAAATTGCCAAGTGGTAAAGAAATTATTTTGCCTTCCCCTAATGTCGAAGCTACAATAGCAGATTTTGGGTTAAGTGTAGCGAATGTGGGAACAACACGTATTGGTCGATTAGATTTTCCATTGTTAAGCACAGACAATAATAAAAAATGGGGGGATTGGGATTATGATTTAGAAGGTAATGAAGGTTATGATATGATAGTTTTACTTGATTCTTTAAAAGAAGATACTACAGGTTCGCAATATGAGTGGATAAAACAATTACTTAATAAAATTAAAGAAAAATTACCTCAACTTAAAATTTCTAATATTAATAGACCGCTTAGCAAAGTTTGTATAAAGCCTGAAGAAATATTAGATTTAATTGTAAGCAGGTAGCTTTAAACCCCACAATGATATACCATCATTTGTTCGCATCAATGAATAATTTTTATCTCCATACATTTTATTAAGCGTATCAATTTCACTTTCTGATTTCAATGGTAAAATATCTCCCCACTGATCACCCACGCTTAAAACAACGTAGGGAGATTTGCTATTTAAAACGGATGCAATTCGTTCATCCTGTTTCCATACTGCAACATCGCCTAAATTATTTCTGTATTTGTTTGGGGCATGAATTAAATCTTTAAATCCAAATACGCCTACACCCAATAATTCTTTGCGAGTTTCCTCAATATAATCAGGATCATTCATTCGTGCTGTGACAATATATATGTGCGCGCGTAAACTTTTATCATCCTTAATTTGATTAAACAAATTTATAATGGGTTTGTGAGGTTTTGTTTTTTTGACGAGAAGAGTATCATCTATATCGAATACTATAACGGGCGGAGGGTTTTTAGAATTGCAATTAAAACTAGAATAGTCTTTACATAATTTTTTTGAAATTTTGCTTCTGGAATGAGCTTTTACTAATCCCAAAGCAAATTCAGCTGCAGCTTCGCCATCATTTTTAAAATTGTGTACGAGTTTTTCCATTTTATTTTTATGTGTAAATGTAAAAAATTAAATTAAAAAGATTTAATAGTTCTAATTAGTCCATTAAAAGACTTTTCGGATTCAAGTTTGGCAAAAGCGGCAATCTGTTCAGTGGTAAGTCCAGGTAAAGTTAAGCCAAGAGCTTTTCCACGTTTCTTGGCACTTAAAATATCCTTTAAGCTTTTCATGGTGTCTTCCGCAGATTTAAAATTTACGTTTTGAGTGCTGTCTACACTTAAGGAAGCGGCTTCTGCAAGTGCAGCTCTAGTCGGTCTTACAACTTTTCTGTCTAACATGACTTTCGAGGTTTCTTTCCAAATTTTAGAAAGCTTGTCAGGAATGGGCGCCCACGAATTCTCTTTAAATTCTTCAAATGTCTGCCCAGAGAGCAAAATTTCTTGTTTGATGCTATCAAAATTTTCGGTTTTAGATCCACGAACAGACGATTCTCTGTTCAACATGGAATCCTGAAGATTTTCGTAAGTGTAAGCCTGAGCAAGTTCAGAATCTTTATCATTTAAATCGGCATGCATGGAAGGAAACGCCGATTCAGGAGTTTCATCCGCGTCATTCCACATGGATTTCTTTACCTTTTTAATGGGTTCTTCGACTTTGGGAACTACTTCTTCTACTTGAGCTTCTATTTGGGGTTCTGCGATAACCACAACAGGTGTTTCTATAGTAGTTTCTTTCTGTTCAGATACGAGCTTTTTGCTGGCCAAATGTAGAGCTCTTTGAGCCATTTGTTTTTTGGACTGAGATTTCTGTACATTGTAAATTATCAAACCTATGATGCAACCAGCTAGCAAGAAAATTGCAACCTCATATTTTGTCATTTTATTTTTACCGCAGTTGGCGAAGCTCCTCAAATTACATGGATTTTTTTAAGAAAAATTGTAACAAAAATTAAGCCCAAAATTATGAGTGCAATTTTTAACAAGGTTAAATTTAATGCTAATTTAAAATTGTTTGGTTTTACAACAGTTTCAACAATTGTTTCAGGTTTTATGTCTAACTGTGTTTCTAAATTTTGAGATTCTATATCAAGTTCATTAAATATATCTTCATTGTTAGCTAAACTATTCACAAAAAGTTGACGTTTTTTTAAATTTAAATGTTGATTATTAAATTCGCCTTTCCAATCCATTTTTATTCATATTCAAAGTAAAAATTTCAAAATGTTGCTCCCCAAGTTTTTGAAGAGCTTGCATAATTATTTTTGGATTTTGATCTTCTTTGATCCACGTCAGGTGTTTGTGAAATTTTTTTGAGGAGGTCTTCACCAAAATAGGCTCTTTTCTCTTCTTTGACCGCAAGCGTAGGAAGTGTTTGAAGCCAAGAAGGTCTGGATGATAAAATATCAACGTCTTGGATATGTGTGTGTAATTTAAATTTAGGATTTAATGACAAGCATTCTAAAACTTTTGTAGTCAATGCGTCCCGTTTTTGGGGGTCTAAGGACACGTACAAAATATATTTTTTAAAATCAGAATCTAATGTGTTTGTTTCAATTGGCTGTGACATTAACATTTTTTGCTGCGATTCTCTTTGCCCAGCATAATCAGATATTGCGGCCTGTCTCATTTTTTAATTTATGCATTTAATTCTGCTTCATCTTCATCAACGCGCTTATTTCTACTATTTGCTCGCTTTTTGTGTAAACCATTGGCGACTAAATGCACAAACTTCCAAATTTCCATACCATTTGATAATTTTGCATTTATTTCGAATGGTTTTTTTGAAGATTGATTTCCTAAAAATTCTCTAACTTCGCTCAAACATTTTCGCATTTCTGCCACGCTCATTCCATTTACTGCAGACGTGTGATTTCGGGGCATTTTATTATTAGAAAAAAAAATTATTTTAGTTTATTAAAAACTTGAAAAACTTCTCCATTATCTAACTGCCCCATATTGTAAATAAATTTTTCATCATTTTCTGAATTTAAAAAATTTATCCAAGCTTTCGCTTGCTGCTCCGTTAAACAATAATCACCGCAACCAAATTGTCCATCTACAGACGTCCACTCAATTCTCCACATTTTAATTTATTTAAAAATTGAATAAAAAAGGACACTATTTTAATACGCTTAATTCTTTTCGTTTTTTTATATAAATTTCTAAAGACTCTTTATGATTTTCACATCCATTACAATTATCTTGGCATGTAAATCCATCTATTAAATAATCCCATCTAAAACAAGTTTGCCAATGATCTAGAGGAATTTGATTTTCCCATGGAAATGATGTAAATCTACACAAATTACATATTCTTAAATTACCACAATGATGTATTTCATTGCATGCTGAAACTTTATGAAACTTTACTTTACATGTAGGACATTCCATAATATTTTTGTCCACTAAATTATTATAATTTACTTTCATTTCTTCTGTAATTAAATTTGTGCGCATAGGCATTCCATTTACAAAAATATGCCTTGAAAATCGTTTAGGAGCTTCTACATCCTTTAAACAAATACATGTTTCTTCATCACACATAATACAAGAATACCTTGAACAATTCCAACAATGCATAGGTTTTGAAAAATCGTGCACAAAATTTATTTCTTTACAATTTGTACACTCAAGTTCTATCCCATTTAATTTATACGATTGCCAATGTTTTTTAGATATAGTTGCAAAACATTCATCATATGGAAAAGGGCATTTCACACATTGTAATTTACCATGATTATTCTTTTGTAATTTACGTGTTATTACAAACAAGCATTTTTTGCATATGCAATGTCCACATTTACTAATAATAATATTTTGATCTTCTTCCATTACCAAAGTTTCTTTACTTGTCCATCCATAACTCAAGCAAACACAGCATTCTAATTTTGTAGATTCTAAATGTTTTTCTAAACATATGTCGGCATCTTCATCACTTAGTAATACTGCGAAAATAAAAAAAACGAGAGCTAAGAGTTAGAAGTGCGCGCAAACACCTCAAACTCTTAGCTCTCGTTTTTTTTATAGTTAGTTATATAAGTGTGCGCGCGCTCCCCCCAAAAATACTAGACTTACAACTTTTAGCAAACGAAACGATCATACCTTTACAATAATGCAATTCTAATGGGAACTTAAAAAATGGCCACTCTAAATAAATTACAAGATAGTCTTTTCACTATTGACAAAAAAAGACCATCAAATTTATTTGTTGAGCAACCCTTTAAAAAAAAACTTTTCTGACTATATTCGACCAAACAACAAATACTCTCGGCGGCGTCAAGTATACATGCTAGGCGGTCATCACTAAAGTTTTATTTATGCAAATATTTTTTAATTTTTTTATTGCATGAACGCAAATTTCATATTGCAATAAAATAAAAATGCAAAAATTAGATTTATCTGTTTTTGTAGATTTTTATACAACTAAGGATTTTTATTTTATTAGTCTTTATGATCCAGGTCAAATAAATTTTGATAAAATTTGTACAGAAAGTCCTGCAGGAGTTGCTGATCTTGTAATAAATCAAACTACTGATCATTTTTTTAATGAAAGTACTCATTATGATATTATATGGGATACTTCTGAAGGTCAATCAATTTTGAAAGAAGGTAAGTTAACACAATTTATGGGAAGTGGATGGACTGTAGATTTTAAAACTAATGCGCCTGGTTATAAACAAGTACGTTATTTTGGTTTAAAATTATATAATAAAGTTGGAGATGTAACAACATATTATAAGGGTGATTTATCTGTTCTTGGTAATCAAGAAAATACACACGTAGGATTTGCTTTTTACGATTATTGGTTAAATACTACAACTACATACTATGCTCCCATAGCTTTAGATTTACAAATTTCACCTCATTTAGAATATTATAATGTTAAATTTAAGTGCCATGATATATCAAAACAACACATTTTTGAAAATACGGCACAAAATAATAAAGCTGTTGTAGCTAAAATAATTTTGAAATCTTCTCAATTATCAACAGAATATAGTTACCAACTTATAGATTATGACAATGTTGTTTTTACAGAAGGAAATTTAGTAGGTGTTAATCCAGATAACGAATTTTCTATTGCTGTAGTGCCTACTAAAATAGATTATAATTCACAACCTATAAACTTTTATTTAAAAATATTTTCTGGAATATCAGTTTATAATGGTACAATTATTGTAAAAGCTATAGTTAATGAGCAAGCAGAAGACCCTGATTTAACTGATTTCGTTTTTACAGATTATCAGTTTTATTTGCTTCAAGACATGTTGTATTATCCTCCTATAGATTTAGATTTAAAAATTTCATCTCATTTAGATTATTACAACGTTAAATTTAAATGCCATGAAATTGAACAACAACCTCTTTTTGAATATATGGCACAAAGTAAAGCTTTAGATAGTTCTAGAATAATTGTGAAATCTGATTTTTTGGCAGAATTATTATGGACTTACCAACTTATTGATTACGACAATGTTGTTTTTACAGAAGGAGATTTAGTAAGTACAAATAATTTGGGCGAATTTAGTATTTCTGTAGTTCCTACTAAGATAGGTTATAATTCACAACCTATAAACTTTTATTTAAAAATAATAAATGGAACGACAGTTTACAATGATGTAATTATTATAAAGGCTTTAATCAATGTATCGAATGATGATTATAGAACCAATTTTACTTTTAATGATTATCATTTTAACTTGCTTGAAGATGTAACTTATTATCCTCCTATACAATTATTTTTAAATGTGTATGCATTTATTAGTAATAGATACTTTATTAGTACATCTACGAATGAACCGACGTATTCACAATCTTGTGAGACATCAAAACCCACGATGGCAAAATTATTATTAAATTTTAATAATAATTCATTACAAGGTTACAATTATACAATGGGAAATATACACACGGATAGTCCTTTCATTGATGGCCCCTTAGTATATAATACTGATCATTATGAAATTGATATATTACCTACACAAGCCTTACCTGAAATGCAACCACAAAAGTTTTGGTTACAATTTTATAAAAATGGACAATTTTATAATGGACCTCTTACTTTAAAGGCAGATCCAGAAAATTTGAATATAATTTTTACACCACAGGCAAATTATAAACTTTTTACAGATTATATATTTACGCCACCTTCTACAGTAATAGAACCTTATATTGTGTATACTGTTATATTAATTGTAATATTAATATTAATTGTAGCATTTTACGGAAAATTCTTAAAATCGAGATTTTATTCATAAATATATTTGTTTTTTTCTAAAGCATTCAAAATTTCCCCCCACGCATCCTCAATATCATAATGTTCCATATAATTTGGAAAGAATACGGTCATTTTTTGTATTGTTTTTCCAGTTCTTAATTCTCTATCCATCTCAAATGTAAATTTTACACTTGTACCAGGAATATTATGTTTAATTTCTTCAATAAAACTTTGTTGTTCTTGTTCATTTAAAAATCGTGCACAATTTATGGAAGGAGCAAATAAAAAATATTCCATTTTATATTTATATAATTGTTAAAAATAATGAAAAAAATTAAAAAGTTTAATTAAAAAAAATTTACGCGAATTTCTTGGTCAGCATACCAAACTTGTATCTAAGTAAGTTCTTGTTACGTCCAATCAAAGTAATGTCTGCCGTAGGAGCAGCCGCAGAAAATAAACGGGGGTCTAAATTTAATTCAATGTTGACGTTATCAATTCTGCTGTGATTGGCACCACCCGTAGGCTGAATATCTTCAGGGTCTACGCAATAAGACCAATTGTAAATAAATGATTTGCCTTTGTCACCAGGTACATTGGTGTGGTACTGATAAGGCTGCACTAATCTAAAATAAGATCCAGGTCTAGTTTGTACACGCTGAGAATTGTTAAATTTAATAGTCACTTCACGAATAGGATCTAACTTTAGTCCAGACGCAGGGCACACAGGTCCACTAAAGTCAAATACTTCATTCGACTCTTTCTTTAGCTGAGATTGTACAAAAAAGATATATTCCATCACCACGTTATTAAGTTGTAGGCGCATATTTGCTCTTACAGAAGGAGAAGATTCAGTAGATCCAGTAGCAGCATTAGCAATAGCTTGCTGAGACTGAAATTGTACTTCATCAACTACTTGCTCAAAAGCACCCTTAGCAAATTTAGTGCGCTCATCTTGCTCAAGGTAAACAAAGTTGGCTTCCATGGTGCAAGTTAAGTCAGAATCTTGAAGTAAACTTAGAGACATGCCAGCATCAATCTGGTCATCCGTTACTCCATTCGGTCTTACATATACTTTGGCGCCAGTAGGATTTACAATTACGGATTGTCTAGCTGCAAAATCAAGCTCCATAACAATAGGGTGAAATTGTAGAGCTACAATAGGTAGAGCCAAACCAGTTTCGCGAGTAAAACTGAAAGGTAGAGGAACATAAAGGTCATGGCTACGCTTTGCAAACGCTTGGCGTTCCTCCAAAGTGTCAAACTTTCCAATCATTTCACCTAGACGCTTGCCAGGTTTTCCACTTAGTTCTTCCCACACGAACAAATAATTATCAGTTAAAGTGTCAACTACAGTATTACCAATCGCAAGAGAAGCAGAACTTATTAAAGCTTGGCCGATCGCATTTGTCCAGCTCACCGCATCTTCTCCTCTTACCACTTTTCCATCCTTTACAGCTACAAGGGCAGGTACTACAATTTTGGCATATACGTGCCAGCACAAGTCACCATTTCTAGGGAAATTATATTTCGCTTTGCCACCAAACTTGGCCTGAGAGGCAGTAGCATCAAAATCCACAGGTTCTAGAGCAAACGGCGTAGTCTTGGAATGTACAAATCTCCAAAACGTTAAGTCAGACTCTTCAACAGTCTCGGCAGTTAAAATTTTTTCAGCTTCGCCAGTAGACGCCATCTCAGTGTAAACAGCATTTTGAGTTGCACCCATTTTTTATTATATGTAAAAGCGCGCAATTAAAAAATGAAGCGAACGCGCGTCCAACAACGCAGAAATGTGCGTTCAAAACACACAAAATAATTTAACCCATTTGTGTAAACAAAAAAAGTTTGACATAACCCTATAAATAAAAAGGATTTGTTGTAACTAACTCAAAAATGGAATCCGATTTAAACGAATCATCTGTTTTAGTGCCCGTATCTCAACTTTTAGATGAGACTACTAGTGAAGCCTCTCAGCCTCAGGGTAAAAAGCGTGTGCGAGAGGACGAAGATGAGTCAGAATCGCTAGGTGATGAAGATGCTAGTACAGATGATGCGGATGAAGACGATGATTCAATTGTGGTGCCCGACGAATTAGGTGTAGTTGTGCCTGAAAAGTTAACAGAAGAAGAGGAAGAATTGTTAATGAAAGAAGAGGCTGCTCGTGTATTAGCAGAAGGTTTGGCAGTACGCCAGAGTTCTACTTCTAGATATCCTCTTAGAGCAAACATTAAAAAGCCTAAACAAGATGAGTATTTTGAAAAGCTTAGATTAGAAGCGTTTTTAGAAGATGAGCGCAAGGAAAGAATTTCTACTATGAAATCTTGGTGGAAAAAACATAAAGTTCTTTTAGTATCTAAATTAGGTGACAAAGATCACCTTATGCTAAAAAGTAATTCTGTTATATCTGCTTCATCTATTGAGGATGTAAGAAATCAATATTATGAGTACCAAGATATTTTAGTGGAAGAAGATTTAGTAGATCCTACAGATGATGAAGAGAGTGATGAGGATGAGGAGGAAGAAGATGAATCATTTGAAGATGAGGAAGAAGACGAAGAAGAAGATGATGAGGAAGATGAGGAGGAAGAAGACGAAGAAGAGTAAAAAAACAATTAAATTTTTATAATATTCCACACCCACATTCTTTAAATGCATCTTCTACTCTTAAAACAGAAAGTAAATGTCTAAATCCATTTGTCGGACTAATTCTTAAATATACGCGCAAATACGCTTGCTCAGGATATGGTACTACTGGTTGTTGTACCAGGACATTCTGTTTTACATAGTCACATAATTTAAGTCTGTCAAATAGGCAGAAAGTAGTGGGTGTTACTTGTTGAGCAATAACTGTAGCTTTACCACCAAATAACCATCCAGTATTATTTAATTCAACCCACATAAATTCTCCCTGTTCTGGCCATCTATAGCGCATAGCTCTACAACATTTTACATCTACCCACATTTCTAAATTATCTCTTACTTTAAACATGGCATCCACATGATGTTTATAATCATATTCTTTAGCTTCTCTAATAAACTTTTGATTCCATCCTTTTTCTGCACATTTTTGAACAAATAATTTTTCTGCTTTTTGTCCTCTCTCTTGACAATCTTTAGAATTAAATGTAGTTCTTTGGTTCTGCCATCCAGTTTGTCCTTCTGCTTCGCTGCATTCCAATAAATCTGATTCTAATAAAGGTAATTGAAGTGGCACATTCCATTTTCTTACCACTTCATCATCTTGTAATTTTCCAACAACAGTTTCACCAGTTTCGTCTGGAAGCACGGGATTAAAATAAGACATTTTAATTTAGAAAAATAAAAAAGGACACTATGAAAAAAGGCACTCTTGTTTTACAATATGATGATAGAGACGTTACACAATTTCAAAAATTAATTGATACAAATATATTATATTGTAAAAAATTTAATTATGATCATTTATTATTGACAAAAGGTTATGAAGAATATCCACCATATTGGCGAAAAGTATTTTTAGTTATAGAATACTTGTATAAATATAATATAGTTTTATGGATTGATACAGATGCGGCAATTGTAAGTAATGAAAAAATAGACATTATTTTTAAACCTAAAACACACTTTGCATTTTCATCAAATCCAAGTTTATTACATTTAAGTTGTTTAGATGTGTTGGCAGCACCCATGTGTGCAGGTGTATGGGCTGTTAAATCTACACCAGAAGGTAAAACTATAATGGATTTTTGGAGTCAGGCTTATGATGCCACAAAATGGTTTAAAGAAAATGAAAAATGGAAAACGTTGGGTGTATATGGAGGTGCAAATTATGAACAAGGTTCATTTGAACTACATATTTTTAGGAAGCCAGAATTTGAAAAATGGTTAAGTCATTGGGATCACTATGTCTTAAATTTTATGCCACCCGATGATCATTTAGTAAAAGGTCGAAATACACCCAAGGATGTTTTTGCGGTGCATTACTGGACAGGAAACAGAAAACACATAAAAAAACATTTTAACTAATATTCCCATGCTACAGGCCTAGTCAATTTAATAAATTCTTGGTGTTTTAATGTGCGCTTACACCCATTCATTAGCATGAGCATGTCTAAATCAGCATGACTTAACACTAAAACTTCATCAATAAGCATTGTTCCTTTTTTTTTAAAAGAATTCCACACTTTTGCACTCATTCCTCTTCCACCAAAATGTTTTAAAAGTCTATCAATTTCGTCTTTAAATGACGAACAATATATTTCCGTTCTCATAACCATATCTAAAGAAATTGATTCATGTATTTCCGTTTTCTTGCGACACATGGGACATGTATTCTCAGAATCGTCTAGCGTAAGTTTTCCCAACCATTTCACAATACACTTTAAATGAAATTTGTGTTTGCAAGAAAGTTCAGCACTCCCATTGTCAATATTTTCTAAACAAATCGAACAATCCATTTTTTATAGTAAAAATAATTTAGACATAAAATGGACACCCAGTTTTTTGATCACAAAAAGGATACAAAAATGGATTTGATGAATTTGGATAAAATCCAATTACAATTTTATACGGATGAAGAAATTCGTAGAATTGCTGTAGTTCAAGTTAAAAATCCTGCAACATATGATCGTGGATTACCTAAAGCTAATGGAGTGAATGATGCAAGAATGGGCGTTACTGATAAAGCCTTGCAATGCCCAACGTGTGGCTTAACATCTAATTGCAATAATCATTATGGATATATTGAATTGGAAAAAGAAGTGATTCGATTTGGACATATTGCTTCTGTTTTATGTTTGCTCAGATCTGTGTGTTGGGCTTGCTCTACTCCAAAATTTTCTTTAAATAATTCTGAAGGTGTTGACATAAAAGCAATTCTTGCCAAAACATTACCTGGATCAAAAGATAGATTAAGAGGTATAAGCGAAGTGTGCAAGAACAAATTTAAATGTATTAATCCTGCATGTGGTGTACCTCAACCAATTTATTCGAGAATTAATAAAGTTTTTTTTAATAGAGTTTTTAGACCTAAGGAATATGCTTTATTTGATAATGACGAAGAAAAAGATTATTTAAATCGTAGATTGATGCCTGATGAAATTAAGTCTATTATAAAGCATATTCCTCGCGAAGCATTAATTTTATTAGGATATGATCCAGAAATATCTCATCCTTCAAGCTATATAATGAAAGTTCATTTAGTGCCACCCCCATCCATTCGTCCTGCAAATGCCATTGCATCCACAGAGGCTAGGCTAAGAGGTGAAAATGACTTGACTGTTGCACTACAAGATATTGTTCGTAGTAATAATGAATTAAGTGCAGCCATAAGTGATAATTTATCAGAAGACAAGATTTTTATGGCATGGGACAAATTACAAATTTTTACTTCCGCACTTATTAATCAAAATGCTAAGAAATTATTAACATTTAATGGTACGCCAGTCGTACATGCACGAGCATTTTCAAAGCGTAAAACCAAGGTTATTAAAGATAGATTAACGGGTAAAAAAGGTAGATTACGAGGAAATTTGGCAGGAAAAAGAGTAGATCATGCTGGTCGATCTGTTGTGGGTCCAGATTCAACCCATGATATTTTTCAGCTTGGTGTTCCATCTACAATTATGAGAACATTAACATTTCCAGAAAATGTGAATGCTTTGAACAAAGATGAATTAGCCCAATGTATTATGAGAGGAGCAAATACAAGTAATGGAGCATTAACAGTAAAAATTCCTGACGCTTCTAATCACGGTGAAAAAATTCTTTATCTTAGTTTATTAGATAAAGCTGGTCGTCTTAAAGTTGCCGCATCTTTAAATTATGGATGGACAGTAGAGCGTCACTTACGCAATGGAGATTGGGTATTATTTAATCGTCAGCCATCTTTACATAAAGCAAGTATTATGGCATTTCAAGCTTATGAAACCAGTAGTGCACAATTTAAATTGCCTCTCCCATGCACCAAACCATTTAATGCAGATTTTGATGGAGATGAAATGAACATGCATGCTTTACAAGACTATACGGCAATAGCGGAGGCACAAGAAATTATGGCTGTACCATTACAGATGGTAACACCCCAAAGTAATTCCGTTTTAATTGCGCTTGTACAAGATAGTATTGTGGGCGCATATCAAATGACACGAAAAGATGCATTTTGCACAAAAGAAGAAGCAATTCAATTAGCAATGTGCATAAAATATTCTGTGGACTGTGCGACATATTCTGAATTACCTCCAACAAATCCCACAAGTTTTCTAGATTTAATAAAAGATTTTCCACCTCCAGCAATATTAAAATGTGGATTTAATAAATCATTGTGGACTGGAAAACAAATATTTTCATGGATTTTAAACAAGAAATTATCTTTAATAAAATTTAAGAATGCAAACTTAAGTAATGTAGATGATTATTTGAATGAAAAAATTGTGGTGATTCGAAATGGTGAATTATTATGTGGAAGATTATGTAAAGATACTGTGGGACAATCTAGCGGTGGAATTGTGCATGCTATTTGGAAACAAATTGGGCCATGGGCAAGCGCTAAATTTGTAAGCGATGCGCAGCGCATATTAATGCATTGGCTGCGAAAAGACACGGTTTGTATAAGTATACGCGATTGTTTAACGCCATGTGAAAATTTAATCGACAAAATTACTTCTGATGCAATGGGTCGTGTTGACGAAATTTTTGATGCCGATATTCCTTTTGAAGTGAAAGAAGTCAAGCAAACGCAATTATTACAAGAAACTTTACGAACTGTGGGTGCTACTGTTCTGGAAAACATGGATACAAATAGTGGTATTGCAACAGTTGTGGCAAGTGGTTCAAAAGGAAATTTAATGAACATTGCACAAATTGCTGGATTGGTTGGACAACAAACTATAAATGGATCTCGCATTGCATTTCGGCGTGGACCTTTGGGTCAGCGTACCTTAGCTAATTTTGCTCCCAATGATAATTCACCAGAAGCACGTGGATTTGTGGCATCCAGTTATGTCATGGGATTACAACCTTACGAATTTTTCTTTCATCAACAAGCTGGCCGTGAAGGAGTGGTTGCAACAGCTGTTTCGACAGCTGATACTGGCTATAATCAAAGACGCATGGTTAAAAATCAAGAGAGTGAAGTTATATCTTATGACTTATCTGTTAGAGTATCATCTAATTTAATTGTTCAGCTGCATTATAATGGCGATGATTATGATGGTACTATGGTGGAAAGAGTTAATTTTGTGAATGCAAGTGAATTTGCTAAATCAAAATCGGAAAAAGCATACTTGCAAAAAGTATATGAAGCTCTAAGATCTATTAAAAGGTGTTCTTTAAAATATGGTATTGAAGAACAATTAAGTGTTAGTATGCCTGTAAATTTTTTTAAAGTGGTTCAATCAATAAAGGCTGGACAATCAAATTGCAATAAAGTGTGCGTGGACCATAAATTACTTTTGCAAAATTTACTTTCGGGAATTTTAATGGCGCATGGACACAAAATAAGTGGCAATTTAAATGAATTAACATTTAGGCCAAATAGAAATGTAATTATTGAAGATGATCCGTCTTTACAAGCAAGACTTTGTTTGGCATTACAATGCACTTCACAAACAATATTGCAATATAATATTACGCCTGAAGATGCAAAGTTAATTGAGCAAACATTTATAAGTCAATATACGAAAGGAATTGTGAATCCTGGTGAAGGCGTGGGTGCTGTTGGATCTTCAAGCATTGGAGAACCGTCTACGCAGATGACTTTAAACATATTTCACTATTCGGGAATTGCAGAGAAAAATGTTACTTTAACTGGATTACCTAGATTCAAACAAATTATTAATGCTGTGGACACATTTGATACTGCAAATATGTCGATAGCTTTAAATAATTTAGCACTTGGAGAAAATCTGGATTCGCATAAATATAATGCGCGTGCTTTTGCTGCACGTCAAGCAAAAACTTTGTTGTCTAAAATTGTATTGACTTCATTTTTAAGAAATGGTGTGGAAGAAAATGATTCAAGTGAATTGAAATTATTATTTAGAATTGAGGAAATGTGTAAAAATTCATTTGATGTACCTGTAAAATTAAATAATTCAAAGTCTAAAAAAATTACAGAAAAAAGAATTCAAAATATTGTGGATACAAAACACAAGGTAAATAGTTTTAGTACTGTTGTGGCGATTTATGAAATTGATAAGGCTAGTGCATATTGCAGACATTTAACAATGGAAGATATTGGGTCTGGACTGGAAAGTTTCATGGGTAATGATGCAATTGTTACATGGAATACAAAATGGTGCGAAAAATGGTATGTTATGATAAGACCGCCTTCATGGGGAGACCACGCTTTAGATGTCATGGTGACAGAGACAATACATGATGCATTATTAGAACATGCTATAGTGAATGGAATGGATGGTATTAAAAAAGCGGTTGTTATTAAAACAGAGTCTTATAAAGTTGAGACAGAAGGTTCTGATTTATTATCCATAGCTCAATTACCTGAAGTAAATCCCCTAAGTACATCCACAAACAACATTCAGGAAGTTGGAAGAATATTTGGAGTAGAAGCTGGCTTATGTTTAATGCAAGCAGAATTGCATAAAGTCTTGAGTTTTGACGGTTCTTATGTAGATCCTCGTCATACATGGCTTTTGGCAGACACTGTGGCAAGATCTGGTTGCATAAATCCTTTAAATCGCCACAAGATGGAAGAATTGGGTGGAAGTTTATTACAATGCGCTAGTTTTGAACAGACTTTGGAAGTATTTGAGCATGGAGCTGCATTCGCAAAGTCTGATAATTTAGGGGGCGCCACAGAAAAATTAATTGTGGGTCAACCAGTACATGTTGGCACAGGTTCTTTTGGAATATTAAGTGATGTAAAGGAAACTTTTACCAATGTAATTGTTGCTCCAATGATGAATGATGAAGAAATGGCAGATGTTAAGGTAAAATCATTGCATCACGAACAGAAGCCACCTAATAATTTGAGCAATGCTCATTCTGGACATCCTTGCATTGAAAATCTGTGTAAATTATTTTCTATAATGCGAAAGTGTGCATTAGAAAGAGTACCTGTTTGGATAAAGTGCAATTTAATACCAATGGGCGATGAAATGAGTTTTGAAGAATTTCAAGATGTTGAAAAAATGTTAATGTCTTATAAGGGCTGGACAAAGTGGTCAAAGGAATTCAGTCAAATTACAGATGTCCTATATGTAACTGATGACACTCAAATTAATTCAAAGGTTGAATTTATTAATGACATGATTGTAATGGAACATTTTGTTAAGCAAGTGTATGATGAATTTGAAATGCAATTACCTGAGCCTTATAATTTATGGAAAATTTTTGCTTTAGCGGAAACAAGAAAGAAAATATCTTCAGAATATTTGCCTTCTAGTGTTGAACCTACAACAGTTCAAATTAGCCAATACAAACAATTTGATAAAGGACCTTGGAGAATAAAATTGTGTAAAAATTGGAGCGCTAAAAATAACATTGACGCTGAAAAATTGTTATTAAGTGGGGTTAAAAATGCCACTTCATTTGAAATTTCGATTGAATTAATTGAACCTTGGAAATTAATGGAAGAGCGTGGGTGTACAGATATTTCCATGTCCGCTGCAGTTATAGAACGTGTAAACTATTGCTTAGACTCCATTCAAGAATGATTTTATTTCATGTTTACTTAATAATTGAACACGTTTTCTTTCTAAATTTACATATTTAGGTGTTTCAAAATTTCTACTAAACACTTTTAAATCAATACTTTTATCTAAATTTAGTGTTGGTGCTATCATTGTTTGCGGAAATTTTCGTTTGTACATATATTTTTGCCTACTTTGAATTTCAACGGGATTCAGATGAAAGTGTTGAAAATATAAATCCATTTTTATTTTTACAAGTCGCTATAAAAATGACGAATCCAATAAACATTTTCTTCACTTTTAATTTCTTTTAAAAAATCAACCATATTGTATGCTTGCACAAGTGTTATTGTTGGAACATTTCCTTTTTGCGGAAAATTAAGTTTCCATCTACCCATTAACCCATCGTCAATAAAACTTGGATGTTTTAATTCAATTGCAGTTGCATCTAATAAACTTAATCTAAAATAAATGTGGTACCCATCTTCATTACCTATGTGCATTGCACTAACGTAAGTACCATCTTGCAAAGAATGCACAGTTTCTGAGCGTTTTATAATACAAACAAAAGTTATATCGTCAACTTCAATATCGAGTGGCAATTTATGATTATTGACATTGTTTATTCTATCTAACTTCCACATTTTTTAATTTTTTTATAAAAGTGTCCATATTGTTTTGGAAAAAAGAAAAATGGCATCTGTAATTACTTCTAAAAAAAAACTTGTTGTTAATTTAAAAGCTAAAAAACATTTTAGTGCTGCAGATGACATTCGTGGAGAGCTTTTACAAAGTTTATACAAGGAACGTTTTGAGCTAACACACTTTGATGATTCAAAATTACTTAAAAAAATTAAAGAAAATGAAAGCGAAATAAATCAGTGTAAAGATAAGAGATGGCACTATAGAAAATGTTTAGATTTAAAAGAGGAAAATGCAAAGTTATTAGAAACAATTGCATATTATAAGTCTAACAAAGCTGTAGAAGAATTCGATGCAAAAATGAAACCTCTTATAAAAAGACTTGGAAATGCTGCAAAAAAACAGAAAAATAATTCTTATAGGCTGGAATTGCAAGAAGCTGAGCGCATAGTAAGAAAGGTATTGACAAAAACTTCAGATCCTATTATTTTACAGCACGCAAATACTGGTGACATTTGCGATGATTGTGGAATTGTAATGAAAATTATTGCAAGTGATTCTTTGATTGGATGTCCCCAATGCGCAAAAACAAGATTTATTCCTGTAGTAACTGCTTCTTTAAGTTTGGATAGCGACTTTATTAATAATAATTTGTATAATCAGAAATGCAGATTATTGGAATGGCTTGAATTTTGCCAAGCTAAAGAATATGCAGAACCGTCTGAAGAAATAATGACACTCATTATGCAATATTTAGTAAAAAATAAATTGACTGGATTGGAAGAGTATGTAGACGTTATTTCTAAAGAAAGACAAAATGGGGAATTTTTAAATGTAAGCAATGTGTTAGAGCGATTTGAAGGCAAAATTCCAATGCTAAAAGAAAAACTCTTGGCTATTAAATCTATTACGATACGAAATGCCATGCAAAATATATCTTCAAAAAATCAAGATGAGCGCTTACGCAAATTTTACGAAAGAGCGCCTAAATATTCGAGTTATATAAGCGGATATTGGCCTCTTAGATTTAGTAGCTTTCAAGAAGAACGCATCAAAAAACTTTATTTGGCAGCCTGTCCATTCTATGACAAATTTAGAAAACCTTCACAACCGAATTGGCCTGGTGGCTATGCCTATTTTTTAAGGTGCCTTTGTGTATTACTTGGATGGGACGAATTTTGTAATCATTTTAATATTTCGGCTGGGCCTAAAAATATTGAGGAAAGAGAAATGGTACGCAAAAAAATATGGTCGGAATTAAAATGGGAATTTGTAGCTTCATCACCACCTAATGATAGTTTCAAACTAACAATTGATAATCGCTCAAACAATAAAAGACAAAGAGAATAGAATTTTTAGTTTAAGAAGGAATAGCCTTATTGGCAAAGGCAGTTATGGCCAAGTTCATAAAACTCATTTTAATAATTGCGATATAGCCATTAAAACATTTGTCAATGTAAATGGCTGGGAAAAAATTCCTTTGCGTGAATTTACGGCTTATTGTTCCATTTCTCCGCACCCCAACATTTTAAAATGCTACTTTGCACGATTTGAAAATAACAATTTACAAATTATTTCTCCACTATGTAAGTACACGTTATTAACTCATTTACAAGTAGCAACTATAAAAACATGTGATATTTTAATGTGGACATATCAATTAATTGATGCAATAAATCACATGCACTTGAATGGTTATGCGCATAGAGACATAAAATTAGAAAATATACTTTTAGATGAAAATAACAATATAGTTGTTTGTGATTTGGGCATGTGTAGGCAATTAAATGATTCACATTCCGACAAGAATTTTTCTTCGCATGTGTGTACATTATGGACAAAGGCTCCAGAATTGTTAAAAAAAAGTAAAACTTATGGTTTAGAAATTGACTCTTGGTCTATCGGTTGCGTGTTATGGGCTTTAGCTGCAGGTCATTACGTTTTAAGAAATACAGATGATCATTCAATAAATCATATGATAGAAAAATTATTGAATTGTGATAAACAAGAAAAAATTAAGCACATTGAAAAAATATGTAAGAGAAGTGATTTACCTATAAATTTTTACGAGTTGGTTTCTGATTTATTAGAAATAGATCCAAAAAAAAGAACGAGTTTAGATAAAGCTAAATTACATTGCCTGCATTGGCACAAATTAATTGTATGTAATGAAGACAATATTGAATGGAAAGGAGATTTTATTTTCCCTAAATTATTAAAATGGGATAATAAGATTGCATTGAATGAATATTCTAAATGGATTCAGTCAACCTTGGAAAATTTAAAATTAGGACCACATACAATTTTACATTCGCTCATATGTTTTTCAAGAGTAAAAAAAGATTCTTTGGTGTATGCTGCAAGTTGTTGCAGTTTAATTTCTAAATTAATAGATCATATAGAAATTAAACAAAGTACTTGGTCTAAATTGGGAGGTTGTAAGGTAAAAGAATTTATTGAAACAGAGAAAAAAGTTGTTTGTATTTTAGGTGGTAATTTACTGACTAATTTTAATACTCTTAAATCTGCTAAAGAATTATTACAAGAATTGTGTCCATAATTTTTTTTAATTTACAAAAAAAAATGGAAGAACTTTTAAAACATTCCAATGAACAATTAGCAAAAATTGACAATATAAATGGAAATAAATTTTTTATTAAAAATGTTGTAGCATTTGAAGAAATTTATAGATTCGGACAAATTGTAATTGCTTCTCCAATAAATAATTGTGACAAATTTTTTGAAAGTTACACGTTTTTATTGTGTAAAAATGATTTGCTATATAACATACAGACTAAAAAAGCTCCTACGCTAACTGAAATAAAAAACACTGTTATTTATCCCAAGCAAATCAATAAAGAATTAAAAATGACGGTTTTGAAAGAATTGTGTGGTATTAAATGCAAAAAGAAAAAAGAAGAGTCAGAGGACGAGGAAGAAGTTGTTAATGATGACTATGAAGATAATTTAGATGAAGAAGAAGAAGAGGAAGATGAAGAGGAAAGTGTAGATAAAGAAGAAGAAGAAGAAGAAGTTTTGGAAGAAGAAGAGGAAGAAGATTAATAATATTTTGCAAAATATGCTACTAAAATCATTCCAAAAATAATTAAAAATAATAGTCCAAGTTTTTTGGAAGTAGACGAAGTTGTAGCTACAGAATTTGTAGACAAACGCTTGGCGTTACAACTGTTACAGGTACGAGCAGTGTACAATGCTTTTGCAGCGTCATACGTCATTGTAGGTTTACCCAATCTAATATTCACTTTATTATGTAAATTTACTAACCAAGAACTTAGCGCACTTTTTGATCTAGAATCAGGAAAATTTTCGGATATTTCTTTTTTGTAGTGTTCGCTACATTCATCACATGGCAATAAATGTATTAAAGAAAGAAATAATTCTTCTACATTACGTTTTTGTGTAAGAGTAGGATTATCGGGGTAATTGAATGTTATTGTGTGCAAAAACTTCCATGCAGATGGACCCCATTCCATTTTAATTATATGCGTTCGTATAAATTAAACTTTGATAAACGAATTAAAAAAAAATGTCCGAAGTGGTCAAAGATGCTCCTTTAACCAAAAGCACCTTTTTTATTGGTTTAGCTTTATCTGCCATAATTATTATAGGGGCAATTTATGTGCTTACTAAATATAATTCTAAACTAGAAAACCTTTTTGTACCCCAGAAACAAGAATTACCTTCTGAATTGAAACAAGAGGAAGTCGAAAATTCACCATTTATTACTGATATTACAAATGATACTGATGGTATAAGCACCCTGAAAGGAAATGGAAAATCAAAAGTGATATTAGTTTATGCCACTTGGTGTGGACATTGCCGCAATATGATGAAAGCATATAGTGCTGCTGCTTCAATGGAACGATCAGTAGAATGGATTCGTATAGAAGCTGCCAATTCACCTACTGTGTCAAGACGCAACGACTTAAAGGGATTTCCTACCATTTATGGAGTAAGTCCTGATGGCACGGTAAGTCAGCATAACGGATCAAGGGACACAACTACATTAATCAATTTTGCAAAATCAATTGCGGATTCTGTTCCTATTGTAGAAAAAGAAGAAGTGAGTGTACAAGAAAATTAAGCATCTAAATTAATAACGGAAGTTTTCTTTTTCGATGATTTCGGCGAACTCATTTGCACTTTGCGATACACTGGTTCCTCAGAACTTGATGAATCTCCCTCATAAATAGATTTTAATTTATTAATTTCATCCTCCTTTTTTTTAAGTTGTCTTTCTCTCTCTTCTAATTCCCTTCTTTTTTGCTCTATTGCATCCTCCTTTTTCGAATCTTGCTGCTTGGGGGGTACCGCCCAACTAGAAGGTACATGTAAAGATGACATTTGTGGAGGTTTCATTTTTACCGCGGCAGGCTCTTGAGTATATGTAGGTGGGGGAGTAAATACTGGTTCTTTAGTGGGAACTTCTGCACCCATCTTATTTTGTACAACCGTCCAAGCCAAAGATCCAAATACAATTAT
>Ga0007816_1000102_pt1 | contig 24377 bp, 50 predicted proteins | sample CryBogCBE27Jul09_FD_71213 | JGI IMG/M metagenome (GOLD analysis project Ga0007816, IMG submission 71213) | Freshwater microbial communities from Crystal Bog, Wisconsin, USA - CBE27Jul09 | ecosystem: Environmental > Aquatic > Freshwater > Lake | place: Crystal Bog, Wisconsin, USA | collected...
AGTGCAAGCAGCAAATACACATAGCAGCCATGCACAAAACGCAATTTACAGCAGTGCGTTTTGTGCTATTATGCACTTGTTAAACAGCAACACACGGAGCTTACTGCTATGTATGTTAACGAGTATACAAAAGTTTGCAACATTGCAAACAACGCTGCTTATGCAGCTATTGTTGACATTGTGCAAGAATGCATACAAGACTATACAAACAACAGCGCAAGCACTGTGCGCGAGAAACGTGCAGACACTGCATATGCAAAACGCTGCTTAAAACAGTTTGCTAAAACGCGCGACGTAGACGAGCTTGTTAACAGCATTGCACAGCAAGATTCTTACGTGCGAGAGTATTATGCTTACGTTGTTAATAACTTGCAAACTGACTATTACATGGGCGAGTGGGAGTAAACGCAAGTGCAAAGCTAGCATAGCTGCTATGCACAAAACGCGCTAGCAATAGCGCGTTTTTTGTGTGTGTTTTTTTATTACACAAGTGCAACAAACAAGTTAGATTTCGGCTGTTACGCACTGCTTGTTGCTGTTTATGTGCGTATAATAGCACAAGCAGCAGGCACTGCAAGCAACAATTTTGCATAGCTGCTATGCACAAAACGCGCTAGCAATAGCGCGTTTTTTGTGTGTGTTTTTTTATTACACAAGTGCAACAAACAAGTTAGATTTCGGCTGCTACGCACTGCTTGTTACTGTTTAACAAGCACATAATAGCACAAGCAGCAAGCACTGCAAGCAACAATTTTGCATAGCTGCCATGCACAAAACACAATAGACAACACAGCAAAACATGCTAATATGCACTGGTTAACGCAACACACACACAGGAGACACACAATGAACGCAAGCATTATTGAGCGCATGGGCGAGTTTGCTGCGACGACAAACAACGATGTGTTGAGCGTGCGAGTGTCACGCATTGTGCAGAAACTGCACAACGCAGGCAAACAGTTTGAAACACGCTACACACAAATTACAGCAGCGGATCGGCGCATTATTGCAGTGTTTGAACGTGCAGCTGCGGCAGCATAGTTGATCACAGACAGCTGTGCAAGCAACAAGTTTGCACAGCTGTCATGCACAAAACGCAATAGACATCACTGTGTTTTGTGCTAATATGCACTGGTTAACAACACAACGGAGTCGCTACAATGCACAACACGCTGTTTGCCACACTTCGTTACAAGCGTCGCCCCATCAGCAACGCTGTGATATGCCTTAAATTGCGTGTCAGCTATGCACTGCCTGTGCACAAGTATGCGCTGGAAGAGCTGGACGTCAGTGACTACGCAACACAGCAGGACATTAACACAGTGCTGGCCAACTTGCAAATGCAATACAAGTGCAGTGATGTGGAGCTGGACATTAAAAAAGATGTAGCAGGTTTGTTGGAACGCAACGGCAGTTAGCACTGCCAGGGCAGCAGTGCAAGTGCAAAAAACGCACTGCTGCCCTGCAATATTGCTGGTAGACGCAGCATGTAGATGTGTTATTATACGGACATAGGAAAACACAACACAGGAGCTGACCATGGAAAAGCTGTTTACTGTTGCTGGTACTGCCGTGTTTGATGGTGTAGAATCCTTCCGTGTTGCCACAGGCACTGTGGCCCGACGCACATACAAGCTACGCTATCACGGGGCTGAGCAAGTGCATTTGCAAACACTGCCCGAGCCAATGACACGTGTGCAAGCCATTGCTTGGCTGCAAGCTCAGCAAGCAGCACAAGTTGATCCTGTTGCTGCAAAGAAGGCAGATTTTGTTGCACGCATGGCAGCGGCACGTGCTGCCAAACGAGCTGCGGCGGTGGCTGCGGCGGCCAAATAAATCTTTGGTCAACGGTAAGAAAGTGGTAGACAGTGTTTATGTCCGTGTGTATTATACGGACATAGACACAAACACAAGGACTTAGGCAAATGGACAAAGCTACTGCAAACAACGCTTTGGCTGGTTTGGCAGGCGGCACCTTCGTTGGGCTGGACTCGCTGACGCAGGTCAAGCTCAAGGGCGGCAAGAAGAATCCCATGCAGGCACGTGTTACCAAGCTGATCACAGACGCACAGGTGATGTGCTTTTCCAACAGCAATAGCAACGCCTACGAGAACATGGTGCGGCGTCGCTTGGCAGCTGAGGGCAAGGCAGCCAAAGACTTTGTTTTGGGTCCGCGTGCCTGGGGTGAGCGCATTCCAGGCACTTGCTTTGTGGAACACTGTGGCAAGCAGTATCTGGAAGTGATCATGATGCGTGCCGGCAAGTCAACCTATTTCCTCGACGGTGTGGAAATCAGCAAGCACGACATTGAAGGGCTTGACGAGCCCACTGTCAATCCACAAGCTCAAGGCGGGCTCAGCGAAGAAAATCGTGTGCAGATTCGCACCTTTGCGCTGGACAGCATTGTTGCCTTGCGTGCCAACGGACAGGAATGGAAGTGAAAAGCCTGCGTTAAAAACGCAGGGCTGCCGCACTAAAAGCGCACTTGACGGTGCGCTTTTTTTGTGTGCTGATTTTTGTTTTGTTGCTGCAACGTTGGGCTCAGATTTCGGCATCTGCGCACTGTTGGTTGCTGCTTTATGTCCGTATAATAGCACACCCACTGCACAATGCAAGCAAAATCTGCACATAGCTGACATGCAAAAATATTGCTAGACCACGCATGCTTGCATGTGTTTTGCGCGTGAATGTGCATGTGCGTGTGCATGCTGCTACAAGCTATTTTAAGCACGCTACAGCGCGTTGTATGTGCTGTGTGTGCTGCACTAGCTGTTATCGTTGCAGCATGCTGTAGCAAGCTTAAAACACTGCTAGCGTGCATGTGCAGTTTTTTTGCTAGCTAGCATATTTTTCGCTTGCATTGCACATGGCAAACAGCTAAAAGCAGCACATGCACAACGCAACACACAACGCGCTGCTAGTGCATAACAACAGCACGCTAACGCTGTAACGCTACTGCTCTTTTACAAGCGAATAGGGGTATGCAACAATGCAAGTTGTCACCAAAGACGGGATCGTCGACAAGCACGGCAACGTGTGGGCTGATGAGGAAGACTACTTCGTCAACACCCATGAATACAATGTCGACTACAGCGATGAAGTGAAAACTCGCGAAGACTACGAAAACAAGCAAGAGATACTGCACGATCGCTTTGAAAGCTTGTGCAACTACGACACAAGCCGCGATGTGGGAGCTGTCATGCTTTACTATCGCAACGGCAAGATTTGCGGGTTTTTTGACTACGAGCGTTTTGTCGGCTACTACGAGTAACACCGACGACAGCGCAAGCAGCAATGCTTGCGCTGTTGCCATAGTTGCCGCCGGGCACGCTGCTGAAATGTCAACCGCCAAAAACCCCCAAAAAACCGCCTAAAAACTCGGTTTTCGCTTGTTTTTTCAGCGATTTATGCTATTATCACGGCATAAACAACGCCACAAGGAACAACACCATGCGCGATCCCAACACCGTTTACCTCGTTGGTCTCAGCACAGGCAAGCCCTGCTCTCGCACCGGAAACAGCACCGAAAACATGTCACTGTTGCTTGACTGTGAGGTGATGGTGATTTCCAACGTGCTGATCGTTGACATGGATTACGAAAGCATCCAAGAGGCATGGCACGGCAACATGGAGTTTGAGGACGACGAACCTGACTACCAGCTGTTTGAGGTTTCGGAAGCCGAGGCGGCCCGGCTGTGGGCCCGTCGTTTTGAGTTTTCGGACCAGGACGAGATTGATCTGGCCCTTTGTGAGAAGGCCGGATACAATGCCTACGACGACGGGCTGCGGATCACTGACAATCCCTACGACGAGGTTGACGAGGAGTGCTCTCACGAGCACTGGCGCATTGGTTGGGAAACGGCCTACGAACGAGCGCTGGGCAAGGAATACGACGCTGAAGAAGAACATCTGCAGGAAGTGGCCGATGATGCTGCCAGCACTGCCACGCTGCTGCGCTGGTTCCACGAGCAGCAGCATGCAGACTGATCTGTGGTTGACACCACAGGTCCGGCCTGTTATATTGACTCTGCAAGCAAGGAGCCAATCACATGCAATTCTCCAGCAACAACTTTGCCTATGACGGCCATACCGGTGTGTTTTCGGCGGAGATCAGCGAGCTCAGCCAGGGCGGTCAGCGCATGATCTGGCACAGGTCGTGGAAAGATTCTGCTGACTGCATTGACATCGTCAGTGCCCGCACAGGTGAGACGGTGCGCTATGCCATCACCACCACCATCAGGAACTGTGAGGGCGATGTGCTGAGCTGGGAGCTGCTGCCGGTGACCGGCAGCGTCGACGGGGCAGAAAAAACCCGGGTGAGGATCTATAACGATTGACCTGCACCAGCAGGCATGCTAATGTGTTGGTCAAGCGCAAGGAACCAAAACATGTTTGACATCGACAATGTCAGCCTTCCCAAGTGGCCGCAGATGCGGGTCTAGGGTCGATATCTATCCGTGGAGCTCGAGGGGGGAAATTCCCATGCAGCATGACCTTTTGGTCCGCTGGCATTGGAAAATGCATCAGTGGCTGCTGGAAAATATAGGCCAACAAGATCACAGGTGGACAAGCGAAACCTGGCGTACCAACGGCGAATATAATACCATGATGGGGTTTCGTTACATCAAGGATGAGGTACTGTTTGTCATGGTCTGGGGCGACCACTGCAAAAGCCTCCGCCGGGTCAGCGGAGTTTTTGACCAACAGCATTTTGAATATTTCTTCTAGCGTTATTCAGCACATCCTTGGATCCTGGAGATTGATCACATGGCTCACAATGACGTGGTACGCTGGCGGGCCTGCCATGATCAGCTGCCAGCCAGGCTTGACAGCACCAAATGGTTCTATGACTATGATACATACCTGTATCGTTTTGCCAACCAGGAAGACAGGGATCGCGTGCATCATGAGCTGACCGAGCTGGGATTGGTATGCAAGCTGGAGGAGTTTGATCCAGAATGGTTTTGGACAGAAGCGGAGTATCTAAAAAACAACTGAATCCGCAAAACATTGGTTGACACCACAGGCCCAGACTGTTATATTGGCTCTGCAAGCAAGGAGCAAGCGACATGGAACAAAATCTTCCTTTTGTGTTTGACTTGTTTTTTTGACATCAGGACTCGCGATCAGTTGGTGCCGGAACTGGCCAGCCTGCTATGCGTGTGCGAGACATCCGCAGCCTAATGGCTGACCATGCTGTTGAGATCACGGCTGAGCAGCTGGATTTGGCGATCTCCAATGCCTTTTCCAGTTGACATCAGCAGTGGTAAACATCAACCTATCACATCACTCTTGCGGGCTGCCATGACCATACTGAATGCCTTTAGATCCCTCAAGGTCATTGACAAAGACACACTGGATATGCTGAAAAACATCAAGCTTGGAGATGTCGACACCATCATACAGCAGGACTTGGGCGCTGCCAGCCCAGCTGTCTTGCCCACACCGGAACTGAAAATCGATCTTGGCTTGGATCGGGCCAAGACAGCAGTGCCTGTTGCCAAAGATTGATCTAGAATACTATAAAGTTAATATTTTCCAGTAATATCAATACCTTCGCCATTATTCAAGGTACGCAAAGCTACTTGGCCTAGATCAGTAAGTCGAAGACTGTAGTTGCGACCGGTTTGGCCAGGGTCTTGTATGGTGAGCCATCTATATCATCGATGGTGGCCCTGGTTTACCACCGTTAGGTTCTATCCTTGGTTGAAAATTCTTTGTAGTTCTTGCGCTTGTTCCCCGTTCTCTGGGATCAGGCCAGGCAAGTCCGTTGGCAAGTCCATAATCAGATGGTGTGTCAGATTAAGATTAATGAACGGATCTTGTATCAGTTCAAGGATGATCTAAGATGATGAAGAAAAGTATTAATAAAGTCTGGGATTGGGTCAACAATCAGATTAATGGTCAGGTCTTGGATCAGATTAGGCGGCAGATCAGGGATCAGGTAGCGGCTAGAGTATGGTGGCAGATCAATGATCTTGTCTGGAATCAAATTGAAGATGATCTAAAATAGTAAAAGATAAGATCAAACGAGTGGTCAACGATCAGGGCTGGATGTGTGTGCTGAGTCTAGGCAAAGCCCAGAATCGAGTCTGGGGTATGAAGATGGTGGTCCTGAACAAAGTAGAACGACAGGTGTCAAAACCAATCTTCTATCAAATTGCAGATGATCTAAAATGGAAAGATACGAAAAATACGAAATTGAAGGAATTATCGATCTTGTCTGTGAAAAAGTCATACAGCAGATTGAGTGTAAAGTATGTGATCGAGTTGGTATCTAAGTCATACATAGGTTTAAAGATCAAGATTGGCAAGTTGTACAGAATCAAATCGAAGATGACATAAGATGGTAGTTGATCGGCTCAAATACGAGATTTGTCGGCATGTCAATCAACAAGTTTGGCATCAAGTCACATTGACATGGAGAACACAGGTTAGAAGTCAACTGGACTATTTGGTCAGTGATCAAATCTGGGATCAAATTTGGCATCAGCTAATGAATCAAATCTCTGTTGATCTCTGTTGGTAGCGGCCATGCACTTGGCACACAAATGCATGTGTTAACTGGAAAAGTGATAGGCAGCCTAACCAGCGACAGTGCAATGGTTACAGCAAGACCGACCAACTTTATCTCTCGTGCAGATGCGGCAGCTTTTTTCAATGGTGAAGTATCCAGCTTTGCCAGTTTGCCATTTCCAAAAACTGAACCAAAGATGATTTTTGAAAAACTCTATCTATCGCTGTTAATCTTGGTTTGTGTTTACCAAGTGGTGTTGATAACTCAAATAGCTGTCTGGTTTTCTTACATTGCGAATAGTTTGAATATGTGTATAGCCTTTACTGCTTAAAAATACAGTTTGGATTGGCTCGGCTTCATGAATAATACCCAACCCTGTTTTATCACTAAATGCAACATATCCCAATTGTCGAAGTATGGTGTTCCACCGAACACAAGCAGGTTTGGCCATCTTGATATAAAATCCAGTGGCTATGCTGGCATTTCTTTTGAGATATTGTTTTGAAGATTCTCGTTGTGTAGTCAGCATTGCTATGTTTCTAGTAATATTCCAAAAGCAGCTTGCTGGTAAATCTGGTTTGAATGCATCGTTGCTCCAGATATCAATCATATGTTTAAATACAGCTCCAGATTGGTAAAGGTTGTCGATATAATTGTCAAAAGCACTAGGATTTTTGCCAGGATTGTTTTGATACCATTGCGTTTCTATTTTTTTGTATTCTTCATCAGAATACACAACATCGTCACTATATAATTGGTACAATTTATCAATGTCTGTGTTTAACTGATTTTGTGTATAATCACTTAGTTCAACTACATTTTTTCCTCGTAAAACTTGAATCCAAGGTTTTTCACCAGCAAATGGAATTATGTCACGTTCAATATAATCCCATATTTGCTCTACAGGATATGCATAAACTCCCAAAGGAGTGTTATATATAGATTGTGGATTAACACCAACCTTTTCAATATCGGTGAAAGTAATGTAGATGTTGGGATCATTTTTATATTTTGATAACAACCCAGTTCTGTCTTGATATTCTGTTAAAATTTCTACTATTTTCATGGTATTATTTATGTAGAACAATGAGAGTGTAATTTTCTGCCCAAGGTTGCACACACACACTTGACACACAGGTGTTAGGTGTTATAATGTACCTACCAACTGAGGAGAGTGTGATGAAGTCTCGTTTTACTCATGACTGCACCAACGCTGGTTGCTGCAAATTTGTTGGCATCACCAATCATCATGATGTGTATGTGAGCCGGAGTGGCACCCTGATCATGCGTTATGGTGATGATGGCCCAGACTATCTAAGTATGCCCATGAGCATGGCTCGACAGGTGGCCACAGACCATCCAGAATACTTCCATGCTGTTCAGTTGGTGGACCACTATGAGCAGGATCAAGAACGGTCATGGTCTGCCAGTCCAGATCGCAGCGGTGGCCAATTCAGTGCTGAAGAAATTGCAGATTTCTATCAAAGGTGGTAGATCTAAAACCGCTTGACCTTCACATGATATATGTTATACTACACATGTAAACAGCAAGGATAATCATCTATGAGCCAAACAGTGAGTGTGCCCCAATACTATACCTACTACCAAAACAACTCGGGTGGTGATTTTGACGAGGATGAGCAGGTTTGCCAGTATGTGATCATACAAGCACTGTCACCCGATCAGGCAGATGCTGGTGCCGAAAGCATTGGTATATACTTCAACGGCGTCAGTGAGGGCAAAGACTGTAGATGCTGTGGTGATCGCTGGTATCCTGCCAGTGAGCATTCCGCTGTGCCAACTATCTGGGGTAAGTCACCTGATGATTACAAGCCAATCTTTAGATTAAACAAGGGTCAAATTTTCTGCCGAGTTTATCATCTCAATGGCACCATCACTGAATATAGTGGGTGAACCACTCAGGATAGATCCAAAGATGATCCAACCATGGGCATTGAAGTGCCGCCGCGCCACTGAGGAAATTACTGTGCTAAACCTATTCCACCGGATTCATCGCCAACATCCACACCGACCCCAACATCTCATAACTTAGATGATACATGGTAAACCCACAGTTCACACAACGTAAACTATTATCTGTACAGCATTGATTGACAATATTGTCTGGAATAAATATTGAAATGCTCAAACATATATCTGCTGTTTTTTCAACAGTGTTGTCAATTGTGATAATAGTCATCAGCATGGCATTTATCATCACCATGCTGGTTTCGCCAAACCGTTTGACTGACAACGCCTATCCCAGCATACAGTTGCATCACCGTTGCGGTGTTTACACTGATGCCAGCATGGGATGCTAGTCTTTGGCACATGTTGTAGATATCACAGCAATTTTTAATTATAGTTTACACAATCAACTGAATAGATCATTGCAGGGCAGATTTTTGCCGGCATAGTTGACAGACTCTGATGTGTGTACATATATTATGTGAGAGCGCAAGTGATCTTTGCCTAGTCTAGGAGTTTATTATGACATACGCAGTTGCATTTCATGGGTTGCCAAGGATATCAAACAAGGCCAGTGTTGAAAAATGGCAAGAAATAATTTCAGCATATCAAGCAGATGTTTTCATACATTCGCGGTGCGATCCCAACAGCATGGCTGATACCCAGCAAACATTGATAAACACATTCAATCCCATTGAGATACTGCTTGAACAATTTAGAGATTTTGGAATCAGCAACGAAGATTATCCTCGTAGAGTGTTTCCCACTGTGGTACCCTACAATGTTTTCAGTGCACATGCCAGCTTCAATGCCAGCATGCGCTTGTTGTCAGCATATACCCAAGTCACTGGCAAAGTTTATGACTTTGTCATCAAAGGTAGATTTGATGTCATACCAGGGCATTTAGAGTTTGACTATCCCAGCTGTATTACAGTGCCAGTGGATCCGCTGTTAATGATGAAAAAACAAGTGTAGCGATCATATCGAGAGGTCTATGCCATCAATGATCTCATTGCTATAGGACCCCAACACCTAATGGAATTATATGCCAACAGCATTGACTACATAGATTATTTCTATAAAGTAGATGGCATTGACATGTGCAGTGAACTGATGATAGGTACCAATCTTGCCAGACAGCATGTGCCTGTGGTGCAGCGACTGGGCATACCTGTAATTGTGCGCTGATAGTCAGTGATTGACAACTGTAACCAGCATGTGTTAGTGTATATATAGGGAGAATGGTGAAATTGGTAGACACGGTGGGCGTTAAAGTCCACTGGACCGTAGGAAGGTCGTGGGCCATGAGTATGTCACACTATCCAAGTTGCCTGCACATAGAGCCCAAGCGACGCCACGGAATGCAGGTTCAAGTCCTGCTTCTCCCACCGATATTTCGTTGACACACAGCACAATCATGCTATACTGACCGGCAACTTGGGATCGCATGACAATGAACACTTTTCCTTATGTCTATTACATACCTTTATCACAACAACACGCTGTAGAGTCATGGTGTCGGCAACAATGGCCCTATACATATGGTGCAACTTGGGCCATGCACAATTATGGAACTAGACTTGCAGATAGAGATAGTATCACCGCGTGGCAGCAACCTACCGTGTGCATTTTCAGCATGAGCAAGACAGTGTATTGTTTGTGCTCTTCTGGCATGATATCCTGCTCACGCTGCTGGATGACTGATCGGCACTGAGATAAAAAACACTTGATACATATCCAATAGGTGCCATAATGCACCTATCTAAACCAAGGTTAACCAAAATGAATTATATTCTCAATGAGTTGTTGGTAACAATGTTGCTAGAATTTCTGTCAGAAATTGTTATTATTGCAGCAATGGTGGCTGTTGCTTTTGCACTGTTTCATTGACAATGACGTGATTGATGTTACAATGTAGTTGTTAAAATCAGGGACCTATAAGATGAGTTTGTATAATATGTTGTTTGGTATGAATGCAAATGCAGATCAATTACTGTTTTTGCTGGGCAAGAAACGAGAGGATTTTGGGCGATTTCGCAATGTATATGTAGACGCTGGTTTTATTGTTGTCTATACACGATGCGGTGGCGGCAATCGCGAAGATTGGCCAGAGGTGTTTGACCTAATGGCAGCACACCCATGGTTTAGTCATGATGAGGACGATGAGTTTGACAGCACATACTGCTGCTTCTACTTTAAAATTCCCCAAGAAAACCAACTGAAATCCTACATTGCCACACTGGAGCAAGGTGATAATCCTGCGAATTCTTGGCACGAGTTACTAGAATCATTAAAAGGTCAAGCACAATGACACCGATCTCTGCCGAAGAATTTTATACTCAGGAAGAAGATTTACTGTCGAGGCTACCGATCGAATTGAGATCATGTGTCAGCTATATGGCTTATGAGCGTGGCCACAGCGGTGGATATGAAGAATGTTTGAACATTGTTCAGTCGATTGTTAATGATTTAGAAAAGCCCGTGCAGGAGCTCATTGAGCGCGTTATTAGTGAGAACACAAAGTGACTCAACATTTTCTTGTTGCAAGTATTTGGCGCGGTTCATTACAACGGGAAGCAATGCGGTTATTCAGTAATATTGAACAAGCCACTGCATATGCGCACGAATTGAGGCCTGTAAATGAAAATGATGGCAAATATTTCTCGTCGTATGTCAGAGTGTATGAGGTTTCTTCAGACAAACCTCTAGTTCAAATCAAGAAGTGGAAATAAGATATGAAGCGATGCATGTTATTCTCAGGTTATAATTACTATCCATCTGGTGGTATAGATGACTATAAAGGTGATTTTGATACGTTTGAGGAAATGTGCACTCATGGAAATTTTAAAGAGTGGTTCAATTGCTTTGATACACAAACTGGAAAAAGATTCTCATCGTTCATTTATTCAATGCCAAGCAATGGGACCCAGCAAGAGTTGATAGAGTGGGAATGCAGCAAGATGTCAAAGCTGACAATTGATGAATAATCCAAACGATATTATACTACGCTTAAATGAGTCTTGCGATCCATGCTTGCAGCAGATATTTGATGTATCGCAAGGATATTACTGGAAGTTTATCTCTGAACCTGTTGTGCGTCAAGTTAGGTTGAGTGTAGGCAGCATTGTATGGGATCAAATTATAGGTGATCTAAAATGGTGAAGGATAGTATTGCTCAAGTAAGGTATTGGGTCTGGTCGCAGGCCGCTAGTAATATCGGACAACAAGCCTGGTGGCTGGCATATCATTTCAGGCAGCAGGTCTATGGTCAGGTCGCAAATCAGGTCAGTTATCAAATATTTGATCAAGTCAAGGAAGATCTAAAATGGCAACAGTAGCAGGCAAAATTAGGTGGCAGAAGTGGAAAATTGGAAATAGACTTTTCTGTGGAAATTCCTGTGTTGTTGTTCCATTCACAGATCCATATATTAGACTTCCTGTTTTTCAGGTTAAAGATCATGTCAAGTATCTAGTGATAGATCAAATTATAGATGATGTAAAAGCCGATCTAAATGTTGATCTAGAAGAATGGTACAAATGGTAATACAAAAGATTGACGAGTTATGGAATCTGGTCACGGATGGAATGCCTATCGATAACCTGGTTAGAATGCAGGTTTTTGGACAGATGGAAAATCAGGTCTGGGATACAGTGACACGACATGTCCTATATGAGATTGAAGAACATGTCAAGGATGATTTAAAATGGTGAGGAAAAGTATTAGAGAACTTTATAATCAGGATGGAACCCAAGTTGTGAATCAGACCGGTATACCGATCTGGTATCAGGTTCATAATCAAATCTGGAATCGGATCTGGGAACAGGTCGGATGGCGGATCTGTGATCAAGTCAGGGATGATCTAAAATGGTGAAATTGCAAATGATAAAGAAGGTTCAAGGTGGCAGACACCAGGTCAGGGATCAGGTTGAGTGGGAGGTCAGAGATCAGGTTGATGATCAGGTTCATGATCATGTCATGGACCAAGTCACGCATCGAATCAGGCATCAGGTCTGGAATCAGGTCTTTCGGGCCAGAGTTCAGATTATGCATCAGGTCTGGTATCAATTCAGGGATAATCTAAAATGGTAGCAGAAAAAATTGGTAAAATAGAACCAGAGATTTACGCTATATGGAACAGATCAGAATACACCATTGACAATTCTGTAGATGATTGTGTCAAACAGGATATCTGGACCCATGTGAGAAACGGTGTTGTGGAAACAATCTGGTTTGAAATCAGAGACTGTGTCCACGATCAAGCAAGGCGTGATCTAACATGGTAGAAGAATCAATTGTAAAAATACAATCAGAGATTTACGATATATGGGATATAGAGGACTTTGACATTGATTTTCTTGTAAAACATTGTGTCAAACAGGATGTTTTGACCGATGTGAAAAGCGGTGTTGGGGAAACAATCTGGTTTGAAGTCAGAGATTGTATCCGCGATCAAGCAAGGCGTGATCTAACATGGTAGAAGAAAAGATTCTGCGAGAGGCTGAGAGTCATATCCATGAAGAGATTGAAAAGCAAGTTGGGCATCGGTTCTGGAGTCCTGTATGTAGTCAGATCAGGAAGCAGATGAAGTATCAGGTCTGGAATCAGGCCAACTGGCAGATTATGCATCAGGTCTGTTTTTATCAATTCTGGGATGATCTAAGATGGTGAAGAAAACAAATCATGTTCAAGATAAATTCTGGTATTATGCCCGACACCAGGTCAGGGAACAGGTCTTGTATCAGGTTGGGCATCAGATATTGAATCAGGTCAGGACTCATGTCCAAAGTCAGGTCAGGCAGGATGTCTGTCCAGATATCTTGGGTAAAGTTTGGCAAGATCTAAAATGGTAGAAGAAAAACATGTATCAGGTAAGTGATCAGATCTGGAGTCAGGTCTATATTCAGGTTGGGTATCAGGTCTGGAGTCAGGTCTATATTCAGGTTGGGAATCAGGTCTGGAATCAGGTCTATGTTCAGGTCAGGAGGCAGGTCTGTAATCAGGTCAGAGATCAGGCTAGGGATGATTTAAAATGGTAACCCTATGTCAAAATACACAAGGTGCTTGACAAAGAAAAAAACAGTCTTACACTATATATAGTTCTAGAGAAAAGGTGTTCAATGACTCTTGCTAATCAGTGCGAGTTATACATGGCTATAGGTGCTGTGTTGTGGCTGGCCAAAATTTTTCAACGATGGTACCAAGGCAAATCAGTGTTGGTCAGCGATCTTTTGCTGCTGTGCATTTGGATATATATTTGGCCAATTTTTGTCTTGTGGGCAGTGATGGATACCATTGCTGATTATGCCAACGGTGTGATCATTGCAGGAAGAAAACCCAAACACAAATAAATGGTCTGACAGTGCCAAAGAAATCTCAACCACAGCACATTATCCAGTCAGATGGCCGTCAAGAATGGTGGGTCAATGGTGAGTTGCATAGAACAGATGGACCTGCTGTGATCCGTGCAGATGGTGGTCAAGCATGGTTTGTCAATGACCAGCTGCATAGAACAGATGGTCCTGCTTATATCCATGCAGATGGGCATCAAGAATGGAGGGTCAATTGTGAGTTGCATAGACTAGATGGTCCTGCTGTTATCTGGGCAAATGGCAAAAAAAGTTGGTTCATCAATAACCGCAACATCACTGATGAAGTTGAAAAATGGCTGCAACAACAGGGTGTTATTTGGCCCTGGAACGATGCTACACAAGCACAATTTGCACTGACATTTCTATGAAACCTCAACCCCAACGCACTATCTGGGCTGATGGCAGTCAAGAATGGAGGGTCAATGACCAGCTGCATAGAACCGATGGTCCTGCTTGGATAGATGCAGATGGTACAAAAGAATGGTGGGTCTATAATCAACTGCATAGAACCGATGGACCTGCTTATATCCATGCAGATGGTCATCAAGAATGGTGGGTCAATGGACAACCGCATAGACTGGATGGACCTGCTGTGATCAGTGCAGATGGTGATCAACAATGGTTCATCAATGGTGAAGATATCACTGTACAAGTTCTAACCTGGCAGCAACAACAGGGTGTTGTTTGGCCATGGGATCGGCAAACCCAAGTTCTTTTTCAATTGACTTTTTTGTAATCTCACTGTTAAAATAACATATGAATATTTTTGTTAGTTTTGTAGCCACAATCGTTTGGGTTTTTGGCATTGTGCTGGCCAAGGGTTTTTGGAGTACTTTTTTTGCTGTGATAATACCACTGTGGTCATATTATCTAGTGGCTGAATATTGTGTTGCCAGGTATTTTTAACATGGACATGCATGACATAATGTGGATGGCAGCAGTGACCACTCTGGGCATGTTGGCCACTGTCAATGATCGGGGAAAATTCAGCATGATATTTCGCTGTGTGTTGATAGCACAGTTGATCTATTTCTTGGCAATGCTAGTACATGTTTATCTGCTGTGAACATACACAAAAACTGTCATGTGGTTTTGACAGCAGCACACCCAGACAAAGATCCAGCACCCAAATTATGGTGCATGAATAACATAGGAGATTTTGGCATTCATTGGGACAGAGTGTTGTTATGCGGAACTTGGCCAGCATGTTGGCGATATAGTTTCCTGTTGCAACAACATGCCGTGCTGTTTCAATTGACCTGGGGATAGACATGACTCACAGGCTGACAGGTTTGAAAAATATCGAAGAAACAACAGGCGATATCAGGCATTGTGCAGATAATCACTATTTGTTCAACAATGGCCAACTGCATCAAACACAAAGGCAGTTGCAGTGATCGATTGGCTGGAATCTGGCAACCACATGCAACTGTCAGAACTATCTCTACGCGCTTATCGCACTGAGCATAGCAACTATCCCCTGGGATTGAACGCACGAAATAGCCAGCTATATGCGTCTTTTATCCAAGGAGATAGCCGTAGAGTTTTAGGTTGGTTTGACAGTGGTGGCCAGTTGAGAATTGCTGTAGGTGTTGCCGAATTTCAGTTTATGCCATCATGGCTGCTGAGTTGGGTTCTCAGCGACATTAAATCTGCTGAATTTGTTCCATGTTGGCATGAGTTGATGGAAAAATTGTGTAATTATTTTCTTTCGCGGCAACGCAGAGAATTTTATATGGTAAGTCCAGTTGATCGCAGCCATGCTTGGCGTAGATTAATGAAACCGCTACTGACAAAATATCACAGCAGTGTAGAACGTGTAGTACCAGCCAACACACATGCCGACTTTGCTCTCTATCGCAGCATCATGGGCAATGCTACGTTTCCCTACAGTGTTAAAATCAACCGGTATCAATACACAAACGCATGGTCAACATAAAATATATAATCGATAAATATATTGATGCTGATCATGATAGCTTTCAGTTTGTTTGTGGCGCTAGTCAGTTATATTTTGTCAAAAAAGGCAGGACGACATTGACACGCTGATTATGTGTGTTATACTTAGGTATATTAGATTTTATTTCCTATAATATAATCAAATACAGGTATGTATGAAACGAATAGCTTTATCACAGAAAAACATCGCTGCGGCTGCTCCCTATACTCCAAATGTACAGGATAATTTTCAGTTTGTAATTGATCCTGCTGTTCATAGCTGGATGGAAGAACATAACTGGAACTGGTCGTGTACCATTGCATACGACAACAATGGCTTTTATATAGAATGGCCCAACATTTCTGATGAAGATTTTGCCTTATTTGTGCTGACATGGTGCTAACTGGCATGACAGCAGCCTGTGTAGACTGTGCACGCATCTCTATCACCGCACTGTCATTGCTACAGCGTGCGGAAATGGGCAAATATCTCACAGAAAATCTAGGACGACCTTCGCGAGATCATGGATTTTGGTGGACAGATACAGAGTCCGGCTTCATGCTGGTTTACTTTCGGCATCGCGAAGCATTTGTAGAATTCTCTCTGCGCTATGGTTAGATCTTGATGTTGCGTGCAGCTAGTTCGCGCTGAAGAGCATACAGTTTGTTGGGCTCTCTTGCCAATGCATTGCGAATATCTCCAGCTACACCTTTAGGCAAGCGACGTAGAATATCGTTGACCATATCTTCAGCTTGACTGCGTTGACGTGCCAGCTCTGCTCGACGTTCAGCAGCTGCCAAATCCACTTTGGTGCTTCTTGTGTCACTCATTGACGGCCCTGCACCTTTTTTCATTGGTGATTGCTTGTAGTCTGATTCTGCATACTTGGCATATTCGGCTAAATCTTGCTCATACTCCATTTCCTGTTTGCGCCATTCTTGTGCATTGCGCTGTAAATGTTCGCTGTTGCAGTCGCGGGCGATTTGAATCAATATTGGTGTAAGTTTGCTGGCCATTTGTCTAAAACTCATTTGATCAACGTCTCGCAAAAAACTTCGCAAAGCAGCAGCTGCTTGGCTAGGTGCTTGGTCAGCTAGATGATGCAAATGTGATACCAGTTCACTGCCTTGCTGATCAAACCAACGGCTTTCAACACCTGGCTCTATAAGTCGAAAAAATCCTCGCATATTGTTGTGTTTTTCACTCCAACGTTGTGCAAGCTCGTTGAGCTGAGCATATACTGCTGTTACCGGGTTGCCAATTGAGCTGGCTACAATTTTCAGTGTGCTGGGCAAACTAACGCTTTCAAACACTGGTTTACCGACTATTTCGTTGATTCGCATTGCTGTTGACCTTGGAAAATCTAATGATCGTATTATTTATATAAAAATACACATGCTAAAACTCTAGTGCAGCTGAGTGAGATTTTCTTTGATTGAGCCAACAGCATCTCAATGATAAATATCTTGGTTGAATGCCAATATACATAGAGGAGGCAAAACACAATGAGTGGTTCAGCAACACCCCCGACACCCCCAGGACGTCCTGGTCGCCCAGGTAGAGACAATACTCCAGTTGTAACACAAGGCACTGGCACAGTAAAATGGTTCAATGCAGACAAAGGATTTGGCTTTGTTGCACCAGATGATGGTAGTAGACGTAATTTGTTTGTTCACGTCAATACTGTTCGCAAAGCTGGCCTAGCCGAAACATTGTCTGTAGGTCATGCAGTGTCATACACAGTGACTTCAACACGCGGACGTGACGTTATTACTGAAATTGCACCCAAGCAATAACACGCCGGAACCAGCAACAATGAGAAAAAGGGTGCTGATCAACAGCACCCTTTTTCAATCAAGTGTTTGATAATAGGCGTCGACAAATGTTTGTGCAACATCGTCAAGTGTTTGATAAGCTGATTTATCTAAAATTCCAATCAACACATCTTCATAATCTTCTTGTACTAGGTTCAGCTTAAGCCAATCTAAAAACTCTAATTTAGTTTCTTGATTTTGTTGATTATTTTCTCGCGAAATACGCCATTCTGTTATGTTTACTATGTTATTCATATTATGCCTGTAATTCATGCTGTGCTAGGTAATCCATGATCATGCCATCAGGCCCTGTACATACAACTCGTTTGATGTTAAATGTGGCAATGGCGTTGGTACATCCAATGCAAGGACGGCTGTCTGCTGCTACTAGACTGGTATCCAATGAACTTGATTGTTTCAATCTAGCAACATACAGTGTAGATTTACACAGCTCGTTGAGTGAAATCCTTCTAAGACTGTTGTAAATTGCTGCTGTCTCTGCATGAAGATACAGTGCATGGGGATTCTTGCAAAATCGCGCTGCAAATGGATGACTTTTCATGCTGTTGAAACCAAATGCCACAACTTGGCCGCGATATACCACTGCACTGGCATGCCTTGCACGATGGGACCATTCTGTGCGCGGACTGTCCCGTACCATCTTCAACAATATGTCGATATATTCTTTATCACTGCGCATGGTTTGACCCAAATTTTTGTTCCAGTAGCACAATCTGCTCATCGATCCATGCAGCAATTTTAGGTGCACAATCGGGCAATCGGCTCAAGCCAGTGCCCAGGCCATCTGACGGAATTACAACAGTGTAGCCTTCGTTGAGAACTTCTTGCAGTTGGGTGAACGCAGCTGACAACGTTAGCCAGACTACACTACCAGCGTCAAATTGACTGTCTGAAAAATAGCTGTTGGGTCTATTGTCAGGCAGCCATTTGGTAGGAATGCCCAGAGAATTTGGTTCTCCTCGCATGGCTGCTGCTTGTCCGCCTCTACCAAATCTTGCCATATTGTCACCAAACACATACACACAGTCTCGGTTGGCTTTGACGTCCTCTCTTGTGATCCATTTTTGGCGAATTATCGGCATAGCTGATCTGCTCTGGATACGTTGCCCGTCATTGGATCAACAGCATACTCGCCGTAGATGATTTTCCACGGAATCGAGCCGTCTGCTGCTCTCCATTGCTGATAATATGCAGCTTGTGCTTTGCTGAATGAATCAAAAGTCATGCAGCGACTTTCAGTTTCAGTGTCAACTAAAATATAAAACACGGCAGGCTCTCCTTTATTCAATGATATATGCATAATAGCATGATAAACAGAAATGTCAAGTGTGTATGGTTTGATTAAACCAACGGAGGTTTAAACAGTTTTTTTACAACTGGTTGTCAAAGGCAGGCTTGGCATTTACACCTAGAGTTTGACCTAATTTCAATCCATATGGCAGCGCCAGTAACAGGCAATATTCTATCATTATAGATTCCAAGGTAAAACTAGGATCTAGATTCATGTTTACTGTCAACATGATACAAAATACGGCAGCTGTGATTTTGCAACGATTTGTCATCATCACCAAACCTGTCAACGGCATACCGTGCGATATACTGGCCGATTCCAAGCATCATAGTAAACCAATTCCTGCCAACACACTGGTGCTGGCTGCGGCGCTACGTAAATCGTAGGTGGAGGTGGAGCCAGTAATGCTTGACCAACAATACCGCCAATTATGGCTCCGCCTACAAAAGGTGCTACCCATCCGTTGTTGTTGCCATGATAATAGCCTCGATTATAATACTGTGCATTGGCTGTAGCAGTTGCAGCAGCAATGGTAACTATGCCAGCTGTAATCAGACCTAAAACTATCCTTGGCATTGACTGTCTCCTATGGTTGTAGCTAGTGTATGTACACCTATATTTACTAGATAATTTTGTTAAAATTATGTTTTAATGACCCTGTTTGAGCCATCAAGCATAGATCTATGACATTTTACCACTGGCTGGCGCACAATAGTTGTTTACTTGAAGTAGCCTTGAGATCCGTCACTGCAAAAGATTTTATAGCCATTGCTCATGGTATAGCATCCTTGATGGGCAGCGGAGCTGTTGGCAGTACTTGATGAGGCAGTACTTGATGAGGCAGTACTTGATGAGTGAGAACCGGATATGGAACTTGGTGCAGCGGGATAATATGTATATGGATTATAGCCCGGAAGTGTTGTAGTCCAACTGTTAGGAGATGCCAGATAGCTTTCATAGTTCTTTTTGAATATAGCCAATTGATCGGCCGAATACTCTTTGTCGCGGCACCTAGTGCTGTAACTGTCATTGATGTTGCTGTAGCAGGGTTGATTTTGTGGCTTAGCATTTTCAATATCACCAATAACATACAGTCCCACACATATACCAACTGCAATGCAGAAATTTCTTGGACTTTGAAATGCCCACCAAATGAATAGGAATAGACAAAAGAAACCAATCCAGGTGGTTACTCGGTTGTCATCGTCGCTGTTGTTACTCATGATCAAACTCCAAAACTGTATTATGCCGTACACTAGCACATACACGCTAGATGTCAATGAAAATTTAAAAAAAAATTGTGACACAGCAGAATGCAAACACCTACTGTTTCTCGGCGCACCAATTATAAATAAATGTATGAAAATATTTGAATTGCTACTCGAGCGCGACACAAGAAAACGCAACAAGATGTTGTTTTTTCGCCAAACTGTAGACAGCATCCTCAACAAGGTTGCTGGAAAAACCATAGTGGTGTTTGACACTGAAACAACCGGTTTCAGTGTGCTGGTACCTTGGGTCCAAGTGACTGAAATTGCTGCAGTGGCCATAGATGGCGATACAGGCAACATTATCAGCAAGTTTCATTACAAAGTGAAATTGACTCCTGAGACTCGTGCTGAAATAGCTAGACAAAAAAGAAATCGCAAGCCTGAATCGCAAGTTGGACAAGGTGATGATGACAAAGGCAGCATAGAAGGCCCTAAAGGATTGGCAATACCTGATATTTTTAAAATGACCAAATATGGTGAACCAAATGCACCGTTTGCAGAATTGCGCGATGTGTATGTTAAATGGGCAGAATGGCTGAGTCAGTTTGATAAACCAGTGCTGCTGGCACAAAATGCAGGCTTCGACATGTCACATATGTTTGCACCCTTGGCCAAATTGGGCATTCCGAGACCTAAAATTGGAGAAGTGATGGATACATTAACCATGGCTAGAACATGGATTTATCCTTTGCTCAAAGCAGCAGGTCAAGCAGGAGATGAAACAAGTGCCAAGATGGCAGAAGAGTTCGAAACTAGATCAAAATCAGGTCGAGCAGGTCATTCATTTACATTGGGTAGACTTGGTAAAGCATTCAACGTTCCTGCTGCACATTGGCATTCTGGCCTCAGCGACGCCATGCAAACCTGGGGCATTTTCAGCAAGATGCTGGATTTTTTGAAACATGCCCAAGAACATGCCTATGATGAAAGTGATGTATTCAAAAAATGGCATAAATTTATGAGCATGAAGGCGTTTCATTATGGCAAACGTCCTGCGCATCAAGACACTGTTGACTCATTGACAAAACGGGGTATTCAAGCAAGAGGTCATCCTAGAGTAGACTGACAATTATTGAAAGATCAAATATGTTTGGCTATATTACTAAAAATTTGTCAAACGAATGTTTCTGTCATTTTTTCTATCAATCCTCTACTGGTTCATAAGTGGATTCAAACACGTCAGGTTTACATGGATACTGCTCTCCTTTGACACCCGTGATAATCCAGTCACCAGGACAAACATCATGTCCACCTTCCAAGGTATCAATCCATCCATGCACATGCATGATGTTGCCACAGTGTTGACACTGTGTGTTGCCACCAACATCTGGTCTACGGAAATAGCGAACAACATCACCTTCCCAACCATTTGCTTGGCGTTCTTGAGGTGTGAATTCACACAATTCACCATTTTCAAAACCATGATGAACCTTGCTGTAATCGTTGGGATGGTCGCCATTTTTGAACCACTGTGTTGCTTCAATTACAACTGGCTTTTTTCTAAATTTCATTTTTATTCTTCCTTTATACCTATAATATAACACCGTTAATCTACACAGTCAAGTTCTCTTTCACCGCCATCTTAGATCAACATATATCCCATCCCAGACCTGATCCCTGACCTGCGGCCAGACCTGAATATAGACCTGAATATAGACCTGACTCCAGACCAGATCGTAAATTTCCAGCAAGACTTGTTCGTCAATCTGAGGCCGGATATGAATTTTGACATTGATAACAGTTTTCTTCACCATTTTAGATCATCTCTGATTTGATTCAAGACCTGCCATCCAATCTTTTCCCAGACCTGATTCAAGACCTGATTATTGACCTGACACCAGACCTGCCAGCCGATTTGACCCGTGGCTTGATGCCTGACCTGATCCGCAATCTGTTCTCCAACCTGAGCCTTAATCAATCGCTTAATTTTATTTTTACCATTTCGAGAGATCATGATTTATATGCTTTTGCTGCCAACCGGCACAAAGGCCAGACACAACAGACTGTAATCTGAAATCGTGCCATCTGATGCAACAAATCCTGTGCCACAAGATACCAGTTCCAGTTTGACACCACTTTCAAACAGTGTGCTCAAGACCTTGCCGATGGGCGTGTCAGATATAGCAATTTCAGCAACAACCGCATCCTGCTGAAAATCAAACTCTATTACTGTGCCACAGATCTTGTTGATATCGACTGAATTTTCATAGGGTGTGTCCAAGGTTACATAAATTGGTTTTGCACACTGTTCAATGGCTGATTCAACCAGTTTTCGAGAATATATGCGTCCATTGCGATTGGGTTGTTGCCAATCCCAGCCCTGTACCTTGTATGTAACTTTGTAGTTTTCCATGTCATTGATACTCCGTGGCTTCAGACCCTTTGGGAGCCTTTCTGGTTAGATAGTCAGGTGAAATAAATTTTGCAATGCGTCGGCCATATTTTGGATGTGCTGTTTGGTTGGCACTGGTTACAACCACACCTTCGCGAATATTGTCGCCTGAAATGGTGGTTTTTCCATCACGGACCTTTTCAATCGCTGCTAGGTCAAACGGACCCTGATACAGCATTGGCAACATGGTCAATCCCATGCTGACACAGAGGTTTTCAGCAGCAAATCGCGGTTCAAAACTATTGCCGATCTGTACATCAAAAACTTGGAAAGTCGGTGCAGTCAATCCGTACTTCAAATCCTGAATAGACCCACCAAAAACTTCTCCATAGATTTTAACAGGATTGCTGAACATATACGATACTGCTGCTAGATTGCGTTCTAGACCAGTATCCAGTAACCTGCGTAGAACTTGCACATACACATTGCCATTGTTGGCTTGATTGTTTTTGAACACTAGACCTTGTTTGATCAAGCCTTTGCTGCCAACCACAATGTTACCTGTTTCACCAAACATCTCAGGATGGTTTAGACCAGGAATCCACTGAAGACATAAAAAAGTTCCATGACATTTTTCCACAACAGTGACTTCTTCACCATCTTCAAAAATATCAGGATTTTGTTCCCAACGATCAAAATCGTAATTTACTGCTGAAGCACCAACATTGGCAACTTCACCAGACAATGCAGTGGGCACAGGAGGTTCCCACTTGGTGATGCCCAACGACTCTGCCACATCCAGACCAACAAAGACATTTGTCAACCAGTTGGGGCCGTATTCATCGTTCTCTGCTGGATCAAGTTCAATATATGTGCCAGTTTCAAAATGGGCCAACCCTGCATCAAACTTAACAGGATACATCAAACCCTCACTAAAGACACCCCTCAATTTCTTTGGGGAAATGCGATCACCATTTGGTCCGCTCAATGTGCCTTTGCCAGTTTCTGGGTTCCAAAATTCCATCTCTTTGAGCAGCCATTCTGGCAAAACACTTTGGCTGGGAATGTAACAGACCATGTCGCCAACCTTGTAACGAGGAGAACCATCTTCTAATTTGTTTGCGATTGCAGTAAATCCCAGACCTTCCATTTTAATGATCGACAACCGATCTGCATTGTCATGGTTCTCCACCGAAGCGATTTTAACTACTGGTACAGAGAATGTGCTCATTGATTTAGATTCCTTCTTTACACCGATATAATAGCATAGATTATTCAGGTGTCAATAGCATTTTAATCACAACATAACCATAGTTGAGCAGTGTTTTGTGCTGCACCATATCTTCTAGATGTTCTCACATACAAAATCGGCACGGTTATTTTTGTAGCCAATTTCAATCCTGTCTGCGATTGCACATGTTATAAACATAGTTTTGATCTTCTTCATACCATTTATTATAATATATGAACTAACTTTATATTTGAGAATATATTAAATGGTCAAGCAAAATTTGGCACATGAGGTTTTGAGGAAATGATAGATGGACAACCCAACCTTTGTGCATATATTCAAAATTACGGTTTGTTACAGGAAAACAAAATAATCATACAGCATTCTTTTGATGGATTGGGAGATTTGTTGACGTTGTCCACCATCCCAGAATTGTTTTCTCGCATGGGAAAACCAGTGTATGTTTCATCATATCAGAACTTTAGGAATGAAGGTGTTAGGGATTTAATATTATCTAATCCTTTTATACAGGGAATAATAGATGAGCCAGGAAATCTAGATCCTGATCTGATCTTTTGGTTTAACAAGCCAACAGACGACAGAATATCATATATTTCCAAAAT
>Ga0007816_1000117_pt1 | contig 23177 bp, 29 predicted proteins | sample CryBogCBE27Jul09_FD_71213 | JGI IMG/M metagenome (GOLD analysis project Ga0007816, IMG submission 71213) | Freshwater microbial communities from Crystal Bog, Wisconsin, USA - CBE27Jul09 | ecosystem: Environmental > Aquatic > Freshwater > Lake | place: Crystal Bog, Wisconsin, USA | collected...
AGCCAGCTGAAGGCTGAGATCGACAACACCGACTCCGACTACGACCGTGAGAAGCTCCAAGAGCGCCTCGCCAAGCTGTCCGGTGGCGTTGCGGTCATCAAGGTTGGCGCCGCCACTGAGGTGGAGCTCAAGGAGAAGAAGCACCGCATCGAAGACGCGGTCTCGACGACCAAGGCTGCCATTGAAGAAGGCGTCGTCCCCGGTGGTGGCGTGGCCCTGCTGCGCAGCCAGAAGGCGATCCTCGAGGCCCAAGCCAAGCTCTCCGGTGACGAAGCCACCGGTGCTGGCATCGTGGCCCGTGCCGTCGAAGAGCCGCTGAAGCAGATCTCGGTCAATGCTGGCCTCGAAGGCGGCGTCGTCGTCGAGCGGGTGCGCAACCTTCCCAACCCGACCGAAGGTTTGAACGCAGCAACTGGTGTCTACGAGGACCTCATCGTGGCTGGCGTCATCGACGCTGCCAAGGTGACCCGTTCCGCACTGCAGAACGCTGCGTCAATCGCTGCACTGTTCCTCACCACCGAGGCCGTCATCGTCGACAAGCCCGAAGAGAGCCACGGCCACGGCGGCGGCATGGGGATGGACGACTTCTAAGTCGGTCCACCGCACCACCGATGAGAAGAAGGGGCGCCACTGGCGCCCCTTCTTCGCGTGGGCATGGCGACGTCCCCGAGGGCAGCAGCAGCTCGGCGATTCGTTTCCTACTCGGCGAGTTCCTCGAGGGCGAGCTCCACAGAGGATTCCTCCGGTGAGTGATCATTCGGACCGCCCCGCTTCGTGTTCCCGGGCAGGAACAACGTCGGGAGAATCGCTGCGGTCGACAGCGCCACCACCCACCAGAAGGTCATCCCGAAGCCGTGACTCAACTGGTTGGCTGCTTGGACCGAGAGCTCGTGGGCTCGTGTCGCGTCATGGGCGAGCTCGGCTTCTTTGATCTGGCGCTGGAGGGGGATCACCTTCTCGAACTCCCGCTGGAGGAGCACCGCGAACGCCGCGGTGGCGACCGAACCACCGATCTGGCGGAGGATCGACGTGGTCGTCGTCGCTCGGGGCACATCGCCGTGACTGAGCCCGCGGTAGCTCGCTGCGGTGAGCGGCATCATGGCGAGTCCCATTCCAATACCGCGGACGTAGAGCGAGATCGCCAAAATCCACAAGGGAATCGTCGGGGTCACCTGGGTGTAGGCGAGGGTGCCGAGCACGATGATCGCCGATCCAATCGGCACCACGGCTCGAGCGCCGACCTTGTCCGAGCGGTTCCCCGCCCAGCGCATGACGGTGATGGCACCGAGACCCTGTGGCGCCATCATGAGACCAGCCACAAGGGCCGATTGCCCACGGAGTACTTGGTAGTAGAAGGGCAAGAGGAAGAGCGCACCGTAGAGCGCACCACCCATGAGGAAGATGCAGATGCTGGCGATCGAGAAGGTCCGGTGGCGGAAGAGTCGGAGATCGAGCAGCGGAACCGATGCTCGAAGGGCCCATCCGCAGAAGATGACGATGAGCGCCAGTCCAGCTGCGAGGAGGACCCAGACCTTGGTGGTGGCGAAGGTCTGCCCGTTGACCCCAACTTCAGAGAGGCCGTAGACGAGCGCGGCGAGTCCTGGGGAGAGGAGTGCGAAACCAACGACGTCGAGCTTGTGCGCAGCGTTGTGCTCCCCTCGGGGGAGGACCTTGTAGGCCAAGATGAGCGCCACGATGCCGATCGGCACGTTCACCCAGAACACGAGGCGCCAGGTCGTGACGGTGACGATGAGTCCACCGAGGACCGGACCAAGGATTGGTCCGAGGACCGTGGGCACCCCAACCACACCCATGACCCGACCCATGCGCTCGGGTCCTGCCGCTCTGGCCAGAATCGTCTGGCCAATGGGCATGATCATGCCGCCGCCGAGACCTTGGAGAATGCGGAATCCAATGAGCGCAGCGGCCGACCAGGCGAAACCACAGAGGGCAGAGCCAATGGTGAAGCACCCAATCGCGAACAAGAAGGCGTTCCGGGCCCCGAATCGGTCGACCACCCACCCCGTCAACGGGATCACGATGGCGAGCGCCAAGAGGTATCCGGTCGTCACCCACTGAATCGTCGACAAGCTGACGTGGAAGTCCTTGCGCAACGAGTCGAGGGCCACGACCACGATGGTCGTGTCGAGGATCGACATCATGGTGCCGAGGACGACAACCGTTGCTTGGTTGCGCAGTTCGCGGCCGAGCGGTTCGTGGGTGGAGGCCATGCATCGACGCTACCGGTGCTCGGTCACTGGCGGCCACTTCTGAGGGATGGCGAAGGGGTCGTGCCTACACTGAAGACATGTCAACTGCCGCTGCCCACCACGATGCGCTCGAGCCAACGATCGGCCAGGCCGTCCTCCACCTCTTCTGCAAGCCAGAAGGGCCGGTTGACCTCCGCAAGATCGCAACCGCCGAGCGAGCCCAGATCAAGGTTGGCAACCAGGTCGTCGCCGCCTCAATCCTCGGCCACAAGGCCGACTGCTGCTTCATGGTGACGGGCAAGGACCTCTGGCAGCTCCGAAAGTTCCAAACTGCCATCCAGGCAGCTGGGCTATGCGTCGTTGACTCCTACGTCTCTCTCACCGAAATCTCCGAGTACGCCAAGGGCGTGCCCGAACAAATGCTCCAAGCTCGCCTCTACCCGCAGCTTCCTCCTCAAGGGATGGCCGCCTTCTGCTTTTACCCCATGTCGAAGCGCCGCGACGCGGTGCACAACTGGTTCGCACTCCCCTTTGAGCAGCGCAAGGCCCTCATGATGGGTCACGGCAAGTCAGGCCGAGAGTTCCACGGCCGTGTCCTCCAAGTGGTGACCGGTTCCACCGGACTTGATGACTGGGAGTGGGGCGTCACCTTGTTCGGCGTGCACCCCGACGACATCAAAGAGTGCGTCTACACGATGCGCTTCGACGAAGCGTCCACCCTCTACGCCGAGTTCGGGCCCTTCTACTTCGGCATGGTCGGCACACTGGCCGAAGTCGTTCCCCACTGACGAGTCCGCACCACCACGACGCAGTAGGTTCACCTTGGAGGGACCATGGCAGATCTCAGAGTGAAGTTGACGTTTCCTGAAGAGCTCGTTCGCCGACCGGTGTTGGCCGATCTCGTCCGCCAATTCGCCGTGATCCCGAACATTCGCCGAGCAGCAGTGGAGGAGCACTCCGGCTGGTTGATCTGTGAGCTCTCGGGCACCACGGAGAACCTCGACGAGGCCCAAGCGTGGCTCATCGCACAGGGGATCCACGTCGATCCCCTCGGAGACGTGCTCGAGAGTTAGACCTTCACTGCGGCTGGGACCACCCGGCCGTTGAGATTCCACGGGGCTCGTAGAAGAGGCACCCCTCAGGGCAGGAGAACGGCACCTGGGTCGCCGCGTCGAGTTTGCACCGCTCGACCTTGTCGCCACTGGTCGTCGACACCATCACGTAGTGCCGACAGTCTTCGTTCACCGCCATAGGGACATTCTGCCTGAGGAATGCTCGACGCGCTCCCGTCGGAGGGGAGCATTTGAACACTAGGTTGATGCCGTGGAACGCGACGTGCCTCTGAAGATGCTGCTGCGGTGGGCCGAGAGCTTGTCCGGCATTGCCCGAACCGGTCTCGGCTTCACCCAGAGCCAGTACGAGCGTGAGCGCTTCGAAGAGGTCCTGAAGATCGCCGCCGACATCAAGGTGCACGCAGACCACGGCGTTGACGACGAGCACGAGTCCCGTGGGGTCGTGACCGAGTGGCTCTCCCAAGTTGGTCGTGGCGTTCCCGGATACGTCACCCCGAAGGTGGCCGTCGGTGCTGCCGTCATCAACGACGACGGTGAGCTCCTCCTCATGCAGCGCGCCGATTCAGGGTTCTGGCTCTACCCAACGGGGTGGTGCGACCCTGGCTACTCCGCAGCGGAAGTCGTCGTGAAGGAAGTCGAAGAGGAGATTGGCTACACCATTGAGCCGATTCGCCTCATCGCCGTCCTCGACGGCGCCCGGATGGGGATGACCCGGATTCCTCTCTACTCCCTGCTCTTCCTCTGCCGGGTCACCGGTGGGGAGATGAACCTCCACCCGCTCGAGGCCAGTGCTGCCGGGTGGTTCACCCCCGACAACCTCCCTCGACCCCTCATTGGCTACGAGCGCTGGGGTGAGCATGTCTTCGCCATTGCTCGCGGCGAACACCGAGACGTCCTCTACGACCAGATCCGTGATCCGATCTGGCGAGGTGATGAGTAGCCGTGAGTTGGCCCGATCTCACCATTGAGACTGCCGATGTCGCCACCGACGATCTGCTCGTGGCCATCAACCACCTGATTCCGCAGTTGTCGAGCTCCTTCGAGGGACTCGATCACGAGGGGCTGGCGACGATCATCGATGATCCAGCCACGTCGCTCCTCATCGCGAGGAGCCCAGAGCTCGGCGTGGTGGGAACGCTCACGCTCGCCCTCTTCACGCTGCCAACCGGCGTTCGGGCCTGGATTGAAGACGTGGTCGTCGACGAGTCGGCTCGGGGAATGGGGGCGGCCAAGGCCCTGGTTCAGCGAGCACTCGAACTCGCGCACGGTGCCGGAGCGACGACAGTTGATCTCACGTCACGTCCCAGCCGAGTGGCAGCGAACCAGCTCTACCTCGCAATGGGGTTTGAAGCGCGCGAGACGAACGTCTTTCGATTCTCCTTAGAGGGCTGAGGAGGCACCGAAGTAATGACGGCACACCTCTCTCGTATGCTCTGCGCATGGAGTTCACCGCTGCAATCACGCAAGAAGGCAACCTGTTTGTCGCCCGCTGTCTCGAGGTCGAGGTGACGAGTCAGGGTGAATCGACCGGCGACGCCCTCGAGAACCTGAAAGAAGCCCTCGGCCTCTACTTTGAGGACCACGAAGAGCCTGCTGTTCTGGCTCATCCAACCGTCACCACCTTCCAACTCTCTGCGTGAGCCCGCAGTTACCAGTTGTCAGTGGAGTGGAAGTCATCAAGGCTCTCTTGACAGCAGATTTTGCGGAAGTCAGCCAACGTGGCAGTCATGTGAAGCTTCGAAAGGGAGAGTTGACGGTCATCGTTCCTCGGCACAGGGAACTGGCGCCAGGAACTCTCCGGTCGATCATCCGACAGTCAGGCATGGCCGTTGACGACTTCTTGAGTCTTCTGTAGCCCGCTCAGATCTCAGTAACCTCGTTACTACTTTGGTGCATGTTCCGAACATGTATCGCTTCCCATTGGCTCATTCGCACTTATGGTGCGGTCAAGTCATTGAGCATCACTTTCAAGAACGGGCGATAGACCAATGTCTACCGATTTTCTCTAGAGCGATGACCAGCACCTTGCGATCGATCCACCCAGGAGAGGTCCTACTCAGTGATTTTCTCGGGCCGCTTGGCGTCACGCAGCACCACGTTGCCGTCTCAATCGGCGTTCCGCCGCGTCGGATCAATGAGATCGTTCACGGGAAGCGTCGGATCACCGCTGACACGGCGCTCCGCCTCTCGAAGTACTTCGGGACGAGCGAGCGCTTCTGGATCAACCTCCAAGCGCGCTACGACCTGGAAATTGAGAAGGATCAGCTTGGTCCGGTCCTTAACGCCATCACCCCCACTCACGGTGGCGTAGCGGGCATCTGGTCAACATTCGGGCGGGGTGGAGGCTCCCGTCAACGAATGACCAGGAGATCTCAAGGGGCCGGCCACGATGAACTACCGCTCGTAGTGGAAGCGTGCTTGGAGCACGACGAGGTCCTCACCGTCAACGAGGTAGACCAGCCGGTGCTCTTCATCAATTCGTCGAGACCAGCATCCCGCCAAGATGTGTCGGAGCGGTTCAGGTTTCCCAATGCTTTCGAAGGGCTCCCTCAGCGATGCTTCAATCAATCGATTGATCCGTTTCGGCATTGCTCAGTCCTTCGCGCACCAGTACTGGTAGTCCTCCCAGCCGTGAGGAGTGAAGACCAGCCTCACTGCTCGAGTTCGTGGTGCGCTCGCTCGCCAGTTTGGGCCTGGTGGAGACTTTCGACCAACCGAGCGGCATTGGCGGGAACTCGGAGGAGCCACGCGGTCTCGGTGAGGGCGTCGTAATCCGCACGGGACATCAGCACCGCATCGCCTCGACGCGAGGTGATCTCGATGGGCTGCCGATCGTCGTTCACCTGTTCGATCAGCGGGAAGAGGTTCTTCCTCGCTTCGCTGGCGGTGATGGACATGGGATCTCCTCAGTGGTACGAAAACTTGTACCGCTATATTCCGCAGACGTCTGCTGCGTCAATGGGTGCCACTCCAGCGTCTCGAACGAGACCACCTGCGACGATCGCCCTGTTCCCGGTTCTTGGAAGAGGTCGATCCCACTCCAGGGGTTGCTGATTTCGAAGGTCCGCAGAGCGGTGACACCTCTGGTGACCCCAAGGATCAGCTGACGACCGCACTCTTCTGATCCGACACCGGGCTCAGGCCCGCAGCATTTCGCGCTCGCACGATGACGAAGGAGGTCCCCTTCTTCTGAGCCTTCAGCCGCACTGTCGTCGTCACGGTGGTCACAGGAATGAGCGACTCGCCGCCCGATCGTCGGAGCACTGAACTAAAATTTCCCCTATCTGAGGTGCGCAGCACCGCAATGAAAGGGACTCGATGACCAAGCCATTCACCCACGTCGACGGAACCACCGTGGTTGGCGGACTCCTCGGTGGCATCACGGTCGCCGATGGACCAACCGACGAGCAGCTGGCGGTCCTCCAGGCCGTTGGCAGCCACTACCTCGGGTGCGACGATTTGGACCTCTCTAAGGTTGCACCGCTCGGGCCGGCGGACATCGCCGACGTGTTGCGCGACCACCACGACGCTCGCCGCTTCCACCAACTCCACGTCGCCCTCGAGGCGGCACGCCACCCTCAGGCACCGGCGCAGGTGGACGCGGTCGAGCGCTACGCCGACGCCCTCGGCGTGTCCGGTGCGGATCTCCAGCTCTTCCGTTCGCTCATCGACGAAGGTCTCGATGGCGCAGCACGGGATTACCGCCGATTCGTGCAAAGTGTGACTCCCCTTCGCGCAGAGCCGACGCTCGTTCGTGACGGCATGGACCTGGCCGCCCCTGAGCCGGAGTTGATTGAGCGCCTCCACGCATTCGCCGACCTCGATGAGGACTCGCTCGGCCGAGCGTTCCTCCGCTTCTACGAGCAGACGGGCCTCAACCTCCCCGGGAACGACCCCGCGCTCATCAACCACTTTTACGTCGCCCACGACATGACCCACGTGATCGCCGGCATCGGCACTACCGCACCCAGTGAGATTTCCCTCAGTGGGTTCATGCTGGCAATGGAGGACAACGACATCAACTTCTCCGCGCTGTTGTCGTCGCTCATCATCCACGAGGCTGGCTTCGGTCAACCAACCTCCATTGAGACTGCAGAAACCGAGACCCTGACCCGAGCGGGTGCTCCCGAGCTCTTGGGTCGCGAGATGGCCCGCGGGGCGAAGTGCACAGCAGACTTCTCACTGGTTGACCACTTCGCGCTCGCTCCACTTCCCCTCGCCGAAGTTCGGGCGAAGTTCGGTGTCGTCGCCCCTGACAATCCCGAGGATGGCTTCCACATCTGGTAGCGAGATGGTGACCGAGGTGCAACGAAGGACAGCGATACGCAGCAGTCGGGCAGACTGACGTCATGGAGTGCACACCGCAGATCATCGTCATCTCGGGCCTTCCCGGAGTTGGGAAAAGCACCTCGGTCGCCATCTCGCTGCCACCTTGGTGCCTGGTGCCCACGTCGATGCCCTCCACGCCCGGGCAGCCAAGCTCGACGAGCTCGGCGAGGTCCACGGACCGGTCGAAGACGTGCAGTACGCGGTGGCCGTGACAGCGAGAACCCCCGACAACACTCCCGTCGAGTTCTTCTTCGCCAAGTAAGTTCCCGAGTCGGAGGTCACCCCATGTTGCTGATGAAGCCCAACTGCGAGTGCTGCGACCGCGATCTCGATCCCTCAGGGGCGGACGCTCGCATCTGTTCGTTCGAGTGCACGTGGTGCGCCGACTGTGCTGGACACCTCGGTGGTGCCTGTCCAAACTGTGGTGGCGAGCTCGTCGCTCGACCCGCACGAGCGCTCGAACTCCTCGAGGCGTTCCCCGCGTCACTGGAACGGACGTCGGCCAAGCACCTCTGCGCGCCGACCTGAGGTTCAGCTGGCGTCGAGCGTCGACCGCAGTTCCTCAGCGAAGCCCTCTCCGAGGGCGTCGCCCATCATGACGGCGAGCCGATGCAGCGGGAACGATCCGAGCATCATGACGGTGTCGGGATCATCGAGGAGGAACGAGAGGTTTCCCCCTGGCGCGTTTCGCAGCCCCTCGGTGAGGAGAACGCGCCCTGTTGGGTGCGCCAGCCACTCGGCCATGGTGCTCGTTGCGTCGAGCGCGAAGACCGGAGCGTCTCCCTCAATGGTGACCGTCGCCTCGGCTCGCAGATCCCGGGATGACGCCCCGACGGCCACTTTGAACGCACCAGGGGTGACGATCCAGGTTCCGGTCTTCGTCGACCACCGCGCCAGATCTCGGTCACGCAGGGTGAAGTGCACCGTGCTCGTCTCCCCGGGGGCGAGGGTGATCTTGGCGAAATCCTTGAGGACACGCACCCCACGCGGGTGCGGAGCGTCGAGTTCACTGAGGTAGCACTGGACGACCTCTGCGCCAGCGACGTCACCGGTATTGGTCACGGAAACAGAGGCCCGAATGCGCACCGCACCGCGCCATTCCGCATGGTCTGCGGTCGGCGCCTCCACCGAAACCGTGAAGTCGGCGTAGGAGAAGGTCGTGTAGGAGAGGCCATGGCCGAAGGGGTAGCCAACCTCCCGGTCGACGAGGTCGTAGTGGCGGTAGCCAATGAAGGTACGTTCGCCGTAGTGCACCTCGCCATTCGCGCCAGGGAAGTTCGCGAAGGCGGGCGTGTCTTCGAGGCGGAGCGGAATCGTCTCCGCCAACCGTCCCGATGGGTTGACGGCTCCAACGAGCACGTCGACGACCCCAGAACCCCCCGCTTGGCCGCCGAGCCAGCCCTCGACGAGGGCTTGGGCGTAGGGCTCGAGCGCAGTGGTCGTGACGACGCCACCATTTGCGAGCACCACCACGACCCGAGGATTGACAGCGGCGACCTTGGCGAGGAGTTCGAGCTGTTCGCCGGGGAGGTCGAGGTGCTGTCGATCGAACCCTTCTGATTCAAAACTGGGCGGCAGTCCGAGGAAGGCCACGACGACGTCAGTATCTCGAGCGACCGAGAGGGCTTCGTCCTGGAGCGCCGTCAGATCGACGGTGTCGTCGTCGATGCCGAACCCGGGGGCGTACGAGACAGTGGTCGTGGCACCGAGCGCGGCACGCAGGGCATCGAGCGCGGTGTCGATGCGGGTGGGGTTGACCTTGGAACTCCCCGCACCTTGGAACCTCGGCTGGGTGGCGAAGGCCCCGATGACGGCAATCGACTTGAGGTCGGGACGAAGAGGGAGGAGTTCGTGGTCGTTGCGGAGGAGCACGACGCTCGCAGCCGCGGCGCGGCGAGCGAGGGTGTGGTGCGCGTCCACGGGCATCTCGACGTCAAACTCGCGACCGTCCGCTGCCTTGTCGAGGAGGGTGAGGACGCGGCGGACCGCTGTATCGAGGATCTCCTCGCTCACTGCTCCAGCGGCGACTGCTGCAGCGATCTTGCGAGGTCCAAATCCGTGCGACGACGGCATCTCGAGGTCGAGACCGGCGGCGACTGCTGCCACCGGATCATCCACTGCGCCCCAATCCGACACCACCAGTCCCTCGTAACCCCAGGTCTTGCGAAGGACCTCGGTCAAGAGCCAGGGATCTTGGCTGGCGTAGACCCCGTTGATCTTGTTGTAGCTGCACATGACGGTCCACGGCTGTGTTGTCCGCACCACGCGTTCGAACGCCAAGAGGTAGAGCTCTCGAAGTGTGCCGTCGTCGACGACTGCGGAGATACGCAGGCGTTCGGTCTCTTGGTTATTCGCTGCGAAGTGCTTGAGCGACGCTCCAACTCCTTGGGACTGGATTCCCTCAACGAGCGCCCCACCGAGGATGCCGGCGACGACGGGATCTTCCGACACGTACTCGAAGTTCCGTCCGCACAGCGGCGTGCGCTTCAGGTTGATCCCTGGACCGAGGACCACGGCAACCCCTTGGGCCTGTGCCTCTCGGCCAATTGCCGACCCCACTTCTCGGACGAGGTCTCGATCGAAGGATGACCCGAGCGCAGCGGCCGTTGGGAAGCAGGTAGCGGGGAGACTTCCTCCAATGCCGACGTGATCACCAGCGCTCGGCTGTACTCGGAGTCCATGAGGACCATCGCTCACCATGATGGAGGTGAGGCCGACCCGGTCGATGCGCGTCGTGTGCCAAAACCCAGATCCCGAGAGCAGTGAGGTCTTCTCCTCGAGCGTGAGTTCGGGCAGGAGGGATACGGCGGTGGGCTTCGTCATCGTGGACGCTCCTTGGGCGAGGGTCGAGGACGATCGCAATGAGTGCCGTCCCCGCTTCGCGGTCACCCTACCCGAGCCCATTCCGAGGATCTCGTTCCCGGCACCGCAGGCTCTAGCGTGAGCGACGTGGGATCCCGAGGTCACCAGTGAGTGCGCAACCAAGGCATGAGATGGCGACGCAACTCCCTGGCGGGACCGTCCACGCACTCCCTGAGGATCTCGCGTTGGGCCTCGTCGTGAGTGCGACAGCGCTCATTGCGTGGCGCACCATCACCCCACTCGTGAGCGACGGATCCGACGAACCCGCGAAGAGTTAGACGAGGGGATGCGTCGTCCGTGCTGTTGGCCCGGGTGCTCTCATCGGGTGCGCAACGGCAGGGACTGACGCCATCGAGTGGCGAACGGACGTGGCCTCTGCAGTGATCGTTCAGCCGGGAATCGCGAGGGGGAAGACGTCGAGATCCCACCAGCGCGCCATGGGGAGTTGCTCCACGATTGCCCGTGCACCTGCGTCATCAGCAGCCCGGACCTCCAAGAACACGGTTCCTCGGGTCAGCGCGAGACGAATCGTCCCGAGCACTCCTTCTGCTTGGAGTGCCAGCGCTGCAGCTTGTTCTGCGTCTCGGACCGCGAAGACCTCGGCCATGTCGGTGCCTGCTTTGAAGGTGCAGACCACCATGTGGGTTGGGGTGACCACGGTCATGCCACGACTCGGCGTTCCATGGCGGGGATACCAGGGGTGGTGTCGTTGATGCCCCAACTGATGATGACCTCTGGGGAGATCACGAATCGTGGCGCACCGCCATCCACCGCGATCACTGCGGTCCCAGTGATCTTGAGGCCGCGTGGTGACCAGGGGTCCATGGAGGCCAAGTCATCGATCACGAGGGTCGCCCGTGGGTTCGTCTCGATGTTGCGGTAGCGAACCGTGTGAGTGATGTCGAAGCCACCGCTCACGATGGTGTTGCCCTCCACCGAGAAGACGACGGGAGCAACATCGGGCTTGCCCGTGAGCGAGGCCGTGGCGAACCGCATGAGCGGCTGGGTGGCGAGGTACTGCAGTTCTGCCGGGGTGAAGACATCCATCGTCGGCTCCTCTCAATCGTTGCGTGCGCAAAGACTAGCAGATCATTGCGCGCGCAACGAATTAGGCTGACCGCATGACGACACCGCCTGCACCGCTCAACGCTGCCGAGGAGTCGATGTGGCGGTCGTTGACCTTCCTCCTCAACCACCTCGTCCGCAACCTCGACGCTGCGCTACTGCGCGAGACCGGGGTGTCGGTCTCGCAGTACGTGGTGCTCGTGCACCTCTCCGAGGCGGGAAACAGCGAACTGCGGATCGGTGATCTCGCCTCGGCCTGCAACCTCTCCGCCAGCCGCGTCTCTCGATTGATCGACGCCATGGAACGCAACGGCGAGGTCACCAAACACGACGCGCCCAACGATGGTCGCGGCGTCGTCGTCCGGCTCACCCCCCATGGGCTCGCCACCTTGCGACGGGCGTACCCAACGCAGCTCGCCTCGGTTCGTCGCCTGGTCTTTGACCAGTTGTCGACCGACGACGTCGAAGCGCTGAGCGACGCGCTCGGCCGCGTCCGCCGAGGAATCGAAGAACCCACCGGAGGAGGATCGTGAGCACCCACGATGACCGCTACACCCATGGCCACCACGAGTCCGTCCTGCGAAGCCACCGGTGGCGCACTGCGGAGAACTCAGCGGCCTACCTCCTCCCACACCTCGCTCCTGGAGGAACGCTCCTCGACGTTGGGTGCGGGCCGGGCAACCTCACCGCCGATCTCGCACGCCACCTCGGCACGGGCACTGTCATTGGTGTCGACCGTGCCGCCGACGTCATCGCTGCAGCTGCGACAGAGTTCGGGGGATCTCCCGGAGCTGATCTCAGCTTCGTCGTCGATGACGGCTACGGCCTCTCGATGGAGAATGCCACGGTGGACATCGTCCACGCGCACCAAGTTCTCCAACACCTGAGCGACCCCGTCGCTGCACTCCGGGAATGGCGCAGGGTGCTCAGGCCCGGAGGTCTCCTCGCCGTTCGAGATGCTGATTTCCTCGGGATGGCCTTCGGCCCATCGAGTCCTGCGCTCGTGCGCTGGATGGACCTCTACCACGCCGTGACTCGCGCCAATGGCGCTGAAGCAGACGGCGGTCGCCACCTCGCCACCTGGGTGCTCGCTGCGGGATTCACGGACCTCGTCGTCTCCTCATCGACGTGGACGTTCGCCACTGCAGAGGAGCGGTCCTTCTGGGGAGGACTCTGGGCGGATCGAGTCCTCCAGAGCGAATTCGCCACCCAAGCACTCGCCGGTGGGTTCGCCACGCACGACGACCTCCTCGAGATTTCCGAAGCCTTCACCGACTGGGCAGCGAACCCAGCGGGAACCTGCTTCGTCCTCCACGGCGAGGTCCTCGCTCGGGCCTAGACCGCTGCTCAGGGAGCGTTGGTGCCCCGACATGGGGCACAGATCCCAAGGACGGAGAAGTGGAGCGGATCAATGGTGAAGCCGTGCTGCGCCACCATCGTTTCCGAGAGATCCGAGAACAGTTCGGTCGGGACGGACTGGGCCGAACCACAGCGTTCACAGACGAGGTGCGAGTGGGCGTTCGCTGCGAGGTGGTAGGTCGCAGCACCGTGGCCGAGGTGGGCGTGCACCAGCACGCCGAGGCGCTCGAGTTCCTCCAAGTTTCGGTAGATGGTCGAACGGTTGATGGATGGGTGCGCAGCGTGAATTGCCGCAGCGAGCTCATCAGCAGTGCGGTGACCGTGCGCCTGGACCATGGCGTCGACGATGGCTCGCCGCGCAGTGGTCACCCGCGCGCCACGCTGACTGATGTACTCGAGCACGCCGTCGACCGTCGCTGCCTCGTTCGGACGTGATTGGGGCGAGGTGCGCATTCCAGCAGGGTAGATCGACGACTGCCTTGTTGCAACAGTGTTGCATCTGTCCTATCGTCGAGCATCTCGTTCGCCGACGTTGCTGAGGGTTGCCACCATGGTCATTGCAGTACGAAGACGCCTGGCACCGACAGAGCGATCCGAACTCCTCGCCATGGCGCTCGTGATCGTCGCGCTGCACGTCATGGGGTGGCTCCTGCTCTCGACAGCACGACACCACCGCGTGACTGCCGGAGCCACATTCGGCCTCGGCACCGGGGTCTTGGCCTACACCCTCGGGATGCGCCACGCCTTCGACGCCGACCACTTGGCCGCCATTGACAACACCACCCGCAAACTCCTCGACGACGGTGGCCGACCGCTCAGCGTTGGGTTCTGGTTCTCCCTCGGCCACTCGAGTGTCGTCTTCGGCCTCGCCGTCGCGCTCAACGCCGGGATCCGATCGCTCAACGGGGCAATCAGCAATCCCACCTCGGCGCTGCACACCTGGACCACCGTCGTTGGGACCACGATCTCTGGCGTCTTCCTCTACGCCATTGGCATCATCAACCTGTTCGTCCTCTTCGGCATCGTCCACCTCGTCCGCCACCTGCGCACGGGAACCTTCGACCACACCACCTTGGAAGCCCACCTCTCTCGTCGTGGACTCTTCAACCGGTTCTTCGGCCGCATTGCTTCGAGCGTCGATCGGCCCTGGAAGATGTACCCCGTGGGCCTGCTCTTCGGCCTCGGATTCGACACCGCAACCGAAGTCGCTCTCCTCGTCCTCGCCGGAACCGCGGTCATCGGCGGCGTTCCCTTCACCGCGATCGTCGCGCTCCCCATCCTCTTCGCGGCCGGGATGTGCCTACTCGACACCATCGACGGGTGCTTCATGAACTTCGCCTACAACTGGGCGTTCTCCAACCCGGCGCGCAAGATCTACTACAACCTCACCATGACCGGCCTCTCCGTCGTGATCGCCCTCGTCATCGGCACGGTCGAGCTCCTCTCCCTCCTCATCACCGAGGCCGGCCTCACCGGCCAACCGTGGGACACGATTGCCGCCCTCGACCTCAACCGGGTTGGCTTCGCCATCGTGGGGCTCTTCGTCGTGACGTGGATCATCGCCGTTGCCATCTGGCGCATTCGGGGGCTCGAGGAGAAGTGGACACCGGTTGGACTCACCGAACCCACCGCGGCCGCCGCACCCGTGGAGTCGACGACGTGAACGCCTTCCTCGCCGGGCTGTCGACAGGACTCTCCCTCATCGTCGCCATCGGCGCCCAGAACACCTACATCTTGCGCCTCGGTCTCGCTCGCCACCGCGTTGGACTCGCCGTGGCGATCTGCATCGCTGCTGACCTCGTCCTCATCGCAGCGGGAACCGCAGGGGTTGGCGCCGTCGTGCGTGCCGCCCCTCAGGTCCTCGTCGTGCTCAAGTGGGTGGGCGTTGCCTACATCGCCCTCTTCGCGCTTCGCTCCTTCGCCGCCGCTCGCCACCCCGGACACCTCGAGGCAGTGGCTGGGGATGCGCCGAGCACCAGAGCCGTCGTGCTCGCCACATTGGGGTTCACCTTCTTGAACCCGCACGTCTACGTAGACACCGTGCTCCTCCTCGGCTCGCTCTCGGCACAGTTCGGCCACGCCAAGTGGCTCTTCGCACTCGGCGCAGGATGTGGATCGGTGCTCTGGTTCTGCACCCTCGGTCTCGGCGCTCGAGCGGCAGCACCGCTCATGGCGAAGGAGTCCCTCTGGCGCATGCTCGACGTGCTGATCGGGTGTGTGATGGTCGCCGTGGCGATCTCAGTGGCCATGACCCACGTTGCCGTCTGACCACGAACCTGGCGGTGGGTCGGGGCACAATGAGATGGTGCCGCTCCCATTCCACGTGGTCGACGTCTTCGGCCGAGTCCCCTTCGCTGGGAACCCGCTCGCCGTCATTGGCGAGGCTGATGACCTCTCCGATGCCGAGATGGCATCCATTGCCCGGTTCACCAATCTGTCGGAGACGACCTTCCTGTGTGCGCCCCGCGACCCAGCGGCGGACTACCGCCTCCGGATCTTCACGCCCTCAGGCGAACTCCCCTTCGCTGGCCATCCCACCCTCGGTAGCGCGCGGGTGTGGCTGGACCTCGGAGGGGTTCCTCGCCGCCCCGGGGTCCTGACACAAGAGTGCGGCATTGGACTCGTGACGGTCACGGTGGATGCGCGCACCATTGGCTTCGAGGCACCGCCGCTGCTGCACGCTGGACCCGTGGACGACGACCTCGCCGTGACCATTGCCGACACGCTCGGCGTTGACCCGTCCACCATTGTCGACCTCGCCCACCTCGACAACGGGCCGGGATGGATTGGCGTGCAGCTCCCCTCGGCCCACGCCGTCCGAGCGCTGGCTCGACCGACCACCGGGCTGGCACTCGGCGTCGTCGGTCTCCACGATTCCGGGGCGGAGAGCAGCTACGAAGTTCGGGCGTTCTTCCCCGAGCGCGACCAGACCATTGAAGACCCCGTCACCGGGAGTCTCCACGCCGCACTGGCGACGTGGATGATCGACCGCGGCGAAGTCACCGCTCCCTTCACCGCCACCCAAGGCCACTGCGTTGGCCGAGACGGCATCGTCTCGATTACCGCCCCTCGAGGCACGGTGGTCGTCCGCGGCGCCGTGCACCGCGTGGTCGTCGGGAGCATCAACCCGTGACGTGGTCGCCAATGTCGATGCCTGGACCGTTCACGTCGGCGTCGTTGGCAGATGATCTCCGGCGCCTCGGTGTGGAGGACGGCTCCGTGCTCCTCGTGCACTCGTCGCTCTCAGCTCTGGGCTACGTCGTTGGCGGAGCCCATTCGGTGGTGCTTGCGCTCCTCGACGTTCTCGGTCCCACCGGCACCCTGGTCGTTCCCACCCACTCTGGCGATCTGTCCGAACCGAGCTACTGGCAGAACCCTCCGGCTCCAGAGGATGCCTGGCCGACCATTCGGGAGCACATGCCGGCCTTCGACCCACACCTCACCGCAACGAGTGGAATGGGCATCATTGCCGACACCGTGCGCTCGCACCCGCTGGCACTGCGGAGCAACCACCCATCGGTGTCCTTCGCTGCCGTTGGACCCGCTGCCGAAACCATCACCGCCAACCACGGCCTGCGCTTTGGCTTCGACGAGCACTCACCGCTCGCTCGCCTCGAGGCACTCGGCGCCGACGTGCTCCTCCTCGGGGTTGACCACGACCGCAACACGTCGCTGCACCTCGCGGAGTACCGAGTCCACGGTCCCCACCAAGAGATCGCGCAAGGTGCGCCGTTGATCGTGGATGGACGGCGCCAGTGGGTGACCTTCACCACCCTCGACTACGACACCGAGGATTTCTGCACCATTGGCACTGCCTTCGACGCCGCAGGTCACCAGCGAACGAACACGGTTGGAGCCGGTACTGCACGGTTGTTCGACCTCGCAACCGCCGTGGCCTTCGCCACGACGTGGTTCCAGCAGCGACGCCTAGCGAACGTCGAAGAAGTAGAGGAGCATCAGCCATGACCATTTCGCACGTTCAGATGTTCTCCATCCCCGTCAGCGATCAAGACCGGGCCGCCGCCTTCTACTGCGACGTCCTCGGATTCATCGTGCTCGATGACCAGCAGATGGGGCCAGGGATGCGCTGGGTCCACCTCGGCCTCGACGGGGCGGCGACGTCGATCACCCTCGTCACCTGGTTCGAGACCATGCCAGCGGGATCGCTTCGGGGACTGGTGCTCGGCACCGAAGACCTCGAGGCAATGGTGCAGCGTCTCCACGCAGTAGGGGTCGCCGTTGGCGAACCACAGTCAGCGCCGTGGGGACGATTCATCCAGATCGCTGACCCTGATGGCAACGGCATCATCATCCAGAGCGCGCCCTAGGTCGGCTGGATCCTAGCATCGTCCAGACAAGAGGGCACAGATCTGGTCCATTTTCGAGGCGACGTCGCATTGCTTGGGACACCTGTTCTGACCGAAGAGCTTGCTATGAGTCGGTGAGGACGTAGAAGAGGCCCGGACCTAAGCCGCTTTGACGTCCTGGCTTAACTTTCCCTTCAGCGATCAGCCTGTTGAAGTCTCCGGTAACGGTGGGTTGACTCATCCCTGTGAGGTCCTTGATCATCGGAGTAGTGACTTGCCCCCGCTGACCTGCAATGTCGAGTATGAGCGCCGAACGCCCTGAAACGGAACGTAACGCCGACCATCGTTCGGAAAGACGCGCGCGAACTGTGTGGGAGAGGCGATACATGGTGAAGTGGTTGTTCCGTTGACCATCGACAGGGACAATTACTGGATCACCATCGATGCGACACGAACTGAGGAATTCGAGTGACTGCGTCGTCTCACCCGGCGGTCGTTGCACAAGTGGCGCCGCGCGCTCGACGTCAATCCAGCCGCGCTCGATCAATGCAGAAATGATGATCAGGGCATCGACATTTTCACGGACGGTCGCTGGAGCGATCGCGTTGAGCAGCGTTACCACCTCTTCATTCGGATTTCCTCCGAGAAGACCCACGCGAATCATCGGTCCCGGTAGCTCTGTGATTTCAGGAGCAGGGCGCCCCAATACAAGCATGTCGCGCATCATTCGATCGATCCCAATGCCTTCACGCTCGGCGAGGCGCAGCCGTGAGACTGCCTCGGCGAGACTCTTGTATCTCGGTGATGAGGGATGGGTGATGATGTTGTTGAGGCTCACCCCGCCCACGAAGCCCCCCGGCGACGTGACCACCAGGGTGTCTCCAAAATGCTCAATCAAGGTGGGCTGTTCAGAAAGCCAGTCTCGATGAATCGTTCCGTTGACTATCGCTTCTCGGATGGCGCGTTGGGGGATCGTATTGATCTGGCCGTGGGCGAATCCGTCGGGAAGATGGATCACTCTGTTGGCTGATTGACACGCCTTTTCAACTTCGGAGATCTGCACAAGTAGCGGCCCGTCACCACGAATGCGCAACAAGGAATCGCCTCCTGGCACTTCACGCCTTACGTAGTCAAGGCCCATCACCGGCGTCTCGACAAAGAGAAGTGATCCAGCATTTGTGAGTCTGTCTTCTTCGCCTACCAGATTGAGACGGCGAAGTAAGTCGGCGTCGCTGGCCGACTCGAGCGATCTCGACGCATCGTCACCCGCGTTGAGCAGGTACTTCCGGGCGGTGAGGAGGGCTTCTGGCTTGGCATCGCCAATGTGGTGTGAGGAGAGTTGAGCGGACCAGTCGACACCGTCCCTACCGATCCTGCCGGCGTGCCAAGTCGTCGGGTCAACTTCGACGCAGTTGTCGTCGACTCGCCACTTGATCCGACCCTCATAGCGGATTGGCTCAATTGCTTGGTGCGTCGTGAGGACGAGTACGCGCGTGCCCGATAAATCGCCTTCGTCGATCCTCGCGGTCAGCGCCCGCTCGGTCAACTCCCAGATGCGGTGCCGAAGCCACTCGCGATCCAGATTGGTGCCGATGTGAGTTCCATCGTCGGCTACCCCGAGGATGATTGCCCCTCCTCCGGGTGAATTTGCGAAGCATGCCAGTTCGCCAGCGAGATACTTCGCCGCTGCCTCATTCTGGCTGCTACCCGGCGAAATGGAGCCCCCGGGCCCACGCCTTCCAGGCTCTTCCTTGATGTCCACCTGTCGTCGTTCGATATCTCTTGGGGCTTCGCCCCCCGCCAACTTGCCCAGCGTTTCTTGCACCTGTTGATCAACCGGGTCCGGACCGAGAGATGTATAAGTCACTTTCGAAAGCCTCTTCGTTCTTATACTTCAGCGATCTAAGTATAAGTCTTGCTAGTCGATCTGGCAAGTTCTTATACTTATCGCTCTTAAGTATAAGTAAGTACGAGATCTCGATCGATTGCTTATGCTTTCTTCCTGGGCCGGCTGGCTCGAGCCTGAGCGCGGGCCAAGGCATCGAGCTCGGCGCCCTAGACGCACCGGGGCGGCACCGGTCAGCGGTCACCCCGATGGAGGTGCACGGCTTGCCAGCAGTACCAGGCGGTGGCGGACCGGAACCCGGTGAACGGGTCTCCGAGGGGGCCGAGGTCGCCCGCACTGATCATCGACGTCTCGCCGTGGAGGAGCGACCACCCGTTGCGGACACCGAGGTCGCCCGTTGGCCAGATATCCGGCCGACCCAAGGTGAACAGCAGGTACATGTGGGCCGTCCAGGTCCCAATGCCACGAATGGCCACCAGTTCACCGAGCACCTCGTCGTCGCTCATCCGCCCGTGGCGCGCGAGGTTAAGCGTGCCACCACGGACGCGTGCCGCCACGTCGTGGATCGAGGCGACCTTGGCGTTCGACAGTCCGGTGGACCGCAACTCGTCGTGGGTGAGCGCAGCGATCGTCTCAGGAGTCACGACGCCGCCACAGGCAGCCACGACGCGTCCGTAGATGGTGTCGGCGGCTTTGATCGAGAGCAGCTGTGAAGTGATGGAGCTCACCACGGTGGCGAACCGCTTGGCCGGAGGGGTCGGACGGAACACCTTCGGCGGCCCAATGGCCTCGATCACGGGAGCGAAGGCTGGATCGCAGTCGACGATCTGCGCCGCGATGGAGTCAGGAGAAATGGCCATCAGGCATTCTCGCGAATGATGCGTCGCAGTGCGACGGTACTGAACGCCTGGACGGCACACGACGGGGTGACGTGGTCCACCGTGGTTGCTCGAACGGTCTCCCATGCCGGTCCGAACGCAGCGATGAGGTCCTCAGTTGCCCACTGGCGGACGTCGAGGCCCGAGCACTGCGTCGGACCAGTCGGACCGAAGACCTCAATCACCGCTGCACCTCCAGGCGCGACCGTGCGGTCGAGTTGAGCAAAGTACTGGGCGATGTCCTGCGGAGCCGTCAAGAAATGCAGTACGGCACGGTCGTGCCAGACCGTGAAGGTCCGAGCGAGGTCAACGGTGCGGACATCACCGGTGCGCCACGAAACCTCGTCACCACGGACGCCGAGCCGTGCCCGAGCTTGACTGAGGGCAGTGCCCGCGAGGTCGAGCACACAGAGGTCTCGCCACTCGCGCTCGATGAGCGCGTCGACGAGGAGACCACTTCCGCCGCCAACGTCGATGAGGCTGTCATCTGGCATGCAGCCGAGAGCGTCGAGGCTGGCCAGGGTTGCCACCGGCCAGACTTCGGTCCAGGATCGATCTGCCGGTGCCGTGCGCTCATAGCGCTCGTTCCAGAAGTCTGCGTCGTCCATGCGCTCACTGTGCCACCACAATGGAGCTATGGCCTCGCTCTCTGTCTTCCTCTGGTACCCCGGCACGGCGGGAGCGGCCTACGACCGCTACCGCTCCGTCTTCGACCTTCCCGGCTCCCCGCCGGTGAGCACTTCATGATGGGCACGCTCGAGGTTGCCGGCACGACGCTGCAGCTCTTCAATGGAGGGCCGCACCACGACTTCAACGATGCCATCTCCCTCTTCGTCGCCGTCGAGACCCAAGAGGAGATCGAGCGCCTGAGCGACGGCCTCATCTCTGGTGGTGGATCCCAAGGGAACTGTGGCTGGTTAAAGGATCCCTTCGGGGTGTCGTGGCAGATCGTGCCGGTGCAGCTCGGCGCACTCCTCGGCGGCGGCGACCCGGAGGTATCGGGCCGCGTCCACCAGGCGATGATGGGCATGCATCGGCTGAACATCGCCGAGCTCAAAGCCGCAGCGTCAGCCTGAGACCAGAACGGTGATCTCTGATGGGTGCTCCACGAGGTGGAGCACCGAAGCACCGAGGAGCTCGTCTCGGTCGCCGTACCCCCAGAGCACGCCAATGGTGGCCACACCGTGGACCGCTGCACCGTGGGCATCGTGGTGGCGATCGCCGACCATGAGCACCGAATCTGGGTCGGTCGTGCCGAGGCGCTGGAGGACCTCAGCGACGACCTGAGCTTTCGTCGTTCTCTCCCGTTCGTGGTCCGTGCCAGCAATGGTGTCGAAGAATTCTGCGAGTCCAAACTCCTCGAGGATGCGCACGGCGAAGCGCTCCTGTTTGGCCGTGGCAACGGCGACGCGAATTCCTCGGGCACGGAGTTCACTGAAGAGTTGCTCCACCCCGTCGTACACCGTGGCGTTGTAGAGATGACCACCTGCGTAGTGGCGTCGGTAGGCGAGCACGAGGGCGTCGACGTCGGCTGGATCGACCGAGAGGTGGGCGAAGGACTCTCGGAGTGGTGGGCCAATGAACCCGGCGAGTTCCATTGAAGTCAGGGGTGGGTACGAGAACTCGGCCAACGCGGCATTGGCAGTTGCTGCAATGCCTGGGGCTGAATCGATGATCGTGCCGTCGAGATCGAACACCACGAGTTGGACGGCCACGGATCTAGTCTGACCGACTATGGCCACCGCAACGACCCATGATGGAATGTCGCTCGACTACACGACGATGGGGAATCCTGACAATCCCGCCCTCCTCCTCATCAGCGGTCTCGGAGCGCAGTGGATCAGCTGGGCGGAAGGTTTCTGTTCACTCCTCGTCGATCACGGTTTCTTCGTGGTGCGTTTCGATAACCGGGACTGCGGTCACTCGACCCAGCTGCACGACGTCACCGTCGACCTCCTCCCCCTCCTCCACGCCGCCAATGATGGCGACCTCGCTCGTGCCCGCGAACTCGTCCCCTACACCTTGGAGGACCTGGCGAGCGATGCCATCGCCGTCCTCAATGCGCTCGCCATCGATCGGGCGCACATCATCGGGGCCTCAATGGGCGGCATGATCGCCCAGACCGTGGCGATCCGCTACCCAAGGCGATGCCGTTCCCTCACCTCCATCATGTCGACGACCGGAGAACCCGAGTTCGGCGCCTCGACTCCTGAAGCGCAGCAGGTGCTCATGAGCCCACGGCCGAGTACCCGGGCCGAGTTCATCGAGTCCTCACTCGCCACCAAGGTCTGGCTCTCCAAGCGTTACGCCGACGACGAGGTCATCAGGGCCGACGCGGCGGCGAGCTTCGATCGGGCCTTCACCCCTGCTGGGACGGCCCGACAGTTCGCCGCCATCGTCGCCAGTGGCCCCAGAGATGTCGCTCTCAGGGAACTCTCAGTTCCCACCCTGGTGATCCATGGCCTCGACGACACCCTCATCGATCCATCCGGCGGTCGCCGAACTGCAGAAATCGTCCCAAATTCCCGACTCCTCGAGGTTCCCGACATGGGACACGATCGCCCAGAGGCCCTCTGGCCGCTGCTGACCAGCGCCATTGCCGATCACGCAGGGCGAAATTCCCTCTAGACCCCATTCGCAATGGCCCCTAACGCGGGGTCATGCGACTCCGTTCACAAATTGTTTCCTCAGCACTGGCCCTCGCCACCATCGTGGGAGGGATCACCGCGACGGCGCTGCCGTCGAGTGCAGCAGTCGCTGGCCCCAAGGCCAACGACCAGACGCACTTCTTGACGATCCCCGCCATGAAGGCCCAGCGTGCTGCCCACCAGCGGGTGTCCTCCAACGTCACCGGTCAATCAACCCAGACGGCCGGATCGGTGATGTCCGCCTACGGTGGCATTGACGGCATCGAGGTTACGACTGGTGCCCCCAAGGTCTACGTCGTCTTCTACGGCTCCCAGTGGGGCACCGAGTCCACCGACGGCAACGGCTACGCCAACTTCACCGGCGACCCCTCCGGAATGGCGCCACGGCTCCAGGCCATGCTCGCCGGCCTCGGCACCAACAGCGAAGGCTGGTCGGGCGTCATGACCCAGTACTGCGACGGCGTGGCGAACGGCACGACCTCGTGCTCATCGAACGCAGCGCACATTGGCTACCCAACCGGTGGTGCCCTCGCCGGCGTGTGGTTCGACAGCTCGGTCGCCTCGATCTCACAGACCACCGGCCACACCTTGGCCGCTGAA
>Ga0007816_1000119_pt1 | contig 23103 bp, 17 predicted proteins | sample CryBogCBE27Jul09_FD_71213 | JGI IMG/M metagenome (GOLD analysis project Ga0007816, IMG submission 71213) | Freshwater microbial communities from Crystal Bog, Wisconsin, USA - CBE27Jul09 | ecosystem: Environmental > Aquatic > Freshwater > Lake | place: Crystal Bog, Wisconsin, USA | collected...
AAAGCCGCAATCAGGCTTGGTGAAGAGTTGGCATCTGTCGGGCCTGTTGGCTATTACGAAATGGACGCAAAAGAATGGCTTGATTGGGCTATGTCAACTGTACAAACTCGCACATGGGTAGGACTGACTGAGGAAGATTTAAAGCCAATATGTGATGAATGGCGAATTGTGTATGGAGCGTGGACGCATGACTTTGCCAGAGAAATTGAAGCCAAGCTGAAGGAGAAGAACACATGAGACTAAGCATTAAACTTTTTGATCACCGTTATGTCTTAAAAATATATTTTCCGCCTGAGCGCTATATAAAGTGGTTGCCTGCAATTTTCTGGGCAAAAGTTGGACGTGCAATCAAACCAATGGAGAAGAACACATGACTGAAGAAGACGAAGAGTTCGAGCGCATACAAAAGCGCATTGATCAGTACAAGAAAAACCCAAGGTGGAAAGAGTGGGTGGGACTGACAAAAGAAGAAATTGAAGCAAGCAAACCGCCTTTGTCAAATGACGCAGTGGTTTGGGAACTTGCTGTTGAATGGGCAGAAGCCAAACTAAAGGAGAAGAACACATGACCCCTACTCAAATGGGGGGTACGCGTAAACATAATTCAAGGAGAAACACATGACCCCCGACTCAACAAAAGTCATCATGATGTGCGTAGAAAAGGGCATTCAAACGGGATGGGCACACGCATATAAATACGAAGACGCCCCTACCCCCGAGCGCGTACAGGATTGCATTTACGATGCCGTGCTGTATGAAATTTTTGATTGGTTTAACTTTAAGGATAAAGAACATGGACTGGACTAGCTGGATTTTAGAAAATAGGTTTAATGGTGTGCCTAAAATAAAACTCATTAACATCATGATTGAGAAAGGCGTAGCCGAGGACGAAGCGATTGCTTTGGTAGCCAACGCCCACACCATTGCGGGTTATGCGTACATTAAAAAAATAGATGTGCTGTATAAAAAATTGATAGCCTTTATGCACAACATCCACGATGTTCGTGCAAGCTACGAACCAAACTTTGTCATTGAAAAGATTGACGTTCCCGACAAAGAAACATTCTTAAAAAATTATTGGTCTGTACCGCAACCCGTGGTTTTGAAAGATGTATCCAAAGGATGGCCTGCCATGACCAAGTGGACGCTTGATTACTTTGAAGATAACTTTGGGGATGTTGAGGTTGAGATACAACTGGGGAGAGAAAGAGACCCCGAGTATGAAATTAACAGCGTTACACGCAAAGCAAAAATAAAACTCAAAGACTACATTCAGTTGATAAAAGCAAACCCAATATCAAACGACTACTATATGTGTGCCAACAACCACACGCTCAAGAACCCCGCGTTCGCAAAGATACTGGATGACACAGGGCAATTGCCTGAATTTATAACTGCTCTGGATACAAAAGGCGGGTCGCACCTATGGATTGGCCCACAAGGAACGATAACACCTGTGCACCATGATGAGAATGGGTTGCTGCATTTGCAAATCAAAGGACGCAAAACGTGGAAACTCATATCTCCTTTCTCGACTCCCGATATGTACAACAACATCAGCGTGTTTACGCCTGTTGATTTACAAAACATTGACTACGATAAATACCCGTTGATGAAGCGCGTGAAGATAATGGAGATCACAGTCGAAGAAGGCGAAGCAATGTTTGTACCCGTGGGTTGGTGGCACAACGTGGTGTCTGAAGACGTATCAATATCATTGTCGTTTACTACCTTTGAATACCCCAACGCGTGGACATTTAAGAACCCTCCTGAAAGATTATTTTGAACTGTCCTGAGTGCGGGGCGTGGTCGTTGGTCAAAGAAACGCGCAGAAAGATAATAAGAAGACGCGAGTGTGCCAACGGCCACCTGTTTACAACAATTGAAACATTACATAAACCAAGGAATCAAAATGGGAACAACACCGGAAGGGAAAGTAAAAAAGAAAGTGAAAGACTTTCTTGACAAGCTCGGCATTTACCACTTCTCGCCCCCCGGCATGGGGCTTGGGCGTGCGGGTATACCCGACATCATTGCGTGCCACAGAGGACGCTTCATCGCCATTGAATGCAAAGCGGGCGACAACCAAGTAACGCCGCTTCAGGCGCGGGAACTAGACCGCATCGTAAGCGCGGGAGGGAAGGCCTTTGTTGTGCGAGAATCCAACATAGATAAACTAGAGGAATTGATATGGACACAAATATAAAAGCATTTGATTTTGAGAAGGCGCTTGCATCGCTTGACGAAGAAACAAAAGAACATTTCAAGAAAACAATCATCACACTTTTGAGTTGCTACCTATCGAATGACATGGGGGGCGTGTTATTGGTGGGCAGTAATACGAGCGACACAATAGGCTTTGTCACAATCAACGCATCCCCCATGACAGCCGCAAGAATACTAGACCTTGGACTGCAAGCATCAATCCAGTTCAACACAGCCAACGCACCACCCAAGGAGATGTTTAATTGAAACCATACGACCGAATAATAACCATTGATATGGAAACAAAATGGGACAAGAAGGATTACACTTTGTCCAAGATGACAACCGAGGAGTACATCCGTGACAAAAGGTTTATGGCGTTTGGGGCTTGTGTCCATGAGTACGGAAGCGACGACCCGATTGAATGGTATAGCGGATCAGAACTACCTGAACTCTTTTCAAGTATCGACTGGGGACGAACCGCCGTACTTGCACATAACGCACAATTCGACATCGCAATCCTCGAATGGGCGTACAACGTCCACCCCTGCTTCATCTTCGACTCCCTATCAATGGCACGAGCTTTACGAGGCGTGGAAGTTGGGAACTCTTTGGCCAAGCTCGCATCAGATTTCAGACTGCCCCCTAAAGGAACTGCCGTCCACAGTACGGACGGAATGGCGGAAATAACGCCCGAGATAGAACAAGAACTGGCCGACTATTGCAAGCACGATGTGTATTTGTGCGAAGAGATATTCACAAGACTGGCGCAAAACTATCCCGCATCAGAGCTAAAGCTCATCGACATGACGTTGAAGATGTTCACACGGCCTGTGCTTGAACTCGATCCGCTCATGCTCTCCAACGCGCTCAATGAAGAAAAGGAAAACCGTGAAGCACTATTACAAAAACTCGGCGTGGAAGAAATTGAACTCGCGTCGAATCCAAAGTTTGCTCAACAGCTTATCGCCCTCGGTGTGGTTCCCCCAACAAAAGTCAGTAAGACCACAGGGAAAGAGGCACTCGCGCTTGCTAAAAACGATGCCCTTTTTCAGGCGCTCCTCAACGGTGAACGTGAAGACGTTGCCCTTTTATGTGAAGCGCGTCTTCGGGTTAAATCAACAACCGAGCGAACGAGAGCCCAGCGTTTTCTCGATATTAGCCAACGCGGTGCGCTCCCCGTCCCTCTCTCGTATTATGGGGCGAAAAGCGGGCGCTGGTCAGCCGCGAAAGGTTCGGCCATCAACATGCAAAACCTCAAGCGAGGTTCATTCTTACGCAAAGCGATTATGGCTCCCGAAGGGTGCAGTCTGGTCGTCGGCGACCTCTCGCAAATTGAGCCTAGAGTACTCGCGTGGCTTTCGGATTACGAAGACATGCTCAACATCTTCAGGTCAGGTGGTGATCCTTATGCCGCGTTCGGCGCGCAGATGTTTAACATTCCCAATCTTACAAAGGAAAGCCACCCTGATCTTAGGCAGTCTGCGAAAAGCGCACTCTTGGGTTGCGGGTATGGGCTTGGGTGGGCGTCGTTCGCATCACAGTTGTTGGTTGGGTTCCTCGGCGCTCCCCCTGTTCGCTACGAAAAAGCGTTTGCCAAGACGTTAGGGGTTGACACCGCATACATAGAACGCTTCATGGACTGGGAGGATAACACCAAGAGACTGGAAGAAATCCCACACACTTGTGGCTCCAAGGAGCTCTTGATACATGCAGTAGCGTCCAAGAAGATCATCGATATTTATCGTAGCACCGCGTATCAAGTCGCATCATTTTGGGAAGTTTGTTCCATTCTTTTGGAGAAGTCTTTGTACGGGGGCGAGGAGCGCCAATACAAATGCTTGACATTTCGCAAGGAAGAAATACAATTACCCAACGGCATGAAATTGCTGTACCCCAATTTAAGAAAAGTCAAAGACGATAAAGGTAGGAGCCAGTATGTATACGGGCCAGACGCTACCAAGTTGTACGCAGGAAAGATAACGAACAATGTCACACAGGCATTAGCACGCATTGTGATGACAGATGGAATGCTTAGAGTATCCAAAAGATACTTCGTGGCAGGTACGGTGCACGACGAGCTAATCGCCGTCGTGCCGAATGCTGAGGTGGAAGAAGCCAAGACTTGGGTCTTGGAACAGATGACTGTGGCGCCGCGCTATATGCCGGATATACCCTTGAACGCAGACGTGGGTGCGCACCGCAGATATGGGTTAGCTAAAAATTAAATGAAAGAGAGAAACAGATGGCCACACAAATACCAAAAACAATTCGTGTCGGTAAGAAGCGTTATTCGATTGAGATCGTAGAGACCTTGTTACAGCACCGCATGGGTGCAGTTAACTTTGATAATGCACAGATCAAGATCGGACGCAAGAGCATGTCGGGACATCGCTACACGCAAGCAATGATGACAGATACCTTTTGGCACGAGCTGGTTCACGCCATACTCAACGACATGGGTAGAAACACATTGAATGCGGATGAGCAGTTTGTCACGGGGTTTGCTAATCGACTAACCAAAGCCATTCAATCAGCGAGATTCTAATGAACGTAACATGGTCACACAGCTCCCTTAAAGACTACGAGGGATGCCCCCGCCGATACCACGAGGTCAAGGTCTTAAAGAAGTTTCCCTTCAAAGATAACGAAGCCACGTTGTACGGCAAAGAGTTTCACAAAGCGGCAGAAGAATACATCAAGGACGGAAAAAATCTACCCGAGCAATTCATGTATGCGCAAAGTACGCTTGATGCTTTGAATAAAAAAGACGGGCGCAAACTGTGTGAGTATCAGATGGCGTTGACAACGGATCTAAAGCCAACGGGTTGGTTCGATAAAAACGTGTGGGTCAGGGGCGTGGCGGACTTGCTTATAGTGGACGACGACAACTTAACTGCTTGGGTCGTGGACTATAAGACAGGTAGCAACAAGTACCCTGATCGGGAACAGCTCAAGCTCATGTCACTCATGGTGTTTGCGCATCTGCCACACATTCGGAAAATCAACTCAGCTTTGTTGTTTGTTGTGAAGCAAGACTTTGTAAAGCAAAGCATGACATTTGAACAAGCGCCAACAGAATGGTGGGAGTACAGACAACGCGTTGCTAGAATCGAAGAAGCACATGCCACAGGCACATGGAACCCGAAGTCATCCGCTTTGTGTCCGTGGTGTCCTGTGACTAGCTGTGAATTTAATCCAAAACATTAGGAGGTCATATGCCAAAATCAAGCCCCGAGAAATTAGCGTACAACACCAAGTACGAGTCAAGCCCCAAGGAAGTCAAGCTGCGCGAAGCGCGCAACAAGGCAAGAGCCCTTGAAATGAAATTGGGCAAGGTCAAGAAGGGGGACAACAAAGAAGTTGACCACATCAAGATGCTTGACGCGGGCGGTAAGAACATTGCCAAGAACTTGCGGGTAGTACCCAAGAGCACAAACAGAAGTTGGCGTGACGAACACGGCAACATCTACGGCAAGAATAAAAAATAAAAGAGAAGCAAATGGAAATACTGCAAGACAAGGCGCTAGTCTTTAAGACGCGCAACCCCGACAAGTACCGAATAATCCCCAAGCACAAGATCATCGAGCGTGAAGATAGTGGCTACGATGTGATGGTGTATTGGGGTGTCGAGGAAGTACAGGTTCTCAGGAACTTGGGCGTTAAGAATGTGCCGTCTCCCATCACAAGGCGCTACGATTGGCCGGGGCGTTTCACTCCTATGGAGCATCAGATCGAGACGGCATCGTTCCTAACCATTCACAGAAAAGCGTTTGTATTCTCAGAGCCCGGCACGGGCAAGACGCTGTCGGCGTTGTGGGCGGCTGACTACTTGATGAAGATCAAGCATGTGCGTAGGTGTTTGATTCTCTGCCCGTTATCCATTATGACATCGGCGTGGCTGTCTGACCTAAACAACAGCATCATACATCGTTCGGCCATTGTCGCGCACCACTCGCAAGCTACCCGCCGTATAGAGATGATCCAACAGAACTACGAGTTCGTCATTGCAAACTACGACGGCCTGAATTTGATTGCCAGCGAAATTGTCAATGACGGACGCTTTGATCTCGTGATTGTTGATGAAGCCAACGCATACAAAACGGTGACCACCAAGCGTTGGAAGGCGCTCAAATCAATCTTAAAGCCCGAGACACATCTGTGGATGATGACGGGTACACCCGCATCGCAGTCGCCCGTAGACGCGTACGGCTTGGCTAAATTAGTGAACCCATCAGGCGTGCCCCACTTCTTTACTGGTTGGCGTGACAAGGTCATGCAAAAGCTCACCATGTACAAGTGGGCGCCCAAGCCTGATGCAAAAGAATTGGTACACGAAGCACTACAACCCGCCATCAGGTTCACCAAAGCGCAATGCTTGGACTTACCCCCAGTGCTGACCATGACGCGTGAAGTGCCACTCACACCACAACAAGCCAAGTATTACAACATGCTCAAAGAAAAGATGCTTGTTGAAGCGGCAGGGGAAACCATTAGTGCGGTCAATGCTGCCGCATCCGTTTCAAAATTATTACAAATCAGTTGTGGCGCGGCGTATACAGATACAAAAGAAATTGTCGAGTTTGATTCCACGCCAAGACTCAATGTGTTGGAAGAAATACTCGGAGAGACTGATCGGAAAGTGTTGATTTTTGCAATGTTCCGATCAACGATTGATACGATTTACAACCATTTACTTAAACACAACATCAGCGCCGACTTCATTAACGGCACGGTTACCCCAACAAAACGCTCGGATATTATTAGGAGATTCCAGAATGAGGAAAACCCTAGGGTCTTGGTCATGCAACCGCAAGCAACGGCGCATGGAATTACTTTGACAAGAGCTGACACCGTGGTATTCTACGGCCCCCTGATGAGCGTAGAGCAGTACACACAAGCGATTGCAAGGGCGGATCGCAAGGGGCAAAACTCTGATAAGGTAACCGTGATACACATTCAAGGCTCGCCCATTGAGAAGAGAATGTTCAAAGCATTGGAGAACAAAGTGAGCGACAACTCGCTAATTACCCAAATGTTCGAGAACGAAATTAAATATTAAAAAAGGAGTTGCAATGAAATAATTAACTGCTATACTGTCTAACCCTTGACAAAAACAACATGGAGAGAAACAAATGGAAGTAGAAAATGAAACAGTGCCAGTTGAGAAACTGGTGAAGATTTATCGTAAGATAAAAGAGCGCATGGAACTACTCACACGCGAGTACGACACAGAAGTTGAGAAACTCAAAGCACAGCAAGAGGAAATCAAATTCGCGCTCAAAGACATGATGAAAGCCGAGGGGGCTACATCATTGAGGACGTTACACGGCACAGCGACTTTGGTGCAGAAAACAAAGTACTCAACACACGACTGGGATTCGTTTAAGGATTTTATTCTTGAGCATCAAGCAGTTGATTTGTTGGAGAAACGAATTGCCCAATCGAACATGGCTATGTTTCTGTCAGAAAATCCCGGCGCTGTACCTCCGGGCTTGAACTCCATTACGGAGTACGAGATTCGCATCACTAAACCCGCAAATTGAAAGCAAACCACATGAGTAACGTATCTATTTTTAACCCCGCGAATGTACCCGCATTTGCAAGAGACGGTGAACTATCCGACACAGCCAAAGCCCTCATGGGTGGCGCATTGGGTAACGCCACTAAACGCATTTCCATCAAGGGCGGTGTGTTCCGCTTGGTGGCCGGTGGCAAAGAAATGGCATCCATTGAAGAGCGCCATCTTGATGTTATTGTTGTTAAAGCAGCGCCCAAGGTCAGCCGTATTTTTTACGCAAAGTCTTATGATGGCGACAACATCACAGGCCCCGATTGTTTTTCTAATGACGGTGACAAGCCTGACACGACAGTCAAAGCGCCCCAAGCCGAGACTTGCATGACTTGCAAACAAAACATCGCTGGCTCCGGTCAGGGTAATAGCCGCGCTTGCCGTTATCAACAGCGCTTGGCTGTGATGTTGGCTGATAATCCTGATGATGTTTTACAGCTGACCTTGCCCGCCACGTCTGTGTTTGGTAAAGAAGACGGCGACAAGCGCCCACTACAGGCTTATGTGAAGCACCTTGCATTGGCATCTCCTCCCGTGGATGTTGAGAAGATCGTGACCCGCATGAAGTTCGACACCAAGGCCGAGAGCCCCAAGCTATTCTTCGCACCTGTGCGTTGGTTGACTACTGTCGAGTACGAGTTGTCCAAGGCCAAGAGCAACACACAAGAAGCGCTTGATGCTATCAGAATGACACCCGCGCAAGCCGATGGTGTTAAAGCCAAGCCCGCATTGTCCAAGACAAAGACAGTTGAGCAACTCATGGATGATGAAGAGAGCACTGTGCACGAAGCCATCATTGCCAAAGTCGAAGCCGCACCTGAGCCCGAGCCCGAAAAGCGCAAAGAAGTGGCCAAGCCAAGCGCTGTGCCTGTCAAGAAAGACAAACTTGCCGCAGTTGTTGATGACTGGGATGATGAGTAAATAAGTTTAGGGAGTAGCAAGAGCGGTCGCAACGCGTGAGTCGGGGGGTTTGCATTGTTTCCTTTACCCTCGTCAGGTTTTTACATACTCACGGATGCGTTTCCTCTGGTTGCAACCACGCTACTCCCGACCTTTAAAAATTATGCCTTATTCAGAAAAAATCATTGATTTGGTAGCCCACTCTCCCAAGAATTTGGGGGGCACGCTCGGACGTTGGGCTATCCATTTGGACTTCCCTGTTACAAAAATTGCATATGCGCTTGGCGTCACCCGACAAACTGTGTACAACTGGTTTGAAGGTAAAGATGTTTTTGTCGCGTATCAAAACAGGGTAGAACTTTTAACAAAAATAATGTCGACCTCAAGAACGGCCGACGAAGCATGGAGAAGAATATGCAAGGAATACAACCTCGATCCCTCAGTAACCAAGAACTAATCCGACATGGAGAAAGCCTGTTGCAAGCGCCCAATGGTATGCCCGTCAATTACCAAGAAGAGTTACTCAAACGCTTCATGCAAGCGGATGTACAACAAGCAACGCCTTATCCCCAAGAAGGTCAGCTAGACCTTTTCAAATAACCCCGAAGGAACTCAATGGAACCGCTAGAGTTTATGGCGGCGGTTTTGCCGTCTCCGGGTAACGGGCGCTATTGCGTGGCAGAACTCACCAAGAAAAAGGAGCATGTGTATGTTGACGATTTGCAAGAAGCCGAAGCAAAGATAAACCTGTGGAAACAAAATGGATGTGATATATATTTTGCCTTGGGTACTTTTGGAAATAAAAACAACCGCAAGGCCACGAATGTCCAAATGGTTAAATGTATTGCAGTCGACATCGACTGTAATCACCCAAAGGATATTCCCGACGAAAACGGAGAAGTAAAATCCAAGGCGTATCCGTCCGCCAAGTTGGCGGTACAAGCGCTCATGTCTTTCTGTGATGACATCGGACTCTCAGAATTAGGCAACCCTTGGCTTGTTAAATCAGGTGGGGGCGTGCACGCGTACTGGCCATTCAAAGAAGCCGTGGACAAGGACGATTGGAAACCTGTGGCTGACGGGTTCAAGCGCCTATGCAACCAAAAGAAACTAGCCATTGATAACACCATCACGGGCGACGCATCTCGGGTTCTTAGAGTGCCTGACACCATCAACACGGGCGTTAAAAACGGCAATCGCGTGAGAGCCGAGACGCAAGTCAAGCTCATGAATGAAGGCGATCTGTTTGAATTTGACGATGTTCGGGGTTTGGTTCAGAGACACCTTGTGGGCACAGCCTACGAGAATATCCCTGCGCCGCGCCCATCCTTGGAACTACCCGGAACGAGGCCAGTAGGAGCCGCTACGCTTGAGATGTTTAAGAACTCGGTCACTCGGTTCAAGAACATTTTGATTCGTACGAAGAACGGCACAGGATGTGAGCAAATCAAGTTCTATGCTGAGAACGCAAGTGATGATGGCATGGAGCCGTTGTGGCGTGGGCTATTAAGCATTGCAAAGCATTGTGAGGATAGCGAGAAAGCAACGGTGTGGTTAAGTGACTTGCACCCGTACGACCATGAGCGCATGCACAAGAAACTGGCCGAGATCAAAGGGCCGTATGGTTGCATAAAACTTGACGAGCAAAACCCCGGCGTCTGCCCCAGTTGTCCACATTGGGGGAAGATTACAAACCCGCTAGCGCTTGGGCGTGATACGGCTGTGACGAAAGAGGAAAAAACAGTCCACGTTGGCAAGGCAGCATACATCCGACCGGAGCCACCCTTTGGCTACGCGTACGGCAAGAACGGCGGTGTGTTTATTGAGAAAGAGGAAGAAGACGCGCACGGCAACAAGATCAAAGTTCCGGTCATGATCGTGTCGTACGATCTTTTTCCTGTGGCAGTTCTCAAACACGAAGCCGAACACACAGTCCAATTCATGGCAAACTTGCCACAAGGTATGGCGTCTATCGACATGCCTATGCAGTCTACTATGGAGAAGGGCGATTCAACGAAGCTCCTAGCAAAGCATCGGGTTATTGCTTCATTTGGCGGAGGCAATGACAAAAATTTAGCAAACTATGTAAGAGCATGTGTAGAAAAAATGAACTTAGAAAAAGCACCAATCGAAGTCCCAACAAGTTACGGATGGCAGGACAACAAAACTTTTGTGTACGCAGGGAAAATCTTTGCCGCGCACACCCCGCCTATTACCGTGCCTATGGTCGGCTTAGAGAACATCATCAAAAGCACCAAGCCCACGGGTAGCATAGAAGGCGCTCGTGAATTTATCAATCTCTTGATTAGAAAGAAAATGTATGGTCATCTTTCGGTTATTCTCATGGGTGCTGCCGCCCCTCTTATGCGTTTTACTGGGATTTACGGTCTCACTATCCATTGTGGGAGTACTGAATCTGGTACGGGGAAATCCCTTGCACTTGACGGAGCCGCTTCGATATGGGGACATCCAGTGCACTACCGTACCGGAAAAGGAACGAGCCCAATCGCAATGCAACAGCGTCTTGGACTGCTTAATAGCTGCCCCTTGATCACGGATGAAATTACTGCCAAGAACCGCAAAGATTTTGAATGGTTTCCTGAGTTCTTACTTGACATGACCGAGGGTCGTGGTAAAGAGCGTATGGAGTCTGGCACAAACAAAGAGCGCATCAATAACTCAATATGGATGTCCTTGGCGATCATGTCATCGAACACCCACGTAGTTGACTACTTGACTGGGGGCAGAGCGCATGCATCCGAGGGAGAACTGCGCCGTTTGATCGAGTTCATCATGGACGAGAACCTGACTTTTGATGCCGATGACATTGAGATCATAAAATCTCTAGCGCACAATTATGGCGTTTTAGGTGAGGCTTTGGCGCAGTATATGGTGGATAACTACGACAAACTTGTGGAGCTTGTACCCAAGTGCGTGCACCAAGCGGTCAAAGAATTCAAAGCAACGAATGACGAGCGCTTTTGGATGGCAGGTATTGGGGCGCAACTGGCTATGGCGATTGTGTTGAGTGATACGGAGCTTCTCAATATGCCAATGGCCGAGATCATTACGGATATGCACAAACGCATAGACTACATGCGCTCAAGTATCAGAAGCGGTAAACGCAGTGCAGACGATGTGCTCAACCGTTACATCTCCGAGTACTCAGGGAAGTTTGTCATCATCAACTACGGCGAGAAGACAGGGCTTGGCGCAATCATGGGCGACGGCTCGATGATCAGCCGAGAGACAACCAAGTCCGAAGTCATGGGGCGCGTAGAAAACGGACTGACTCTTGGATACAAGGATTTCTATATCGAGGAGCGTCTGCTAAAAGCGTTCTGTACCACCATGAGCTTTGGTTATAGCGACTTCAAAAAGCAAATGGAAAGCCAATACGCAGTCTCGTATTTCCCCAAGAAGGATATGATGGCTGGCACAAACGGCCCACAAATGCGCGTCTCTGTAATTAGAATCAGCCGAAGAGAAGGCGATGACACGCTATCCTTGGAAGCAGCTTAAACGCGGCTATGGGTTTTTTATACCTTGTTTAGATACGGAGGCCGTCAAACGCGACGGCCTCCAAGATGCGCTGAGACACAGACTTCTTTACGTTAAAACAGCGACAGGTATCAAAGATGGACGCATAGGCGTCCTATTCTTTTTACTCCCGCCTAGCCGCGGCTAGGTAGCGCTCGGACAGTTGTTGCTTTGCTTGATCCAACTTATCCAAACGCGCACGCTTTTCTTCGGGTGTCAGATTGGTTCTGCTTTGGATCAACCGCTGATCGGCGTAGAGTTTGGCCATTGCTTGTTTGTATTGCGTAGAGAATGCGGCCATTTTAATGCGGTCTTTATTCTCTTGCATGTATTCTTGGGCTTCTTCTCTGCGCCCTTCTTTGACCATGCTATTGAATGTGGCCTTGGCCTGTTCTGAATCGGCGGCTAGTTTGTAGGCTTCATCTGTTTGCTCACCACCATATTGTTTCTGGAACGCACTGCCCACCAAAGGCAAGTCAGATGCGCGTGTAATACCTTTGCCCGTTTCTGGTGCAAACAATTCTTGAGCGCCTGCGGCGGCGGCCAACGGCAACTGCCCCAAATAGCCACGAGTTAAATGCTCAAGCATGATTGGTGATATGACTCCACCGCTCAAATGGCTTAGTTGTTTGGCCAGTTCCGTGGTGTTTGCTGTGTAGCGTTGCTCAGGATCAAGCGCCTGTAAGCGTGCAGACTCAATGGGCTGACCTGTGTAAAAGTCGTGGTTCAATGCAACTTCTGCAACGGGTTTAACTACCTGTGGAACGCCCGCCGAGCTGTACCCCGGAATTGAGTTAGAAAATAATCCAGCCAATGCTTTTAATTGGTCAGCACCCTTGACTTCAGCGCGCATGCTATCGGCTGCCGCAACTCCCAACGAGAAGAAGTAGCCCACCTCATAGGGGACGGGAATCTTGATTGGCTCATCAACGCCCGGTATAAAGACAAACATGTTGCCGTACTTATCTTTCATTTTAGCATTTTGATAGTATGGGTTGTCCGACAAAGCCATACCGTACGCCAAGCCAGTACCCGCTAGTAGCAAAGCATTGTTATAAAACTTGCGTTTGATGTTTAGCTGTTCTTCAAAAGGCATGTTGCCGCGTGCGGCCTTGGACAACACATTGAGCGCTTGAATCTGGGAATTGGTAAAAGGTATCAAACGATTGGCGTGTTGAACAGTAGCCGACAAACCACGCTTTTGGTAGTTCATGGACTCAACGGTCATCATGTCCGCTTCAACGTCAGACAATCCTTTTTTCTTTGCGCTTTCGTAAACCAAAGCACGGGTAGAAGCGTCAGCGTTCATAGCCCAACGATCCACAGTAGACACCAAACGATCAATGGCGCCTGCATCTTTACCGCTAGCCAACTGTAAAGCAAACTTACTGATGTCGCTCTTATCGCCTTTGAAAATACCGCTTTGGATAATACCCGCTTCGATCAGTTTGGCGCCTGTTTTACTAGAGCCCATATTCATTTGCACAAAATGTTTACCAGCACTCAGCACAGCCATAAACGGGTTCTTGTCCACACCGCCAGTAAACGTGGCAGCCATCGGATCGCGGAGCAACTGGTGGGCAATATAAAGCGGTGTACGGGTAACGCCTGAACGAAGCAAGTCAGATGCCGCGCCGCCCAGTTTCAAATACGAGGGCAATGTCAACGCCGTGCCTTCTAAACTCTTCATGATCAAAGCATCTGGAACGCCCTCCATGAGCGTGCCTTTGGTATCAATGCTGATCCAGCGCTTGCCGTTGTCTTTTGGATTCTTAGGGTCAGGCTCTTGATTAAACGTAATGACGTTCTTCGTATTCATTGGGGGGCTGCCCGTATGAATAACCATGTCATTTTTAGCGTTGCCTGTACGGACTTTACCAATCTCTTGGAACGCATAGGCCGTGGATTTCATGGCCAAATTAGTCGTTGCTTTATCGGTTAACAATAAGGTGTTTTGCAACATCGACTGGTCTAGCGGTAATATTTTTGTCTCGCCACCCTTAAGCGCATGCAAATAGGGCTGATTCTTAATGTTACCAACATTGATCGTTACCGCATCATTGAACACCAACTCCGCATTGCCGTTGGCATCGGCACGATAGAAAGGCACGAAGTCTTTTTCTGCTAGAAGTTTAGCCCCAACTTCTTTGGGTATAGCGCCAGTTTGGACTAGGAAATTAATCTGCCCTTCATTATAGGCATTGTACTTTTCACGAACTTCTTCAAGCGCTGCTTTTAATTTTGGACGGGAGTCGGCGTAAGCAAGCGCGGCATCCAAGTCTTTCTGTTCCAAACCAAGAGCGCCAATGTCAAGTTTCTTTAAGCCCTTGTTGTTGGCACGATGGGCAATTAAATAGCTGGTAGCCAAGTCAACTTTGCCTTGGGCATTGCCTTCGGGTATTTTTGAAATGGCATTGAATACATCTAAGCCGCTGTTCTTGTTGGTACTACGGATACCGTAAAAGCCTTTGTCGTCTTTGTATACTTCAAGCGGGCCAATCTTTAGCGTGGTCATTGCCAACTGCACCTTGTCATCGGCTTTGATGATGTGGTACATCGCTTGGGTTGCTATACTAGGTTTTTTAAGACCCGCAGCGCCCATGTTTAATGCGGCACGAACACCCGCACGCATATCAGCAATTTCCATTTCGGCTGCCAACCCAGACAAGCGCCCGTACTTTTCTTTAAGCGTGGGTTTTTGGGCAATGATCTTTCTGCTCAAACTTGCTAGTGCGTTGTTTGAACCGTAGTCTGGCTTGTTACTTCTAAAAATAGATGCGGACTCAGCTCCCGCAGATTTACCGGACTCAGACTCAAGCGCCTTGATATGGCGGTCGGCAGCTTCAAGAACATCCTTGGGCTCCAAGCCAATCAAACGCTTAAATGCCATGAACAGCCGCTCAAGCATGTTGCCTTTGAACCAATCCAAACCTTGCAGTTTGTCTCTCAACCCTTGGTTGGAGCGCACCTCAGATACAAACTCTTCGGGGTCTTTGGCTGCATACTCGCCTTCAAGAACGCCATCGTTCTTGAGTCTACTGAAGATAGCGAAAATTTCATTGCGCGCATTGATCTGGTCTTTTGTCAACTCGGCATTGGGCGCTCTGAGATTCTTAACAGTAGCGGCGTGCTCGGCTTCGTGGATCAGGTCTTCTTCGTTTAAGCCATCGGGATGGAACTTGATCGTGTTTGTCTTGGGGTCATATAGAGCAGGCACGCTCTTGCCGTTGAGCTTGAGTTCAGAAACAATTTGTATCTTGGTGTCGCCAACAAGTTTAGACAGACGTGCAGCGCTTTCGCGGATCAAGGGTGACTTGCTTGTGGTAGCCAAGTCGTTCAACACACCAACCAAATCCTTACGCGCCAACATCTCTTGGTTGTTATCAGACAATGGCGTGCGCTCTTCAGGACGGTACTCAGTACCCGCCTCTTTGTCATTGAAGATTTTGCGCATCTCTTTAGCGTATTTTTTAGCCGTAATTTCACTAAAAGTTTTTGGTGCTTTTGTACCCTTTTCAGCACCTGTGCGCATCACATTGGGAGCGCTTGAAACATCTCTTGTAACTTGGCTTGTGCGCAAAGACTTGGGCTTCATGTAGCCGAGTTCGCTTACCGTCTCCCCAAAGGCTTTATTGAGTTTGTCAATGTGCTCTTGCAGTCTTTCTTCATAGCGTGGGTTTTTCTTACCCAATTCTTCGGCTAGTATGTTAAGCGCTGCTTTGGCATCATCGGGGGCTTTTTTGCCTGCGTCAACTAACGCTTTTTGCTTTTGTTTTTCTGCCGCATATTTAGGATCGAGCACCCCCAACAACCGCGCATAGTTGCGCATGCGTGAATCGGACTCGGCTTCCTTGCGAATATCACCCTCATTGACGCGTTTAGCTGTAGCTGCTTCTGGTGACATCTCATTTGCTTCATATGCAGGTATATTTCTACGCGCTTCGCGGTCAGCCCTATCACGGTCGGCTTGCTTTTCTTCTTTGGGAGTACCAACTTTTTCTACTTTGTAGAGACTCTTGTGCAGGCGCTCAATTTCTTTTTCACTGGGCGTGATGTGCTTGGCAACGTACTCGTTGTATTTAGTAAGCGCCTTTGCCATTGCGTTGGGCACTTGGCCTTTTTCGCCCGCATCAAATCTTGCTTTGAGCGCATCGTATTTTTGTTTGAGCTCGTTGGCTACGTCTAAACGAGACGTCTTTTGCATTCCCCGAACTTCATTTATCTTGGCACGATGTTCTTGGATGCGATCCATCACTTGATCGAATACTTTGGGTTCTGCCGTACGCGTCACCTTTGTGCCGGGCAAATTCAAACGATCAAGTAAATGCGCATCAAGGCGTTCACGTTGTAGTTTTTGACGCTCCGCATCAGAAAGATTGCGCTCGTCTGTGTGCTCAAAATTCTCAGGCGTGAACAAGTCAAGCTGGCTAGTATCGGCATGGGGAGCGGCCTTGCTTTTCTCGGCAAGCATTTTTTCTGTGGGTTTGGGTGGGCCCGCAGGTTCTTTGATGGTAGGCGCTTGACGTTCTGTAAATAAAGGCGCTGTCTCGCCCACAGGCGTTTTTGCCAACTGGTCTGCGACAGTTACGTTTCTGTCTTCTGTGGCGGCAATGTTCTGTGGAGAAAACAAAACACGTTGTCTTGTGTCGCGTTTAGCGGGTGCTTCTGGCGTTGGCTGTTCGACAGCCATTGCTTCTTCTGGTGTTTGCGCAACAACAGGAGGTGCTTCCTTTTGGCTAAATAACGGCAGTGTCTCGCCAACACCCGTGGCTTGTCTTTCTACTTGTAATCTTTGTTGTTCTTGTTTTGCAATAAGCTCTTGCTTTTGCTGTTTTAAAGATTGAAGTGTCTCCGCGTGTTTCGCTGCGGCGGTAAAGTCACCAACATCGGGGTCACGCGCCTTGTTAAATTTATCTGTGGTTGATGCAATCTTTTTGTCAAGTTTTGCAAGTTTTGCAAGTTCTTCAGTCGCATGTTTTTCAAAACTCTCAGGCGTGTGCAATACTCCGCCCGCTTCTGTAATAGCTTTTTCAGAGTTGGCTATACGATAATTCAAACCTTCGTATGCTTTGTGTAACTCGTTGTAATTCTCGGGTGCAACTGAAAGCAGTTGGTTTTCCAACTCTGCTTTTTTATCGAGCATGCGGTTATGCTCGTCCACCATGTTAAGCACATTGGGCTTTTGCTCGGGTAGTTTAATACCTTCAAGCTGTAATGGTGTGGGTGGTGTAGGTGTATACCCTAATAACTTTTGCTGTTCTTCTGTGGGCGCTTCTTCTGCGGGGGTTTCAGCTCTTGGCTGATTTGCAATATGTTGTTCTTCGGCTTGACGAAGTTTTTCCGTTGCCGCGCCCTTGGCGCCATATGCGTGCAGTGCACCAAACACCGGAGCAATTTCAGCGCCCGATAATAGTTCTTGTTCGTAGCCTTTTAGTGCTTCGGGAGATGCTATTTCCTGCCCCAAACCTGCACGTTCTAGGACATCGTGGCCAACCATAGTGCCGCCACCAACCACGGCATTTTGAGCTGTGGCTTTTGTGAAATTCTTTAGGAATCCGCTGACTTGTTGGCTGGCTTCTTCAGCAGTTATTTTGCCTGCTAAAACATCGGGAACTAAAGCATCGGCTTGTTCCATAGCGGTCTTGCCAATTACAGAACGCATAGGCCCAGAAAGTAATTCCCCGCCTAAAGAATCAATTGCAGTTTTACCAATACCAACTGCCAAAGCCACAGGCATATTGCGTTCTTGTCCGGCTTCTTTTTGCGCTTTTAGTGTTTCGCCAATATTAAGAGGTAAATTTGCGGCGGCAAAACCCAATGCGCTAGCAACTCCAACTTCAGGAGCAGCCAAGGCCGCGGCACCCCCCGCTACTATGGGCGCACCATATCGCCCCGCAATATTACCAAACGTCTGACCGATTTTGCCTGTATATGACGTATCGCCTTCGCGTTTCTTGGCGGCTTCTTTAAGAGATTCGCCGTATGTTTTAAGGCCTTCTAGCCCTGTTAACTCTCCAAGACCCGCTGTGGCTGATCCAGCGCCCTCTTCAAAACCTGTTTTAAGTCCAGAGAAAAATCCGGTGGGTTTGGGGGCTTCAGGCACGGGGGCGACTTCGGTGTCTTCCCGATAAAAATCTTTTGCTAATTGTGCGAGGTGTTGTGCCGCCTCTGTGTCCCCGGCAGCCTCTGCTTTTTTGAGTGCCGATAGGACGTCATCAATTCTCATAAAGTCACCTTATGAAGTGCCGTATTTAGAAAGCGCTGCCTGTGCTTCAGGCGTCATATTTCTGGGATTTATTATACCGGAGTTCCTGAATGCGCTATCAACAAATCCTTTGTATGCCGCGGCTTGTTGTTCAGGCGTAGCACCAAAATTGTTTTTTGCCCATTCGGCGTAATCTTTTTGTGCAAGACTTAGTGCGCCCATTGGGCCTCTTTGGTCTTCAATGTATTTGGCATTAGCCGCAAAATATGCACCGTGTTGTTTATTAAGCGCTTCTTCCGCCGCCACTTGACGCTCTTTAAGCCCTTGCATTTTGGCTTCTTGCTCTTGTTTCAATGCACCAATGCCTGCGTTACCAATGTTTTGCAACGCATATGGTGATGTGCCTGCCATCATACCGAGACCAAGATTCAACAAGAAGTCGTTCCAGTCTCTACCACCCTTACCGCCTGCTGTGTCAGTCACTGTTTTAGCAGTATCACTTGTGGAAGGAGTTTGTTTTGTTCCTTGTAGGCTAGGCCCAAACTCTCTATCGGCTTCTTGTGTCATTGCATCATAGTTTGGCGTTGCGTTGCCGCTTGTTCCGCCCAACATTGAACTAATAGCAGGGCCTGAGTTAACAGCTAAACTTGCCGCGCCTGCCGGATTTATACGCATTGTTGAAGGCGCCTCTTGGGCATTTAATTTAACAGCGGCAGCTCTTTGTGCCTCTGCTATTTCTTGATCTTTTCGTAGATTGGTTAGCGCTTCGCCTGTTCTTGCGGAATCAAGCGCCATATCTTCTGCTGTTCTTGGTAACATTTGTGCAGGAGTACCTACAACAGCTTTGGTATCTCCGACTAAAGAACCGGGCGGTAATCCTGCCCCTGCTGATGGTGCTACGGGTAACCTTGGGGTGTTGGCAATTCTTTCGGCTTCCTGCGCTCTTGCGGCTTGCGCGGCACGTGCCGCCGCTAAGTCGGCTACACCACCAGCACTAGGGCCGCCCGGAACAACCAAAGATGCCCCAATATTTCCAGCTTCTCTAAATCCAGCCAATGTTGGGTCTGTTGGTGTAGGTGTTCTAAGCCCCATTTCTGTGGCTTTCTTTTTCAAGTATGCACTTGAACCCAATATGTTTTCATCAGGCGTTTTATTGCCAAACACTTTTGTTACTTGGTGACCCACATCCATTGGCAAACCTAGCAGGTTATATGGCAAGTCCCCAGCGCCCAGCATCATTTGTTGCTGTGCTTGTCCTGATTGCAACGCATTTGATATGGGGCCTGCCTGACGTCCAATGCCAGAAGAAGGCGTTACAAAAGCGGGTTTAGATGCCGCATCCAATTCGGCCTGAGTAGGTTCATTTGATGTCGCTGTAGGCGTAGGTGCGGTTACTGTTTCCGCTTGTGCAGAGCTAAAGGGCAGGATGCTATTAAACGTACTTGTCAAGTGTTTGCCGTAGTTAGCATCAGATGCGTACTGTCCGAGTCTTCCGTTTTGTAGGCCCGATGCAAAAGCACGAATGTCCGAACCCGCGCCAACAGCTTTTGGAAAATTCCGTTTAATTTGATCCACATAGTCATTGGCAAAATCCTGTGGATCATCGTAGTTACGATAAGCAGATGTGCTTTTTTCAGATTTATCAAACGCTTTAGTGCCTTTGCCTGAAAAGTCTTTGATGTTTCCAAAGTTGTACTGGCCAACAGGTTTTTTACCCCATGCAGATTCTTGACCCCAGTGCGCAATAACAACGCCGGGACTAACACCCAATTGTTGCGCAACTTGCGTAGCAAGTCCTTGGTATTGCTGAGCAAACACTTGTTTAGGATCTTTATTAACCAGACCCTCGTCCGCATACCCAGTGATACCGCCACCCGCCATACGTTGCAAATTTTGTGCGGGCAAAGCGCCAATGCCTTGTTGTTCAGGTAGCATTTGCGCGGCAGAGCCGGGGCCTTGCAGGGGTATCCCAGCGCCCATATTCGGGGCGGGGCGCGGCGCCATTTTAAATAAGTCTTGCTGGTTAACAGGGGGTTGTTGTCCTGCTTGCGAAGCCATAGCCGCTTGTTGCATTTGTTGACGGCGGTCATTTTCGCTATTGATCAAACCAAACATAACAGCATCATGCTGATTGTCGATGCCCGCTTGAAACAAAGCGGGTTGTGAAAGCGTTTTTAAACGCGATTGAATTTGGTCTACATTAAGCATTTATTGGCTCCATTTTCTTTAAGGCCAAGTCAACAATACCATTTGATTTCTTTGCTCTGATGTCTTTTGTGGAACCACCTTTTGCGGCAGTTTTACCCAACAAGCCTGTGGCGGCAATACCTAAACCACCCACTTGACTTAACATGGATGGGGGTGCTTGGTACATGGTTTGTGCTTGTGTGGACATTGGCAACTTATTAACCAAGTCAGACAAAAAGCTCATCTGTTTGTACGGGTAGTTTTGTTGGTTGAGGAAGTTCTGGTACTGCGTGTTGAGTACGTTTTGCATTTGTTGCTGTTGCTGACCACCATATTGGTTTTGCAACTGATTGATACCCATGTTTTGCTGATATTGTGTCTGTCCCAGATTACCTAAAGTATTGGCGCCTTGCAATGCGGTATTAAGTCCTTGCAATCCAAGATTAGCGCCAAACTGTGCATTTTGAGTGCCTAGTTGGTTTTCGGTATTAAATTGGTTTTGTGCATTGTTGTAGGCTGTGTTGTATCCTTGGCCTACCAAGTTACTCATGGCCAATTGATTGGCTTGATTTTGAGCAGCGTTTTGTACACCGAATCTTGAATTGCCAAAAGCTCCAGCCTGCGTTGCTTGCGCGGCATTTTGTTGAGCTTGAGCGCCTTGTTGCTGATTAAGCAATGCCATTTGCGGAGCCAAAGATGCCTGCAAATATGGATTCATGTATGACGAAATATTGCTTTGCCCTGTATTCGGGTTGGTGGCAATACCGCTTTGTGGCGTATAGTTGTAGTTTGTCCCTAATGCACCCAAGCTAGCCATTCCGGCAATTTGTGAAGCACCACCCAACTGCGGGGCAGTTTGCATGTTTTGTGCCCCAGCAAATGATTGTTGTTGCAACGGACTAAATTGTGCGTTTTGCTCGCCTGTATAAGATACGTAAGGTTGGAAACCCGTTACAGTGGGCATTCCTGTTGTTGGGTCGATTTTATTTGGGTCACTTGTAAACGTTGTAGCATTTGCTACACCCAATAAGTTTTGCGCATAAGGCGCAATTTCAGGCGCGTAACCTACTTGGTACTGCGTAATTTGTGTTGGATCTGCCATGATTATTCCTTATGCGGGAAGATATTTGTGTGCGTTGGTGTTAGTCGCTACTGCGTCTTTACCAGTCGTTTTTGACCGCGCTTGTTGAATACGCGCCATCATTTTATAAAGTTCGCGGGCGCCCGCTTCGGTAGAACCATTGCCCAATTCAGAAACTATTCGAGCAGGAACCACGAACTCACCGTCAGCAAGACGAGCAGGCTCAGGATTGTTAGTACCAATAGTAGCAGGTATTGAATCGGATACCCCATCGCCCGGGCCACGTAGTAAGCGTCCACCATCTGAGTAACCTCCTAGATGACCAACAGACATACCTCCTTGGGCATATCTGTGTGTCAACGCCATCAAACCACCATTAGCGGCAAGTTGATGGGTGTAGTTATTGTCGCCAAAATCAGGAGCACCTTCTTGGCCTTGCTGATAATACAAAGAACCGGGAGCATACCCACTTGGATCGTTGTAAGATATGGGCCCAGTATTGTCTGTTGGTATAAGTGTTGATGGCACGGGCTCGCCTGTTAAACCCGGAATTGAGGATGTAGGAATTACCACTGTGCCTAAATCAATAGTCCCATTATCATTTATTGGTTTATCTTGTTGAATACCGGTAACATCAGGGGTTCCAATTGCGCTTGCTGGGTTAAATGTTGAAGTAGTGTTCAACCCTTGTGTGGCCGCCGCTGTAGTACCTGCACTAGCGCCAGTATCTTGAGAAGTGCCGGATATATTTGAAGTACCGGTTGTACCTGTTGTAGATTCATTTGTAGTTCCATCACCCGTATTAAACGAATTCCCTTGTCCGCCGGTATTCCCCATATTGGCCAACCCCTGTAAAGCGGATTGACCTGCTTCGGCTGACTCAAGACCCATTGCTTTAGCGGCTTGATCCATTGATATATTGTTATTTTGCATAAATGCTGTAATAGCATTTGCTGCTTGGCTGCCACTTAAATCTAGATTATTAACAATATCGCTTATGGTTTGTGATATTTGTTCCTCAGTTAATTCATTTGGAGTGGGTGTAGGTGTTGGTGTCGGTGTGGGCGTGGGGGTACCGATAAGAGTCCCAAAAGGATCTATCCCACTAGTAGGAACTGGACTAGTACCTCCATTGCCGTTAGGAACTGGCGTAACTACTGGCGTCACTACGGGTGTCTCAACAGGTGTAACTACGGGTGTAACTACGGGTGTAACTACGGGTGTAACTACGGGTGTAACTACGGGTGGCTCAACGGGTGGCTCAACGGGTGGCTCAACGGGTGTAACTACTGGTGTAACTACTGGCGTAACTACTGGCGTAACTACTGGCGTAACTACTGGCGTAACTACTGGCGTAACTACTGGCGTAACTACTGGCGTAACTACTGGCGTAACTACTGGCGTAACTACTGGC
>Ga0007816_1000122_pt1 | contig 22882 bp, 27 predicted proteins | sample CryBogCBE27Jul09_FD_71213 | JGI IMG/M metagenome (GOLD analysis project Ga0007816, IMG submission 71213) | Freshwater microbial communities from Crystal Bog, Wisconsin, USA - CBE27Jul09 | ecosystem: Environmental > Aquatic > Freshwater > Lake | place: Crystal Bog, Wisconsin, USA | collected...
TGAGGAAGGAGATTGGATTGTGGATGCCGGGGCTTTTATTGGGGATCATACGAGGGCATATCTGGATAAGGTTGGTGATGAGGGCTGGGTGATTGCCTTTGAACCTAATGGGAATGCTTTTGAGTGCCTTTCTCATAATTGTCCAGAAGCTGACACGCTTCCTTTGGGGTTGTCTGATTCATCAACTCCTGCAAGGATGCAGTTGAGGGCAAATGCAGGGGCTTCAATTATTGGAGATGAGGGAGATTGGATTCAGTTGGTTGACTTGGATAGTTATAATCTTTCGCAACTTGATTTTATGAAGATTGATGTGGAGGGGTATGAGTTGAAGGCATTGAAGGGGGCAAGGAATACGATTGGGGTTCACAGGCCGAAGATGTGGATTGAGATCAATGAATATGCGCTGAACCAGCAGGATGCTTCTGCCACAGAGATTTATCGGTTCCTAGAGCAGTTTGATTATGATATTACTCCCTTCCCAGAGGATAATATCCCACAGTACGACATTCTCTGTATTCCCAAGTGAGCGTCGATCTATTCATAAGAACCTACGCAGCAGATTGCGGCTGGCTTGAATTTTGCTTCAAGTCTATCCAGAAGTATGTCTCTGGATATAATAAGATTCACATTGCTGTCCCTGCAAATGATTACCCCCGTCTTCCAGATGTGGGTCACTCGGAGGTGCATCTAGTACATGATTCCTGTACAGGTTATCTTGCCCAGCAAGTCACCAAGCTCTATGCCGATGAGTATTGCAATGCTGATTTTATCTGCCATGTGGATTCAGATTGCATCTTTAATGTTCCTCTCAATGTTGAAGACTTGATAGTCGACGGGAAGCCCGTTTATCTCGTCGAGGATGGCGTAGAATCGCCTTGGCCTCCCATTATGCGTAAAGCACTAGGGTGGGATACTAAAACCGATTATATGCGGCGGCATCCCTTCGTCTTCCCTCGCCCTCTGTATGCGGAGTTTAGGGCATGGATGAAGAAAAAGCATGATATGGAGCTAAAGGATTATATTGCTGGACAGCCTCGGCATGAGTTTTCAGAGTTCAACTGCTTTGGAGCTTGGTGCGATAGGTTTAGGCACGATCAATTTGAATGGAAGCATCCTTCAGAGTTCCCTACTTACTGCAAGCAATTTTGGTCATATTCTGGGGTTCAAAACCACATTGAAGAAATTAAAAAACTGATTGAATAATGTGCAAATTTGCAATATTGTTCAACAATGAGCCTAGAAAAAAAGAAACGGGGATTTATCAGAGAAGACGGAATGGTTCTTGCGGCAACGCATAAACTTCCGAATGGCGAGATTTATGAGTATTATGTTACTCCTCAAAAGTTAGAGGAAATAAAATTAAAGAATCGAATTAAAATGCGTAAATACACGCAGGATCACAAAGAAGAAAACAGAAAAAGATCACAGGATTGGAGAGATGCCAACAGGGAAAGATTTAGGGAAATGTGCAGAGAAAATTACAGAAAAAACAAAGAAAGGGTTAGGCTGAAGGGAATTAAGTGGAGAAAAGAAAATATGGGTGCATTCAAAGCATCTCAAGCTAAAAGAAGAGCAAGGGAAAGGAATGCAACAGTACCTTTAACAAAAGAGGAAAGAGGGCTTGTAAGTTGCATATATTCAATGTGCAGGAGGTTGAATGAATGCACCACTCTTGAATTTCATGTTGACCACATTATACCGCTATCAAAAGGGGGATTGCATCACCCAGAAAACTTGCAAATCCTACCCAAGAATATAAATTTGATGAAGGCAACAAGGCTTGACTTCGACGCAAAGAAGATCCTTGCAAGTTAGAAGGTTAGGATCTAATAAGCTGGGATGCCAGCTTCCCCATCCAAAGACGATCCAAATGAGGAAGTAAGTGCAGTAATTAAGCAGTTAAGGGCAATAGCTGGAGAGCATTTTGAAGTAGCCCTTATCTTGTTGAGCAGGGAAGAGGATGGAAGAACAGAGTATTACCACACAGTTCTTGGAAATCATTTTGCAGTTAAAGGCATTGCAGAGGCTTACATGGATGGAGAGTTTGAGCCAATGGATGAAGATACAGAATGGCTGGAAGAAGACTAAACTCCCTTGACCTTATTCAAGAAGGTTAGTAATCAGTAGGATACTCATGCCGTCTCTTACCTTTTCACAGGCTAAAACTCTGTTCGCTCCTTATATTACGAGCCAAGGATCGACTGACCCTGTGGTTGGATCTGCGATTAACTTCGTGAATGAGAGGCTTATCTCCTCTGGGCAATGGCGTGGCAATAGGTTTGCCTATAACTTTACTGTCTCTCAAGACTCCGCAGGAAACTATTACTTCGATACAGTCCCCGGAATTGAATCTGTTATGAGGGTTATTGCCCTTGATACCACCTACATGACTGGTGAGATTGCCGATGTCATGTCTGATTGGTATCCTTGGAACTCAAATGGGATCGGTTATATGTCCCCGACCTATGTTGGGGATACTGAAATCATCCGATTGGGAAACTCTCCTGTTTACCCCCTTCCATCTGGAGATGGATCTGGTCACTACACCTCTGACACCCAGCGTTATCGAGTTATTGGAAAGATCCCAGAGACAAGGACGATGATGTGTTTGGTTCGCAGGGGATATGTTCCCCTTGTTAATGACACGGATGTTGTTGTTCCATCCAACCGTAACGCATACCGTTATGGATGCCAAGCCTATAACTACGAGAACATCAACGAGTTAGAGAGGGCGCAAGTCTATTGGGATTTGGCTTACAAGGCTCTTAACGATGAAAGCATTGCCTTTGAAGAGGGGAGTTCTGAACAGGTTGAGATTCAAATGAAAGCATTCGCCCCCGGCATCATCCAAAACCTAATCTAACATGGCCTATCCGAACACCAACCCTTACCTTCTTAAAAACCCATTTCAGACGGCAATGTTGGGGGTTAGAGATGATTCGGTGTTCGATAGGTATAGCCCATCACCAACCCTCTCTCCAAGTCAAGCCGCCAAGATTGTAGGAAATCCAACAATGGCACAATACAATCACTTTTTAGGGCCAACAGTAGGAAACGCAGAAGATCAAGTCCCGTGGCAAGCAAGAGATCTTTACCAGCCAACTGAAGATTACCTTTCAAACATTTTTGAATTGGCTCCATCAACTGAAGACTTCAATCCAGAAGACACATCTATTCCGTCTTCTAAATCTCCTATCGGAGTTCCATCTGCCCAGAACACAGCACAGAGAGGACAAGCCTCTTCAAATGCTTTGATGGACGCACACAAGGCAGTTCTTGATCTTTCGCAGGGTCAATACGCTGGATTTGAGAAAGACATTAGAGGCAATGTGATTGGTGCGACTGGAAGGGAATACAGAGATCCAGAGTCGGGTAAGGTACTTGCCAAAACAGCAGACTGGAAAGCTGACATTGGAGGTCTTGGTCGCCCTTACACCCCCGGGCTTGACGCATTTAAGAACGCTCAAATACAAAGTCAAAAAGCATCAGCCGCCGCCGCTTCAACACCAGAAGCAATCAAGTCAGAGCAGAATAGGAAGCAGTTCCTTGAATCCCAATATGGAGCAGGAAACATTCCCGCATCATCGTTGACTGCAACACAGCAAACTAGGGCGGCTTCTGGAGCCTCTCCCTTTGCGGAGGCTCTGAAGAAGAAACCAGAAACCAACCCAACCGTTTAATACTATGGCAGGAACACCATCTGGAAGATCTATCGTTCAAGATATTCGTGTCGGAGGAGGGGGATATGGAAGGATGGGTAATCCGTATGCCGAGTCTTTTGCTGGCGATTTAGCCGCATTGAACCTTGGATGGAAGGCTCAAGAACAAGAACGCCTTCAAAAAGGATTTGAACTTTCTGAAGAAAGGGAAAAGCGCAAAGAGGTTGAAGATCAGCGGAGGTATGATTTCCAACAGCAAATGGAAAAAAGAAGGATGGAGCATGAAAACTTCATGCAACAAAGGGCTTATGATCTGGATCTTGCAAAGCAAAAGCATCAAGAACTTCTTGAAAAGGTCGCCGCTCAAAAGGAAGAAAACAATTACAGGACTGGTCAGATCTCCTCTATGCTTGAGTTAATTGACCCTACTGATGAAAATGCTCACAAGCAATTAGAAGAAATTGCATCAAGTGATGATTTTAAGAAGGTTGGGTTGCGACAGGGTGGTAATATGCTTGCCATGCAAATCAACAAGGTAAAATCAAACATTCAAAAGTATAGGCAGGCACAAGAGGCAAAGGCAGACATGGATGCCAAGATGCAACAAGGATGGACTCCAAAAACATTTACTGACGCAAATGGAGTTTCTCGTACAACGCTTGAGCCTCCAAAGGTTGTTGACTACAACAAGCAGGCTAAAGAATTTGAAACCAGATACAAGATTCCTTCTGCCGCACTCAATGTTCCTCTTGGAGCAAGGGCTGGATCTATCCAGACGATGAGGGGTAATATCGTCGATGGCGCATTCAAGCCAGATCCAGAAGGTGAGTATGTAAGGGCTGTTGACAAGACAAACCCAACCAGAAAGAAGGAAGCATTGATCCCATATGAAGACTTCTCTTCTGCACAGCAATCCATGTCTGGCAAATCTCAATCTGGGGCTGGAATGGCGGGAGGAACCGCTTTCTTCCCATCAACTCCCTTGCCTTCACCTACTCCGCAAGCTACAACTGAACAACCCCAGCAAACCCAAAGGTACATCTACGACCCATCTACAGGAAACCTTAATCCTCAACAGTAATGCCTTCCATTGTTCAGATCCCCAGCGTGGGGGAAGTTGAGTTTCCAGAGGGGATGTCCAAAGAGGAAATATCTTCGGCAGTTAAAGGAATTTTATCCAAACAAAAAGGAGGTGAACAAAACAATGAACCATATCAGCCACAAGCCAACCCGCAAGGCAATGAGGGACGAACACCCGACCAACAAAGCCAGCCTTCCTCTGAAGGAGGGTCACAAGCCGTCGATCAATCCAGTAGACGGGACGGGCAAGAGCGTATCGGGAGTGTCAACCCCCGTGATGCACAAGCCCAAGAATTGCAGTTGCAAGTAACAGGCGACATAATCAATCCAGTCGCAAAAGGAGGTGAGTCATTTGAAAAAGATGCCAAAGCAGAAAGCCAACGAGTCCAAGATGCCCAAGGGAAAGAAGATGGGCAAGCAGTACGACCAGAAGGCGATGCGAGGAACGAAGCGGAAGTAAGTAAGGGCGGGGTTCAACCCCCCGCTCCTAAAAGCTTTCTTGAGAAGACTGGGGAAGCTCTTTATGCTGGATATAAAGGACTTGGAACAGCCGCCTCTGAACTCCAGAGATACGGATGGGATCTATCCAAGGGAGTTAATCCTGTTGTAACGGCTGCCAAAGACGCTGAATTTATTTTTGGCAAGAACCCCTTCTCTGACAAGGTTGCTCAAAAGGTTCAAGAGGGGGATAAGTATTTTGCAGATATGGTTGCTGGCAGTCAGATGACTCCAGAGGAGGCTCAAAGCCCTGTCAATCAATTTACATTTGGAGTGGGTCACATGATTGGGGATCTGGTGGAAGCCGCCGCAACAGAGGGAGTATCAGCTGAAGCATCTGCATTTAAGGCTGTTTCCGAAGTTCCAATTTGGAAGTCCATTGCAGACAAGGCCGTTCATGGAATGAAAGCCTTTGCAGTTCCATCATTAGTTGCCTCAAATGAAGCCATCGACAAAGCGAAGGCAGAGGGAAAGTCTGATGAGGATGCTCTTGGACTTGGTTTGAAGACCATGTTTGAGACGGAGGCTGGTGCGGCTCTTCCAATGAATGTAAGCTCTGGCTTGAATACTGTTATCAAGCGTGGAGCCAGCCGAATCTTGCAATCCATCCCTCTTGCAGTCGCTCAAAGCGAGTTATCCAAGTCAGTAAACAATGTTTTAAGTAGCGACGAGGGACATGAGAACACAATCAGCGAGAATCTGATTGAAGGTAATTTTGATCTTGCCGCCAAGCAACTAGCCCAAGTTGCTCCAATGGGATTGATGGGTGTTCTTGGAGAACGAGCGAAGGGAGTTAAGGAAGCTGGTCTTCCTGCTACTGCCGCTGTTCTTGAAGGAAAGAAAAAGCCAATAACATTTTCTGTAGATCCGAGTGGGGAGATTGAATCAATCTATAAAACAGCGGAAGAGGCTATTGCCAAGGGAGATAGAACAGCCGCCTCTTTGTCTCTTAACGCCGCGAAAGAAGCTGAATCTGCCGCTGAAAATGCAACTACTCCAGAGCAACAAGCACAAAGGCAGAAAAGATGGAATTACCTTGATTCGCAAATTGAATCTTTACCAGCAGAAAAACCAGAGGCAAAAACCTCGCAACCCACAACACCAGATGCCACTAAAACAGGGGAAGTCAAAGAAGACACTACGGGAAAATATCCGCAGGGAGATCAAGGCGGGCAAGCCCCAAAAACAGGCTATAGCCATAGCCTACAGCCAACAGAGGAAGGCCAAGAAAAAATAGAAGGCACTCGCATTGCCGCCGCCGCATATCGAGATCCCGAAACGGGGATCGTTCATGAAGGCGAAAGCCATGAGGATGCAATGCGGAACGCTGGCAAGACTCCTATTACCGACCCAGCACAAAGGGAAACCAAGGACTTTGGTTATACTACAGACAAGGGAGAGTTTATATCCAGAGAGGATGCTCAAGTCCTAGCCGAGAAGTCTGGTCAGTTCCTTGGGAAGAAAACTGATCGTCCTGTCATGCACAGCCAAGAGGTTGCTCAAGACAAGAAGAAGGAACAGATGACTCGCATTACCCCACAGCAATATGGGCCGGGGGCATCCGCTGGAGCAGAGCTTTACAATAAGGATGTTCAACTCGGAGCGCAGATCGTCCAAGGGAAAAAAGGCATATCCTTTGAAAAATGGCGTGAATTGTTTGAGCCTAGGATGTATGAGGGCAAGTACGAAGAAAGTCAGCTACGCGACCTTTATGAGCGTTCTAAACAGGTCGCAGAGATTGCTGACAGAGGCGTTCCTATCCCAGAAGCAGTAAAGCAGATTGGAGGAAGACCTCTAGCCCCTCGTTCTAAATCAGCCCTTGCCAATGATAAGATAAACGCAACGAGACAATCTATGGGGCTATCTAGGATTGCAGATATTGCCAAAGACACATGGAAGGCAGTTTGGGAAAGGGCAATGTATAAGATCGACGATGATCCATACTACAAGACCAATCTTCTTAACAGGCTCAAGGAAAACCCTAACCAAGCAGTAACGGCTGAAGATGAGGCAATCCTGCACCATGAGATTATCTCTGTAAAAAATAAGTACGATCAAGCGATTGACGCTCTTCAAACAGAAACAGACCCATCTAGGATTGCAGAAAGAAAGGCAGAGGTTCGCAACTTGGAAGATCAGTACGATCAGCTTACATTGCTATCCAAGCAGACTGGAAGGGCTACTGGTCAAGCTCTCAATATGAGAAAGGCTCTAATTGCCGATGATTTTACCCTTCTTGGAATGCTCCGCAAAGCAAAGTCCGAAATTGCTGGAAGGGCAGAAGAGGATGGTGGCGCAGAGCTTTCTGAAGAATCTCGTAAGAAGATCGAAGAGCAAGCCAAGCGAATTGAGGAACTTGAGAAACAGCTTGATGAGCGCACTCAAGCCATGAAGAGCGAGATGATGGATGAGGATCTTGAGGATTTCACCAAGGAAGCCAAGGCTGAATCAAAGGAAACAGACCCGCTTGTTCAGAGAATTGTTGACAAGTTAAGGTCTACTATCAGCGACCAAGCTGAAGCCGCAAGACAGCGTATTGCAGAAAGACAAAAAGGCGGCAAGTTATTTGCCGATGTTACTGGATCTAAAGTAGCATTAGATACAGCCGATTATGCAATCATTGGTGCTGATTATATCTCTAAAGGATTGACTGACTTTGCTAAATGGTCTTCAAAAATGGTTGAAGAATTTGGTGATTATATCAAACCTTATTTGGAAAGAATCTTTAAGGAAGCCAACGATCATATTGATAAACAGGCTGACATCCTTACCCAAAGCTCCGCAGACAAGAGGGCATCTAAAAAGGAAATAAAACAAAAGATCAAGCAGGAGGCCAAGAGAACAGCCGCCAAGTCTCCAGATGAGAAAATCCAGAAATATCTTAATGAGATTAGGGAAGACCCAAATGATTTTGAGAGGGTTGGTAGCCTTGTCCGTAGCCTAGCTAAAGCAGTTCATCAAAAGGCTTATCGCTCTGGCAATGATTTGAACAGAAACCAGTTTGCAGATGCAGTCCATAAGATCGTCTCCAAAGAGATTGATGGATGGACGGAAGCCAATACCAAGGAAGCAATGGTTGGTTATGGAATCTTTAAGAGGCTTTCCAAGGACGCTGAAACTGTTCGCCTTCGTGAACTGAACGGAGAGATTAGAGAGATTGCTAAACAGGGCGACATTAGAAAAGGGCAGGCTCCTAAAAAGAGCGCAGAGTTCCCGCCTAAAGCAGTTGGAGAGCGTATTGAAATCAAAAAGAACAAAGCTCTCATCAAGAAGTTTGGAATCCAAGTAAAAGATCCAGCTACGGAACTCGCTGGCATGATGGACTCCATCAAGAACAGGCTACGCAACCATATTGAGGAACTGAACAGGCGCATTGAGACAGGGGAGCGTCCTCCCAAGAAGATGCCTATTGAATACGATGCCGAGTCAAAGGCATTGAAAGCAGAGCGAGATGCCCTTCAGCAACACTTTGATACCCTTTATGGCAAGTCTGAAAAGACGATGGAAGAGAAGGTAGCCGCTTATGAGATCGCCAATCAAAAGCTGATTGAAGCTAAAACAAAGTTTATTGCAGAGGAGAAGGAGCGTATTGCCGCTGGAAAGAAGATGAATCCAAAGCAAAAGGAGAAGATCACCAGCCCAAAGATTGAAGAGCAGAAAGAACAGATTAATCGACTTAACGAGGAAGCCAAGTCTGTTCGTGATTCTGATTATGCTCGTCGTGAGGAGATCAAAGGAAATGCCGCAGGCAAAAGGATTGAAACAATCCAAGCAGAGATTGCTGGGATGAAGAAGACAAGGCAGAAAGAGCAGACTGTTCCTTCTAAAGCCCTTGCATTCATTCAAGACCGACTTGCCGAAGCAGAGAAAAGGCTTAAAGCATTTAGGGATTCACAGAAGGTAAAAAAGACCGAAGACGAGAAGATCCTGCAAGGTCTCGAAAACAAGAAAAAGTCAGCTGAAGCAAGGCTTTCACAACTCCAAAGTGAAGAGAAAAAGCCATCTGGCGCAAAGCAGATGGTCTTCAACCGAGAGCAGAGGGCTGTTCAAAACGAGATTGATGACATCAATAAGCAGATTAAGGAATATCAAGATGCAAACAAGAAGCGTCTAACTCAAGAGGAGAAGAACATCAATAGCCTCCAACGCAGAATTGATTCTCTAGAGAAGCAAAGGGAAACCAGAGGTGCAAAAGAGGCTCCGAAGGAGGAGGCTTATGTTCCATCCGATAGGGAGCTTGCCCTTCAGAAAGAGCTTGAACAACTTAAACAAGATGTTAAGGGAGACGATTGGTATATTAACAACAGAGAGAAAGTTGCGTTAAATGCCTATAAAGTTCGCCTTCTTCGTCGTAGGGATGAGTATATTAGGAGGTCTGCTGAAAAGGACTTTGCTCCAAGGGTAAAGCTTGAAAGGGCTGTAAACCCAGAGATTGAAAAACTTAAAACTGAATTTGAGCGAGTTAAATCAGAGTTTGAACAGGATCGTATCCTTGATCGCTGGCAGAACAGAAACAACTGGGAGAAAGCCGCTGACTTGGCTATTGCTTGGAAGCGATTTGCAATCCTCTCTTATGCTGGAACCCTAGCAAAGCTTTTCGTAGCCTCTGTAAACATTGCTACATTCAAGATTCCAGCTTATGTATTTGGAAGGCTGATTGCAGAACTCCCCGGATTTAGGGAGATTGCTAAACTCGCCCCAAGTGAGGGTGGCGGGAACATTTCACAGGATGTTAAAAACTACACCAAGGGTCTATGGGAGGGGTTGCAGGAGTTTAAGGATATAGCGATTAAGCAACAAGACTCCAAGTTATCTCTACTTCACAAGGAAATATCTGGAGAAGCTGAAAGCAAGATACCTAAAGGCGCACTTAATATGCCGGGGAAAATCCACGAAGCTATCAAGAATCCAACAAAGTTAGCTGTATATAAGATGTCTTTTGCGCGTCATCTTGACTGGATGCAAAAGAATGGAATTGAGGTGTTTGGCGAGGAAGGAGAAGCCGCTAGGCAAAAGGCAAGTATTGAGGCGTTTAAGGATGCAAATAGAAGTATCTTCATGGAAGATAACTCTGTTGTTAGGTTCTATAATAATATCGTATCTCAAGCTCAAAAGAGTAAAAATAGAGGAATTAGAGGTGCTGGGTATGCGGCACAGGAACTTGTTCCGATTGTTAAAATCCCTACCAATGTTGTTAAACAAGTTTTTGAATATACCCTTGGTGTTCCAATAGGAGGAGTTAGGGGGCTTATGGCATTAGCGAAAGGAGTTGAAAGCCTCTCTCCAGAGCAGGCAAATTCCATATTGAGGCAGATGAAAACTGGATCAGTTGGATTAACCATGTTTGCATTAGGAGCGGCATTGCCAAACTACTTTGGTGGATTTTATAGAAAGAATGCGACTCCAGAAGAAGGAGAACCGGGGTTTGACGAAATGAAAATTGGTGGGTTTGTTATTCCAAAAACATTTATGCACCATCCAGCTTTAATTGCTGGTCAGATTGGAGCAACGATGAGAAAGGTTTGGGATGAAGGTGCTGAAGGTATAGAGGATTCTGAAGGAATGGTAGACCTTGCGGCAAAAGCTGGATACCAAGCAATGCTTGGCGTTGTTACTGAATTGCCATTTGTAAATGTTTCAAGAGATCTCCAGCAAACATTTGATCCGAAGAGAGTTGGAAGCTGGAGTGGAAACTTTGTTCGCTCTAACATCCCCGGATTTGTACAGGAGATTGCAAAGGCAATAGACAGAGATGAGGATGGCAATCTCATTAAAAGAAAACCAGAAGGTTTCTTGGAAACCGTTGAACAGGGGTTGCCTTGGTTGAGGGAAACAGCTACACCTAAATAATATGGCTACTTCCAAAGCTCCTAAACAACCTCCCTTTCCCCATCCTCCATTAGAGATTGGCGTACCCCAGTACCCTAATCCTAATGTTCCAGATTACTATACAAAGAACGGGACTGTAGTATTGGTTGTAAAGGAAAGCACAGACAAGGGAACCTACAACCCCAAACCGCTTGATGGAAGCGTAACATATAGTGGTCGTGATGCAAATAAATGGCCTACCCCCCTATATCTTGTATATCAGAAGCCAACTGAAGATTCTGAATTTGTATATAACTACTATGCAAATGATACTTCTTTGGCTAGTCAGAACCCTTGGAACTATAACATTTCATACAGCGACGAGAATCCATCTTACCCAATTTACCAGAGAGAGTATTATGTTCCTCGCAGTCAGTACGCTTCAGTAGCCATTGGTACAGCTGATCCAACTTTCGGCGGGAATGCTAAAATCACCAAGCAACAGATGGTTGAGCTTGAAGAGGGTAATCCACTTCGTTCAAGATATGTTAAGGTTCAGAGAATCTACGAGACTATCCCCGGCCCTGTTGTTAGCGGATACCAGTACGATGATTTTCTTGATGAGACCATTACCATCAGCAAGCAAACTATTGTTGCTGGCACATCTCCGCTTGCCTATAGTGACGGACTTCTTTCATATAAAGACGAGCCTATTGATTCAATAAAGAGCCAGAGGATTATATCTTCCATTTCTTCTCTTCCATCAAATAGGGTAGAATACAAGACCGCCACTCACTCTTCGCCAACTTTGGTGTTTAGCTTAACAATAGCATATCAGCAGTTTAGCAAAAACCTTACTGATATTAGGCTTAAAATTACACCAGTAACTATTGCGGCACAATCAAGGCAGACAATTCAAAGGATTACCACTAGCTTCTCTTATGGTGCGCCGACACCGCCAGATCCAACGGAGATCCTTTCTCCTCAATTAAAAGATATAGCATATACTGGATATAATCTTAATTTTGATCTGGGTGGAGGTCTTTGCGATACACTTAATTATACTGTGCTTTCTGGATACCAAGGTGGGGAAGCTGGAAGCCCCATCTATGAAACAATCAACATTCCAGAGACTTCTATTTCTGCATCCACATACAATAGTTATATTGGCACATATAAAATAACATCTTTTGAGCAAGAGTATTGGAAATCCAACATTTGGGTCTCTAGGACTGTTGAAACTTATATTGTTTAATGGACTATTACGACTCAACTCAAGTTCCCAAGGGCGGTGGAACAATGTCTGGAAACGGCGTTGGATTTAACAGCATTGGAGGTATTCCAACTATTTCCATTCAAGGAATGAGGGGTGCATTTTTTATTCCAGATAAAAATTCAACATCTTCGTCCCATTCATCTACATACACATTACAAATTTGCGTTGATGGCAATCCAATGAATTTGGATGTCCTTGTTTCTGGAGATCCATATCCAATTTCTTAATATGGCTCATGTAAGCGCGCTTGGGCCAGATAGTATAGGACAAGGAGCTCAAGGGTATACAATATATGTTACCACAGACTCCACCTTGATAGGGGATGGAACCACGCACCCAAAATGTTTTTACCAATCTTGGAATCATGAATTTGTGTATTAACGGAATACCAGCATTATATCCAATACCAATATAATATGGCTAAAGTAACAATGTTGGCCCCGTGTGCTCCTCCACTAGACAATACTATTTATACAGATGGAATGATTGAATTGTCGTATGAACAATTTATTTACTTCGCATTAAAAACTAAAACCGTAACAATTAATTCATTATATTACTCTGGCACGGACTCAAGAGGAGGAAGTTATTCTGGAAGTGGTACAAATCTTCCTTCTGATTTTAATGTTTCGCAAGCAACATCAGAGATTGATTTAGTGTGCGTAAACAATCTTCAATCAAACGCTACATATAACATAGAATCTACAGATCTTTCTTGGAATGATTCTGATGGAAATCCATACGATCCATCTTTTTCGTCAAGTTACGGACTTGTTTCTTTTCAGTGTTTTTTTGATAAAACTTCAAATAAATACTATGTAATTCCTAATTTTAATCTTTCGATTGATTCTAATAATAATGTTCTTCAATCTGTTCTTGCATTTACGGCAGTATATGACTTTTCTTCTCCTACTTCATGGTTTAATTGCGGAAATCCACATGAGCCTTTTCTTGATTGTAAGATTATAGGAGAGGTTGGAACATTTACATATACGACGATTGATTATGGATTGTTTTCTTGCCCCATATATGGAGAAGAAAAAGTGCTGAATGGAATTGGAAATCCATCAATGTCTGTAAATGTTGATGTTACTGAATTATCGGTTTGGCCTTATAGTGCATAAATTCAGTTGACACGCAAAAAGCGTTGTCTTACAACACGCCTACTGAAATGATTCTTGCAATATCCTACCACCAAGGGGATCTGCCCCTAATGACCCGCTGGGCTAACCATGTTGTCAAACTTGGCCCTTATATCAACCACCATCTTGTACTGCTTCCTGTACATGGGGTAGCCACACAGAAGATTGAATCAATCCTCTCTGGTAGCTTCAGCAAGGTGTCGATAGAGAAGTGCTTCCATACTGAAATGGGCTGGCCTGTTTCTTGCAACAAGTCATTTGAGACAATGGCTTGGGCGGCTCTACAGAAGTTTAAGGCTCCCTTCCTGTGGATGGAGCCAGATGCTATTCCCCTCAAGCAGGGATGGCTTAACGATATTGAAGCGGAGTATAGGTCTTTGGGTCGCCCGTTCATGGGAGACTTTGTGGAGATTGCTGGTGTTATGCCAAATGGCGTTAACCACATGAGCGGAGTTGCGGTTTATCCAGCTGACCTACCTCGTCTAGCCCCTTCCATCTTCAACAACGACACGATTGCTTGGGATATTGCCTCTGGCAACCAAGTGATTCGCCAGATGGCAAGGACTGGTCTTATCCACCATGATTGGGTTCCCACTAAACAATGGCGAAGGGAAAAGGTAGATGCCTCTTGCGTGAAAGAAGGAGCAGTTGTATACCATCCCGATAAGTTGGGCGTTCTCTTTAATGATGGTTTATCTCCGAATGGTGTGCAGGGAGATCCTGCAACGGGTGCAGATGTGGTTGCGTCTGATCCTCATGAAACAAAGGTTAAACCTAATCTGTATAAAGAATCGGTAAAGATGATTAACGAATTGTGCGAAAAGGAAGAGCAAAATGAACTTTCCCTCGCCATAGAGCAGATTATTTACAATGCAAAAAACAGCCCCAAAATCAAAAAGCAAGTCATTAACCGACTCATTGCCGAAGGAATCCTCAAAGCTCCCAAAACCAAGAAAGTCAAGCGCACTAGAGCTAAAGTTCGCGGCTCTGTGGAAGTCGATACAGGGGCAGGAGCTAGTTGAGGAGCATAGGTTTCATGCGACAAGAAAATGGAGATTCGATTTTGCTAATCTCGGCACTAAAACAGCTATCGAAATCGATGGTGGAGTGTGGTCGGGTGGCAGACATAATCGCGGAGGTGGTTTTATCAAAGACGCAGAAAAGCTCAATGAAGCCGCTTTTGAAGGGTGGACTGTTTTTAGGCTCGTCGGGAGCGCGATCACGCTTGAGGCTTGCGAGCGGATTAAGGCGTATATTGAAGAAAACAAGTCGTTGACAGATTGACCCGTTGGTGTCATGGTATATCCATGAAACTAAAACGAGGAACAGTAAGAGAAGATGGCATGGTGTTCATGCACATGGTGCGTGGCAAGGAATACTGGGCGACTCCAGAAAAGTATGCGGAGTTGAAAAATAGGGATAAGAAAGCCCATGTTGATTGGCGATCTGAAAACAAAGAAATTGTTTCGCAGAGGAATAAAGCATGGAGGGAGGCCAACCCAGAAAAGGCTAGGGATAACCTTCGTAAGTGGATTTCCAAAAATAGAGAAAGATCAAATCAGCATAAAAGAGAATGGAATAAAAGAAACCCAAACAAAGTAAAATTAACAATTCAAAAAAGAAAAGAAAAAGATCTTGATGGGTATAATACTATGAAAAGAATGGCATCTGCAAAGCGCAGGGCTATAAAATTTGAAAGATTGCACCCCAATCATGATTTTGAAATAGAGCGGGTTCTTTCAGAGCAATGCAAATCTCTTTACAATAGGTTTGGTATTAAATTTGAGGTAGATCACATTGTACCGCTTGCTGAGGGAGGCTGGCATCATCACTTAAACCTCCATGTTATTCCTATGGCTTGGAATAGAAGGAAGCATACAAAAGGGCTAGAATCATTGCCGGAATGTTGGAATCCTTTAGTTAGGTGTTAAAATCCCGTTGCTTTATTACCCACTTTTGGGTTAGTAGCTGTTTTGCGTAGCGGGACTCGCACCCGTAAATATAGGGCGTTATTGGAAAAGTCGCTCGATTCCAAAACAAACTTGGATAGCGCATTTACTTGCACTTTTCAAAAACCTAACAACAAATAATTTATATTATATGGCTTCTATTTCTTGCAGTACAGTTAATGATTTATTCAGCAGGGAGACCAACAGATTCTCCGTCGATGTTTGGGAGCGTTACTCCGTTGATGGGCCATGGGGTCGTCTCACCCGCGTTGGAAAATTCCCGCAGGGAATGGGTACTACCTTGACCGAAATCACGGTTGAGCGAGTCCTTTCCGGCAGTTTTGAAAACAGCTGGGCAAATGTTGGCACTTCTGGTGATGGCATCGCCGATGGCAATGTCTCCAATGGTTGCGTTCCCTCCCCTACGAATCTGTCCTTCGGTCAGACCTATCGTACTTGGAACCTCCAGACCCAGAGCTACCAGACCCCTTGCATCTGCTTGGACGATCTGAAGACCTCCTTCCAGATTGAGTCCCAGATCGCCAAGACCGTCGAACAGCTTACCCAGCTTACCAAGACTGTTCTGGATAACCGCCGTCGTTCTGCCTACCTCCAGATCACCAATAAGATCCAGAGCGGCTACAACACGGAGTATACCTTCAACAGCAATTCCAGCATCCCTTCCACGGCAAGTGGTGGTGATCTGAACTACTGCGTCAATGGTACTTCGGTGGGTCTTCCCGCTCCTAGCTACCAGCTTTCGCAGGATCAGCTTGACGAGCTTCGCGTTGTCCTTATCCGTGATGGTGCTGGACACAATGCGCTCGGCAAGGAGAATGGTGCGCCTGTCCTCGGACTCGTTACCAGCCCCGAAACCAGCCGTCAGCTCCTCCGTAACAACAGCGATCTCCGACAGGACATCCGCTATGCTACTCCTAGTGAGCTTATCGCTCCCCTCGGCGTGGATCGTAGCTTCCAAGGCTACTACCACCTCGTCGATATGGAGGTTCCCCGCTTCACCTACAGCACCCCGACCTACAACTCCTCTGGAGTTCTCACTTCGGGTGGCTGGACGCAGATCTATCCTTTCGTGTCCACAAGCACGAACAAGGGTATCGCGTGGAATCACAACCCTGCATACGATGTTGCCCCTTACGAGGCGGCTTTCATCTTCCACCCCGATGTTTATGAGGAAGCCGTCCAACAGGTCGGCCCGAATATCCCCGGAGCGGCATTCGATGATTATCCGTACTACTACAGCGGCCAGTTCTTCTGGCTCAACATCCGTGATGCCGTGCAGAATCCTCTCGGCAAGATCGGTCGCTGGTTGGCAGTGTTCCAGAACGGAACCCGTCCTATCGCCCCGTATTTGGGCAGAACCATAATTCACAAACGCTGTGCAAATGACTACAGCCAAGTGGGTTGCACCAACAGCTAATAGCTGATCGGTAACTTAAGAGAGAGCCATCCAGAAATGGGTGGCTCTTTTCTTTTCCCCCCTTGACCTCAAGAACGGGAGGGGTTAAAGAATGCGGATGAACAAAAGAAAGCACGGCGATTTAAGGGAGGATGGATTTGTCTTTTGGGGGTATCAAAAGAAGAATCTTTTGTCTGGAGTAAAATATGTTGAGAAGTGGCTTTCCCCAGGGGCATTTGAAAGACACAACACCAGAATACTGAATTATTATAAAAACAACAAAGAAAAGAAACTGGAGTCTTGCAAAAAGTATCACTATCTAAACAGGGATAAAATTAACAATAAAAAACGGGAATGGTACAAAAACAACAAAGAAAAAGTTAAATGAAGGCAACAAAACTGGTTAAAGCACAACAGGCACAAGGCGGCTCAAAAATGCGCTAAAAGAAGGGCTTTCAAAAAAGGAACAGCTTTAAGTTTAACAGATCAAGAAAAAAACTCTATAGCCTCGATTTATAAAAAAGCAAAAGATATGTCTTTGTCCTCTGGCATTCAGCATGAGGTTGACCATATCATCCCATTGTCAAAAGGAGGCATTCACCATCCATCAAATCTTCAAATTTTGACTATCTCTGAAAACAGAAAAAAAGGGGCGAATATCCCATTGACTCAATAGAAATTGTTAAGATATACATCTCTTTATATGGCTCTAATTTTCTCAATCCCTAAAGATTACACTCCTCCAGATGGAACAAAAGAGGGCGAGGAATTTTCTGAAATCGCTTCATTTAAGTTTGATGGCAAGGACATGATGCTCCTTTCCGTTGGGCAGGACAAGACCCCTATCCTCAATCGCAATGTCAAGGAAGAGGAAGGCAAACCCAAGGGTGCAAAGGCGGCAATGAAGGAACAGCTTAAATCTCTTGAAGATAAAAAGGGGTCTGCCAGCATGGAAGACACCGAACAAGCGGAGCAAGAGGGCTAACCGATGAGTAGGGTATTTAACCCTGTTTATTCGTCCCTCACGGACGGGGAGGATATTACGCTATGCCGTATCCTTGAGGCAGTAGGTAGTATTTCCAACTCCTACTCCAACGGAACCCCTCTTTCTGTGGTTTCTTCATCTGGTCTTAATGCACTGGCAGTAAAGGCATCCTCTGGATATGTCTGCAACATGATTGTATCCAACATGGTTTCTTCTGCTAGATTTATCTTACTTTACAATAAGGCCACTACGCCAACACCCGGAACAGACACTCCTGTTTATGTTATTGGAGTTAACGCCAACCAAACGGTTTCCATTCCCCTTGGAAACAATCCTCTTGTTTTTACAAGTGGAATAGGATTATCTATGGCAACATCAGCCGCAGGAAGTGGTAATCTATCCGCTAATGATGTTGTACTGAATCTAACATTTGCCTAAACTTTTATGAGCCGACCTTTCCAGCCTATTGCATCTAGTTCAAAAGACGGAGAAGACATTACGCTGATGCGTATCCTTGAGTCTGTTAGCGCAACTGCCTACAATTACACCCTTTCCAACTACGCTACCGCAGACAAGCCGGGAACGATTGTTATCTCTGATGCCGCTGGGAATACGATTTCCACGCTGACCCTCTCCTACGATGGTTCTAACAATCTCACCTCTGTCGTTCGTAGCTAATGGCTCTTAACGAAAACCTTTTAGCCTACTGGAACCTTAACAATAATGGTTCTGGTGGAGTTTCGTTGGTTGATTCAACGGGCAATGGAAACACCCTTTCAAATCCTAATGATGTAAATTTAGGATCGGGTATTATTGGAGGAGACGCTGTAATAGTTGCTACTTTAGGATTTACTAATGCAACTCATGATTTTTTAAGTGGACTACCAGCGGTATCATTTTCTGGCTGGCTAAAACTTTCTAATGGGGGTGGAAATGCAATTTTATGGGGTGATTCAGTTTCTTCAATAGGTTTTGGAGCAGGGGGTGTTCCCACTCTAAATACAACTATTAACGGAGTCTCAATAAGTGATGGAGATGTAAGTTTAACTGTTGGAGATTGGGCAAATTTAGTTGTTGTATATGATTCTATAAATGGCGTTTCTCAGATTTATTTAAATGGAGACCCAATTAAAACAGCGGAAACAAATGGGACATACGGTGCTGGGGGAACTTCGTATCTTGGGTCGCTCAATGAATATGTTGATTTTTCATTCCGTTATCAAGTTGATGAGGTAGGAGTTTGGGGAAGAGCATTATCCCAATCTGAAGTAACTGCACTTTACAATAACAGTTATGGAAGAACATTTCCTTTTCCTCAAATACCCACTTCCACGCTTTATTACAACAACGCTCAATCTGATGGAGATTGGGGAAACCTTCTAAACTGGTGGCAAGATTCTGGATTTTCTATCCAAGCTACAGCACTTCCTACTGCCACAAACCCTGTAAATCTTTACAGCCAAGTAACACAAAATACTCAAGGTGCTAATCAATGTTTCTGTGCTTCTGCAAATTTTTGGTCTGCTGACTTTGCATACGGACTAACGCTCCAATCCACAGGGGTAGTCAATATGCAGGGAACTTCGGTCATGGCTGGTCATACGACTGATGGCGTGTCCATACACGATTCATCCACGCTTACCGACACCTCTGTTATTGATGCAGATGTTACGATGAGGGATAGCTCCAGAGCTTATGGATATATTGGCGGCAATGCCTATGTTTATTATGATGGAGGTAATGGTCAGTTCCCGATTGGTGGAACAGTTGCAGGAACCGTAAGTTACCTTGGATGGCCTGCAAAAACGCCTCAATGGTTCAACGATCAAGCAACAGGTGGCGCAGATGATGGAGATTTCTCCAACAAGGCTAACTGGTGGACTGACAACACATTTACCACTCGCCCAATCAATGCCGAGGGAACTCAAGAGCTTCCAGATGCCTCCACGGATGTATTTATTGCTCCGAATACTGGAATTTATGCTAATACTGGAACATCTAATCCAACCGTAAATAGCCTTACCGCAACAAGTTCTTATTTATCTAACATTACAATAACAGTTACTAACGGAGCATTTTTTAATGGTTCTGGAAATTACGGAACAAGTAATTCTACAATTTACGGAAATGTTACCTTTGATGGTACATCTTACAATGACCATACTGTTATACATGGAACCGCAACATATAAATCCGCTTCATCTTTACAGCAATCTTGGAACTACAGTTCTCTAGGAAATACCAACAATAGTGATCTTTACGGATCTAGCGGATTTGCTGTAAACATTTCTGGAGGAGGAGGAAGTGGTGGTGGTTTCATTTCTCGATTGCTAAATTTACCTTGGTTCATTAGGTTCTAATATTATGATCGCACTAACTTCACCCATCACTATTTCCCCTGCACCTGTTCATGGTAAGCCCCTTCAGCCAACCACGCTGACTTCTATTGACTACAGCGTGAACTACGACAACAGCCAGCAACAGGCCATTGCTCGTCTCAAGGGGGTTAATGTCTCATTGGTTCTCTGGAATCAGCACACAACTCCTCCATATTCCTCCGTTGGTCAGTTCTCTGATTCCGATACGGATGCTCGTCTTTCCACGCTTCTGAATGTTGCTGGTGGCAATACGGCGATTGAAGCGGCTATCTTGAATTTGTTCCCCGCTCCTGCAAAGTCATGATTCACCACACAGATACAGTCTTGACAGGGTTTATCGGGACTACAGCCCCTCTTGCGGCGGCTACGATAAGCCTTGATCCTGCTCTGGATCTGGAATTGCGTATTCTTTCCCTTGTTATTGGTATCTTTGTCGGCCTTGCCTCGTTCGCTAAACTCATTTACGACATCTGGGCAGACCACAAAAACCGAAACAAATGAACCGATACCAGCTTGCTTGGAGGTATTGCACCACTCTTGGTGAATACTTCTGCGTTTCCGTTAAAATCACCCTTCTTTCCATCTTCGTATGGCTTACTGGATGCGCTCATACGCACTCCAACATCTCTGTAAAGCCAGCTTCCGATAGCATTGCAGCTATCCAAGGGAACCTTTCTGCCGTTGACGGGAAGGCTGTTGTGGTGGAACAATGGCTTAAATCCCACTAATGAAGAAACTATTCCTAGTCATTATGCTCCTCTCCACTCCGGGGATGGTCGCAACAACCATCACCAAGGCTGACATTATTGCTACTGTCGAGCATCAGCGCAGGCTCACGCATGAGGCTCAAGACGAAGCTGCCCTAGCCCAAAAGGAGCTTGCAGTAGTTCAAAGTGCCATTGACGCACAGGCAGAAGAGCTTAATAAGGCCAAAAAGGATCTAGTTGTTATTAAAGAGAGCAGGGACTACTGGAAGAAGGTGGCTGAACGCCTCTTATTCGCGCTTTCTTTGACGGCTGGCATATTGGCTGGTCTTGTGTTCTTTCAGTTCTCTACAGCCATTATTACGAGCATTTACCCCCCTGCTCTTCCTTTTTCCATTCTAATCTCCGTAGGGATTGGAGTTGCAACCTTTGGAGCAGTATGGGCGATTCTCGTAAGGGTGTAATCCAATCGAAGCTGGAGCAAAAGCCACTTGGCTCAAAGAAAGCGATATATGCTCTCTTCGCCTCTATTTGTGTCCTAATTGTTTTTGCTATTTCTGCATTGCTGATCCTCACCCATGCAGAGGTGGCAAAGGACATAACAGAGTTGGCAAACCTTTGTGTCATGTCGTTTGCGGCTCTTGCGACAACACTAATCACGGGTCAAGCAGCTATGGATTGGAAGGCGATGAGCGTTCTTTCTCACATTGATGAAGACGAAAAGATTGACTCTAATCAAGAGCTTCCAGATCAAGTGAACGAGAGGGTTTACAAACCAATGTACTTTGATGACGATAAGGTTTAAAAAGGGAGATACTAGATCTGACGGGTATCGTTTTAAGCAATATAAGAAAAAACCAGATGGGTCTTGGTCAGAGGAATGGTTGTCCGAAGAATCATTTCAAAGGGCTAGGGAATGGCATAAAAGACCAAATGCAAAAGAAAGTCAGAAGAGATGGAATGAAAAAAATATAGAAAAAATAAGGCAATACTCAAGAAATCACATTGCAAAAAACAGAGAAAAATCTAGAGAAAGATCTAGGAATTACGCAAAAAGAAACCCGGAAAAAAGAAGGTCTTTTGAAGCCGAAAGAAGAGCAAGAATTAATAATACATATATTCCTTTATCAAGGGATGAAAAAAGAATAATTCTTTTTATTTACGAATTGGCAACAAGAATTACAAATTGCCTTGGAATACTTCATCATGTAGATCATGTAATGCCGCTTTCAAAAGGTGGAGAACACATTCCCCAAAACCTTCAGATAATCCCAGCATCAATAAATGTTAGAAAAAGGGATAAAGTTAACTTTTGTTATGACAAGTAGATTTAAAAACGAAATCATACCATTTATCTTCAAATGGGAGGGAACGACCTTTGAGGATGATCCGAGTGACCCCGGAGGTGCTACCAAATTTGGAATTGACGCTCGTTCCCACCCCCATGTGGACATAAAGAATTTAACAGCAGACCAAGCTGCCGGCATATACTGGACTGAATACTGCAACCTTCATTGTGATGAGTACGCTCCGCAGTTTGATTGGGTGTTTTTCAACTGCTGTGTGAATTGTGGTGTTGGTCGCGCAACCAAGATAAAATCTGTCTCTGGAGTTGATTGCTCTAAATTTTTAGACCTTCAAGAATCATTCTACAAATCTCTTGCAGAGAATAGACCATCATCTAGGAAGTTCTTAAAAGGATGGTTGGCTAGGACAGAAGATTTAAGGAAAGTGATTGGAATAGCTTGATGCTCTCCGCAGGAGCAGTATGGGGTACATAGGGGTTTTTCACGAACCATGTCAAGCATAAAGAAAAAAAATATTTTTCTTGATGAAGTCACAATTTGTGACCACAAGTACGGAATGAACAACAAAGACCCATACGAAAAAGAAAAGCAACAGCTTGACGAAGCCCTCAATCTTGTGGGATACAAGCTCCGTAAGCAATCATTGGAGTATTCCGAGTTCAAAAGGCTTAAAGGGTTA
>Ga0007816_1000129_pt1 | contig 22284 bp, 14 predicted proteins | sample CryBogCBE27Jul09_FD_71213 | JGI IMG/M metagenome (GOLD analysis project Ga0007816, IMG submission 71213) | Freshwater microbial communities from Crystal Bog, Wisconsin, USA - CBE27Jul09 | ecosystem: Environmental > Aquatic > Freshwater > Lake | place: Crystal Bog, Wisconsin, USA | collected...
TCGCCATTCTCTAGCTTGTTTTGTGCGGCCTTCTAGCATAGTTCTATCCCAACCAAACACTGCTGATACAGCATCTTTTAAACTGTTGGCAAACGATTCTCGTCGAAAACCGTGAAAGTTAGTAAGATAATCGGCAATAGTATCTTTGCCTGAACCAATAAAACCGCACACACCTATAATCATAGCATCCCCTTAGACGATACTATAATTTATTACATTTAAGTTACGATGTCAAATTTTTATTAGCCAATTACAAAAGTTAGAGGCGTGCCGCCTTCTTTGTAGTTGATTAGATCTAGCTCTAGTGTTTCCATTTCGGCCTTGCCTTCATTCTTTAGAGCAGTTCCGTTTAATGTGGTACTACCTTGTGGACTAGCAATGGTGCCAAACTTTTCGCGAGCTTCACCTAGGATAACTTTACATCCGGCTAAACTATAGTCTCTTAACCATTGGCTGGCATAGGGATCTTGAAGTAGATTAAAGTCAGGACGATAATTATACATCCATACTAGCAATTCTTCTTCGCTTTGTGGGCGTTGCATAATTGTCAATAACTTGCTTGTTTTGTTAAAGGTAAAATTAACATCACTACCAAACATTTTACCAACCTGCTTTTGATAACTAGCAAAGGCATAATAAGTAGCTAGGCCACCCATGTTTGTACTGGCTAACAAATAAGTGTTAGAATATGCTAAGTTGAACGGTTCAAACAAACTGCCGCCATTGCCGCCACCGCTACGCGACCCGATGCTACGACGGAATAACTGACGAACTTCAATAACTTCTTTGGGCAATACATAGTCGTTGGTATCAACGGCTAGAGTAATAAACCCAAAACTTTCCTCTACAGCATTTGAACTGCGTTGACGGAATTTATTTAGAGCTCTATCTATAGCGGTGTTGTAGTGGATAGGATCCAACTCAACATCAACCATACCATTGCCTAAAAAGGCCTTGATATATTCTATAACTTTTTGGCGTTCGTTTTCAGTATCGTTCATGTTAATATTTAGCTATAAATACTATACTATGCCAAGACTATCTTTATACAAACCAGAAAAGGGCCCGGATTACAAGTTTCTAGATCGTGTAATCAATGAGCAGTTTCAAGTTGGCGGAACTGATGTCTATGTACACAAATACATAGGAACAGCTACTCCCTCTGCAGGAACTGCAACTCCTTCGACTCCCGACAATTCAGCCGCGCCTATTCCTGAACTGGGAATACAGGATGTCTTGTTCATGGAAAACAGAGATAGATCCTACGAGCCAGACGTCTATATAATGCGCGGTATCTATACCATGCAGGACTTGGATTTTAATCTAAGTCAGTTTGGATTATTTCTAAACAATGATAACATTTTTATCATGTTCCACTTAAAGAACACAGTAGATATGTTAACACGAAAAATCATGCCTGGTGATGTAATTGAATTACCTCACCTAAAAGACGAATATGCCTTAGATGATCATCTTGTAGCTCTAAAAAGATTTTATGTTGTGCAAGATGTAAATCGTCCTGCCGCTGGTTTTAGTCAAACATGGTATCCGCACTTGCTAAGAGCAAAGTGTGTACCGTTGGTAGATAGTCAAGAATTCAGTCAAATACTTAATGCCGATAGCGGTGCCGGAGATGGCAGTACGCTACGCGATCTATTAAGCACCTACAACAAAAATATAGAAATTAATAATCAGATTATTGCTCAAGCAGAAGCTGATGCCCCTAGTAGCGGCTATGACACACATCAATATTATGTGATTCCTACACTAGACTCTGGCCTGATAGATGTAGCAGATACAACTAGTGCCGATGTTGATGCCAGCACAGATCAGGCCATCATGGATGCCAGTATGATACTGCGCAGTCCGAATAAAAATATCTACATAGGCTATGATACAGGCAATGGCGTACCACCAAACGGTGCTCCATTTGGCCAAGGAATAGCATTTCCAGCAAATCCTGCAAGAGGTGCATTTTATCTAAGAACAGATTATATGCCCAATGTGTTGTTTAGATTTGATGGGAAGTCTTGGGTACGCTTTGATGAGAATGTAAGAATGACCATGAATAACTTTGGTCATCAGGATGTGTCAACAGGTACATTTGCAGGACACAGTATCAAACTTACACAAAAAGGCACATTTATCAATAACAACAATACATCTACGATTGCTGGTCAAGTTGTACCAGAGCGTCAAGCATTGAGCAAAGTATTAAAACCAAAGGCGGATAATTAAAATGTCTGATTTTTTCTACGACGGCCAGATGCGCCGATATATTACTCAATTTATTCGCCTGATGAGCAATTTTTCTTATCAAGATGGTAGAGGAAATATTGTTCAGGTGCCGGCACGCTACGGAGACATGAGTAGACAAGTTGGAAGTTTGCTAAAAAAGAACAGTGAGAATACTGTACCTAGTGCGCCATTTATCAGTTGCTATATCAAAGATCTTAAATTTGATCAAAAGCGATTACAACAGCCCGACTTTGTTAGTAAAATTAACATCAGAGAGCGCGACACAGAAACTGATCCTATAACAGGACAGGTTAGATATCTCAATACGCAAGGTGCAAATTATACCATAGAGCGTATTATGCCTAGCCCCTATATGGTTACTTTTGCCGCAGATATATGGACAACCAACACTGAACAAAAGTTTCAAATATGGGAACAGATCGCTGTGTTGTTTAACCCTTCACTAGATCTACAGACCACAGACAACTATCTAGACTGGACCAGTCTAAGTGTCCTTACCCTTACTGAGCAAGGAGCGTGGAGCAGTCGTCAAATTCCACAAGGCATTGAACAAGACATCGATATCTTGAACATGGTGTTTACTGCACCTGTTTGGATCACACCTCCTGCTAAAGTTAAACAACTTGGCATTATTACAAAAATTATTACCAATGTGTTTACACTACCCGAAGGCACAATCGAATCTGAATATATGAATCTAGATGCTGTTGATGCGTTTGGCACACCTGCGACCACTGTGGTTGTTACTCCAGGCAATTTTGACCTACTGGTGCTTAACAATGTTGCCAGCTTGGTTATCAATGAAGAAAATGTTGGCACAGATTTAGATCTAAACGATCCTAGAAATGTCAGTTCTTGGTACAAGGTCTTGGATCTATATCCAGGAAAATTCACAGCAGGGCTAAGTCAATTGAGATTAACAACTCCTGCCGGTAATGAAATTGTTGCATTTATGAGATTAGATCCTACCAACGATGCTCGCATGATGTTGACTTTTGATCAAGATACTGTTCCAGGAAATACTGTTATCGATGGTAGAGGCACAGTTGATGCTATCATTAATCCTGAGACATTTGTTCCTAACAATGTGGCCACAGGCACACGATATCTCATATTAGAAAACATTCCTACAGACACAGCCGCTTGGGGCTCTTTTGCAGCCGCGGCCAATGACATTATACAATGGAACGGCTCAGCCTGGACTGTTATATTCGATTCTACCGCAGTTACCTCTGTTACCTACATAACTAATGCTTATACGAGTGTACAATATAAGTGGGACGGCTTCAGCTGGTCCAAGAGTTTTGAAGGTATATATGATAAGGCAACATGGCGTCTAATTCTCTAAATCAAATAGTCTGTAGTGGCGGGTTATTCCTAGCAGAAGATACCAAACGATTTTTATTTCTATTACGCACACAGGGCAAGACTGCGGGCACCTGGGGCCTGGTCGGGGGTAAGAAAGAACCTAGCGACAGCACTGCCTACGAAGCATTGAATAGAGAAATACACGAAGAAGTAGGACTAACACCTACCATAAAGAAAACAATCCCTTTAGAATTGTTCACCAGCAATGATGAGAATTTTCAATACAACACCTATGTGTTGATCGTGGGCAAAGAGTTTCTTCCTAAACTAAATGAAGAACATGCAGGCTACGCTTGGTGCAATTATGACAAGTGGCCAAAACCCTTACACCAAGGTGTTAAAAATACGCTGAATAGTAAAGTAATTCGCGCCAAGCTAGAATTACTGTTAGACTTAATCGATTAGGTCTGGTCCAAAAGCCCATGTGCCCAAGTGGCGCATTTCCATACTCAACTGAGTATCAACTTTAACAGTATAACCAGCCTGTGCCATCTTTTGACAGAAGATCATGTCCTCACCTAGGTGGTCATTGCTTTCGGGCGTCCAACCAAATTCAAACCAAGGTTGGGGGATTTCCTCCAATATGCTAGTCTTGACCAGCATACAACCCATGCCAATACCTTCTACAGGTGCTAGCTCATCTTGTGGTTCAAATGGTAGAGGATTTTCCCAATCGCCGATAGTTTCATAGGCAACACCTTTGGCAGGTAGCTGTCTACGCACATAGTTTGCGGCCACTACAGGTTCTTTGTGTGCCAGCAATCTTAGAGCAGTGGTTGCTGGAAATACAATGTCACTGTCTAACCATAACATATATTCTGCACCAATGTTTCTAGCTTCAGTTGCAAGTCTTTCTCGCTGTGTAAGTAGAATAGTGCTGGCTTCCATGACCACATGTGTGTCAAGGTTGTTCATGGTGTTGAGTTTAACCATTTCTGCTAGACACAGAGCGTGGGCACTGTGTAGAGTGTCGCGGCAGGGAATTAGTACTGCAAGTTTGCCTTTTTTAAGACTCCACTTGCTGGCAGAGAATACACTTTTTGTCATGCGCCCGCCACATCGTTGCTGAGCGTTTCTCCCTGTATTACTAGCTCATGGATAGCATTGATAATATCCTGGGTGCGTTTAGCAGTCATGATAAAATCACTGGGACTTAGTTTGCAGGTAACACGCATGGTTTCTATACTGATTTTTTCATTGGTCAATACTTCCAATGCGCTTTGACGAGCTAGATTTTCAATAAAAGTCTGTTGAACAACTTCGTCATCGTTAGACAATAGTTCTGCACACTCTGCTTCATCAAGGTCTTGAGCTAGATCATTAAGAATCTTTAGCTCTGCCTTTTCAGCGGGAGTTTGATCTTCTTTGGTAGTTAGACTATCTATACGAGTTAAGAATCCTAGCAGGGTTTCTGGATTGCTGGTACGATCATTCCAAACTACATTGTCCAAATACCATCTTGATGGTCCTTGATTTGCTTGATCTAATAACTTCTTTATGTTTAATTTTTTTGTCTTCATTTTATGAGTAAGTATACGGAGTTGTCTTACCACCAAATGTTGCGGATAAACTAATCTGCGTACCGGTTGCCTTACCGCCATAACTGTTACCTAGTGTAGCACTAAGTTTAATGTTGGCACCGGCAGTAGGAGCGACGTTGGTATATGCTTGGTTCACGCCGCCCATCTTAATTGCTGATCCTGTTGCTGGTAAAATTGACACTGGTTATTCCCCTGTGACCTGTTATTTATTGACCAGCTGTTTCACCAGCTCTTGAAGTTGAGCAATTTGTGCTTGCTGTTCCTTGATCGCCTCTACCAACAATGGTACCACCTTTTCGTACTGAACCGTTTTATAGTTTTCTCCTGATTTGCTTCCACCTTCTGCTGTTCGATCAAACGGTGCTGGTTTAACTGCCTGTGGTAAAACTGCTTCTACCTCGTCGGCAAATAATCCAACAATATCTTTATCTCTTTCAAACCCGAAACTTTCAGCTAACTCATTTGGATTGTAAGTTATACCATTTAATGATAACACCTTTGCTACTGCGTTGTCAATAGGTTTGACATTTTCTTTTAATCTTCTGTCCGAATAGTAGGCTGTAACTTCGTTTGCAACATTTAATGCACCAGCGGTTGTCAGTGTCATTGTAATAGCACCGGCATAAGTCCAATATTGGTTTAACGCATTGTAATAGATGTTGTTCCATGTGACCGCAGGAGTAAGAGAACTAATGTATGTGCCACTGGTTGTCATACCTATACCGCAGGCCTGTCCAGTTGTAGAGCTGGCATTACCGAATAATGCTGTCTGCGCGGTCCAGGCTCCTAGATTACCCGGTATAGCAGGTGCTGATGTAGGAACAGTATAGTTAACACTTAAAATTCCAACCGGAGTAGATGTGCCAACACCGACATAACCGTCTGAAGTGATTCTAACCTTTTCTTGAACACCTTGAACATTTGTTCCGGTTAAATTATTAGTATGGAAAGCCATAAAGGTTCTCCATGTTGTTCCAGAATCTTCTCTACCAGACGAGATACCAGCACCAATACTATCACTACCTCTAAATATCAAAGATACTCTAGAGGTGGTTCCGTTAGCGTTTCCTGTAATTCGTACACCACCACCAAGATCGCTTTGAGTAGATACTGTATATCCTGAAGCAGTGGTGCTTGCAACCACTGCTTCTATTGCAGAACTTGGAGTGTTTGTGCCAACGCCTAAATTACTACCAACATATACATTACCACCAGTAAAGTTAATTAAACCGCCCGATCCACCAAGTTGGTTAACTCGGAATGACATGCTAGCATAACTGTTCAAATATGCTGTAGTGTTATTTTCATAGATATTAAATGAGTTAACTGCACCTGTACAGCTAATGAATAGTTTATCAGCTGTTGCTGGATTATTTGCAATACTTAGTGCATATCCACTGTTGGCTGTTACAATTCCAATCTGACCAGTACCGGGATTTACAGTAAAGCTACTGGTCGTATACTCCGACATAGCAGTTGCTGATGCATTGTTAGCTGATACAAATACAGGATAATAAGTACTATTGGCAGTCTGAGCCTGTGTGGTCACCTGTGTAGAACTGGCCGCGGCTAAACTGCTAGGGCTTACCCAACTCGGTGTAGCATTACCGTTACTCTGTAGAACTTGGCCGCTTGTTCCGTAACTGGGAGTATTACCAAAACCTATACCGCCTGTAGGAGTAAGGGTTAGTATTGCCTGCGAGGGTGTGGCATCACTTTGATCAGTTACATTGTTTAATGCAAAGACCATGTTGCCTCTAGAATAACTAGATCCTAAAGATTGAAAGAAAATTCCACCTTTGGTATTTGCACTTTCACCACTAAAACCAATTCCTGAATATGCATTTGTTGTATTACTTGCAGTTGATTGAATTCTTACAGCAAATCTATTTGCTAACGAATCATTGATGTGTAATACTGTAGTAGGGCTTGATGTTCCGACACCAACGCTACCACTGGTAACATATAAAGAGTTTGTCATGGTAGTAATACCATTATAGTATGTACCACCGTTGACACTTAATACTGCACCACTTTGTTGAGCATAGGCGCTTGTACCCATAGTAATGCCATTTGCAGCCACTAATTGGAAGGCCGCGCCGCTATATTGAATAAATCCGCCAGCACCGTTATCTTTAATATACTGCCCGTTAGCAAAGTTAACAGATGCAGGTTGATTAAGATTTAAACTTCCAGAGCCGGCAATAGTTATTGCACCTGTGCTAGGATTGATATAAAAGCTACTGGTAGTATACTCTGACATCGCAGTCGCTGATGCATTGTTAGCCGATACAAATACGGGATAATAAGTACCGCTAGCAGGTTGTGCCACCGTAGCAATGTTGGCCGCGTTGGTTGCATTACCTGATGTAACACCGCTGGCCGCAGTCCATGTAGGAGCAGATCCATTGCTGGTCAATACATAACCGCTAGTACCAATTGCTAGACTTGTTGTTGCATTAGCCGCTGATTGATACAATAAACTACCTGCGGCACCACCTGTTAGGTTAACACTGGTTGCCATTAAGGTAGCGGTATTTAAAGTCCATGTTTGAGGAGCAGAGCCGTTAAATGCTGTACCAGTTAATCCGGTACCAGCAGTTAATGAGTTACTGACCTGTACCGCACTGGCCATTAAGGTAGCTGTATTCAAACTGATAGTAATTGCCGCACTACCGTTATATGTCGATGATGGTGATCCGCTTAGACCAGAACCGATAGTTAATGCGTTTGTTACACTACCTGCTGAACCAGCGGCACTGTCTGCTTGCACAGCTCTCTGCACATACATGCTAGATGTGTTAACATAGGTTGGGGCACCTGCACCGTTGCTTTGTAAAAATTGTCCAGCTGTACCAGGCCCTACAAAACCTGTTGTACTGGCACCGCTTTGATAAACCAGTTGGCCAGTAGTACCACCGATGATGTTGTTGGCGTATACAGAACTCTGTACATAGACACTGGCTGTATTTGTGTATGTGGGCGCACTTGCACCGCTACTGACTAGAATTTGACCAGCAGTACCTGGACCAATAAAACTGGTTTGACCTGCGGCTGTTTGATAGGGAACTTGTCCAGCAGTACCACCTGCGATATTTGTTGAAGTATTGGCAACTAAGCTGATACCAACCATTAAGGTTGCTGTATTGACATAGGTAGGCGCACTGGTGCCGTTGCTCTGTAGCAGTTGGCCGGCAGTACCTGGACCTGTAAATCCAGTTAGTCCCGGAGCAGTTTGATAGACAATTTGACCAGCTGTACCACCAGCAATGTTGCTGGCCGTGCTGACTGTACCTGTTACATTACCTGTAATGTTGCCAATGATGTTACCACTGGCATATAGGCTACCGTTGACCTGCAATCTATAGGCACCTTGACTGGTAGTGTAGCCTAACAGTAAATATCCGTTGCTGTCGAATCTACCATCTTCAGTGCTATTAATACTGAATGTTATCGGAGCACTTGGAGCGTTGATCGTGCCAGTAGTAATCGCTCCTGAGCTGTTTTCGATGAATGATAAATTACTGGCAATTGACATAATATTTTTCCAATTTATTCACTGTATTTACCAGTAAATATTCTGCATAGAAATCTTTGACTGGAGAACAACCAAATACTCCATTAACTGATAGTTCCTTAATGGTGTATTTAGCCAAAAAATTAAATGAGTTAATGACTGTGTCAAATAGGACACCCATCAAAGTTTAACCCAAAATTATTAGAATCTGAAAAATTCTTAGCATCTGTTTTTGATGTAAATGTTATTTCTTGTTTTTTATCTGAATTATCTAGGTATTGAAACCACCATGAATTATCAGTAAACTGAAAACTAATTAATGTCATTATTAAACTCCAAATCTCTTTCTAGTAGCATTGAAAAGTTGTGCTATTTCTGTTGAAGATAATGCTCTACTATATGCAGAGAAAGTAGCAAGTTTTCCTGTATATATACCACAACATGGACTACGAACTAGTCCAGGGGCAGCATTTTGTGATGTTGTTTGACTACTGGGCATTGAGCCTGTATTTTGAAAAACACCGTTTACATAAACTTGCATCTGTGGAGTGCCACCATTATTTGTCCCAGCCCTGTCAAAAACAGTAACAACATGATACCACGACGAAGAACTGAGAGAAGACGTAAAAGTAATTACTGCCTCTGTGTATGTCGGACCCACTAGATAATAAATTCCGTTTAGTCCAACTCCGTAACGATAGCCGTCGCCGCCGCCGGCATTACTAAACATACCACATTGACCTACACTGCTAGGGGGATTTTTAACCCAACAAGCAAAGGTATAACTTCCAGTGGTAGGTATCATATTGTTAGCAAATGTAAATCCTTGAGTAGAAGCATAGGAGGCTGCACCAGTGGCGCCGCTGAAATCAAAACAGCCGCCACCATCGGTAGATACTACTGGATAACTATACATTGTGGCATTATTGCCAAGGCCACTATTATCTAACCATACTGCCCCTGAGTTTGGAAATGGGCTAAAATTAGTTGCCGCGCTGTTTCTTTCCATTTGAAATCCGTCAACCCAGAAACTAACGCTGGTATTATAACAGTCAAATCTTGCTTGTACATAGGCAGTAGTAGACTGAGTCATGGTATATGATACAGACACTATGGTCCAAGATGTCGTTACATTAAAATATCCTTGACCGTAAGTGGTATAACCGCCAGAACTATTTGCTTCAAATATCAGCATACTGGCTGTAAATGCACTACTACCCTTGACCCAGAGACTTCCAGTCCAAGTTTGGCCGTTTGCGGCTGTACTTAAATTGAAGGTAGGGCCATTGTAAGTTCCTACATACGCAGAAGTTCCCGGGTTAGCTGTTGATATCAGCATAGGAATACCACCGGCAGGACTACGCGGTGTGGTATAATCTCTAGACAATGTTGCTTGATATGCTCCGCCTAGACTGGCCCAAGCATACAAATCCAAAGGATTTGATGCTACATTTGGACTCCAACTTTTAAAGTTGGCGGCATCCAGAGCTAAAACTAAACTACTCGTAACACCAGCAGGACCATTAATTGCGCTCATACTCCGTAGATCTTCCTTTGTGCGTTAAAATTCTGTGCAACTTCTGTGGCAGATAATCCCTTGTTGTATATTTTTGTACTGGCTATTTGGCCGTTAATATAATAGTTCCCGCCGCCGCTGTATTCTCCAACATATAAAGTTCCATTGTTAGTAATATTGTACCCGGTTGTGGTACCAGTTAACCCCTGAGATACGCCGTTAAAATATACAGAAATAGTCCCACCAACATAGGTAACTGCCACATTCACCCAAACACCTGTAGGTAAAGTAGTAGTAGTTCCCACAGCACCACCATGAAAATACAAATTATAACTACCACCATTTAAGTATGCATCTAAACCTGAAGAATTATTACTTACACACCATAGTCTGTTATTTGTTCCTGAATTTCCACTGATATAAACCCACTGCTCAACAGTTCCAGATCCGCCAAATGCCCATCCCGAATTAGACGATGCAGTTATATAATTACTGCTACCATTAAAACTAAAACTTCCGCTACTACTATAGGTTAAGCTATTTGCGGTAATAGTACTGCTACTTAACAAGTCAACAATGGCCTGAGTAGTTGATCTACTACCAGATGATCCCAATGATGGCATATACGGTGTAGCATATGAACCGACTTCACATTGTGCGCCCCACGCATATACCGAATAGCCAGTAGCATTGCTAGATTTAGCAGATCCAAAATCTACACCACATTGTATTTGATTGACACCCGATGCCGGGATCGTATAAGTCACTGAATATCTAGTCCATGCTCCCACGCTTGCAATAGGAATAGTATTAGTAGTAGCAGGAGCACTTACTACTGTTCCACTATTTCCTGTAGCAATACCTAGTTGTATCGGCTGTGTTAATGCGGCATTTTTTAACCAACAAGAAAATGTGTAAGTTTGTCCTGCTGTTACCGAAATACTTTGGCTATATCTCGCATAATACCCTGTTAATAAATCTGCTGTATATCCGCCAATTGGGTCTGGTTGACCAGGTGTTACAGTGGAGTTGATCCAGTTGTTAAACATATTCCCTGTCCAGTTAGACATGAAATTTCCGCCAGAGTAATCTTGGCTATATGTAATTAAATTTGTAGCAGGCGGTCCGACCCATGATTTTTTAACATTATTCATGTCGTAATAAAACACAAGTCTGTTAGTAACAACTGATGATCCGTGTGTTAACGCCATTATACACCAAACCTTTTTCGAGTTGCGTTAAAATTCTGTGCAATTTCAACAGCCGATAATGCTCTATAATATATTTTTACAGTTGATACATACCCGTAAAAATAATCAGTAGCATCCCATCTTCTGCCAATTCTAACTCCTGCATTTGATGATGCACCTGCTACCGCTAGTGTAGTAGACCCAGAAAGTACTCCATTTTGATATATGGATGCTGTTCCAGAATTTCCTGTCCAAGTAAATGCCGCATAGGTCCATGTATTAAGTGATGGGGAAATTGAAGGACTATAATACCATCCTGCATTATATATACCGCCACTCATAGAACTTCCGCCATCATATCCTAACTTATAATTAACATAGCTAGGATAATAGTCTGAAATTACACATCCGTTATTATTAAGAAAACTTGTAGGTTGAAACCAAGCCTCAATAGTAAAGGTTGACAATCCTCCAAAGCTGTTAGCTGTTTTAAAATTTGCGCTACCATTTAAGTAAAAAGCACCGTTAGCATATAACCCAGTATTGCCCCAGGTAGGTGTTCCATTTTCTACTGTTGCGGTATAACCGTTTCCGCTTAGATCATACCATGTTGTACCCGATCCAGGATATGATTTTTTATTAGCGGCATCAAGCGATAGCACTAATCCGTTTGTAACAACAGAAGGACCGTAGGTGTTGCTCATTTTTTACTCTTAAGTTCTTCAATTTCTGCTTTTAATTCTTTAATAGCCTCTATCAGCAGTGGAACAAGTTTTTCATATTGTACAGTTTTATAATTTTCACCAGATTTACTATTACCGTTAGTATCTTGATCAAACGGTGCTGGTTTGACTGCTTGAGGCAGTACTGCTTCTACTTCATCAGCAAACAATCCCACAATACTTTGATTGCGATCATAACCAAATGTTTCAGCTAATGCGTTAGGGGTATAGGTAATACCGTTTAATGATAACACTTTGGTTACTGCATTGTCAATAGGTTTAACATTTTCTTTTAGTCTGCGGTCTGAATAGTAGGCTGTGATTTCACCGCTAGCATTGATCTGGCCAGTTGTTGCACCGCTACCTGAACCGACATTCAGCGATAGTATAGATGTCGCGGTGTATACTGATAAGCCTGCACCTGATATCATCTGTGTGCTAGTACCGATCGTAACAAAACCATTGTATTGCGCTAGGGTAATTTGGCCGGTATCTTGAACATAGATGCTTGGGATACCGGATATGTCGTTGACTGAGAAAATAGTCCCTGACATAGAATCGATAACACTGAACAACTCACCGTTAGTGCCATGTACATCAAACTTCATTGTTGATGTACTTGTAGCTGTACTACCAATAATCACAGTTCCCTGAGGCAATATAGTTGCTGTCGGCGCACTGTTGGCACTATATTGAATGTAAAATGGATTTGTATTATTTGCAGTAGCAGTTCCTGCAGCCTGTAGATACCAACTACCACCATAGGCTGCTAATGAAAGGCCGGCAAAACCTGTACTAGATTGTTGGTTTGATACAACTACTTGACTTACACCCGCTTGAGTTTTAATAAAGTTAGCAATGTCTGTAGTAGCATTATATACACTGATTGCACCCATTACTAATGACCCGCCGGTAGTAAGAACCATGGTATTATTATTAGAATTGGTGACAAATCCTATACCGCCATAGGACGATCCAGATCTATTATAAGAAAGTAAATCTACACCAGTAATACCTGTATAACCACCAGTGGGACTAATTTCTAATCCCATAGCACCGTTATTCGATACACTAAATCTATTGCTTGGAGAAGTTGTACCGACACCGACAAACCCATTGCTAGCATTAAAACCAAATGGATTGCTGGTTGCTACTGTAGCTGCCGCTGTAGTCGATCCGCTTGCGCTAACACCTACTACATACTCAAATGCGTTGGTGTTGGCAGTGGCATTGATGTTACCTGTGTAGCCGGCTCCGCCTGCAACATAGGCGTTTATATTGCCAGTATCAATAATTTTATACCAACTCCCCCATGTAGAAGTCGAAGAACTTATTCTATGCCATAAGTTACCGTTATCTGTTGTTCCAAGTTGGTGAGCCTGTCCACCGGAGAAATCTGAATTAGTAAAGCCATAAGGTCTAAATGTTAATACACCGTGATATGTTCCACCGTCACTTAGGCCGTCTGCAGAGTTTTGTCTAAAATCTACAAAAAATCCTGCAGATCGATCTCCAGGAGCGTAGTTGGTTGCACGACTATCTAAACTAACAATACTGTTATATGCTGTACCACTTGCGGAACCATTGGCTAATTGACTTGCTAAAGGTGCACCAATTGTATTATATGAAATTGTTACAGCAGAACTACCGTTAAATGTCGATCCACTGGCCGCACCAGAACCACCATTGTTAAATGTTAATGCATTACTAAGACTACTTGCACTACCGCTGATGTTACCGACAAAGTTTGTTGCGGTTACAGTACCGTTGATATAAGCACCACCGTTGACACTTAACGCCGCACCGCTTTGTTGAGAAGTATAAACTACTGCTACAGGAGTTGTATGGTACGAAATGCCAGGTGTAACTTTAAATACCATTGGACTTGCGCTATACCCGCCACTATATAATCCTTTAACACCAAAAAATCCAGCGCCATCAAACCCAATGCCATATGCACCAACTGTGTTAGAGCTTGTGCTTGCTACCGCAGTGTCTGTTACAATGGTTAGTGCCATTGCACCAGAGTTAGTACTCCATGACCCTGCGTATGCTATTTGTTGTGCAACCCAGTCACCTACACCGCTAGAGTTTGGTCGAGTAATGTTAAATGTATTTTGATTTGTGCCAGAATCAGCAACATAGAGTTTACCAAGATTTGATGAGGTACCGATGCTGACATTACCGCCAACTGGCTGAAATGCTAAAGTACGATATCCTACGCCCTGCTCTACAGATTGCAACGAGTGATACGCACCTGTACCTGCCGCGCTTCTACCAATAATAAATTGATAATCATTGGCGCCGGCAGTGGTTGTTCCAAATACTAATATACCCGATTGTGCTGATGTTTTAGCAACTTGGTCAGTAATACTAACAATACCGCCGTTATATTGATTTCCAGCTAAACTTACTAGACCTGTTGCAGTAAACGCACCTCCAATATATGCAGAGCCGTTAACAGTTAGCGAGTTAAGGGTTACCGCACCGGTACTAGGATTGATAGTAAAGCTACTTGTAGTATACTCTGCCATGTAGCTACTAGTAGCATTGTTAGCACTAACAAAAGTTGGATAATAACTTGCACTTGCAGTCTGTGCCACTGTAGCAATGTTTGATGCATTAGTTGCGTTACCTGCACTTAACCCGCTTACTGCGGTCCATTGTGGAGCACTTGCGCCAGCAGTTAGCACATATCCGCTTGTACCCAGTGCCAGGCTTGTGGTCGCATTAGCACCAGATTGATATAACAAGCTACCTGCGGCACCACCAGTGACGTTGACCGCCATGTTGACCAGCATGGTCGATGTGCTTAGTGTAAGTGTAATGTTACCATTAGCACTGGCTGTACCACCATTGACTAGTACTTGGTTGGTTGAACCTGTAACAGTTAATACGCCAGTGTTGGCAATAGTAACTGCACTAGATCCGTTATAGCTTGTACCACTTAGGCCTGTGCCAATTGTCAATGGGTTACTTACAAATCCAACACCTATACTCGATGTATTTGTATATACAGGCGCACTTGCACCATTGCTGACTAAGATTTGACCAGCAGTACCGGGACCAATAAAATTGGTTTGACCTGCGGCTGTTTGATAAGGAACTTGTCCAGCAGTACCACCTGCAATGTTGGTAGAGGTATTAGATACTAAACTAATACCAACCATGAAACTTGATGTGTTTACATAAACAGGAGCACTTGTACCTGCACTGGTTAGGATCTGACCAGCTGTACCGGGACCTGCAAATCCAGTTAAACCAGGAGCAGTTTGATAGACAATCTGTCCGGCTGTACCGCCGGCAACATTACTGGCTGTGCTGACCGTACCTGTTACATTACCTGTGATGTTACCGATAATGCTACCACTGGCATATAGACTGCCATTTACCTGTAGTCTATATGCACCCTGACTGGTTGTATAACCTACTAGGAAATATCCATTGGTATCAAATCTACCATCTTCAGTACTGTTGATACTGAATGTTATCGGAGCACTAGGAGCATTTATAGTACCAGTGGTGATTGCTCCTGAGCTGTTTTCGATAAATGATAGATTACTGGCAATTGACATATTGATTTCCCAAAATATTTACTGTATTTACCAGTAAAATTAAGCCTGTGGCTCGCCCCAACGCAGGGTCAAGTTAGCATAAATTGGATTACCTGAAGTCAAATACACATTAATGAATAATACATCTGGGCCATTTGGATAGCAGTTTCTACCACCTAGCGGAGTATTGGTCAATTCCTTTAAGTTACTTAAATCCAGCACATCTCGTTCCTGCGGACTACTAACGAACGAGAATACAGTTTCACCTGGTTGGGCAAATCCACTTCTTGTAAAGTTAATATTTGTACCGTTAGAAATACTACCAATTGTATAGTTACTCAATGTTACTTGGTTTGCACTTGGATTAATATAGGTTATCAATGTTCCGCCTGTAATTCTAGCACCGTTATCATTTGTAATATAAACAGCGTCACCTGGATTGATACCTACTGTGCTGTTTAATGTTAAAATATTGCTACCAGCAGGTATGGTACTGCCAGTAGTTTGGTATACATTGGTAGCAGTATTATCAAATATAATACTCTGACCTTGTGCAACCTGTGAGAAACTAGGCTGACCAGTCTGTAGACCAGTATTGCCCAGACTCTGCCATACAATCTTATTGCCGTTTGGATCACTTGGATAGTTCTGTGGATTAATAATACCCTGCACAACCATGGCACAGTTAGTATTTGTTGAACCACCCGCTGTCACTTCCAGCGCCTGCAGTCTCATTTGCGCACGATTTACAAGATCTCGTACACCTAGGTCACCCGGAATAGCATTACTTACGCTAGGTGCTAGTCTAATGGCAAATGTTGTAACTGGTACAGTACTAACCTGAATGTTGGGAGCAACATAGTTAAAGATGTAGCCACGATCATCGTCAAATCCACCGTCAGCTAGGAAAGCTGAACCCCAGTGGCTTAACTGTGGACTGGCTGTTTGACCAACTAGGATAACACCAGTACCTGCTGAGTGTCCTGCTGCCGCACTACCTGTAAAGTTTCTTGTTGTTCCTGCTGTAAATTGGCTGATAGTTGCCGCACGAGTTAATCCGCTTAGTGTACCTGTAGCAGTTGTTAAACTGGTATACTGGATCATTTCTTGATCAACCATAACATATCCTGCATAGGGGAAGTATGTGGCGTCTGTAACAGTCATAATAGTATCAGTAGACAACATGGTGTTGGTCAATGTGCTGTGTGCGCCTTCATTCAATACCTGATAACGAACAGGCATGTTACCAGTACGCATATAGGCTTCTGTGTTGACGTTACTGTTCTTCATACGATGAACAGTGATATAATTACCTTCTGGGCCACGCAACATCCAGTCAATAAAACCAGCACCGTACCAGGTCCATTGCAAACCAATCATCTGCATCTTGTTGACTTGAAGTTGATAACCGCTTGGATTATAGATACCGTTTGATCCATCGCAACGATCAATGTTCCATTGACTTTGTGGAACAATCTTGTCAACCACCTTAACGATCTTAGTACCGCTTTGGTTGCTTGCACCGCGGAAACTTGGATTGACATATATTGTTGTATCATTTAATATTCCAGTAACCACATGTGTCATACCTTTAAGCACGATACGATCACCTGCAATCAACTGCTGTGTAAAACGACTGTTAACACCTGTAATAGTATGACTACCAACTGTTGTTGTAACCAGACCGGATATATTAACAGTACTAGTGCGTTGGCCAATGGCCATTTGAATACCATCATACTGCCAGAACATACCGTTTTGGTCATCAAATGTACCAGCACGAACTGTTGCTCCGTACCAGTTTTGAATACTTAGAACACCTGGATTACCAACTATAGGCGATGTGCTTCCCAGTGTGGTTGTTGCTAGAACAGTCAGTGTTCTTTCGTCAACAATACTGTTAACAACATATTGTCCATTGTATCCGCTTGTGGAAATATTTGATAATACAACAATAGCGCCAACCTGACATCCGTGATCATTATCATCACAGACAATGGTAATTAAGCTACCTGGAGCTGTGCCAGCGGCTGTTATTGTTCTTAGGTTATAGTTTGGTGCAAACAATGCACCGGTGTTATAGTTGATACTCTTACCAGACTGATAACGCAGATATTTTTTACTCTGACGAATAGCATCCATACCTGGTGCTGGACCTCCAGTACCTAATTGCACACCACCATCGAAGGGTCTGTGATAGTAATAGCTGTCACTACGAGCAAAAATATATCCGGTAGGTGTACCTGAAATTGTTCCAACATTTCGCGCTGGATAGGTAAATGTTGTTGCATTTGGTACGCTACTAATATAGAACGGACCTTGTAAAAGTTTGTTATTGTTACTGCCGTTGTCGCTGGTAATAAAAGTAATAATGGCCTGCCCTGGCATAAATCCGTGTGGATCAGTTGAAGTTACTGTAACAGTACCTGTTGATGTTGGACCAGACCCGGCGACAACAAATGTCACATTGGTTAAACTTGATCCGGTATAGAAACCACCTTTACGCACCACTGTGGACTGTTGGCTAATAACTGTACCACTACTTGCACCGACCTGTCCTTTGGCATAGTAGCTAAACTGTGTTGAACTTGATACATTGTCAACAATGAATGATCCTGCCGCACGGTCGTAACTGGCAACGGTCTGCAATAGAGCATTAACTGTGATAGCAGTACCAGTAGATAGATTATGTGGATAGTTTGTATTAACAGTGATATAACTTTGTACACCTGGTGCAAAGTTTGCCGCCCAGCTGGCATCTGAAGTAATCTGCGCAATGCTTAAATCTGTACCCGGAACTTCATAGATACCAGGGTAACCGCGAACTTGACTTAATGACTGCCACTTGGTAGGTTGTTGTCCGTACTCAAAGTCAGCGTCAATCATACTCTGAGGACTAGCTACACGAGTGCGTTCCCAACCATCTGTGCCTGTAGGCCATGGGCGAGTAATAACTGCACCGTCAGCTCTTTCAGCAAAAATCTGTAGCACATCGGTACTGGCCATACCTGTTGTACTGATACCTAGTGTAATGGTTGTTACACCATCTGATCTCATCAATTCTGTTGGAAATGCTGTAGAGTTTGCTCTGCTAAAACTTACACTAGTCCCTGTATAGGTTGTGCTAGCAAAATTATATAATACTGTGTTTCTTGTAGTATTTGTAATTACTAGCAACTGATCCATTCTCCAATTACCTGGAATTGCGATAGTACCTGCGCCTGCTGAACCAGGAGTAAAAGTATAATTTCTTAATAGTTGTTTGGCCATTTTATTCTAAATCCTTCGTATATTTATTGTGCATTACATTCCCATTGCTATGCTCATTGCAGTAGCTAATGTGGTTATGTCTACACCATTCTGTTGCAGACTACCCGAGACATTTAAGGTACCAGTAATTGTACCACCACTACTACTTATAGCATTGGTGATGCTTACTGAGTTGAAGCTGACTACACCAACAACTACACCGTTGGCAGGAATACTGCCAAATACAATGCTTGTACCATTGTTTGCAGTATAGGTAGTTGGCATCTGTAATTGGCCATTTTGGAATACCTGTACTGTTGCTGTGTTATAGCTTGTGGCAAAGGTTGTTGTAGTACCGTTGCTGGTATATTGGTTAAATGAGTAGGCCTGTTGCGCACTTACAGCATAGCCTTGGCTAGCAATAACCTGTACAATGTCGCCTGTATTACGACCTGCGGCCAATACCACTGTGGTACCGTTGCTGGCTGTAAAGTCACCTGCTACTGAGCTAAAGCTGATACCGTTAACAATAACTTGTATCTGTCCAACTGTATATCCGCCTGCTACAGCAAATGTTGTCTGTCCGGCTGTGGCAGTAAATGTCTGTATGCTGGTTGGTAGTATCTGCGCACCATTGGTATAGATGTTACCTGCCCACAAACTTCCTTGTATGCCCGCACCACCGATTACCTGTAGCGCACCAGTTGTGGTTGATGTTGCTGTTACACCACTGGTAATAATATGGTTAGTACTTGTAACTGTACCTCCGACAAATACACCACCGCTAAAACCTGCACCACCTTGTACAACCAATGTACCGCTGGCAGTTGATACTGTTGGAGTATTCCATCTGTTGATAGACACAGCTATCATAGTGTTGGTAACTGTGGTTGCTGTAACTTCTGCTAGGAATTTAAAGTTTGTACCAGTAGTAGTTGTACCAAATACCAAGTCACCGTTACCTGCTGTGGCATTTTGACCAACCATGATGTACCCGTCATTTGGTGTTAGAGCAGTACCTAGACTGTTAGGTTGTGTACCGTCCCATAGACTGCTGGTAATACCCATGTCAATGTATGAGTTAGCCGCAGTGACGTTATCAGCAGATGCCACAATATCAGTAGATGCCTTTGCACCGCTGTTGACGTTCTGTACATTAATCTCCATATAGGTATTATTATTACCAGACGCTTGGAACATGGTTTGTCCAAATGGAGTGTAGTTTGTTACACCTGCATATAGAGCACCGTTACCAGTTGCATCACCGTAAAACACACCGCTGGTAGCAGTAACTTGATTAACTGTGATACCCACATTGGTACCAGTAATCTGTCCGTTAACCGTTAGGTTACCTGCAATGACTGCGTTTCTACCAATTGTTAAATCATATGCGGCACCAATACCACCTGCAACATAAAGTGCGTTAGATGAAACAGATGCTGTGTTTGATAGTGTACTTGCCACTGTAACTTGGTTGGCAAAATAGCTGTTACCAGTAACACCGATACCGCCTGCGGTAACCACTAGACTTTGTCCTGTTGGAGAACTAGCACTAGCAGTACCTGTTGAGCTGGCCTGTACCTGCGCAACATAAACTGGAGTAGATCCGTTGCTGGCTAATATTGCGCCAACGGTTGATGTGCTTGCCAACATGGCTGTTGCGTTAGCCGCTGATTGATAGGGTAGGCTACCTGCCGCACCACCTAAAATATTGGCTGCATAGCCAACCTGTATGGTTGATGTATTTGTAAATGTAGCAGTCGTTCCGTTGCTGACCAATAGTTGTCCAGCAGTACCAGCAGTAATAAAACTTGTTACGCCTGGCGCTGTCTGCATTGGAATATAACCAGCGGCACCGCCTGCTATGTTTGTGCTTGTACCAACAGCAAGAGTACTTTGGCTAGCATATGAAGGAGCACTTGAACCGTTACTGATCAATACCTGTCCGCTAGTACCATTGGTTACAAAACCAGTGGCATTGGCACCTGTTTGATAAACTAGGTTACCACTTGCACCACCTAGTGTGTTAGCACTAAAACCTACTTGAATAGTTGATGTATTGGTAAACACCGGACCAGTTGCGCTTGCACCTGCCGATACTAATATTTGTCCTGCTGTACCTGCACCAAAGAAACTGGTAGGGTTAGCAATGTTACCAGTTTGGAATGGAACTTGTCCTGCTGATCCGCCAGCAATGAATGTTGCAGTACCAGCGTAACTTGCTTGACCAACCTGTATAGTTGATGTACTTGTGAATACAGGAGCACCTGGTTGACTTACAAGAATGTAACCTTGTGTACCTGTGCTTAAAAACTGTGTGGTGTTGGCCGCGGATTGATAGTGTAACTGACCCGGTGTGCCACCTAATAGGTTAACTGCGTAACCAACTTGAATTGTTGTTGTGCTGGCAAATGTTGCTGTGTTAGCACCCATTTGTAGGATTGTGCCCTGTGTACCTGTTGTTATATAAGCTGTTACACCTGCGGCTGTTTGATAAGGAATATAACCTAATAGTCCGCCTGCTAGGTTAGTAGCAGTTGTAGCAAGACCGGATGTTAAACCGCTTAGTGCGGCCCATACTGGAGTAGAACCGTTGGACTGTAGAACATAACCGTTAGTGCCAATACCTAGGAATGTTGTTGCACCAACACCTGATTGATAAGGTAACGCACCCGATGTACCACTGTTTAGGTTATTTGCAGAACTTACAACCAATGTACTTGTTGTGGCAGTTGTTAGTACAGCACTGTTAGCACTGAACATGCCGCCGGCATAAATGTTGCCGCCTACGCCTACACCACCAGTAACAACTAATGCGCCTGTGGTTGTTGATGTTGCATTTCCTGTACCGTTAACTGTAATACCAGTTGCGGTAAATGCTGTTGCTGTTGTACTGTTTAAGGTTGTTAAACCAGTAACCGCTAATGTTGTGCCAACTGTTAATGAGTTAGTTACTGTTGCGGCGCTGATTGTAGCACCACCATTTAATGCTGTATATCCAGTAACAGCCAATGTTGTACCTACTGTGGCCGCGTTGGTCACTGTTAAAGCACTTGCAGTTACACCACCAGTTAAACTGCTAAATCCGCTGATTGTTAAACTTGTACCTGTAATGCTAGTTGCTGTTAGGCCTGCTAAAATGCTCTGTCCACTTACAGTTAATGTTGTGCCTGTGATATTAGTGGCTGTTACACCGGCTAGTGTACTTTGACCTACTACCTGTAGTGTACCACCGATGAATACATTGTTTGTTACAGTTAAAGCAACACCTGTACCAGTTACTGCCACATTGACAAATGTACCTGTTGTACTAGAAACTTTGTCTAGGCCAGCACCGCTCATGTAAATTGTACCGCCAACCCACAAGT
>Ga0007816_1000131_pt1 | contig 22196 bp, 41 predicted proteins | sample CryBogCBE27Jul09_FD_71213 | JGI IMG/M metagenome (GOLD analysis project Ga0007816, IMG submission 71213) | Freshwater microbial communities from Crystal Bog, Wisconsin, USA - CBE27Jul09 | ecosystem: Environmental > Aquatic > Freshwater > Lake | place: Crystal Bog, Wisconsin, USA | collected...
TAAGTTTTATGATGATATAAAAAAGATTTATTTCACTTTTTATGACGAACTAGAACAAGATGAAAATCTTGATGGACATTTAACTACTTTTTTAAGTGGAGAAAGAAATGTTCATGCTTATTATGTTAATAATGGTGAAATTATATCTTTGTTTGATTTAAACATCAACATAGTAGATGATTTGAATTTAAAAATTAAAGAAGAATTAAAAACTATGGGATTTGATGAAAATATTTGTTTAGTAAAATTATAAGTCGTATATTTGCTTTATGGAAAAAGAAATTTTTGAAGGAGAATATATTATTGATAATAAACTTATTAAAACATCTAAGGATAAAATCAATAAAGGTGATTATATGGTGGTTATTCCAATCAAAGGTGAACCATATATAGCAATCTATCTTCATAGTATTCAATATGATGAATTTATAAAACACTATTATCATAATTGCGTAAAAAATGAAGTTAATGTTGATTTTGATGATGGTAGTATTAATGGTTTAACTAATGTTAATATTAGTTATCTAAAAATAATCGAAGCTAACGATATTAGATATTCTTCTGGAATATGAAAATAAATTTGTTTATTAAAAAAATTATTCGTACCTTCGTTGAAGGAGTGCCAAAAGGCACTATATTTGTATTCAAATAAAGAAAAATGGAAAGAAGTAAAAAAGTTGTTGTAGTTGCCCCTTTCAATACTCCAGATGTAGAATTGAAAAAGAAAAGAGTTCATACAATCGGTGTATATTGTGGCGAATTATTTAAGCAAGGTATCGTTCCTGTTAGTGCATTATTACTTGGCTTGGCTATTGCTGAACACAACGAATTACCTACTGATACTGCTACTTGGATTAAGTTCAATAAAGGGCAGATTCGTTCTTGTGATGAAATGCATGTTTTAATGTTGGAAGGGTATTTAAATTCTATTGGTGTTCAAACTGAAATTGCAGAAGCAATTGAATTAGGGATTACTATTAAATACATACCATACGAATTAAAATAATTTTTGGAAAATTAAAATATTTTTCATATATTTGTTATATAAATAAAAAGAAAAATAAATAAATCGGGGTGGTGGAATGGTAGACACGCAAGACTAAGAAATTTGGTCACATATAAAGAAACTTATATGTAGTAATTTGGAGAATTGCTGGAATATTCTTAGAGTCATTAATACCACAACATAAACAGAAATGTTAAGTGTGATATAATTAATAAACAACTTTAAGTGTTTATTAATTGGTTTGAAAAATTAATGAATTGGACAATCAGCAGCCGAGCCACTTTAAATTGTGGAAGGTTCAGAGACTATGTACCAAATACCCAAACAGATAATGCTGTGGGTAAAGATATAGTCCAAACTCAAAACAACTAAAAATAGTTGTGCTTATGAAAATAAGTTGGGTAAGTAAAATCTTGTGCCGTAAGGCGTGGGGGTTCGAGTCCCCCTCCCGATACAAAAAAAAGATTTGGTAATTAACTTTAATTACCTTACTTTCGTGAAACGAAAGAGTGCTAAAAAGCACTATCTTTGTTAAAAATAAATAATTATGATAGCATTAATATCAGCCATTATATGTGGTATTTGGGGATATAATATCTTAAAAGATAAAGGACATAATCCAGTTATAGGTGGTTGTTTAGGTGGCTTACTTGGAATATTTGGTATTTTAATTTGTTATTTTTTCTTTGATGATGAAAATTAAATTTGGTTATTAAAAATAATATTCGTATATTTGTAAAAAGAAATTATGACAGCAAATGAATTTTTATTTGAACATGGTTCTGATATTCATACTATGGGCAACAATGATAATGAAGTTTGTTATTGTGTAATACAACCTAAAGATTTAATTGCTTTTGCTAAACTAAAAGTTGAAGAAGCATTTGAAAGATTATCAAAATCTAGTATGGTTAAATATCATACAGTTTGTGAAGATGGTACTACTAAAGGTGTATTTAATACACAACAAGAAGCACTTGATTTAGCAAATAAATTAAATGAAACTTCTAATCTTTATCATGATTATTGCAAATTAACCCAACTTGGTGGTGGGATGGATTTAGAAGGATTGAAAACAATAGTGTTATTTAATTTAAAATAAATTTGTTTATTAAAAAACTTTTTCGTATCTTTGACATATAAATAAAAAGCGGGAAGTGACAGAGTGGTTGAATGTGTTGGTCTGAACCCTAAAAATGAAATTTCTATTAATGGGCTGAAACTGATAAGTTGCGTTGTAAGGAGTTTTACTTGCATCTTCGGAGGTTCGAATCCTTCCTTCCCGACAAAAAATGATAATTATGTTTAAATTTAAAAAAATTTTTAAAAAAGGTTTTAACTTTTTCACTCCAAAAGTTAAAAAAGGTTTTAACTTTTGGAGTGAAAAAAGTATATATGATTTAGTATTTAATACAGATTATTTTAAATAAATTTGTTTATTAAAATATTTTTTCGTATATTTGTATAAAGAAATTAAAAGTTAAGAAATTAACTAATAAAAAAAAAATTTGGAAAATTGAAAAAAATTCCTTATTTTCGTGAAACGAAAGAGTGCCAAAAAGCACTATCTTTGTTAAAACAAAAAAAGTTCTTTTAATTGGGTTATTCATTTCCAAAGAAATAATCTAAGTTGTGCTAACTCTCTATTGGTATTATCGTAGATACTACAATAAGAATTAGTGATTAACAAATAGGCGTTAACATTTATATTTTGAAGTATATGCCGATTACGAAGGTTGTGTATGCTAAAAGGAAGTTGTCGTGTTAAATGAAGTTTGTTTATTAAAGTTTTTTGCTAAACTTACAACTCGGATTAAGGATTGATACAAAGGTATCGGTGCTGGGGCAGACACAGCATAACCCACAATTTTTAAATTAAATTTGTTTATTAAAATATTTTTTCGTATATTTGTGTAAATAAAAATAGTTCTTTACAAATGGTGCAGTCGTCTAATGGTAAAACTGATTACATTTTTAATGTAGTTAGAGGACAGCCTTCCTTTCAGAAGGCAAAAGTGAAATAGCAATATTTTTAGGGTTCGATTCCCACTTGCACTACAAAGTTGAAAAAAGATTTGGTTATTAACAAAAATTTCCTTATCTTTGTAAAACAAAAGAAGTTCTTTGAAGTTGTATCAAGCGTATTGGTTTTATTAATAAAATTATATAGAACCTATTATATCATCGCCTAAATAGTAGTTGTTATGTTGAGATGTTTGAAATAGTAATGTCAATAGTATGTAAAACTTACTTCCAAAAGGTCGAAGTACATGAGATTATAATGTGAATTACAATCCAAATGGTGAAGTTTTGGATAAATCATTTGTATATTGCGTGTCTATATCAAGGGTATTATGCTGTTATATTAGAAAGTCTATGTGGGTTGCAAGTCATATAGACAGTTTCTCTTATGGGAGTAGAAAAATATAATCAATAACTTGGTGCAATTTCTTAAACAATTAAAAAAAGATTTGTTTATTTGAAAAAATTTACTTACTTTCGTGAAACGAAAGAGTGCTAAAAAGCACTATCTTTGTTAAAACAAAAAAATATGGTGAGTTCGTCTAACGGAAAAATGAAAATGTTTAATTACATTTTTATTAGGACTAATTTCCTTTCAGAAATTAATGTTGGTTCGAATCCAGCACTCACTACAAAGTTGAAAAAAGATTTGGCTATTAAAAAAATTACCCTTATCTTTGTTAAAACAAAAAAGTTCTTTGAATTATAAGTAATTGTAAGACAAATAAAAATGGTAGATTAGTTTAGTGGAAGTGTTAATATTTAAGTATGTTAATACGAGAACCATAAGACGTTCATCTTATGACGAAAGTTCGAATCTTTCATCTACTACCAAAAAAATATTTGTTTATTAATAAATTTATTCGTACTTTCGTTCCACGAAAGAGTGCTAAAAAGCACTATCTTTGTTAAAACAAATGAGGCAAGTACACTTTGTCTTTAAATTTCATTCTTTTTTAGGAATGTTACAAAAAGTGTAAGAATGAAACAAATACTAAAATTAATCGTGGTTCAATTTACCATTGGTGAATGGTAGAAAGAAAATAGCCATTGTCACGAAATAATCTTATTACTCACAGGGGGTAATTTGATAGGCAGTATTCCTTATTGGAAACTACCTTAAAAGGCAGTAGAAGCGGCTTAATGTAGCGTTGTTTCATTCATTCTTTACGAAAGTAATAGCCATTAGATTTATTCTAATCCCTTTTATTTTCTTTAAAGAAAGTTTTGAAAACTGATTTTTCAGTATTCTTAACTAATCAAGAACAGATATTAGATTTATTTCTATTTATCTAATATCTGTTCTTTTCCATTTTTTAACTTGTTCTAAAGTGTTGTATCCACCGGCAAATGTGAGCCGCTTTTTAACATTTTAATATATCCACAATGACTAGCTATCGGAGTGGGTTGTCTTGCAAGACAAATATGTAGTTTAGTTTAGCGAATGGAATTGCTACCCTAAAGAACATTATCATTATTTTATGGGGCTGCCTTAGTTCAGTTGGTTAGAACGCCCTCGGGAGAGGGGGGTCATTGGTTCGAGTCCAATAGGCAGTTCTAAAATGAAATTATGATAAAGGCGATAGTATCTATCTAATCGAGAGTGATTTTATAGAGAACCTATCAACTACATATCTTTTAGCGTGTTCTTGAATTAGAACATATTGTGTGCGGTGTACGAGTGGTTTATGTAGCCACACCTAATCAGGTGGCAGGGGTAACTCCCTCGTGGGTTCGAATCCCATTCGCACAATTGTCATACTACCGCAAATAGTATTCCAATAAGTTCTTAACTAAGGACACGCTAATTTTTTTATATATAATTTTTTAAATATATGCTACATTCGGCTAGTGGTTTATGCCGTTCCCCTTTCACGGGAATAAAGGATGAAAAATCTTTTCAGGGGTTCGAATCCCCTATGTAGTACAAAAAAATTTTTTTTTCTTAATTAGAAATTTTTCATCATCATTTCTCTTTTTCTTTCAATTCTCTGCTTTAGTTCTTTTTTAGCAGCATTTTCAAGATAAGTAATTAATTTTACTTATCTTTTTTTATTGATGCAATAATATAAGAATGAAAGTTATAAAACAAAATTTGTTTAGTAAGTTTTAATCCCTTATATTTGCAGTATGAGAAATATATTAAAATTTTTAAGAGTTATTCAGACGGATTCAAATGGGGAAAGACACAGACTTAATCCATATAACCCTCTTAGTTATATAGTTATTATTTCAATTCCTATTATTGGGATATTAATGTTTGGATTTGTCGGATTTTGGAAAGAAGTAGATTTTAGTAACCCTTTTAAGTGGAATTAATTTGTTTATTAAGTTTTAATCCCTTATATTTGCAGTATGAAATACAAGAAAATAATTATTGTAGCAAAAGCAAAAGCATCTTTTATTAAAGATTTAGATACTAATAACATACCTTATGAATATTTAATTGGGTTTCATAAACTTAAAATAAAAGATTCCCCCAAACTTCAAATGGCTATTAAAATGGTTAGAGAAAGATTTGGTAGGCAATCAATTATAGTTGAGGATATAACATAAGAATAAAAAATCCCCTAAAGGGATTTTTTTGTTTATACTATTTTTTTTAATAAACAGCCTATTCCCTTTGGGAATGGTTGTCTAAAAGACAACCTACCTCTGATTCCTCCAGCTATTTAATAAGCCGCCTGTCTAACTTGACGATACAAAGATAAGGTGTTTGAAGTTATTCACCAAACAAAGTTTGGTGAATCTTTAGTAATAAACAAATCTTTTTTATTTGGTAGATAACTTTTAATCCCCTATATTTGCAGTATGGAATTTAATAATAAAGTAGTTAATACATCAAGTGAACCTTATTATGATTTATTTGATGGTGGTTATCTTAAACCCGAAGAAATGTTAGTTAATCCTAATGAGATTGCTATGGTTAAAAATGCAATAAAAATTGTAAAACAATTTTTAGATGAAGCAGAAGAAAAAGAATTATTAATAGTAATTTGATTATTAAATACAAACCCCTTATATTTGCAGTATAAATAAAACATACACACTATGGGTGCATCAACAAAAAAAAAGTTTTTATCTACATTCAAAGAAGTAGGTACATTTGCAAATGAGATTTCAAATGAATCAATTAAAAACGAACCAATGTTTTTTAATTCTGATTTTAATTTTGCAATGGAAAAAGGTGGCGAAATTACAAAATCTTTTTTAAATAGTTTGCCAGAAGATTGGAAAAATCAACCACTCGCTTTTGATAGTAGGGTACACATGCTTATGCCGGGATGGTATCCAGCAATCCCCGGATTTCATCATGACGATGTTCCTAGAGCAGATATTCCAGCAGGACAACATTTTATCACAGCAGGACAACCCGACTATGATAATCCTCGTTATTTATCTGAACATATTTTAGGTTTAGTAAATGCAGATGTTTGTCCGACTAATTTTGCAGTAGGTGAATGTGTAATGCCACAAATTCCAGAGGGCGAATTAATTTATAGAAGATGGCATGAAGAAGTAGTTTCTTTAATTAAGAAAGGAGAATTGAAAGAAGTTGCTGCAAAAGATAGAACTTTAGTTTATTTTGATTGGCAAAGTTTTCATAGTGGTACAAAATGTATTTCTAATGGTTGGCGTTGGTTTGGTAGAGTTTCAAGAAATAGCGATAGAGTTAAAAAAGTAACTAACGAAATTAGAGTAAATGCACAAGTTTATTTGGAATTTCCGATGGAAGGTTGGTAATTTATACAATAAAAAGTGTTCCACGTGGAACACTTTTTTTTATTTGGTTAGTAAGTTTAATTGTTGTATATTTGTAGTCTAAATAAAAAATATGATTAATTTAACTAACACTATACTTTACGCTAAGGGATGGTATAAAAAATCTGATAATATTATTGAAGATTTGAAAAAAATTCTTGAATTAGATGGTTATACACCGTCTAATAAAAATGATATTTATTCTATATTACTTGGTCGTATTGAAAAGCATACGGCAAATTGGGCAACCACTAGGGAAATATTAAGTGGTATTCATCCAAAAAATTGTTGGAAAGTTGGTTATGATTTTGGAAACGAAAAAGACTACGATATGTGTATGGCTTTTATTTATTACGCAATTTCTAATTTAAGATTTGTTGATAATAGAGAATGGACACCACAAATGCCAAAAGTAACAAAATACCAAAAGGCAGACCATGTTACTATAAATAGTCTTTATACACACTTTATTAAAAATAAGGTTTGTTTAGTTTCTTAGGATACTCCAAATTTTATTTTGGTAGTAAAGTAAAATCCCTTAACTTTGTTTAACAATTAAAAAAACACATCATGACAATTAAAGGGAAAGTAGTTTTTATTGAACAAGTTGATTTTAACCCCGAAAATAAAAGGTCAACTTATGAGTTATTAACCGATAATAGTTCTTCGGGTAGATTATATTTGGATGCTGACGATAGAGTACCAAAAGAAGGGGATAGTATTTTTGCAATTACTGATAGTGATGGAAACGCTATCAATTACACAATAAATGATTAATTTTTATGGCATTAGCAATTAGTTTCGTTTCAGAAGATAAAAATACATTCGTAGTTACTTTTGATGGTAAACCACAAATCAATGACGTTGTGGATGCTATTCAAGACAAAATGACACAAGAAGGTGTTATGAGTATAATTGATTGGCACGTTGGCATAAATTATGCTGTAAGTGAAGATTTTAGTAAAGAATTAACAAAAGCAATTAATCAAATAGATTAATAAAAAGCACCCCCTAAAGGGTGCTTTTTTAATATACATATATAAAAAGCATACCTCTGATTCCTCCAGCTATTTAATAAGCCGCCCGTCTTAACTTGACAGTACAAAGATACACCTTTTATACTTACCCACCAAATATATTTTTAGAAAAAAAGATTTGTTTAATAACTTTAATACCTGTATATTTGCAGTATATGATGGACAGGAGAGAATTAATAAGATGGACAGCAATATTTCTTAGCTTTGGTATTGGGTGCATTTATGGTTATCTAAGTGGTTATGATAATGGTTATAAGGTAGGAAAAATTGCAGGGAAAATGTATTATCAAGACAAAAAACAAGATTCTTTAATAAAAGTTTTGGTTAGTAAATCAAAATAGCTTATATTTGCATTACAAAAGAGGTGGAAGTTCAGCGGTAGAATAGTAGGTAGACTTACCAACGAAAATAGGTTGTTTTAACATTGCGAAGTACAAGCAATTAGACTGACGATAGTTGCCGACTAAAAGTCGGGGGATAGTGGTTCGATTCCACTTCACCTCACAAAATAAACATATTATGATAGTAGAATTTGTATCAAAAAAAGTAATTTACGATGAAATATACAGACAATTTAATAGAGGGAGTAAAAAAGTTATTTCCCGAACAAACAGAAATGATTGAATTAGCAGAAAAGGGAGACCCTTATTTACTAACGTATTTGAAAGATTCTTCACAGCAAATTAGTCATAAAGAAATACTTTCGGCTACTTCTTTAGAAGAATTAAAAGAAAAAGCAAAAGTAATTCAACAAAAAGAAGAATTATACAATCTTTGTATAGAACAAAATTACAATTAAAATGGCAAAAAAACAAAAAATAGTAAGAGAAGGTTCAGCATCTAATTTAGATTTTGAAGTAAATAAATTACTTCTTGATGGTTGGGAAAGGTCGGGTGAACCCCGTTTGGTTATCAAACAATCTAATAATAATTATGGTGGTTCAACTAATACTGAAATTTGGTATCAAACTTTAACAAAATATAACGAAGAAACAAAATAAAGATTTTCAAAGTGTGTAGGACTAAGTCGGGGCGTTTCTACGCCCTGACTTTAAACTTTAATATATATTTTTTTTAATAAATAACCTACTTCTGATTTCTCCACACTTTCTATCGTGTGCCTGTCTTAAATTGACACAGCAAAGATACGCCTTTTTAAGTTACTAAACAAATTTAATTTGATAAAAAAAGATTTGTTTAATAACTTATATACTCGTATATTTGTAGTATGATAGTTAATAACATCTGTAAAAAAAGAGAATGGAAAAAAGAAGTTAGATCGGATGGCTCAACATATTATGACTATTATTTTACATATTCCCTAAAAAGAAAAGAATTAGGTAAGTATCTTAATACTTGGTTTGTAGATGGGTTTAATATTACTAATGATATAATATATCGTGATAGTTTAGCAACTTTGAAAAAAGTTGATAGTGAAACTGCGTCACAACTTTATCGTAGACCTTTTAATCCACTATCAATATTTATTATGCCTAATTATAGTTCAGTACATAGCTATTTAAAGGTAAAAAAAGAAAATGAAAAGAAAAAGTTAAATAAAAAATTACCACCTCTTTTATATACTATGAAGTGTCATTTACATAGTGTAGATGATTCAAGTTATGGTATATGGTGGGATAATTATTCAATTGATGATTTGAGAAATAAAAGATTTGAATTAATGAATTGGATTAATCAATTTGATACTAAAAATCTTTTGAATGGGGAAAACTTATTAGATAAATGTATTGAATTAGGGGCAACTCCCGATTCAAAAGATTATAATTAAATTTGGTTATTAACTTTATTTACCTTATATTTGTATAAATAAAAAAGTATGACATCATATAATGTTAATCAAATAGTTAGTATAGACTTTACAAGTGAAAATGTAAATACTAATTTTTATATTTCAGAAGAACGTTCTTTTGTTGATTGGTTATTAAAAAGACCTAAAAAAACATTTATTAGACCTTATTATTATGTTCCTAATTCTGTTATACCAATTGAAAAAATACCAAATAGTATTTTTATTAAGGATAATAAAATCATTAATAAAGCAAGTCTTACTATTGGGTTTTCTAATAGAACTTGGAAAACAAAGTATTTTGAATCTAATGATGCAGCAAAAAAGTTTAAAGAAAGAATAGAATCAAATAATTTTATTAATCTTTAAAAAAGATTTGGTTATTAAAAAAATATTTCGTATATTTGTAAAACAAAAATAAAGAAAATGAAAAAGACATAAAAAAATAAATTTGGTAATTAAAAAAATTATTCGTATATTTGCTTTATAAATAAAAGGGAATGAAAGAATTACAATTTTACATAGTTTATGGATTAGTTGGTAAAGATGCTTTTACTACTTTATGTGGTGGGTATGCAATTTCGGTTAAGGAAGGTTCTAATGCTTCTGAAAAAATGCGTGAAATTCACAAGGAAATTGTAAAAAAACATAATAGTGACCCTAATTGTTATACTAAATTAGGTTTAATTACAGCAGATTCTATTGTAATGAAAGTTCTTACAAGATTAGATTAAAAAGATTTGGTTATTAAAAAAATATTTCGTATATTTGTAGTCTAAATGGGAAACAGCAAATCTGAATGTAAATAAATATGAATAAAATTTTATTGTATGGATTTTTAACATTTGTATTAGTATCTTTTGTTATAAACCTATCGCATTGTGGGGATAAAAAAGAAGTTAATAGTGATTCACTTTCACAAAAAAAAATAAAATAATTTTAGATTGTTCTAAAATTATTGGTAAACCAAAAAGTGAAATAGACTTGATTTTACAAAGTTAAGCAAGGATTCACTTATAGACCTTTTTAGCAAAGATAAAAAGGTTGAACTAAAAAAGGTAGCAGAAGTTGCCTAAATATATTGAGAGAGAGTGTTCCACGTGGAACACTCTTTCAAAAATAGATTTGGATAATAACTTAAAAAGTGTTATCTTTGAATAAATAAAAAAATCCGTTGGTAGCTCAGTTGGTTAGAGTGCTATTCTGATGCGCAAACTTTATAATGATTGAATGACAAAAGAATTTGAGTAGGGAAAGGATAGTGATTCGAAGCACTATTTGAGTAGACCAAAAAGTTTGAATAGTTAAGAGAGATTTGTAAAGATTCAATAATAGAGGTCGGTGGTTCGAACCCATCACAACGGTCCAGTTTTAACTTATAAAAACTTTTATGTTAGATATTTAGTATATACTTTACAGCCCAACTCTCCATTGGGATTGGTAGAGAGCAATATAGAAAAATAACTAATATAGAAGTTTTTTGTTTTAAAAAATTACACATTATGAGAGATACTACTGAATTTGTTGCTGAAAGTTTATTAACATTTAATAGTGTTGAATATAATCCTTTGCATGATTATTTAGTTTTAGAGCCATCTGCCGGCACAGGATTTTTAGCAAATTATATAAAATATTTCTTTAAGGAAAGAATTATGCAATCACTTAAAAATAGTCTTACTATCAATTGTATTGAATTAAATAAAGATAAGTTTGATATTTTATCAAAAGATTTTCCTAAAGCAATTCATGGCGATTTTCTTAAATTAGATATTCAAAGAAAATATGATTTCATAATTGCTGCCCCACCATTTAAAGGTAATACTGATTTAGAACATATAATGAAAATGTATGATTTGTTAGAAGATTATGGCGAAATTATATCATTAACTACACCTTATTGGTTTACTAATAACGAACCTTTACAAGTTAAATTTCGTGAATGGTTAAGTGATAAGCCCCACAAAATTAAGATGTTACCCGATATGACTTTTTCGGAAAGGGGAAAATCTGTTCCAACTGCAATAATAAATATTTACAAATGGAAACAATAACAAAATATACACCTAAGCAAAAAACAACTAATTTTCAATTTAGATGGAATGAACCGCTTGGAGTGGCTGAATGTCCGTATGCTTATAGATATGTATTTATATTTTTTGGTTTTTCAATTCGTATTCATAAATGGTTGCGAAGTGATGATAAAAGGTATTTACATAATCATGGGTGGTGGTTTTTAACATTTGTGTTAAAAGGTAGTTATACGGATGTTTCTTTGCCAAAAATATATCAAAATGATGAAGTTGATAAAGCAATCAAAGAAGGTAGAATTTCTAGGAATGATGTTGAAGATAGAGAAGTATTAAAAAGGTTTACATTAAAATATAGACCTGCTAATCATTTACATTATGTTGAAGTTCCAAAAGAAGGTTGTTTAACAATTTTAATCACAGGTAGACCATTACAAAAATGGGGATTTTGGGTTGATGGAAAAATTAAAAGACCATTAAAATTTTTCCATAAGTTCGGACACCCACCTTGTTCAGAACAATAATTTGGTGGATAACTTTTAATCCCTTATATTTGCAGTACAAAAATACACAGCATGAAACATTACAATTTATTATTTAAGGGAGTTGAAACAAATAAAAGACCTTTAGATTTGACAGATGAAGAATTTGAAAAAATTAAGGCAGATTTGGCAGGTTCAGATTTTGAATTAGTATTGCATCCAAAAACTACTGAAATAGAATGGTTTATTAATTTATCTACTGAAACAGCAGAAAAAATCTGTTTAAGACATGATATAAACCCAAAATCTGTTTCAGTTAATAATATGGTATTTTTTTACGAAATATATCATAAATAAGTTTGGTAGATAACTTTTTTTCCCCTATCTTTGTATTCAAATAAATAAATACATATTATGAGTAGTAACAGCAAATTAACTGCAAAAATTAACCTTCAACAAGTATTTGAAGGTAGTGTAACAAACCTTGAAAACGCCTTTAAAAGCGATGTAATGACCGCAAAAAATGGTAAGGATTACATTCCTTTAGAAGTGTTAAAAGGTAAACGTTGGGTGTGTATTGACGATTTGGCAGGTGACCATTTCTATCACAAACAAACTGGTGATGTTCAACTTCAAGTGGATATTAACCCAAGACGTGAAGTTGATAAGTTTGATAATACACATAGTGTTTCACTTCAACAAAGCAAAGCTACTCGTGAAAGCGGTGCTACAAGAAAATACTGCGGTGAAGCAAAAGAAATTATTTTTGGAGTAAGAGCAGCAGTAGTAACAGCAACAACAACAGCAGAAAAAATGATTGCAGATGCAAATCTACAAAAACTTGAAGAAGCAGACGAATTAGAGTTTTAAGAATAAATTAAAAAATGCCCCCTCAAAGGGGCATTTTTATTTGGTTATTAACTTATTTAATCGTATATTTGTATAACAAAAAAAAAATGAATATTTTAAAATTTTTATTAATCATTTGTCTATTAACTACAAGTTGCGATGGGATTAAAGAAAAACACGTTAAAGGTGTTATAATTGAACACAGCCTAATTATTGATGAATTAGGAGTAATACACTATACTACTAAAATTAAACAAGATAATGGAACTATTGTAGAAAATAATAGTGTAGATTTTTTTGATATGGTAGTAGGAACAAAAGTTGATTATATTTATTATTAAATATATTTGGTTATTAACTTAAAATACCTTATCTTTGTTTAACAGAAAATAAGTGTATTATGATTATGAAAGTTTTAATGTGGTATTTTATAGGGATTGTTTTATCTTATATTTTTTTAATCGTAGGTAATACAATGTCAGTTAAATGCGGTGAAGAAAAAGCTAAATTAAAATATATATTTTATAGTTGGTTAAGTTGCATATTATGGATAATATCAATTATTAGTATTTTGTTTAAACACTATATACCTTTCAATAAAATAGCAAAGTTCTTTAATCAAGAACCCGACTTAACAAATAAAAAATAATAAAATATGAACTCAACAGAAAAATTTATTATAATATATTCAATAGGTATAGTATTAGCAGTACCTTTAATAATGTATTATAACAAAAAGTTTAAGCATGATAGAACACCACTTAAAATTGCCTTACTTAGTTATGTAGCAATTATCGCTTTCTTATCAGCAACATTTGATAACTTATTTGGCAATGATGAAGATGATGAAGATTTTTTTGCAGGACTATAAAAAAAATTTTTTTTTGGTTTGGAAAAAATTTTTTTTTTCTTAAACAATTTTCATAGTATGTCCCGAAAAAAATTTTTTTTTTCATAGAGTTTTAGCAAAGCATAGCCACAGAAAAAATTTTTTTTTCTTGCTAGTATCAAAAAATTTAGGCAATAGAATATTATTCCAGTAACTTTAAAAGTTGCTAGTAAAGTTGTGGCAAAGCACAGCCATTAAAAAATATGTATGTATTTTTTATATTATATAAATTCTGTTTAAGTGATGCAATAATATAGGGTAAAAAGTTAGAAAACAAAAATATTTTTATCCTACTAATTTAGTGGACTATTATGCCAGACTCCTTCTGATTCCTTCAGGTTCGTCACCCGCCTGCCCCTTTTGGCACTACAAAGATAAGGGGTTCTAAGTTACTAGACAAATAAAATATGTTAAAAATAAAAAAATAATTTTAACAAAAAAAGATTTGTCAGTATCAAATAAAACTATATCTTTGCATCAGTTAAATAAAAAACTATGATAAAAAAGATATTCAATACAGAAGTAAATAAGGTTAGAAAAATGGCAAGTCTATTCAGTTTCAACCTCAAATTAAATGGTAAGCAAGTTATTCTAAATAATGATAATCAAACCAAATTAAAAGAAGCAACAAGGTTGCTCGAAGCAGCAGCAAATATTTTAATAGAAATAAAATAAAAAAAATATTTGTTGGTTTCAAATTAGTTCTTTATATTTGCACTATATTTATTTACACACTAAAAAAAGTTAATTATGCTTACAAATTTTGCAGAAGAAATTGAAGTTGTTGAAAGTGATGCTATTAAAAACTTTCAATTTGAATTACCAAAAGAAAGTGCGTCAGCCACTCGCAAAGCTAAAAAATTTGCCGAAAATTTCCTCTTTGACGATTTAGAAATTGACAATGTTATAATTGTCGGTACAACTAAATTACAAAAAGAAGATAAGGTCGACCATCTTTTAATTAAAGATTTCGGTGTTGGACTTACAGCAGGTTTGGACTTTTCCAAATTGGCAGACGAAAATCCCGAATGGAAAGGAATCCCAATTTATTTAGCAACAGAAGAAGATTTGCTATTTAGTAAATTTTTCTTAGATGGCGAACAGAACGAAGAAACCCGAAATTATCGCAAGAACAAAAAAGAACTTGACGAACTTGAAGAAGAAGAAGATTAAAAATGTTCCACGTGGAACATTACAAAAAAAGAGTGTTCCACGTGGAACACTCTTTTTTACATTTTTTTAACAAAAATATTTGTTTGGTAATATATAATCCCTTATCTTTGTACAGTCAATGTAAGACAGCCGCTTTATAAAATAAGTGAAGGAATCAGAAGTAGTTTGCCCTGCAAACATTCCCTTTAGGGAATAGGCTGCTTATTACTTTTTTGTTAAAGAAATGTTAAAAGGTATAGACAGCCTACCTTTGATCTCTCCATACATTTTATAGTACGCCTGCCCCCTTTGGCACTACAAATATACAACTTAATTCAATACAAAGTGCAAAAAAATAAAAAAAAATAAAAAAAAGATTTTTGTAAAAATATTTGTTTAGTAACTTTTAAGACCTTATATTTGCAGTATAAATATTTACACTATGACTAAAGGATTAACAGTTTTTGAACCTGCAACAAAAAATCAAACTTGGGCGTTATACGCTTGTTACAAAAAAGACCTTAGAAAATTAGGGTTAAGTAAGGCAGAAGCGTCAATGCTTATTGACGATTTTAATAGAGGGGTTAATAAAGAACTCCCTAAAAAATACTTAGATAAGCTAACAAATAACATTAAAACAGTAGTTGCAGCAGCAGAAAATACAATTAGCAAAGCTAATAAAGCAGCTAATAAAAAAGCAAAGGTTTCCCCCTTATTTGCTTATATGACTTCAAATGAAGTGGCAAAAGATTTGATTTCTGTTTTAGGTGCTGAATTTCGTATCGGTGGTGTTATCACTAATGACATTGATAAAACAGATAAAAAAGCCTATTTGTTTTTAGGTGGTGGTTGTGGGTTTGCTCACTTACAATGGGATAAAAGAAACAAAAAAGTTGGCGAAATAATTAAGGAAAGTAATTTGATTAAACAAGACGTTGAAAAGTATTACATTTCTTTAATAGACCCTAACTATATTGCTAAGTTGCAAAAAAGTGGTAATCCTATTCAAGCACACTTTGGGCAAAACTTATCGTATAACACAGCGTGGAACTATAAAATAATTCATTATCTGAATGACTTGGGTTACAAAAATATTACTACTACAAGTAGATACGATTAATGTTCCACGTGGAACGTAAAAAATAAATAAAGGAAAGTTTTGGTTAATTCAAAACTTTCCTTTATCTTTGCATCACAAATAAATAAATATGGGAAAAGTAACAAGTTCAAAAAAGATTTTTAAAAATCGTGAAGAAGTAGTTGATTTTTTAGAAAATTACTTTTCTAATGTCACATACAAAACTATCATTGATAAAAAACTTAATGTATTGCATGAGTATTACTCAAATGAAGTAAAAATTGCCCACACTGAATATCAGTTTGATAAAAAAGACGAAGAAAAAATGAAGTTTAAGCACAAATTAGTTTTGGTGGATAACATTTAATTCCTTATCTTTGCTACAACAAAAATAACAAGTATGAAAATAACTGAATTTGATGCTTTAAATGTAAAGCAATTTAGAATAGAATTAGAAAATACCTTAAACGAACTCGCAACAAAGTATGGTTTGAAAGTTGCTTCTTTAGGCAATATATCGTATGACAAAAATATCTTACATACAAGTAAGCTAAGTTTTGCCCCTATATCAAATCAGATTCCTGTTACAGCACCTTTGCAAAATTATGTAGGACATAAGTACAAACATGGTAATCGTACTTTAACTATTTTGAGTGTTCAAGATGGCAAATTGTTAGCAATAACAAACAGAAATGCACGTTATTTAATAACAAGAGAGCAAATAAAAGAAATGGTAAAATTGCCATAAAAGAATAATTGAAAAAGATGTTCCACGTGGAACATCTTTTTTTCATACCTATATAAAAAAATAAATTCCAGCCCACCTCTGATTCCTCCAGCTATTTAATAAGCCGCCTGTCTAACTTGACGATACAAAGATAAGGGTTTATATATTACCAAACAAATTTATTTTAAAAAAAGATTTATTTGTTTAATAACTTTTTACCCCTTATATTTGCATTATGAATACAGCACAGGCATCAGTAGAATTACATAAGATACAAGAAAGGATTGATAAGTTAGTAAAACGTAGAAAAGAATTAATTGCTGAAAGAAACTTATATACAGCTAAGTTTGAAAGGGGCGATATTGGGCAAACTTTGTATAGTATGCGAATGACACCTATTTTCTTTGAAAGTGGGTTGATTACGGTGGAATATAACAAAGAATTAAAACTTTTTAGGGATATGGAAACTATTTATGCAATAGTAAAAAGTTTTGAAAGTGATGAAGAAGAAGTAGAACAAGTTTAAAAAAGATTTGTTTAGTAAGTTTAAATACCTTATCTTTGCATCAGTAAAAAACACATTATGAATGACTTTTTAGAAATGTATTACAAACCAATGGATAATGATTTTATGGGTTGGTTTATGCTTATACTTATGTGGATATTAACACTAATAGTATTAGGTATTTTTATCGGTTTAATTCTTTGGGGGATTGATAGTTTAGGAACTATTCAGTCTGGAGTTGGCACGATAGTTGATAAAAAATATACAGCAGGACATTATATATATGTTTATAATGCTGCAACAAAAACATCTTTACCTACTTGGATTGGGCCTTCTTGGGATATTTATATTAAGATTGATAACTTAATAGGTAGCTTTGGGGTTTCAGAATGTAATTATAATAAGTTAAATATTGAGCAAATTCTTAATATAACTTATAGCAAAGGTATATTATTTGAATCAGTTCATATAAAAACAGCAGATTTTTAAAAAAGATTTGTTTAGTAAGTTTTTATTCCTTAATTTTGCATTATGAAATTTATTCTTTTTGTTTGGACTCTTGTAGGATTTATTGTTTTTACTATTGATTGTTTTTGTATTAAAAGAAATTTTAATATCTATTTAGATATTTCTATGGTATTTTTTTATATCAGTTCATTAATTTTTGATTTATTCAAAAATGGTGAAATAATATGTAACTACAATTCCGATGGTAACATTTTTTTAACAAAATAAAATTTGTTTAGTAAGTTTAAATACCTTATCTTTGTGTAACAAATAAAAAAGTATATGAGTTTAAAAATTTTTAGTGTAGTTGAAAGTGTTGATAGTAATATACTTAACACTAATTCTTTTATCGTAAAAGATACCGAGAAAGAAAAAGAAGTTGAAAAAGATGCTGAACAACTTTTTATTGAGTTGATTCATGAACACACTCACCCTGTTACTTTGGATGACAAAAGTAAAAAGTTTTGGTTAGATAAAAAAGTTTATACTAATCACAATTACAGATTGCAAATTGTTTCGGGATATTCTAAAAATTAATTTGGTTAGTAAATAAAAAACACTTATCTTTGTATTCAAATAAAAAAAACACTATGGCAAAAGCAATTTTCATTGATAACGATGTAAATGAAACCGTTATCGAAGTACCTAAACATTTAGTAATCATTAACGAGCTAACAGAAGTCATGGCTGAAAATGGGCTTATGGGGGATGATGATGAAGAAGAATTTGGTACTTCATCATTTGATAGAGGGTATCAATTTCTTGAAGAAGAACTTACCGAAATTTTCTGTAAAGAAAAAAATGTAGATTCTAAAAATTATTATGCTGAAATGTTAATATTATCCGATGATGATATTGAAAATGAGGTTGAACTTAAAGTAAATATACTTTATCTTGTATAAAAATATTGGAAAGGAAACAAATTGAAGCGTATCGCTGTATTAATCCTTTTTAATTTGGAATAATTGGGGTACGGTCTCCCACCTTACTAATAGGCAGCGATTATGCAGCTAAAGAGTATGAGTTAGTAAGTGTAGGGTTTACCACGATTTGCAAATCCATTTGGCAGTCTTTTATTGGCAGTCGTTTATATGTTTGTGGATTTGCACAATGAATATATCGTAGGTTTTCTGTACCCCCTTTTATTCCTTTGCCGTTCCGAGTTATTGGAACACGCCCGAAAAAAATCCTTAATGGCTATGCAAATGCCTTTAAGGTATAGACTAAGTAGCATACCTTCGCCGCTTATGGCTCTTTTTAGCACTTAGTCTATTATGTATGGTTCGGGGGGCTAGATGCTTAAATGCAACCTCCCGAACAATTTTAACCTGTGTTCGGCCGGACACTTTTACGATCCAGAAAACTGCGGAGCAGCAGAATTAAAGGTTTTTCTTTGAAAAAAGGTTTTCTTTAATTCAATTATGAATGAGGAGTGTTCCACGTGGAACACTCCTTTTATTTTAAAATAAATTTGTTTGGTAAATAAAAATCCCTTATCTTTGTACAGTCAATGTAAGACAGGCTCACGATAAAAAGTGTGAAGAAATCAGAGGTGGTCTGTTTATTAAAAAAATAAAAATAATTTTAAAATAATTAAAAAAATATTTGTTTGTATTGAATTAAACCTTATCTTTGCATCATTAAAATAAAACAATATGTATTCAGTTGAATTTATACAAACTTGTGTGACATCTACACCTTTACTAAAACATTACGAAAATGTTAAAACTCGTAGTGCAGGAGTAAAAACAAAAAAAGCAATTATTAAAAATGGTTTATTTACTAAATGGGATTTATTTATAGATTATTCTGTAAAAGTAGTTTTATTTAGATATATGAAACAAACTTATGCTTGTGTAGTTCATTCAGCAACCGACCATATTTTTTTATTAAATACTTAAAAAAATATTTGTTGGAATCAAATTAAACCTTATCTTTGCGGTATGAAAAAAGTAACAATAATAGGTAGCGGTATTTTAACACATATTATACGAATCAACCGTTTAAAAAATGCTTGGGGTTTAATGTATAATAAACAATTACCCGAAAATAAGTATGTAGTTTTATTCAGTAATAATGAAACAGGCAACGTATATAATACAAAAGAAGACCTTATTAAAGGTTGGAAACATTGTTTAGATATGGCTTGTAATCAAGATATTAGCTTATATTATGGTAATAGTATTATTCGTTCAGTTCATAACTTTAGAGAAAAAATTACTAATAAAAAAATTCAATATCCTTGTTTTTATAAAAAATATTTGTTGGAATCAAATTAAACCTTATCTTTGCACTATCAAATTAATTAATCAGTTAAAAATTTTACGCTATGTCAGTAAATGTTGCAGAATTAAAAGCTAACAATTTAGCTAAAGCAAAAAGTATCTTAGCTACTAAAGGTCTAAACTTCGCTAATGTCGGTATTTCCGACAAAATTAAAATCAATACTTTAGTTGTTGATTACACACCCGACCTTAAAACAAAAGTTGAAGATATTGTAAAAAATATCGGTATTTCCGAAAGGGCTGCAATCGCTTTGCTACTTGAAACAGAAATTGCAAAAATCAAAATTGATACTACTATTCAAGCAGTAGAAAAAACAATTTCAGATGCAAAAGAAACAATCGGCAAATCTCACATTGAGAAAGTAATTGAAGCAGCTAAAGCAGCAGCACCGAAAGTTGATGCACCAAAAGTTGATGCAGTTGCAGAAACACCAAAAGCAAAAGTAGTAAAACTTGACGAAAAGTTGAAAGATACTATCAATGAAACAGCAAAAGAAGTTTGCCAAACTAAGGGGTTAATTTATCCACAAATCACAATTTCAGATATAGCCATAAAGTTTGGAGAGTTTTTTGAATTGACAGGTATTTTGGCAGTTGCAGAAGCAAAAGCAAAAGCAAAGCAGTTGATGGAAAAAACAGGCATCACTTCTGAAAGAATAGTTTTGACCTATATGTTTGCAGATGTTTTGCTTTTTGTTCCAAAAGCAAAAGTAAGTGATAAAGTATTTTCTTTAAAAATTGGAGAAAGTTTTATTACTATAATGGTGGATGAAAAAGGTAAATTTACTTTTCATCAAAAACTTGAATTTGCAAAATTAACATCTATTGCATTTGAGTTACAAAACAAAATTGTGAAGTTGGTTAAGGTTGGAAACATTCAAGAAAACCTAAAAAAGATTTCAGATTTTTTGAATAAAGCTAATCCAGATACTTTTAGAAAAAGTATCAATGTTTTAGAAAATTTTACAATCTAATTAATTTACAAAAACAAGTGTTCCACGTGGAACACTTGTTTTTAAAATATTTATATAATGGCTTTATACTTAACAGAAGAACAAACAGAATTTATACTTGAAAAGTTTTTTAAAAAAGAAGATATTGCAGGCTGGCGAAATATTGCCACTAAATTAATTGAAACTGGTAAATGTGTAGTTGCCGGAGATAATCCTATTTGGTATGTTGGGGCTGGGGAATTTATTGTAACATCTAAGATAGATGGATTTTTTGGTTGTTTAGAATATACTTTTGATTTAGAAGGCTTATTGAAATCTTCTAATTTTAGAATCACTTTAAAAATGGAACTTGATGTTCTTTCAGAACAACAAAAAACATTAAATGAAAAAATCGGACATTTAGCAAATCTAAATAGATTTGCTAATAAATAGGAAAAGTTTTGTCTGTATCAAAACTTTTCCATATCTTTGTTGTGTAATTGAAAATACACACACTATGGATAAGCATGAAATTACAGCATCAACTATACTTGAATTAATACAAACAGAAACCACAGGTAAAGGCGGTATATTCACAATTAAGTCTATTAAGACACAAAAAGAATATAGCTACAAAATTAATCGTGTTTGTTACAAAAACATTTGGTATTCACATATTTTTGTTGAAACACAATATATGGACTTTCTTTATTTAGGCTACTATTCAAATGGTAATTTAATACTTAAAGGACAAGTTAATAAAGTACCTTCGGCAATTGCAATCGCTTATGTAATAAGTTGCATTGAAAAAAATGAATTAAAATACATTAATGAAAGAACACAATTTTTTCACTTAGGTAAATGTATTAAATGTGGAAAACCCATAACTGATTCAAATAGTATTCAAGCAGGACTAGGGCCATATTGCAGAAGTATAGTGTAAATGTTCCACGTGGAACATTTTTATCAATTAGTCTACTGATTTAGGAGGCTAATGATACACACACATAAAAAAATAATAAATAGCCTCCCTCTGATTCCTTCAGCTATTTGATAAGCCGCCCGTCTAACTTGACTGTACAAAGATAAGGGTTTATATATTACCAAACAAATTTATTTTGAAAAAAAA
>Ga0007816_1000134_pt1 | contig 21814 bp, 16 predicted proteins | sample CryBogCBE27Jul09_FD_71213 | JGI IMG/M metagenome (GOLD analysis project Ga0007816, IMG submission 71213) | Freshwater microbial communities from Crystal Bog, Wisconsin, USA - CBE27Jul09 | ecosystem: Environmental > Aquatic > Freshwater > Lake | place: Crystal Bog, Wisconsin, USA | collected...
ACATCCATACGTCGCGATTGCAGAATCAGTGTGCTGCGGGAGTCACAATGCTCGAGGCGTGATTCGACCGCCTTTGATCTGTTCTGCGCGATCGATGATGGACTGAACCGCCTCGACGACCGACTGCCAGGCATCATCTCGTTCACGCGCATACATGTCCGATCGAGCAGTCTGTGTCCGCTCCAGATGCATGTAGTGATCGACGCACGCATTAGCGCTCCTGACCTCCGAATCAGCGGCCGAGCCCAACGGCCACGAGCTGTTAGGTCGCCTGACGTTCTTCACGAGATACGAACGCATCATCGGAGCGCGACGCCAACGTGGGTTTGACATCGACCTCACTTTGAGGCGCTTCAGTCGAGCCACGAAGTATTCGTCGCCGAACGCAAGTTCCAGTGACGTCCCCCAAAGTGGTGGCATTTTGACGGTCCGCTGAAAGTACGGGCCACCGGAGTAGTTCTGACGTGTCCATCCAAAGGCACGAAAGGAAAACTCCGGTGACCCACCTAGATATTGACGCATCCGAACTGCTCGAGGCGCTGCGCGAACGACCCGACCTGGACCTCGTTCGTCGACTCGTCCAGTTCATGTTCCAAGAGCTCATCGAGACCGAGGCGACCGAACAGATCGGCGCCGATCGCCACGAGCGCACGGCGACCCGACTCACGAGGCGCAACGGCAGTCGACCGCGGACCCTGTCGACCAAGGCCGGCGATCTGGCTCTGCGGATCCCGAAGTTGCGCGAGGGCTCGTTCTTCCCCTCGATCCTCGAGCGCCGGCGGCGCGTGGATGAGGCCCTCTACCTGGTGGTGATGGAGGCCTACGTGAACGGCGTGTCGACCCGCAAGGTCGACCAGTTGGTCGCGGCCCTCGGGGTCGACGCCGGGATCTCCAAGAGCGAGGTCAGCCGGATCTGCGCGCGGATGGACGAGCAACTGGCGGCCTTTCGCGCCCGCTCGCTGGCCACCACCCCCTATCCCTACCTCTTTCTCGACGCCACCTACGTGAAGGCCCGGGTGGGCGACCGGGTGCTCAGTCGCGCTGTCGTGATTGCGACCGGCGTCACGCTCACCGGCGAACGCGAGGTTCTCGGGGTCGCCATTGGCGACAGCGAAGAGGGCGCATTCTGGACCGCGTTCCTGCGTGAGTTGCGCGAACGCGGAATGTCCGGCGTCCAGGTCGCCGTCAGCGACCACCACAGCGGTCTGAAGAAGGCCATTAGCGAAGTCCTGCTCGGCACGAGCTGGCAGCGATGTCGAGTCCACTTCTTGCGCAACGCGCTAGCCAAGGTGCCCAAGGGCGACACCGAGCACGTGGCCAACGCCATCCGCTCGATCTTCGCCCAGCCCGACGCGGCGCACGTCACGAGCCAGCTTCACCAGGTCGCGACGGAACTCGAAGAACGCTTTCCCGCGGTTGCGGCGATGCTCGTCGAGTCCGAAGACGATCTGACCGCGTTCAAGGCGTTTCCGAAATCGCACTGGCGCAAGATCTGGTCGACCAATTCGCACGAGCGGTTCAACCTGGAAATCAAACGCCGCACTCGCGTCGTCGGAGTCTTTCCCAACGACGCCGCGGCGCTGCGACTCATCACGGCCGTGTGTCTCGACATTCACGACGACTGGCAGGGGTCGGACCGGCGCTACTTCTCCGAAGAGTCCATGAAGCCGCTCTCTACCGTTGCGGCGACGACGGTCAAGCGACGCGGTCGACAGTCGTGAAAGACTGCAGGAGCGTCAGTGCTGCTTCACGAAGTGACACCACTTGGCGGGACGTGATCCTTCCATCTATCAAGCCATCACCATTGGCAGCGGGGTCTGGATCGGCAGCGGCGCAACCATTCTTCCTGGAGTCACCATTGGCGATGGCGCCGTGATCGCAGCAGGAGCCGTGGTCACGACCGATTGCGATCCGCACACCTTGTATGGCGGCATCCCTGCACGACCGCTGCGAGAGCTCAACTACTAGCCACCGTGACTTACTGCGCAGTGGCTCCACCAGCGAGAGCGCGTTCGTAATGGGCTTCAAGACGCGGACCAATCGTTGCAATGGTGAAATCCTGCACCCGATCGCGCCCTGCACGACCCATTGCTTCTCGCCGAGCTGGATCACTCCACAACGCATCGACCGCGTCCGCGAGAGCAACTGGGTCACTGGGTGGGACCAACAGGCCCGTTACGCCGTCATCCACGATGTCACGAAGACCACCAACGGCACTGGCGATGACTGCTCGTCCAGAGGCCATTGCTTCCAAGGCAACTGTCCCGAAGGGTTCCTCCCACGTCGACGGAACGAGCACCATCCACGCCCGGTCGTATGCAGCTTGCAAGGCCTCGCCGGTGAGCCTTCCCGAGCGTTCCAAATTGGGCACTGACGAGCGACTCGATCCGCCCACCTGTTGGAACACGACCGAGCGACCACGTTCGATGAGCATCTGGCGAGCCGCATCAACGATCGGCCAACCCTTATAGGGTTCGTCAGGCCCCACGAACAACACCGTGCCCTGCTCCGCAAAGGGTGCTGGTTGGACCGCCGGCTCCACCACGAAGGTGGGAATGACATCGAGTGGTTCGCGAAGACCGGCTCGTTGATGTGCACGGGCAACCGCAGCTGAAACGGCGATGAACGACGACACTCGGAGTTCGTGGCGAAATGTCCGCCGAATTCCTGCCGCGAGCACTAAGCGCTTTGGGGCGGACTGATCCGAGCCAACGCACCGGAGGCAACCAAGTGACGCGGTGTGCGAGCACGATGTTCCATTGTTCAGCAATGTCCGCATCGGACACAACAAGCCGTAGTCGTGCAACGTCACGACATGAGGTATCCCTTGTGCCTGCGCAACTCGGCCTGCCGATGCAGCACACCAGCCGTGCGAGTGAATCACGTCAGGTCGCTTCGTCGCAACGCAGCGTGCAACTCCATCCATGACGCCACGATCAGGCCACGGTGGTGGGAGTTGACGTAACGCACCTTGGTGGAGACCTGGAATGTTGGCAAGCCGGGTCGGTGCCGACAGCACCGTCCACGGATCGTCATTGTCCTCAACGGGACTTGCCGTCACTACTCGTATGGAGTGACCAGCCCCATGGAGAAATCGAGCCAGCAACCCAACATGGCCTTCGAGCCCACCCGGCGTTGGCGGATAGCCATCGGTGACTAGGAGGATTTCCATCGGTTGAAACCTACTCGCCATTTCGGAGCATTCTTCAACCTCCGAGCAACGTCAACACAATGGCTTCTGCGGTAGGTCGCGTGCTATCTATCGGTGCACGAGGACTGTAACTGGCGACGAGATAACCACTTGCGTCCCACTCGTGACCACCACATCAAAGCTTTCCGAACCGATAGCACTTCCTGGGGCAGCGTATTGCTTTCCTGTTGCGCCCTCGATCGGGACGTAGCTGCCTCGAGACAGCACACGCCATTGAATGGTGGTTCCAGTCACTGCCCTGACCGTCACCGACAGGGTCCTCTTCGCGCCGAGTTTGACCGCCCCTGATCCAGAAATCTTGCCCACCACTGGCTTCACCGCGAGTGGAGTTACCGAGCTTGCAGGACTGAGCAACCCGCCATTGCCGCTGTAAGAAACGGTGACCGCTGCAAAGGTTGCACTTGCAATCGTGCAAGAAATAGCTTTACCTGCCTTGACCGCCAGATTGGAACAGCCGTGCAGTGACGAGATGCCATTGGTGAAGCTCACCGTCCCGGCCGTCGCACTGGCACCGCTTGGGTTGGTCACCGTTGCCTTCACGACTGCCTTTTGTCCATAGGTAATCACCGATGGGGTGACTTGAACCGAAATGGAGCTCTGCGGAACGGTTATCGCGAGTTTGGTCGTGCTCGTCACACTTCCCAACGCATTGGTAACGGTCACCTCGACCGCAGTGGCGGATGCTTGAGCCGAGGTGAGGGTCACCGATGCCGATGTCGCACCAGCAATCGTGGTGAATTGGCTCCCATTCGTCGAGGTTGCCCAGACGTAGGTTGGGCTCGGAGATGCGACCACACCCACCGAAAGCGTGACCGGCGCACCTTGGGTCACTGGTGTAGACGCAGGCAGTGCCGTCACGAATGTTGGAGCAGTGGGCTGTTGGGCGGAACTCACCCATATGGAACCTTCTGCCGCCACCACACAGGATGCACTGGTGCACGAGATCCCGTATCCCTGCTCAGGGGCAGTTCCCACCGAGTCAGGTGACCACGTGGCCCCACCATCAGTCGTGAGCCATGGCTCACTCGTCATAGCCACACAGGTCGTTTCGCTCGTGCACGAGATACCGGCGACCGAAGAATCGAGCACCTGTTGAGCGGTCCATGTTGGAGAGACGTCAAAAGGATTGGTCGACGCATAGGTCGACCCATCGGATGCACCGGCGTAGCATGTGGTGGCTGTTGGGCAACTCAGCGATGTGAGGGCTCCGTTGGCGACCGAAACAGTTTGCCAACTTGACCCGATCTTTGGCGTGGTTGACCACAGAATTGACCCGCTGAGATCGCCAATTAGGCATGCTCCAGCGCTCGTACACGCGATGGTGCTTAGCCCTTGCGTGTCTGGCACCGTGACTTGCGTCCAGGTAGCAATTGCTCCGGTGGGTGTGTTTGAAACTCGCAAGTTGTTGGCTGCGTCGATCTCTGCACAGAATGTCGTTTTCGGGCACGAAATCGAAAGCACGGAATTTCCCGTACCCAGGTAGAGCCCTGTCCACAAAGCAGTCCCCGAGAAGGGATTGGTGCTTTGGTACAACGTGCCATTGGTCGTTCCAGCAACACAGAGCGCGCTCGACGCACACGAGACGCTGGAAACCGGTCCAGCAACGTGGTGGGAGGTCCATGGTGAAAGGTTGGCTGGGGAAGTCTCCGTGAGCAGGTCGGCACCGAAGTCACCGGCAACGCACCCTGAGTTGGCCACGCAACTCACCGACGTGACGCTCGTCGTCCAGTTCACCGGGGCAATTGCCCAGGTTGGCGTCGTCAGGTTCGGTGCAAATTCCACCTCACCAATGGCATCGACACCTGCGCAATAGCCCGACGCCGTGCACGAGAGCGCATCGACGGGCGCTCCCTCGGTTCCAATGCTGGCACCAGACCATGCAGATGGACCACCCGTTGGATTCACCGACATCACGCCTACCTTGGCATCGGTAACTGCGGAACAGGCCGCTGCTGATCCACACGAGGCAATTGCTGGTGTTCCGCTGAAGGACGTTTGCACAATCCATGCTGGAAGAGCATCGGCTGGATCGACCGACGTCACGAGCTGACCGGAGTCAGTGCCCGCGATGCAGAAGGTGGTCGAGGGGCATGACAAGGTCGCGATGCCATCTCCGGAACCGACTGCAGTTGCTACCCAGGTTGGGCTCAATGATTGCGGATTTGAGGAAAACAAGACCTGTCCGCCGTCAGTTGCGACGAAACACGCTGAGGTAGTCGGGCATGTAATGGCGGTTGGCACCCCATCGTTGGGAAGCGAGGAGGCAGCCCAAGGTCCAACGCTCGGTCCAGACGTGGCCATGAAGTCACCTTGGCCGCCAATGGCAAAACACGCCGTGGTCGTCGCGCAACTCAGCCCCACCATCATGGAACTCGTTCCCACACTTGCCGACGTCCAATCTCCCGAACTAGCGAGAGGGTTGCTGGAGGTACGCACGGTTCCATCGGAATCGAGTACGGCACAGAAGGTGGTACTCGGACAGCTAGTCCCAACCACCGCAGCACCACTCGGAGCAACAACTTGGACCCACGAACTCGTGGCAGACACGGCACCGTTGACCTCAACCGAGCCATCGGACCCGCCAACCACACAGGCGTTCGCCGCCACACATGCAATGGTGGAGAGGGGGACACCTGGTGACGTGGCCACCGATCCTGGAAGCGACAGTGCAGTCCAATACTGGCCCGATGTCGCCGCCCCAGCCAAGGTGACCGGAACCATGATGAGCGCTGCAGCAGCGATCCCCGAGATCGCCTCCGCTAATCTTGACCACAACCTGAATCGCGCCTTCATGGGCACCTCCCAACCGACATTCTAGTGCCAGTACCGCTCGAAAACTGACCGGCGAATTCAACCGGGCGTCGCAACGCAGCCGTGAGAAGACAACATCAACTGTCGCTGACTCAAGGAGATGATCACGGCAAAGCGGTCCAGCGCAGAGGGGCAGGTGCAGGCCCGCAGGCTGAGCACTGAGGGCAAGAAGCTCGACGACATTGCCAAGGTTGTCGGTTCACCGTCGTCTGTGGTCTGGGTCCAAGTGACCGAGACCAAGGAGGCATCGGCCGTCTCGGATCGATGACAACCTTGCGCTGATCGGCTCCGCGATCATGAGCGGGAGACGATCGCTGTCGGGATCGGGCTTGGTGAGTCGCTGACCTCGATCACCAAGGAGCTCGGGCGTAGCCCTTCGAGGATCACCCGAGAGGTCGCCGCCAATGGCGGCCAACACCACGACCGGGCCGTCGACTCCCATCAGCAGGCACGAAGGTGCCCGAGGGGGCCGAAAGTCGCCAATCTCGAGCGCGGACCCTTGGCCGAGCAGGTCACCGCATGACTTCAAGAGCTCTGGTCGCCCAAGGAGATCTCGGGGCGGTTCACGAGAGAGCATCCGAACGATCCCGAGACGCACGTGAGCCACGAGACCATCCACGAGTCCCTCTCCACACAGGGCCGATGAGAGATGCGTCGAGTGCTGGCCCGCTGCCTTCGCAGCGGCCGCCCGGGGTGCAAGCATCAAGGTCGCGTCGAGCCAAGAAGTCGCATCAGAGATACGGCGATGATCTCGGAGCGCCCAGCTGAAGGCGAGGATCGAGCGGTCCCTGGCCATGAGGAGGGAGGCCTCGTCATGGGAGCAGGAGGACGCAACGCCGTCGGCACCCTCGGCGAGCGCTCGCCTCGCTACGTCCTGCACCTCCAACCTCCCAACGGCGAGGGGCCATCGAGGTCGAGGCGGTGGTGAAGGCGGCGAATGCCACTTTGCCCTCAGATCTCGCCAAGACGATCACGTGCGATTAGGGCGACGAGGTGCCTCACTACGTTGCGTTCAGCGTCGCCACTGGCATCCCGGCCTCTTCCTGTCATCCACACTCACCCTGACACCAAAGGTCGCACGAGAACACCAACGGGCTTCGCCGCCAAGATCTGCCCAAGGGCACCGACCTGTCGAAGCCGCCAGCTGAGGACGTGGAGCGGTTCCAATGGAGCCCGAACGGCCGGCTTCGCGAGACACGTCAATCCATGACACCATCTGAGAGTCTCGCGGAGGTCATTGCGCTCACCGGTTGAACCCGACCAACCAAAGTTTTTTGGGTTTCTTGGCATTCCTCACGAGCGGCAGTCTTCTGGCATTCCTCGGGTTTCACATTCGTCCTGCTCGTGGCCCCTGCTCCATGTCACCTCCAACGCGGTGGTCCGAGGGAGCCCTCCAAGTTCCCCATTGACGAGCAGTTGATGGGCTTCCGGCTGAAAACCTCGTCATAGGTGCCTCGTGGCGCCTATGCCAAGATGAAGGTTCGAGCGAACAAGGACCCAAAAGTTGCGGTTGCGCCACTGGGCAGTCAGCGAGTTCAAGCGATGAAGAATCAGTCGAAGCCCGGAATCATTCTGGTCCTCCCCTTCGATGACAATCCCTATCAAGAGTCGCTCTACACGCCAATGCGAGCCGCGCACCCGAGCGATCTCGAAATCGTGTACTGGCATTGGCGGCGGTGGGTTGGTCTTCCAAGTTTCTTCGCGCTCGCCGCGATTACTGCACTTCGAGGTGGCCGAGTAGCCCATCTCCATTGGTTGCACTTCAACATTGACCGTCGCTTTCCTTTCGCCAAAACCATTTCCTCTTGGACAACTCGAACTGCAATTTGGTGGCTCGTCCTGCTTCGGTACCGAATCATCTGGACCGTGCACAACCTGACCCCACATGAACCGCAAACCCATGATGACCTTGCAATTGCCCAAATCATCAGTCGACGTGCATCTGCGATCATCGTCCACTCACCGTCGATCAGAGATCGCCTCACGGAGCAGCACATTCCAACTGAGCGAGTGATCGTGATCCCGCAGGGGAGCTATCTCGACGCCTACTCAACTCCTCCAAACCGAGATGTTGCATGCCGCAAGCTTGGGGTCGATCCAACCCAGCGCATCGTGTTGTTCTTCGGCCTCATTCGCTCGTATAAGGGCGTCGCAGAACTGATCGCCTGTTGGGATGAGCGCCCTCGCGGAGCAACGCTCTACATCGTTGGAAGGCACCTCGATGGACTCAGCGAACCAGACCTGCAGCGAACGAACGCCTCAGGAGGGGGGATCGAGTTCCGCCTCGGACGAGTGCCAGAGGAGGACGTGCCCCTGTGGTTCGCCGTGGCGGATGTGGGATGCTTCCCCTTCACCAGGGTGACGACGAGCAGTTCGGCAGTGCTCGCACTCTCCCTTGGTGTCCCCATCATCGCCCCCCGGCTTGGCACCTTGGTCGACCTGCCAGACGACGTGGGCTACTTCTACGATCCAAGCGATGCGAACGGGCTCGGGCGAGCCATTGACGAGGCCTTGAGCGCAAGCGACGCAACGTTGGCGACGCATTCTGCGGCTGGAGTGCGCTATGCCGAGTCAACGTCGTGGCCCGCCATTGCTGAAACGACGTTTGCGCTCTACTGCCGCGTCTTCGAGGAGCCAATGCCGAAGCTTCCCACGCGACGAGGTCGCCAATGAGTTGGTTCGATCGCCTCAGCCACCGACACCGAATTGCGGTCTCTACGTTGAGCCAAACCGGCGGCAACCTCGCGGTGGCACTGATCGGTGTTGGCATCATCCGAATCACCACCAATCAGCTCGGCCCTGCGAATTACGGATTATTCGCGTTGATCATTACCTATGTGAGTTTGTTCACGCTCATCACCGATCTCGGTATCACAGCGATGACGAATCGAGAACTCGGTCGTCAAGGTGCGGATCAATCAGTAATTTTGAGTACGGCGATGTCATCGAGAGTTGGACTCTCCATTGCCGTGATCCCCCTCATCGTGGGTTCTTCGCTGCTCATCTACCGGGGCCACGCAGCCATCTTCACCGTGGCGATGGCAGTCATGGCATCAGACGTCGTGTGGAAGTCCATCCAGACCGTCAGTGGCACGGCGTTCACGGTGCGGCTCAAGGGCCACACCGTCTCTGGAATGTTGCTGGTTAATCGAGGGCTCTATCTCCTTGGGGTCATCGCGGTTGCGCTCGCTCACGGGACCTACGTTGACTACGTCGCAAGCTACGTGGCTGCTGACTTGGTCGTTGCGATGGTCCTGCTAGTCCTTGTCCACCGAGTGGTCCCACTCCGATGGACCTTCGATCTGCCTTCCTGGTGGCAGGCCATTCGCATTGCAGTCCCCCTCGGGATCATGCAAGTCATCGCCAATATCTACGCCTGGGTGGATTCCGTTATGGTCTCGATCCTGCGGTCGAGTACCGAGCTCGCGTACTACTCACTGGCATTCAACGCGGTGAATGTTCTGAGCGTCTTGCCCGGCTTCTTGATGGTTGCGTTGATGCCGACGATCGTCAACGCCGAGCCCCATGAGGTCGAGCGATTGGTCGGACGAGCGATGTACGTGCTCGTCTGCGTTGGCGGCGTTCTTGGCGTGGGAGCAATCGTCCTCAGTCGACCCATCGTGCTCTTGATGGCCAGCGCATCGTTCACGCCAGCAAGGGTCCCACTGATCGTCCTGGCGTGCACAATTCCTCTTGGCTTCGCACAGACCGTCATTAGCTACGCCTGCGTGACCCTCAACCAATATCGACCCCTCATCATGGTGGCGTTCATGGTCCTCCTCCTCAACGTCGTCATGAACTGCGTGATGATTCCAACATGGGGACCCACTGGTGCCGCAATCACGCTGCTTTGCACTGAACTCATTTCGTTGCTTGGAACGTGGCGAGTCTTCTCACGCCTCACCGGGCTTCGAGTCGCCTTTGATGAACTCTGGCGACCGGGTCTTGCCATGGTTGGAGCGCTCGGCGCTGGCATCGTGGCGCTGGTCCTGCTTCGAGGCGCCCGACCCATTTGGACCTTCGTGATCGATGGATCGCTCATCTCGGCAATCTACGTCGCGTGCCTCTCACTCGCTCGAGGGGTTCCAGAGGAACTCCCCCTTCCACGCGTCATTCGCCGTTGGGTGCATCCGTCCTCATCACCTCGTAGCGAATAACACCGCCTACGAGGTGGGCTTGATCTCCACCTGCTGGGTGCCATATGTGCCAATGGTGATGAGGGTCGCTTTGATGCCGTTAGCCCCGTCGTACCGCACGGGAATAACCCATTTTTGGCCACTGGAGAGATGAAGGGGCCGCACCGACAACAACGCTCCGGTGCGAGGCACCGCAAGTGTGAGGACATAGCTCGTGGCGTGGCCCTCGTCATTGGCGACGCCGAGTTGTGCAGCGTCGAGCGTTGATGCCGGCTGGACCATGCTCGGAACGAGCCAGAGTTGCGTGAAGGACTCTCGGTCATGGGTTGTTGCACTATCGAGCGAGATGACCACCGCTGCACTGCCGAGCAGTAGCACGACCACGATGGTCACCGCGGTCATGGTCATGCTCAACATCTTCGGTGAAGGGGCATCTTGAGGTTCGGCGACGACGCGCTCCACCTTGGCGGCCGCCGGTTCGATTGAGTGTCGAGATCCGAAGAACTCTACGATCCCAAGTTCACTGGCCACCACAATCCAGATCGACCACAACCATGAGGCACGAGTCAATGAATTGACCAAGTTGAGCACCAAGGCAATCGCAATCAGGAGTGCTCCAGAGAGAAGAGAAGCGAAAATCGCCCGCTCAAGTACCGTCAATGGCCACCGCGGTTCTCGTGTGGGCCCGCAGATTCGCCGTACCACCAAGAGCGCTTCGTAGCCCATCATGCCCACGAGTACGAGTGCAGCGAGCCCAGTGACGATCGGATTTGCAACGAGCAGCGCGAGCAGCGTCGCTCCTACCATGGCGAGTACCGCCACCATCGTCTGTCGCCTTCGCTTGTTCACTTTGTGGAGGTCGGATGCCAGTAGGGCGAATTCGTCAACCGGTACACAACGATCACACCGTCATCGTAGATTCGGTCGACGCCGGGAATCGAGGCGAACTTCGTGAGGACTTGCGGTGGTAGTGGCTTGGCCAAATGCCCTTGAAGCGGGTCGTGAGCGAAGTACGAACCTTCTTCGGGGAGTTGCTTCGTGATGCGTTCATCGGCAATCACATAGGTAATCCCTGCGTGTTGGACGAGCATGGCATCGATTGGGCGAAATCGCTCCGACTCGAACAAGCCCGCAGGATATTGCGTCGGACTCAATCCGGAAATTGCCTGCACGATCAGGGACTCCCTAAGGGTGGCGGCAAAAATTGCCTGTGGGGGCAGTGCGTGGAGGGCCCACGTACCCACCGCTACCGTGCGTTGATCAGTTGAGCTCTCAAACCCTGCGACTTGATACGGGGCAGGCAACTTGGCAATTATGGAAGGCCATCCAGCAAGCGTCCCACCAACCGCAATGATCCCTATCGCGACTCCGAGCCCAACGCTATGGCTCCGCATCACCAACGAACCTCCGAGGGTCCGCACCGTGGACGGCGTTACCGCATCCAGCACTATTCCAACGACCACTCCCGCCGGGATGAGGATCAGCGCCTCCCCCCGTGCAACGAGTTGATCTGCCCCAGGAGCAGCAAGCGCAACGAGTGCGAAGGCGAGATACCCAAGGCCGCCGATCACAAAGCTCGTCAGCAGCGCGTCTCCGAGCACTCGTGTTCCTCGCGGGCGTGCAGCCACGAGGAAGACCAGCGCTCCCACAATGAACAGGGCACCGAGATCCGAAAGCGCACGAAGAACAAGTGGTGTCGCGGGAACCCCCACCGGGAGCCCCTTGGAGGTCGCGAGCCGAACCGTCGCGCTCGCCGTCGAATACTTGGCTACCGCCGGTGGCGACACACCGAGGAGAAACACTTTGATTTGCTTGAGGTAGGAAAACGTGCGGGGGGCAACGATGCCGGTCCAAACGCCAGTGAACACCGCGAGGATGAGTCCGAGCCCACCGAGGCGGTTGCGGAGTTTCGCCTCACCTCGGAGAGCGGAAACCACGACCATCACGACCAAGAACCCAATGAGTGCATAACTCGTGACATGGTGCGACATGACGGTCACTGCCCCAAAGCACGCTCCTGCGATGCCGAAGAGCACCGCCGCACGAGCCGAATTCGCCTTGGCCATTTTGACCACCATGAGCAGGGTTGCGATCATGAACGGCATGGCGAAGGTTTGATACGCGAAATACGAGAGAAAGAATTGGAAGTCAAATCCCGAGGCGAAGATGACTGCGGCGATCGCTGCTGCTCGCGGACTACCCCCCAGTTCGAGTGCGACCATGGCGCACAGCATCACCATGGCCACATGACAGATGCCACTCACGATGGTTCCTGACGCAAACACCGAGAGGTGGCCAAGGTTGGCAAGCGCAGTGGTGACAATCTCAAGACCTGGAAACCGGGGGCTCACCGCAAGCGAGGTATTTGGGCCGAAGAGATGATGCGTGACCAAGATGGACTGCGCCGTGCGAGCATGCTGGAACTCGTCTTCGAAGCGCAAGCGAGTAGGGCTGTAGGTCCAGCATGCAGCAAAACTGCTCAACCCAATAGCGAAGGTCAGCCAAAGGCTTTGCTCACGACGCCACTTCCTTGGCCGAAGAATGAAGAGCACGGGAGTGCCCGCAATGAGCACTTCACCAACCACGTAGCAGGCGAGCGCCCCCGAACTTGCTGATCGAGATCGGCTGTAGCCGAATGCGAGTAACGAGACACCGAGCGCCATCGCAACTGCGGTCCACGCCGTGTCCAGTGCCATCGCGAACGAGGCACCTCGATCATGAACGGTTGAGCCAAAGATGTTCGGATCGTCGTGAGCGACGTCGCAGCCTGCGTCTGGTCGGTCCGACATAACCGCATGATAACCGGGGTAGGAGATCCTGTTAGATTGTCGCCTTCAGAAGACATCCCGAAATGGTCCTGTGAACATGGAGGAAACGCGTTGCGGATTGCTCTCGTAACCCCCATCTACCTCCCCTCCCTCGGTGGCATCGAACGCCTTGTCCATGACCATGCAGAGGCCCTCCAGCAAGCTGGATGCGACGTCACCATCATTGCCCAATGCCACGCAATCGATGCGAGCTCCCCGCGCGAGGAGCACTCAGCTTCTGGCGTGGTGGTGCGGCGATTCCCCGTGCCCATCTTTGGGATGCGATACGGACTTGCTCCAGGTCTGCTCCGCTACCTCTTCAAGCACCAGTCCGACTTCGACGTCATTCATACGTGGAACTACCACGCTCCACTCCCCCTCGCCATTTCATGGTTCGTCAAGCGACCCCTGGTATTCACCGCCATCTTCCATGGTGATGGACACGGCTTGCTCGCCAAGGTGATCCACCGGCCATATCGAAGGGCAGCAGGACGGATCTTTGAAGGTGCGTCGACCATTGTGTGCAATTCGCCAAGTGAAGCGCGTGCGCTGAGCCAGATGTTTCCTGTGGCGAGCGCAAAAATTGAGGTGATTGCCCCCGGCATGCCTGCCAGCGCAGCACGTCGTTATGAACCATTCGAACACTCGACGCCAGTGGTGTTGAGCGCGTCTCGCCTCGAAGGCTACAAACAGGTCGACAAACTCGTGCGAGCGGTGGCGCTTTTGCGAACACCTGCACGCCTCGTGGTGGTCGGCGATGGGCCAGAACGCGAAGCGCTGCGGACACTTGTTGCCTCCGAATCACTTTCAGAGAACGTCGAGCTCGTCGGACGCGTCGATGACGCAACCCTTGGCCGCTGGCGAGCAACTGCGCACGTGCTCGTCAGCCTGTCTCGGCACGAATCCTTCGGGCTCTCCTTGAGCGAAGGATTAACCCAAGGCCTCAGGATTGTTGCGAGTGACTTACCTGCACATCGTGATCTTTCGATACTTGCAGATGTGCCCTTCCATTTCGTTCCGGTCGACGCAGAACCGAGCGAGATCGCCGAAGCCATTGCAGAAGCGCTCAAACTCCCTCTCTCGCAGAACCATGAGCTATTGATCCCCACCTGGGAAGAAGTGGCAACGCGCTTCGTGAAGACCTACCAAAACGCGATCGAGGGAACCTCAGCCCAGCCCTGACTCGACGAGTAGGGTTCGAAGCCCCGTGAGCGGCTCTACTGAGCTGGGTTGCGGAGAGAACCGCTCACCGTCCGGGAGTCGCCGACGTGTCGACCGGCAGCGAGCACTGTTCGACCGAGGGCGCCCAGCGCCCATGCTTCAGCAGTCGACCGAGCCGGGAGTGCAAGAATCCCATCAACGAAATTGTCAAAGTCATTGGCGTAGTGCTGCAGGGTAAAACCACGAGCAACGCCTTGCGCCGTATGCGCCATTGCAGCGCGGCGATCTGGTTCACGAGCGCAGTACCGCATCTTGTCGGCCAATGCACTCGGATCAAGAGCAGGGACTACGAACCCGGTTTCAAAGTTCACAATGCGGCTCGAAATATCTCCCGCGTTCTCAGTGGCAATCACCGGCAACCCAGCGGCCATCGCCTCTTCAACAACAAGCCCATTCGGGTCTCCAAGCGTTGGGAACACCAGGACATCAGCGAGCCCATAGATCGCAGGGAGGGCCAAGTCCTCAACGAATCCCTCAAAGTGCACGCCGGGAAGATCCCCGCTGAGTCGCCGAAGTGCCACTTCATCAGCACCATCACCAACTACCAGTAACGATGCATCGACCCCTGACTTTTGCGCCAGAGCAAGCGCACTCAGTAGGTGGCGAACACCCTTTTGGTGGTGAAGCCGACCGACGTAGAGAAAGACACATCCCGACAGCCCACGGGCCCGGCGACCTTCCTCTCGCTCAGCCAGAAGTACCCGCGTCGCAGCGGCGTACAAATCAACATTAATTGATTGAGTGACCTTCATGCACCGTTCAGCTGGAAGCCCGTAGTGCACTGCCATAGCCTCGCCATCAGGGCCAGAAACTTTGGCACCATCAATGGCACGGTAGAGCGTGTGGTACGTAGCGGTTGCGAGTCGAGTAGGGGAAACCCATGTGGCGAACGACGGCAAAGTCCGCGACGCGACCCTCGCAGCGAGTGCTCGTCCGACGCCAACGGCAATCGGGGCAACTCGTCGATCAATCGCCGTGATTATGAGGTCCGGCGCACTGGCTCGTAGTCTTCGATCGGGCAAGGGAACTTCGAGGCCAGCTACCGTGGTCCACGAGAGGTAACTCCCCCGAAAGTTCCATGTTGCCGGGTCGACTCGCCAACTGCGATCTGCATCGCGTTCGGTTTCGAACCAGGCTTCGACCTCTACATTTCCATTCTCGACAACCGCGTTCAACCGATCAACGAAAGAGGGCGATGGCTGAGTATTCCAGTAGACCACTTTGGGTCGCTTCATAGCGTCACCACGTGAATCACCAAACTATGGTGACGCAGGTCAGCACCTTCAAGGCGCTCGCACCACGAATGAATTGCCCTCGCCCGCTCCAAAGAACTACCGAAGCCCAGCGAAGCATCGCTGAATTGCCGCCAAACCCAAGGGTTGCAGTGCTCCCGGAGAACTCGGCGTTGCCTCGGTGAATGACGGAGGTGCACCAGGGAGTGCAATGCTCCAGAAATTGATGCCCGCAAAGTGGCGTTCTTGTGCGAACTGGCAGGCTGCCGTAAACCAATTTGCCTGGATGGCCTGATCGAACGCACCCGTTGACGACCAGCTGTACGGGTGGTTGTAGAGCCCACCATCTTGAGCGAGGATCCAAATCTCCCCAATGGTAGTGTTGCGCGGCAGGGTCGGTGAATGATAGGTGTTCCAGTAGATATTCCACCTCGATACCAACTGAGCGACCGTTCCAGAATCCGGGACGTTCAATGAGGGGTAGAGATCGAGATACTGCGAAGTTCCAGCTCTGGCCAGAATTCCTGGGTAGCCCAGATTGCGAAGCGGATTCCATATCAAGTTTCCGCCGTAGATCGACTTTGCTCGGGCGATGAGCGAGGTCCAGTGGGCATCCGATGCCATGCTGAGCAATTCAGATTGAAGGTCAAACCCGCTAATTCCAAGTTGTTGTGCCAGCGTGAGATAGGGCTCCAGGTCTGCCCAGTAACTGGAAAACCAAAGGGAGCGATTGGTTGGCGCAATTTGACCTCGCCAACCAGGGGCAAGGTTGTTTTCCTCAAGCAGGGGGCGAAGTACCACGTTCAACCCAGCGTTTTGAAAAATGGTTACCACTGCGGAGATTTCCTCAACCGATGCGGTGCGACGAGTCGAATCGGCGGGATCCACACCAGCAACAATGGAATTGGCATTCAGGGACGCCGTGTAGAAGAAGAAATTTAAGATAACGGTATTGGCGCCAAGGGTCTTCGCGAAGGCGGCATCCGCCTCGGAGTTTGCTTTCACGGTCGAAAGTGGAGGCAGTGGGTCCGTAGCGTAGAAGCAAATGTTGATGCCCTTGGAGACTGCCGAGGTGGAGGAGGTTCGTGGTGCGGTCGCCGAAGAGGCAACCGTGGTCCCTGCGACCAAGGTGGAGGCGAGGAGGATCCCTAGCAGGCCACTTTTGAAGGTCTTCCCCTCCCGACGAAGGAACGGTGCCATGCTTTGCCTTTCCGGAACGGAAGAATCACGAGGTAACTCAGATAACGATGCTATCTTCCCCGAAAATCGATTGCAAGAGAATGGCATTTCTGAGAGACCCTCAGTGAACACATGCTCACGTCCCGCTGAGTGGAATCACTTGGACAGGAGCATCCTCAACGTTCTGCGATCTCGCCTCGAGTGCTCGTTGCTTGCCATGGGGGCTGCTGCTCCGCCCTTCATCGCGAGAAGTGCCATGGAACCCTCGGAGAGATGGCGACGCGCTGAGGCTGTCCGTTCGTCGTCTTGCTCAATGCAAACTGCGGCGATCAGGCAAAGCTCCGACGCATGGTTCGGGAGGATCCCAACCAGGCTGAATCCGCCCTCCATGAGACCGCGTCCGATTCAATTTGAGCGCCGAGCGAGCGTAGGTGTCACTCGTCCTTCCATCAGGGGTGCTGCGAGAGTTGCGGTCGCCCACCACGTTTGGGCAATCAGCTGCAATTGTGGCTGGAGTCACCACAACTGCCGTTGGATGCATTGTCCTTCGGGTTCCAATGACGGCGAGGAATCTCTCCTCGAACGAACTCGAGGGCTCAGGCCTACTACTCGTTGCCGAGGTCAAATGGTGAGAATCGAATGGAGAGCGTAGTCACCTCATCGATCCCTGGAACCTCTTTGGCTGGACGCACCAACCCAAGCAGCGAGTCAGCACGAAGCGGCAGTGGGAGGCGAAGCAGTTCGCCGACGCGCATGACCGCGTAGAGCGCCCGCCAAGGAATGGGCCCGAAGCGTGGTGTTCGCATTGTCGTCGCACGACTGATGCCGATGAGGAGCTCGCGAAACTCGATTGGCGTCGGTTCCGCAAGCCCGAGTGGTACGCGAGGGACGAATGGAGCTGTCGCGAGGGTCACCATTGCTGAAGTGAATTCGTCTTCACGAATGGTGAACTGATGTGCATGGGGAGCGACGAGCGGAACGATCGGTAGCGATGCGAGGGTGCGCAGTGAGCCAGCAGTACCCCCCCACTGCGGCCCATAGACCAAGCCCGGGCGGACAATGATGGCATCGACTGCTCGTGCGTCGAGCTCACTTGCCAATTTGGCCCGTCCGTAATGCTGTCGGGTGCCTGCATACGCCGACATCGAGGAAATCAGGATGGTTCTCGGCACGGCTGCATCTTGGGCGGCCTTGAGGAGCCGCCTCGTGCCAAGGACATTGGTGGCCCAAATGCCATGGCGGGAACGTGGCGTGAAGTCGTACGCGCAGTGAATCAAGACCGAAACACCCGCAAGAGCATCCGCGTCACAGCCTTGCGCGAGGGAGAACTTTCGGTCACCCTTGGCGTGATCAGGATTTCGCACGAGACGCCGAACGGAGAACCCTGCAGCAACGAAGGCTGCACCACAAACCGAGCCGAGATAGCCATTGGCGCCGGTAATGGCGATGACAGGTCGCTCGGTCATGGTTGGGCCTGCGCATCGAGTTTGCGAGCACCTGTTGCGATGCGATGCGCATTGGCCATCACGGTCAAGGTGAAGGTGGTTGCCGGGACTGAAGGGAACACTGATCCGTCGACGAGGTGGATGTTGTCCCAGCCTTCAAGTCGTCCAAGGAGATCGCTTTGGTAGCCACTGCAATGGCGTGCATGCGGGAACGTGCCACCAAAGTGGTAGCTCTTCATCGCTGCCGAGACCGAAACCATCGGCAGGACTGGCCACAAGTCGAGCGCCGGGGCAGCCTTGGTCATTGCGCCAAGGAATCGACGCAACATTGGTGGGGGGATCTTGGAATCGCTGCGATTGATCGTGATGTCGGGGAGCGCCATGGAGGTCGTTGAGCGAGCTTCAAGCGTGATGGTTGGCGATGCCCAACTTGGTAGGTAGCCCAGACCGACGCTCAAACGCCGAAGTGCCGCAGTTCGAAGCCCCGTCATCGAGCGATGCTGCGCAATCGCAGGGAAGGCCCGCTCCATAGCCGGATTGTTGGGGTAGAAGTGCACTTGGACGAGGTCAAGCCCTGTACCCGTGTCGTCGTAGACCATATTGAACTGATTGAGGGTGAAGTCCCGATCAGTGCGAAGGTTACCAACGGCTCGTCGTGAAATGGCAGGGAGGAGGAACTGGACACTCTCGAGGAGCTCGACGCGATGGGTGGAGCCAGGCAAAGACCCAAGCACCAGTCGCGTTGTGCCGATACCTCCGCAGCCAACAAAAATGCGATCGGCTCGTATCGTCTCGACGGAACCTGTGCGTTGATCCTTCACCACGACGAAGGGGCCTCTGTCGTCTTCGTCAACCTTGACCGCAAGCAGCCCTGAGCGATAGGTCACCGAAGCGGTTGCGAAGAGGCGGTCAAACGTCTGGGATGAGGAGTAGATCAATTGCTCGGGGCAACCGGTCATACACAATCCGCATCGAGTGCAACTGGACGACTTGAGTGCGAGGCGCGCATGACCAACAGTGACGCCGAGCGATTCGACCTTGCTTTGGTGCTTCGTGAATCTTTCAAGCACCGAAGCCGTCCGGGCCGAAACTTCGGGAAGCGGATTTGGAGGCACGAGGTGTGGGAATAACGTTTCGAGCGCATCGGATTGCCCGCTGACGCTCATCTCCGCCATGGCGACTCGGTAGTGCGGAGCCATGTCGTCAAACGACACAGGCCACTCGTTGAACGTCGCTCGAGAAAATGGCATTGTCTGCGCGCCCCAGACATTGGAAAATCCTCCAAAGGCGCCAGAAACCACGGGTGCAACTTCGCCCTTGGCGGCTGGAAGGCCAGCCTGTTGACCAACGTCGCGAAAGGGAAAGTCCGAGCCGTAGGTACGTTTCTGCGGCAGCTTGGCGCCGCGCACAGCAACTGGCTGGTGCTGGACCAGTTCTCGATCTGCAGGTGACCACAACACCTCTGGGGTCCCTGCAATTCGATCGCGGGCCGCAGCGTGGTCTGGTTCCAAGGTGGCGCCGATATCGATAACGGTGATCGCGTAGGCAGGATCCTTCGCGTAGGCGAGCGCCACTCCTGCGGCGCTTGGGCCTGACCCGATGATCACGATGTGCTTCATCGGGAGTGCCCTCTGAGCGTGACTGGTGGCAGCAGGCGACGAGGGATCATGAAACGAGTTGTGCTGAGGTTGCTCGGCGAACGTCGAGTTGTCCAACCGCAAATCCAAACCCTGCCAAACCAATCCCAATGATCAAGGCGCCAAATCGTGCGGCTCCTGCAAGGTCGCCTGATCGCAGATCGCTCAGGGCGTTCCGCGCTCCACGACCAATGGCACGGAGGACAAATGCTCGATCTTCAGTCGTATCTCCAGCATTACCGAGGCGGTGTAATTCCATTGCCTTGCTCCGATTGACTCGAAAACAGCGATGCCAGAAGTATGACCACGTCACCCGTTGCGCGACAACGTTATGCCGAACGATGGCGCGAGGTTCGAACAAGATGCTCTCGCCAGGGAAGGCCATCGCAAGCTGATGACACATGACCATGTCATCGTGGTCATCGGAGTGAAAACCACCAATGTGGTGGAGCGAGCTCGCTCGCACCGACATCGATGCGCCAATGAGTCGCGTTGTGGGGGCAAGTTGAGAGGGAAGGCCGTCGTAGGCGCACCCATAGACCCAGTCCATCTGGCGAGGGAACCACCGAGGTCGCGAAGTTGCGTAGTTGGGGAGTGGGGCGCCACCAACGGCATGGACGCCAACGTGCTCGTAGGGGGCAATCAGATGCATGAGCCATTCCGGATCAGCAGCAGCGTCATCATCGAGGAATGCCACTACGTCGGTGCTGCACGCGGCAACACCGGTGTTTCGTGCGCTTCCGAGATGGCCATCGAAGGCGTTTTCGAGCAGCACAAGTGGCACCACCCCCTGCGCGGACCAATCCGCGAGGGCACCGAGGCAGCGGGCGTAGAGCGCCGGATTGTGGTCAATCACAATCACAATTGCCTCGGGCTGGAGGTGTTGTTGGAGTGCTGATCGAATTGCATCTTCGAGCATCGACCAGCGATCCTCGGTATAGGCGCAAATGACGACCGCGACTGATGGGGTAGCCACCCCACTCTCATCCGACGTTGTCGTCGAGTGCTCGTGCGCTGTCGCCATATGGTCAGGGTTGTTCTAAAGGAGAAGCGGATGGAACTTCGTGCTCACCATGGTGTGATTGTTGTCGAGCATGCATCCGCGTCGCAAGCGTCGTCGTAGTGCGAGCTGCCCCTGGATTTGGGTGGAAGCGTTCACGTAAAATGCAGTGCACAACACGGAATCCATCGCGCATGGCGTTCAAGTTCGACCCGCCGTGAGCGCGCCGGTGTTCGTAACTTGGCACTTCGACCACGTGGTACCCAAGACGAGCCGTGCGCGAGAACATCAAGGTCTCAATCTCGAAGCCATGTCCGTAGACCTGGGGCCGCCGCGAGCCCCCTGCATCAATTGACGACTGCAGGTTGCGGATCTCCTCCAAACCGATTCCCTGGACGACGTCCGACCAAAACGCCGCATACCCATAGGCTAGATCGGTCCAATTGGTTTGAAACAAGCCATTGACGATTCTGGCGAGGAACAAGTTTCCCAAACGCCGAGTTCTCGTGAAATCGTCGGAGCCACCTGGATGGAGGTGGCGTGTCCCCTTCGCGAGGTCAGCACCATCGACGAGCGCTCGAACGAATTGCTCCATCTCCGAGAGATCCGTCGAACAATCGGTATCTGCCATGACGACGATTTGAGAGCTAGCGGCGAGGAGGCCGATAGTGAGCGCGAGTCCCTTTCCGGGGGCACTCTGGCCGAGCACCACGATGTCTGGACGCAACGATCGTGCGACTTCAATCGAACCATCCTTCGAACCGCCATCAACAAAGATCACTTCGGTGACGAAGGAGGGAATCGCAGCGAAAACTGCGGGAAGATTTTTTGCCTCGTTGTAACAAGGGAGGACGAGGGAGACGCTAGGCAAAGCCGGCTGTCCAGACCCCGTAACCATGTTACGAGGTTACATGCTGACGTTGACAGGATTGACCACGTCCCGCCGAGCGAGGTTCACGAGGATCGAGCTTCGTCGATGCGGAGCGATCGAGCCGCCTTCCCCCCTACGACACACCTCTCGGCACCGGTCGAACGGGTTCGCTGCTCCTCGTGTCGCCATCAGGGCTCGCGAGGCGGCGTTCGAGAGCAGTGAAGGCGGCGATGACGTCGGGGGCTTCGTAGGCCCTGTTCCGCC
>Ga0007816_1000135_pt1 | contig 21708 bp, 24 predicted proteins | sample CryBogCBE27Jul09_FD_71213 | JGI IMG/M metagenome (GOLD analysis project Ga0007816, IMG submission 71213) | Freshwater microbial communities from Crystal Bog, Wisconsin, USA - CBE27Jul09 | ecosystem: Environmental > Aquatic > Freshwater > Lake | place: Crystal Bog, Wisconsin, USA | collected...
TTTAAGTGTAATTTTAAATTGATTACAAATATCAATGTTTTTTTGATCTGCATAAATACACAAAAACTTACGGTTTAATGGTAAGAAACTTGCTAATTGCTGAGATCTCATTTATATTATATTGCACCCACGATTTTTGTATACACGAACACCGCCAGTTAAATTGATTATGGGAGATACTCTACCACTAGTAGCAACTAAATCTGTAATATCTTCAATTTCAAATTCTTTAACAATAATATCGGAACCTCCACAAAATTTTCGTATGTTTGATGCTAATATTTGACATGCAGCATATAATTGTATACTTGTAGCTCCTTGACCTGAGGCATCCGCTGTTCCTGCTAAAATGATATGTTGTGAAACTGTACTCAAATGTCCTGGAGAATCTTCATAAATGTTTTTGCTTGCATATCTTCCTCTTACTAACCTATCCCATGAAGTCACATTTAATTTATCTAAATTTCCTTTTATCGCTGCTTTTATTGATGCATAATTAGGATAGCCTAATGCTAAAAAATCATCTGTCTTGTAAAATTCTTCGCGTAAATACTTTTTAATACATTCTGGCCACACAACTTGTGCGTCTTTTAAATTATCATAAATTAAAGGAATAAAAATTTCACTAAATGTACTTTGTGAAGATGCATGCTTGACCTTGTACATTGCGGTTGTAAACAATTTTATTTTAAGTACAATAAATAAAAAAAAATGGATTTAAATCCTTTAAGTTTTTATTCTTGTGCGGATTTAAATAATGAGGTTACTGTACCTGACCCTAATTATAAATTGAGACTTATTGAAAAAAAACTAAATAGTGCAAAAGCCGCTAAATTAATGATGATGGCTCATTTAGTATGTTTTGATGATGAAGATATACTAAAAATAGAAGAATACATTTGTGAAGTCCAAAAAGATCTTTTAAACCAAATTGAAGAAGTTAGCAAAGTTGCGAAAGAATTAACCATTGCCGCAGCTTTTGCAGAACAAATAAATAAACGTAATGAAATTATGAAACAAGTTAAGAAAACAATGGGTTTTACAAAGTTAGATGAGTATTTTGATGCAAAACAGCAACGTCTTGCGTTGTTAGCGAATGAATCAATTCAGAAAGCTTTAAAAAAAATATAAATGTTTGTTTTATATAATTTAGCGCATTCTAATACGTCCATCAAAAGTCCTGATGGCGAAGCATGGATTAGAGTCATTGGTTTTTTTCCTACTAAAGTGGGGGCATTACAACACGCCAAAAAATTCCAGGGTCAAGAAATTCGTATTTCTCCTATAAATGAATTTAGAATGCTCATGTCCAATACTCCAACAGAACTAACAATGGCCGAAGAATCTAGAAAACATACAAGTTTATTAAATGTTCACGATAAATTAAGATCTTTGGCATTTGAAGAAACGGCACGCAATGCTGCAGAAAGAAAAATGGGCGCTTTAGTATATAATGTTAGAGATACTGCTCAATTATTAAAAGAAGAATACGGATTGTTTGAGAAAAAGACGTATTTAATTTTAGAAAATGATTTGGAACATGAATTAAAAATGCAAAAGTTTTGTGCTCTAAGCATAATTCCTGATTATGAAAGAGTTGCAGAAACTGAAAAATTGATTAGGGAGTGGGAAGAAAAATCAGAGACTGAATTTATTAGAATTCGAAATGATTTAATAAAAACAGTTTTGCCAACATACGAATTAAAATTATGTGACAAGGACATTTGGAAATCGGCAGGAATTGAAGAACCCCAAAAATCTAAAAGTATGGAAAAATTTCTGGAATCGAATCCGTTTCCTGAAATTTTAAAGAATGCGGAACCAGCTGTAAAATTTTTATATGCTGGAGAAACAGAGGAAGAAGTACAAAAATGGATTTTAGAAAATTCTAAATTGGCGAGTAATAAAAATTATGATATTGCTTGTGTGGCAATGTATGCATGGTTACGTGTGGCAGATTTTTGGGATGAGCGCGTAAAAAGAAGTTATAGAGAACCAGAACTTGCAAAGTTGCACGAAAATAAGTTATTAAATAAATTAGAAGCAGAGCAGTTAAGCGGAAAAGTAAAAGAAATTGTAGTTAGTGGGGGGGAACGTTACAATTGGTATGATTTGGACACTTAAATAATAATTTTTTACATTTTTTAAATGGAAGATCTTCCATACGATTACCAAGACGATGAAGAACCTCCACAATTAATTACTTATGCTGATTTACTCTTTGAATTATATAATTTTAAAGCAATAAATGAAAACGTTTTAGAAAACTTGCTAAGTATTGCTGTTTCAAATGATCCGCTAGAGTTAAGTTATGAAGAAAAAGATGCGTACGATTTTATATCAACGAATAAATTAACAAATGGTTGTGACGCGTTTATTCTTGATGATATAATAAATCAACCGCTTGAATATAACACTATTTACAATTTAATTACTGTTTACAAACAAAATAAAAATCCATTTACAAGAGAAGAAATAAAAAGAATACTTAAAGTTAAAATTAAATACGCGTAATATGGGATTAAAATATTTTTTTATTTGTTTATTACTTTTACTTATTTTAGTTGCGCTTGGATTTAATCATAGTGTGCAAGGTGGCAAAGAAAAGATTTTGCCAGCATTTAAAACATCTGTTTTGACACATTACAAACCCAAAACTGGTGATATTTTTATGATGCATTATTTTGCGCATGGAATGATTGGAATTCCTGTGGCAGAACATTGGCCGACGCATACTGGTTTGGTTTGGGTAAGAGAAGATAAACAAGCTTTTGTAATAGAATGCACTAAATTTTCTGCACCTACATTGCCAAATGTGTTAGATTTTACAAAAGACAAAGAACGTGGAGTTCGTGTGGTTCCCATTGCAGAATTTATTAATTCTATTGATAATGTTTTGTATGTACGTAAATTAATAAAGGGCAAATTTTCTTCAAAAAAAGTAGAAAAAATTTTAGATAAGTGGGCAAAACATATTGATTTTGAAACTAGAATTGCAGATACTATGACGTTTGATTTAACTGTAGCAATAGGTTTTGCAGCAGTATGGCCCAAGCTGTCAGAATGGTGCGCTAGATTTGCTGGTTTAGATAGATTAGAAAAAAGACAGAATCAAGCATTTTGTTCTGAATTTGTAAGTAAGTTTTTACAAAAATTAGGAGCTATAAAACCAGATTTTCAAGAGCATTATAGAATGAGTCCAGCATCTTTTTTAAGCACGACATCATCTTTAGAAAATATAGCCGATCCACGTTATGCTTGGGGTAAAGATTTAATGCTTGTTCGAAACCTTTGATCATTTTGGTATAATATAAAATGGGAAGTTCAAAAGGCTCAAAGGATAAAAGTAACAAAAAAGATCCTAAAAGTGGTAAAAAGGCAGCAAAAAATCACAAATCTGATAATAAAAATGCGAATAAATACATGAAATTTAATAGCAAAGGTAATAAAGCTACAGCTAAAACCACAAAATCGTCAGGTATGGCATCAAAGAAAAATTCAAAGTCTACTGGCAGTGGAAAGAAATCTGTTAAATACAGTGGCAAAACTGTAAAGGCAAATAAAAACGATAAGCTTGGACCTACTAAAAAAACAGCAAAAGCTAGTGGGTCTACAACTAAAAAGGGTGCAAAGGCAGATAATTTTACTGCAAAGAAAAGTGGATCAAAGAAAGAAGCTAAATCTCAGCACATTGTTGCAAATTGGGTGTTTACTGCTGTAATTATCATTGTGATTGTGGGTGGTTTGTATTACATGTTAACAAGGATATTTATTCAGGCGCATCCAATACTTGAAGAACCTGCACTAACTTTAAATACGGTGCAAGAATTTCAAAGACCTTTAATTATTGCAAATGAGCCTAACGAATTTTTAAATTCTCTAGGAGTATTTAGGCCACCACCGCCTTCATCCCTTACATTAAATTAAAATGGAAACAAACTTTACTACAAATTTTATAAGTAAAAATGTTTGTCCAAATACGAAAGGTTACACTGGATTTTTAAAACTACCTCTAGTTGCTGCAGCAACATTTTTTACGCCAATACCTTGGGCTATCATTGGAATATTGTTTATTATATTTTTTTATTTAGCGCCTTTAAATGTTAATTTGAATTGTACAGTTACTACAAAGAAAAAAGACGGCACAAAATCTTTACTAGTCGCATTTATAATTGTGTTTGTATTAATGTTTACAGTTGCTCTTTTTGCAAAATTATTAATTTGTGACTCGGGTATAAAAGTGAAAGAAAATAATGGTGTATTTGATAATTTAATTTCAATGTTAAAGCAAGCTAATCTCTAACTTTTCTGGTCTTGTAATACGTTTCCTTAATTTGATCCACAGCATTCATTAAGTTAATATGTAATTTTTCTTTTAATATGGGAATGGAAGAATCAATCTGTAAATATAAAGTGTCAATATTGCAATCAACATCATCATTAATTTGTGCGGCATACAAATTGTATTCGGGACATTTAAATACTGGATGCGTAAAAAAATTGTCCATTAATTGAATTTGCATTTTATTTGCAATTTTATGAATTGTTTGTACAGCCTTTTCAAATATTTTAATTTCTTTAATAAACAATAACTGTTTTTCGCATTGCAAAATTTCTTCACTCAAACAATTAATTAATACTTCAGCATAACGCTCATTTAATATTTCTGTTAAAATTTCGCTTTCTACCACAACACTTTCAGAATCAGAATCTTTAATTTCATCTTTAGTTTCTTCTTTAATGTCTTCTTTAATAATATCTTCTTTAGATTCTTGTTCCATTTTAATCAATGCAATAAATATAAGTAAATTATTTTTGTAACTCACTCATTTTAAATGTTACTGCAGCTTCTTGGACAGAATCTAATAATTGTAAAGCGGCAATTTTAGTTGTTGCATCATCTTTTTTACTCCATTGCTCTACAATAGATTTATTTGGTTCAAACAAAATTAATTTAGGATTTACTAAAATTCCCGTGTTTAAAGCAGTGTCCAATAAATTATGTAACATCTTAATAGTTTTTTGTGCGCTTTCTGCATCTTGGTCGCTAATTCTGGTGTGCGAAGCCGCTACAAGTTCATCCACGTGTAATACATGTCGTTTAGCAACATAGGGCAACAATTTTGTTGCAATCTCTGCAACTTCTCCAGATGATTTTGTCCAATTAAATATAATTTTTAATTCGTCGGCATGTATCATTGGCAATATAAATTCTCTGCGCTTTGATTCGTGGCAAATATTTAAAAGTGTTTGCAATGAATCTTTAGCAGAAGTTTCATTGGTTTTGTGAATTTTAGTGTTCATAGCCCTTTCTAATAAATTGGGTGGAATACCATCTGTTCCTTTAATGTTTCTTAATTCTAATAAATGATCTCCAACTAAAGAAATCATTTTTTGATGCAACTTTTTACGCTGTACGTAAAATACTTCATACACACAAGCCAGGGCAACTGCAAGTAAAGTTGCAAGAACAGCAATTAAATATACCTTGTTCATTTTTTATCTATTAAGGCACCTATAAAGTCATCAAACGTATCTTGACGCAAAATAGTTTCCTTGGCCTTTTTTTGTGATGTTAATAAAACAATAAGAACAACTATAATCATTAATAAAATAATCCACAATACAAGTGTAATAACACTGAAATTACTAGATGAATTTTTTACTGATTTGCCAGAAACTTTATTAGATTTCTTTAAATTTGTTCCACTTTTTTTATTCTGTTTTTTTACAGTATTTCCACTCTTTTTATTCTCGGTAGTTTTACTTGCTTTTTTAGGACTATTCTTTTTAGTGTACTTTGTTTGACTTAATTTTCCACTTTTTTCCGTCTTTGGCGCTTTTTTACCAGATTTTTTTACACTTTTGCCACTCGTTGATTTTTTTCCAGATGATTTTTTAGAATCCTTGCTTGTTTTAAATCCACTTTTTGGATCCGACTTTTTTCCAGAATTTTTAACGCCCATTTAAGCACACTACAGATTGTTCAGGACCCCAACAAAGTGGTTTATATGATGATGATGACAAAGAATCTAAAAGTTTTAGTTCACTTATAAAACTTACTGGTGCTATAGACCAATGATCCACAAAGTTTTTGTTTATATGTCCAAGCCTACTTAATAATTTTATGATAAATTCTGAACAAAAAACTTGCCTTGTATTTTTTTGGGATATGCTTGAAAATTGTCCGCAGATTTTTCCTAGTGTAGGAAAAGCAGGTCCAAATCCAATAGCAAACATTTCTAATATGCTCATATTATGAGACACTAATGGATTAAACTCTAAATGTCGTGCCCAATTTTTTAAGTTATGTTCAAGATCTTCCGTATTAATTTTACCTGAAATTAAATGACGCACTACCATAAATTTATCTATAGATGAAATTAAATCAGATAGTTTTACAATACGTACGCCTCCTCCTTGTTTTTTGTCCCATCGATAATCTGTTAAATAAGGATGCTGAAATCGAGTAGCTTCAATCACATATAAATCATTATTCAATTCATAAACCATTCCACAATGAAAAGGAATATTTTCAAATCCTGGAAATGTTGCCATAGATTTATAATTCATTAATAAAATATCGCCAGTATTAAATTTATGATTATTTTTTGTGCATTTTAAAATATGTTGTAAAGCTTTATCTGCCCTGCTTTTTGCATTTAAATAAGCCCCAGTTACAATAAAGCATATAAAATATAATGATGTTAAAATACCTGCACAAGCATCTAAGATCATTTACTTTTAAAAAAAAATTAATTATGTTTTGATCTTAACGTTAAATTCATATAAATTAATATGAATGAAAATGTTAACAAAATTGCGATTGCAATGGTGTTCATTATAATACGACGAATTCCTCCTTGAGCTGCCTGTGTACTAAACTTTTCATTAATTTTACTGCTAACATCGGGCTGAGCAGCAATTGCTCCACCAGGAAAAAATGGCTGTTTTGCACACGTATCACCAAATGCTTGTCCTCCGTTTAATGATAAATAAGGACAGTCAGATCTTGTACAAAATCCCAATTTACCCCAATAATCAGGCTTACATGTTTTATAACATAATAAATCTTGTAATGTTCTATCAGGATCTCTACATCCATTTGGAAAAGTTCCCGTTCCTCTATCTTCCCATCTGCGATGACATGTAGCACCATCATCGCGCAAAGATCCACAAGAGGGCGAGCATACACAACAACCAGCATTTATATAATTTATGTCGCATTTAGGATAACACAATCCACCACCATAATTTTCAGCGCACGATTCTTGTCTGCCGCCTGGTCGCTTTGTATTCCACCAAATATTTCCAGCTTGTCTTTCTGTTTGAGGCAAAACTCCTTCTGTTAAATAACTTATTGCACCAGGATTGGTGGGCCAATAATTAGGATCTGTTTGATTTAATGTTACATAATAATTGGGGTTTTTATAATAATAACTACCTTTACTTATAGGATAATTTTGTACATTACCGTCTATGGGCACATATGTGCAAACATTTGGACAATTAAAGCCCGTAATAGAAGGTTCCCACCATTTATAACAAAATAATCCCATATTTGTGTAGCCAGACGGACACCCAGTTCCTTGATTGCCGCCACCTCTCCCATAACTATTCACTTTTGTGCAATTTGCAAATCCCCCTTCTACTGTATTGGGTGGACATAATTCAGAGCATGTTCGTGGAGACCATGTTGTTGAGTAAAGTCCAAAAGGGCACTTTTTATAACATAGTCCTACAAATAAATCTCTATCACTATCCAAACATCTATCTGGCAAAACTCCCAATCCTCTAAAATATACATCTCTTTGACAAAAAGCTACTCCATCGTGCCATTCAGCACCTGTGTTTCTTGTTTGTACAGGTTCCGAAGTTCCTACTCTAACTTGATTGCACGTACTTGAACACATAAAGCTTGTTCGTGTTGTTCCAATTTGACATTTTGGGTAACATATAGGAGCAAAAGAAACAACATTGTCATATTCATATCCGTCTGGGCACCTAAAAGAAAAATTGGTTAACCACTTCGGAATTATTGGCATTTTAATTTTATAAAGATATGTGTGATTCTGGTTATAGTCCAACAAGTCCGACGGACAATACATGTGTCAGAGATTGTGCTCCTGGAAATGGAGACCCAATATATTATTCCGATGGGAATGTATGTTGGCCTTATTGTCCACCACATACAACTATAGACATTGGTCCTTCGTGCACAAAAAAGAGTTATACTCGTCAACCTAATTTATGGATTTCTCCCGTATTATATACGGATTTAAGTGGAAGAAAAGTATCACAAAGAACTGATGATAATGGTACGCCTAGTAGTAAACCTGGATGTCCGCCAGGATTTCAAGCTATAAAATCAACAACACAAAAATATCAACCTCAAAATACAGATTATGTAGTAAGTTGTTATCCTACATGCATTCCAATTGCACTATGGAATGCTCAAAATGCTTATGCAATTGGTGACTATGCAAGTTACAATGAATTATCATATATTGCTTTAAATAACATTGTTGGATCTTTGAGCAATTTAAACCCATCTTTAGATACTACAAATTGGATGCAAAAAACAACCGATTTAATTTTATCAGAATCTGGAGAATGTTATCCTGCTTCATGTCCTAATAATGAAAGAAATGGGGGAAAATTTATCGCAGATAACGAATCTGGTGCTCCTCCTGGTGCGTGTTTAAGAGGTGATTATAATGGCGGTGAACCTTATAATGATCCTGGACCCACACCACCTGACATGGCCATTACAAGAAATCAATATAGAGCTTCCGAGTGTTCACAAGAAAAGTTCTACTCGTTGTACACTTATAATGGTGATGCAAATAATATTAATAATATTGTTGGTGCGACTAGATCTCAAGAAATACCACAAGATTTATTACCTGATAATCCAAATTTTGATAATTATTTTAAATGTTCTTATAATTGCGCTGGTACAAATGACATACGATTGCCTAATATGAAATGTTATAATTTAGTCACTAAAAAAGTGGGGCAATTTGTAGACCCAGTTTTAGAAGAACCCAGTTATTGTGGATTTAATAGTGGAAATTCATCCTTGTGGGGTCAATCAAAAATTACTCCAGATGTGAATGGACTGGGGCCAGGATACTCTGATGAATATGTTGTTGGAAAAGTTGTAAATGCGATCGGTGCACAATTATGGGTACCGAATTATATTGACCAAGACGGAGTTCCAGGTTATAGAGCATATGGACCTGACGACCCTGTAAATGTAAGTGATGTTGTTTATTTGTTTAAGGACGAAAGACAGTGGGTATATTTTGATGAATTGGGGCATTTTCATCCTACAGTTGCAAGCGATCCAAGAGCAAGAACGAATCCAATGTATTTAAGGGGCATAGCACCATTTTTTCGTTGCAATAATGATGGCACCCAACAAAGACCTAATTGGACACAGCCTGATCCTAATACAGTACCAAATGGAATTTTTATGTATGGTGCAGGTGATTATGGCCCGTTCAATCCTTCTGATTATCCAGTAGATTTTAATTGGGCATATACGGAAATACCTAATACTGTAACTTATTTTAATGCTGTTAGATTTGGAGATCGAAATTTTAATAAACAATTATGTAATCCTGTATCAGGATTTTGTCCCATGTGTTGCATTGACGATTGCCCAGGCCCCACAAATCCAGCGACACAAGAAGGGTTTTACGAAAAAGATTTTAGATATAGGGGAGGACCATTAAATCCAGATGAAATTATAGCATCAGTTTGTTATCCAAGGTGTGCTCCTGGAAATGAATGGAGAAGTCAATCTGCTGTATGTCTTCCTTATACACCTAATCGCACAATAGAAGCAATACCTGGCTATTCTTATTGTCCTATACGATTAAAAGTACAAAGTTCGTTTCCAACAATTTCAAACTTATTTGGTCAAAATTTAGAGCAACCACCTGACGCAATATGTTTAACACCATGTGATGCTGGTTATGAAATTAAAAATGAAAATCCATATAATATATGTATAGCTACGTGTGGAACTGACTTAACGACAAGTTTAATAGATGGTGGAGACAGGTGTAACAAAGTACCGTATACTAAATCTCAACAACCATCCCAAGCAAATTCAACGATTGATATTGTAACAAGAACGGAAGAAAATTTAAATCAAGCAGCCAGTGTAATAAGTAAAATTTCTTTACAAAATGGTGTTTCAAACATAATATTTATTGTTGCGGCTGTTGTAGTAATATGTTTAATTATTGTAATGACAACCATTTTTGTGAGGCGCAATCAAGCATTTCAAGGAATGTAATAAAAATAAATGGATTTACAAGATTATTCAAAACAATTTGAAGTAGAAAAATTCACGGATAGTTTTAAAGAAGTTATTAAAGCCAAAAGTTTTCCAACTAAACAAATGTGGCTTCGCGTTGTTCCGCTTTCCCTAATTATAATTGGAATAATTTTAGGATTTGTTAGTTTGTATATTGGAACTATTGCAACCAGAGGATTTGGATTAAATTCTGTTGTTGTAAATCCGCCAAACACAACTCAGTTAAATTACAAGGCATATGAAAATGTTACATATCAAATTTGGACGTTGCGTGCAGCACCAGGTATTGCAAAAGATGCTCCTTTGCCAGGAATCATTACGCTTGCATTGCCAAATCCCCAAAATGTTCCAGAAGGTGGACTGATACAAGTAAAAAATATGAGTATTAAAATTGATGACGGTACCCTAAATCATTTGGATTGGGCTGCTGCAGCCAATGTTAAAACAGTAACGTATGATGGAAATGATGTAGACACAATTTCACCAAATACATATGTAAGTTATGTGAGTGCAACACATCCGACTCTAAATGTAAAAGTTTGGTTTAGAAATTCTTTACCATAAAAATAAATGGATTCAGCATCCGCTTTAAAATTAGTGGAAGACACATATGTTCAAAAACATTTTAAAAATCCATCAAAATTAAATTATCTTTTTTTATTATTTGGAATAGTTTCTTTAGTTGCAGGTATAATATCATTAGTTTATGTATCAAATAATGCATATAAATTTAAATCAGCAAATATTTTTTCAACAAAAGTTTTGTATACTGGTACATATAATTTAACAACCGTTGATTGGCATTATATTGGTATTGGTTCAGTCATTATAAATTTACCAGACCCTGCTAATTTTATAAGAGGAAGCTTTATTTCTGTTGCTGCAAGCAATGACATTAATGAAACATTGCCTCAGTCATCTATTACTGTAAACTATACACAAATTGGAAAAAGTTTAGTTGTAACAGACCAAGCATTATTTATTGTGACATTTGAATTTGGTGATGTGCATAAATGGAAACATATAAAATAAAATGGTTGCATTTGAAGTAATTTTTGTTCCATTATTAACATTAGTGTGTTTTGCCATTGCTATTGTATCAACAAATATTATAATTAACAAAAAATCGTTAGGGGGTTTAATTAGTGATGATCTTCCAGTATTGTATTTAACGCTAAGTTCAGCAAATAATGCAAATGTATTTGCTGACATAACATGGTCAAATCGAAGCGTAATTGTAAGTATTGATAGTGCAAGTTTTGGTACACAAAAAATAATTCAATTATTTGATGCAAATTTAGTTCCAGATGGAACCACAATATTTATCATGAATTCAGCTGCAAGTATTGCTTCAGGAAGCGTTGTCATAAGTCAACAAGGTCTCAGTGTTTGTTTAGGAAGAGGTCAAGGAATCACAGTAGTTGCACAACGAGATACATTTTGTGGTGCAAAATATGTAGGAACAGGCAACACTGTAGTATGCAATTTTCCTGAAGTTGCTCCTGTCAATTGGGTCCCCTTCCAAAATTATGCGCCAAATCCTGGACTTGTGTGCAGTAGTTTCAATGAAGTTGTTAATTCGTCAAGCAGCGACGCAAATGGTCCAGGCTGTATACCCAATTTTACGTTGGCACCAAGTGGAAACCCTAATATTTTAAGTGCACCCGTATGTGCATCCGCAGAATGCATTTGTAATACTCCTTCCATAAATAATGATTTTTGGTGCAATGTTGCTACCTAAATTATTTTAAATAGCATAATTTTTATTCTGTTTGTCTTCATCCTAATAAGTTAAGACGCGTGAGTGTCCGAGTGGTTAAGGAGCGAGGCTTAAGATCTCGTAGCTAACGCTGCATGGGTTCGATCCCCATCTCACGCAAAATTTTAGCGCTTATAGTTTAGTGGTAGAATGCAACTCTTCCAAGGTTGCAACATGGGTTCGATTCCCGTTAAGCGCATTTTTTTTTACGTTGGAATTGTTTGAACTATTATAGGAGACGTACCCAATGTAGCAATAACACTAACATTGGCCTGAGGAGGACCAAATGAATTACCAGCCCATGACAAAGTAGCAGTCCAAACACAATCGTATCCAGTATAATTTAAATTATCTGGTAAAATAATTCTTTGGTATGTTGATGAAGGTAAATTTGATGGAGTCCAATCACCGTTTATAAAATTATATTGGTACAAAGTATAGTTTGTACTTACATTGTTTGGAGTAGTTATTGAAACATCAAGTTGTATGTATCCGCTGCCGTCTTGCATAAATCCTTGACCATTTCCTACTGACCAAGTAAAATAACAGTATTTATTCATATCTATCATGGATACATTATTTATTGTAGATATTAATATTTTATTAGACCATAGTATATTGATTGGAAATGCTTCACTTCCACTACCTTCAATTTTAGGAATTACAATTATTGGGGAATTATATAAATAATTTATCGCAGGAATTGCTACAGGTAAACTAGGAATTGCTCCTTCGGCGGTAATTATAAAAATTCCATTTGTTACTTCCGCTTTACATGGGATATTTGTTTTAGTATCAATTAAATTTAAAGTTCCAGCAGATAAAAATATGTCTTTCCATCTAAATTGCGAAGATCCAAGAGAAAATACAGAATTTTGAGATGGAATTAAATCACCATCTAAAGTTGATGAATTTTTATGATTATATACATACAAAATTGCTAAATAACTTAAAACAATTAATACTAAAAGAAAAATTAAATTTATTTTCATTTTTTATTTATTACGAAAAGCAACAAAATTTTTTCATAGTTTTTACAGATTCAGGAACTCGAACTTTTAATTCTTCCGTGATTTTTTGATGCATTAATGTCAAATCATTTAATGTCAAATCATTTAATGCAATTGACTTTAAATCTTTAGATAATTCAACTTTAAAATCTTCTACTGCAGGCAAAACCTTTTCAACCGCTTCTTTTACGTTTTCTTCCACAACTTTTTCAACCTTGTTTTCAGATTCTTTTAAAGTATCTTGCACAATTTCAGTGACTGAAGTTTTATAGTATGTTGCAGAAGAACCTAATTTAAAAAATTCAGGTTTTATTACATTTCCAAAATCAGGTTCTAAAATATATTCTCTTGCAATTAATTTAGGTATGGGCAAATCTAATGTTTGTGGTAAATCCATTTTAGAAGCAACCGCCATTTTTATTTATACCATAAATTTTTTTAAAGATGATTCAATTTTACTTTCAATTTTACCAACTGATTTTTCAGCTAATTTTGATTTTTTTTGTACTATAAATTCGTCTTCCAAATTATCATCTCGAACTCTGAATCCCAATAAAGATTGAATTTGCGATGCTTTTAAAGATGCTTTTTCAGTATATTCTTTAAAAATATTCTTTACAATAGTTTCATCCACCACAAATTGAAGTAATTTACTTAATGGATTTTGCAATGTTTCCACATAATATTGACGATCCACTTTTAAATTTGCCGATTTGACATATGCTGGATGTTCCGTTCTATCATATAATTTAGTCTTTGACTTTTTACCTCCAAATCCACCTTTATCCACTACAACAACAAATGGCATTCTAGCTCCTATAGGCGGAATATCGGAATCTCCCCTTTGTGTCATTCTTAGCCATGCAGTAACATGAGGTAAATTATTAGATGCATAATTTGATTTTAAGCTTTTACTTAAAACAAAGTCTTCTAAATTATCCATTGTAGAAATATTATTCAAAGAATCACGTAAACTTTTCATTGCACAGTCCACAGATATTTCTCGTAATAAACAATCCAGAATTTTATTGGATGCATCTCTTAATAATTTTGGTCTGTCTCTTCGAATTGCATCAATGCCTTTAATATCAATTTCAGTTTTAAATCCACTTTTAATATCGCCGCTATACTTTAGTCCAGCATAATTCTTTTTTTTCATTAATAGATAAGGTTTATAAGTCTTTTCATATGCAAGTGTAACAGCCGAACAAGCTTCCAAATTTTTCTTTAAGGCACTTCCAGCTCCACCCAAATTTTCTACTTGTCCATTTCTTAATAATTGGGTAATTGCCAAAGCAGCTTCTTCACCTTTCGTACTTGCTTCTTCCACACTTATGCCTTCTCCCCATTTAATCATGACTGAATCAGTATCACCATAAATTACGTCAGAGCCTTTATAAGTAGATTCCACATAATTTTTTGCCGCATCAATAAATGCCCTTCCTTTTAAGGTTGTTACAGCTGCAACAGGTTTACATGGTAGCAATCCTCGATCTGCACTAACACCACAAAATCCATATACAGAATTACATGCAACTTTAATACCATTTTGACGTCCATTTAATATAGCTTTTTCCAATGGATCTTTTGATGCGGCCATTAATTTCTTGACTGCTTTACGAGCATCTAATAACCGTTTTAATAAATTAGGTAATACGCCTTTTGTGTTCACAGCAAAGCTATACGTATTTTCAATCTGCTGATATTCTTTATTGTCTAATAAAACATTATGTGTTATAATGTGTGATTCTTTGACCAAACCAGGAAAATTATCCAAAACAAGTACACTTGGACATAAATTAAAGTAACGAATAATTGAAGGATACAATGATTCAAAGTCCAGAGTAGAAATACAATCTTTATAAAAACCTGCTTTGGGTTCTATAACAGTAGCACCTTGATAATCTGGTAATCTTTTCTTATTTTCATCCATATTATCTTGCTTTGATATGGGCCAACCACTATCTCTTACATTTAAAGCATATTCATTCCAAACAAATCTGCTAATTAAATTAAATACTTTGACTTGTTGTCCACTATTCACAATTTCATTGCAAGAAGTATAGCACACTCTACTCATTTCAATCCATGTTGGTACATAAGAGAGACGTGCAATCAATCGAAGAGGAATATCGCAATCTCGTGCACAATATTCTGCTATGGGCCATCTATACATTGAACCTTTACGATAAGCTTCAAACATTTCTGCTGCACTTAAATCTATTTTTTCAGATCCTTTTTCAAGCCAATGCGTTGCTGCAAATTTCAGGGTATTATCTTCAGGTTTCTTATCATCTTTAATAATTTGCATCAAATCAATTATTACACGACCCGTCATATTCCAAAATGAATAAGTATTATCTCCTTTTGCAGCCGATGTCATTCTTTTTTCACTTAAGGATGATTTTTCACAAGCAAACCTACTTAAATATAATGCACGTTGGGCGCATGTAATTCTTGGTTTTTCAATAAGTTGACGAATAGCTTTTGAATATTTTAGTTCAACCGTTGCATAAAATTTATCTTGTTGTTCCATAGTAAAATCTTTTAAATATGATACAAAATTAAGATTTTTTCCAGATGGAATAATTAATAAATTTTTAAAATCAGATCGTATTTGAAATGCTATGCCAGCATCTAAATCACTTTCTTCATCATCATCATCTACATCCTCAAATAAATTAAGCTGCATATTATTTTGTGGTTCTTGTTTTAAAAGAAGACGAATAGATTTGGATCCATATTTCTTTTCCGCTTCCTGTATCCAATTCCTTGTTTCATAATGTCCTCTTTTTTCTCTATATTGCGCTAAATATTGAGATGCCGTTTTAGCTTGGACTGGCTCTAAGTCAATAATAGATCGTGCAATGTTAAGTAAAGAAATTTGTAATGATTCCGTACCTCTAAATTCTTTTTCAATTAATGATGACATGTAATCCTTATGCAAAAATGGAAAATCAAAGCCATAAATATTCCATCCAGTTATAATGTCAGGATCCATCTTCACTAATAAATCCCTGAATCCTTCTATCAAAGTTTTAGAATCTTGAAATATATGCACAATTATATCTTGATTAGGTGGAACCATTAAAATATCTGCACAAAGAACATGTCTTTCAATATTTGATATGTCTGTACCATAAACCCAAAAACTAATTCCAATATAAATAGTATTGTCACCATTATTTACATTCGGAAATGTTCCATCATTTGAATACATTTCTCCATCAAAACTAGCTATAAGTAAAGGAGCAATACTATCATTTTTCATGTATTTTAATTGAGTGATGTCGCAACATAATTCAATCTGACAATTACTTTTTCTTTGAAATGTAGTTTCAAATAAAGTATAATTTTGCATAGTTATCCAATCACTTGTACACAAATTTAAATCATTTAAAAATCGACTTGTAGATTTCAAACTTTTTTCTGTTACATATAAACCTTGTTTATTTAAATAGTATGTAGCTTGTTGTGCTGATTTAAAAGTAGAAAAGTTAAATCTTGCATACTTAAACTTTTTGGCTTCATTATTGTCTTTAGAATCAGGCACAAAGCCATAAAATCTTTTTAAAAATTCATATTTAGCTTCCACATTATTATTTCCAAATAAAGTATTTGAATTTTTTACACTATACAATAAACTTAATCGTAATTTTTCCAAATCTGCATCTGTCCAAACATCAGGAACTTCCACTCGTATCCATGGTCTATAATTTTGCACCATGCAAAATACAGAATTTCCAAATTCATTGACACCCATTAAAATTATGGTTGCTGCTCCGCTTTGTTCATCATCTTGTATAAATCCATACGATTCATCCTTGTATCTACTTTCTTCACCATTTGGCAACATCAATGTTTTAGGCTCACCATCCATGCACGAAATATGCATTAACATAAATGAATTGGTGCATTTTGGATCTGGCCTCATTTATTTTTTTTACGTAAAAATTAAAAAGGACACTTGCAAAATAAATAGATACTAACAAATAAAATGCGTTATAAGGGAAAAAAATTAAAGGGTGGGGGTAATATTACGAATATGTTGAATGAAACATTTAATCAAGTAGCTTTTGGTGAAATATCACAACGTGATGCTGTAGAAACTGTAATAGGTGTTCTAGATTTAAAAGACATGGATATAAAAGATTTAGATGGAAGAGGTGCAAATGAAGATACGGGTTGTGGTGTAAAAGCAATTGGGGAAGGTGGATATGGAAAAGTTTTAAAATTTTGTTTGAATGTTGATAAAACAGGCATGGACTGGAATTGTACTCAATGCAGTGTAATAAAAATTACAAAACCCCCTACCTATGATGCCGTAAAAGACTATGCAAGAAAAAATCATGTATCAGAAGGTTCGGCGGAGTTGCAATTGATCAATGAAGATTTTGAAATGTTAGAAGAAGAATATTTTATTACGCAAGTTATTTCAGAAAACATTGATCTTAGATTTAAAGATCATTCTGTAAAATGTCAAAGAAATGATGTACCAAATTCTGGATTTTTAATACTTGAAGAATTAAGGCCCGTGTATAAAAATATAAATACATTAGATAATTTATTAAATTTAACGTTAGGTTGGATTGAAATACCAGGCGTACCAATTTTAAAACCACAAGAATTTCATGCAATCATTTGTCAAATTTTGGGTACATTAGGATTTATACGCAGAATAATTCCTGATTTTCAGCACAATGATTTGCATTGTGATAACATTATGATTACAAGTTATGAAACAGATCCGCCTGCAGACCCAACATTTCCTAATTTTGGTAGATATTGTGCGAAAATTATTGATTATGGTATGGCAACATCGTCAATGCCTAATTTATCAACAACTGCTGGGCGTAATACTTGGAACGATTGGCTTCGTAATCCGAATCAAGATCCTCTTCGATTATTTTCATCTATTTACAATCAAATTAAATGGGCAATTGATAAAATGCCTCAACCAAAGAGAAATGCAATACCTCAATATTTAGTCAAATTTTGTCAAGACATTGAAAGCAGTTATAATGTTGCAAATCCTCAAAATCAGCCAAAAATGAGTGATGATTTTTATGCAGGAGGAGGGTTTTATGGGTTTCCACAAAAGTTTACGACAAGCAAACAATACTATTTAGAAAATATTTCAAATAGAGATCCAGAAACTATATATAAAGGTTTAAAAGACAAATTCATTAAAGATTATGTGGAAAGACCGCCTTTAGCCCCTCAATATATGGGTCCAAGAGGAACAGGAGTATAAATTATTCATATCTCATCCCTGGAGCCCAATCTCCATCATTTGTACATCTACGAGGCATTTTTATTTATACAAAAAAAAAATTATCCTTTAATAATTTGGCTTGCAAAGTCAGGGTAAACTTTGGCTGTAATAACAGCATCTGCCAAAAACAAAATGTCCTTTTCCACCAATACGTACTTCTTTCCCATGACGTGCACGCGCTGATCGCTATCAAAATAAATATTGCATCCTGTAGGAGATAAAGGATCGAGCTTTAAAGTAATCCATCTACCACCAAGGTATACAGAACGCATGTCCTTGCTCATACGATCCATACCCCGTAAAATGCGCTCCTTTGCAGAAAGCATCTTTTGATTTGTAATAATTTTTTGAAAATTTTTGTAATACACTAATAACCAGTGTCCATTTTTTCTTATTTTAAACTGTTACAAAATATGGATGACATAAAAACATATATATTTATTAAAGATTGGATTAAAAATCCATTGTATACAAATATGATACGCATTGCAGAAAAAATGAAAAAGGGTCCGTATTACAAAAATGAAGTTTTTTTGAATGACTTTTCTGTCTATTTGAAAGAATTTTGTAAAATGAATCCTAACCCAAATATAATTGTAAAGGCAATTGAGGATGCAATATTAGAAGGCGCAAAAATAAAATTCAAAAATAATACTTTAATTTTTAATTAATTTTTAATTACAAAAAAAATGGTCCAGGCGAGTTTCGATCTCGCTACTTTGCCGTTTCTGCTGCAATATGTATAATTTTAAATTATAAGCAGCACGCTCTACCAATTGAGCTACAAGACCACAAATTACTTTAAGTTTAAAAAATGATGTATAAATACTGAAACGTATCAATATTTTTTTTTTAAAAAATTTGGACACACGTTTAAATTTTACAAAACAATTTATAAAATGCCAAAGCTAGCAAGGTATATTGATGACGAAGCTGAGCATTCTGGATCAGAACAATCAAGCGAGAATGAATCTTTAAGCGATCATGATAGTTTTATTGATGATAGCGAAATAAATGAAGAAAAAAAATCCAAGAAACCGAAGCTCGAGTCCAAAGAAACCAAACTTGAGAGAAAACTTGAGATAAAACTTGAGTCGAAACCTAAACTATTGTCAAATAAAACTATACAGGAATCATCCATACCTCCAAAACCCAAGAATTTGGGTGCACAAAAATTATTAACATCCAAAAAGTTTGATTTTAGATTATCATTTACAAATGGAGCCATGTTTCATAAATTTTTATTGCCTATTGCTAATGCGGTAAATGAACTAAGATTTAATTTAGCTACAACACCTGAATTTACTGGTCTTAGATTAGAGGCGCATGACACATATTTAACGCTTGCTAATAAAAGTAGATATGAGTGCGATATTGATACGGGTGATGTAGATGCAGAAGACTTATTTTTTTGTGTGAGTGCTACAAGTTTTATGCAAACTTTGGGATGTGCCACACTCAAAGATACCGTATTAATGATCACAAAGTATAGTGCGGATAAAATGACATTTGAATCTATTACAAATGAAAGTGATGTGCAAACTGTATATGAATGCGATTTATTGGCAGAATCAAGACTAGAATCTTTAAAGGGCATGCAATTTAATTTAGGATTTCATGTCAATCTAAATATGAAAACATTGAAGGACCATACATCTAATGCTAAAAAGTGTGGAGCAAGCACTATATATTTTGAATTATTTCAGAGCAAGGATGAGAAAGATGATACAATTGTACATTCAAAACTAAGTTTAGGATTTAAAGGTAATTCAACTTCTGGATCACATGACTTTTATCAATCTGCGAAATGTTTGAGTGATGGTGATGTTGTGGAATGGCAACCTATTGCTGGCCTAGATTTTAATACAAGATCAAAAACTGCTATGGAGCGTAAAAGTTATAACGAATATGATAATTCTAAATTAAGATTATTTTTAAGTCATATGGACATTGAATGGGTGCTCATACATTTATGTAATGACAATTCTCAAAAGCCACTTGTTATGGAATGTGTCATTGGAGGAAAAAATACTAAACATACAATCATCGTTGCACCCAAGATGGATGCAAACCGTGAAGTATAAATAAATGAAACTTTTGATTTTTTGTATCGTAATAATATATGTTTATTTTAAAATAAGAGAAATTTTAAAACCATTGGCTTGGGGTAATTATATTGATGCGGCCATACAATCATGCGATAACAATGAAACAATGCGCAATTTAAAATTTTTATTAAATAATAAAATTTTATGTAGTGCTGAACAAAAATTTAATATTAAAATTCATTTACCTCCAAAAATTAAACTAAAAAATCCTTTACATAAAAATGAGAACAAAAATCATATTTTATTTCCTGATTTATTAAAACAACCAGAAATAAAACAGTACATATGGGAATTGCAATTAAAAAGAACTTATCATTTAAAAAAAGATTGGACAAATTATATTGTGATTCACTTAAGATTAGGCGATGTGCCATTTGTTCGACACCCTCTCTATAAATTGTTTGTAATTCAATGGTACAGGGATGCAATTAAACTAGCAAAACATTACACCACAAATTGCAAAGTTATTATTGTATGTAATTTAAAACATCTCAATAAAAATCTTCAAGGCGCAAAACAAATTTTACATTTATATGCACTGCATTTAAACTGTAGTTTTGTGTGCGATAATTCAGAAGAAGAAGACATACACTGTTTTATGAATTGTGCAGTTTTAATTAGTACAATAAGCAGTTTTTCATTTTATGCTGGATTAGTAAGTAAAAATTTATGGATTACAACAACAGAATATGGTGATCCATGTAAATTAGTACATTTAAGAAAAGGAATTCTTTATTTAAAGCCGAAAAGTATTGCGCATGAAAAAGTGAAAAGTTATAATGATATAAATGATTTATTATTAAATTACCAGGAATAATCATCTACGTACATGTATCTGATGCCATACACTGCCAAGTTAAGTGCTACTACAAACACAAGCGCGTGTACTAAAGAAGCCCATACACTTACAGTTCTAGAAATACCTACTCTGTGGCATCTTTCTTGTGCCTTGCAAATTGTTTCCGCGTCGTCAACAGTTATAATATCACCTGCAGGATCTCTTAGCGTGCCGCCAGCGCAGTAGTTGGGGCCACCACCACTATTTATATATTCTACGGGTAAAGGGGCAATTTCCGCACAAGTATCAGAAGTTGTGGGAGGTAGCGATATTAAGAGACCAGGCGTCAGCAAAATAAATAGACCCATAGGCATTAAATAAGGGTATACTAAATTATTCATAAAGTCAAACGTTCCATTCCATACGCTGCTAACGCTAGACATAATGT
>Ga0007816_1000151_pt1 | contig 21103 bp, 24 predicted proteins | sample CryBogCBE27Jul09_FD_71213 | JGI IMG/M metagenome (GOLD analysis project Ga0007816, IMG submission 71213) | Freshwater microbial communities from Crystal Bog, Wisconsin, USA - CBE27Jul09 | ecosystem: Environmental > Aquatic > Freshwater > Lake | place: Crystal Bog, Wisconsin, USA | collected...
ACCGTAACCGTTGCGCGTACCGCTACGCCAGGGCATGAGTTGGAGCTCGCGAAGGGTCTCGAGGCGCTGGCCGAGTTAGCCAAGAAAGCTCCGGGATGTTTGGGGGCGGGGGTCTTTGCGCCAGGTACCAGCGTTGGTCCCTATCAATTAGTTGTTCGCTTTGAGAACGCGGGCTACTTGCGAGAGTGGGAGGACTCACCCCAACGCAATGAAGTTCTTAGCGCCATTGACCACACAATTGGAGACATCGCCGTTGCGGCCACCGCTACACCCGACGCCTTCTTCGAAGCGCAGGCGTCACACGAGCCAGAACGTCCCGTGCGCCAAATCGTGGCGGACACGATGTGGTTCTTGCCGATTTCCCTGGCGATCGTGTTGCTTCTCATTCCTGTGGTCCACAGGGTTCCGCTTTTTCCGCGTTTGCTAATCACCGGTCTAACCGCTTCCGTTGCTTCGTTTATTGGGGTGCGTCCTATCCGGAATGCCTGGCGTCGTCATCGAGCAAAGAAAAACCCACTGGGTTAGCCCAGACTAAGGAGCATCATGAAAAACCTCACTAAGGGCGTTCTCGCCCCAGTGCTTTCCATCATTGTCGTGATTGGGGTGGCGGGCGTCTTTCTTGCTCTGCGCACTCAAGCTCCGAGTGCGCCGACAGGTGCTTTTTGGCCTCTTGCTACAACCGGCACCACCTTTACTAGTCCGACTTCGGCGGCGTACTCCCTGGCTACGAAGTATGCCGGCATGAAGAATGTCGTTATTGACAGTTCGCTCCAGAGCTCTGAAGAAACCTGGACGGTCGTCTTACAGAGCGGACAAACCGGCCCCCACACGACGGTGACCTTGGTAAAGGATCCGTCTACAAAGACATGGTGGGTGACCTATGCCGTCGCGCAAGACATCACCTTGGAGTCCCCTCACTGGAATCAAGTGGTCAGTAGTCCGATTCACTTGTCGGGACAAAGCACAGCCTACGAGGCCTTGATTAACGGAGCGATTCGACTGCGCGCGACGGCTAAGTCCGAGAGTTACTTCTACGCCATGGGCGGAGCTAACGGGATACTGGGCACCTTCAGCAAGACCATCTCACTGGTTCGGTCCGCTGGCCATCCACTCGTCATTTTCCTAAAAGAACTTTCGGCGAAGGACGGGGGCGTCCTTGAATTTTCGGCGGTTCCAATTTTTGGTTAACGGTGGAGTGACGCCACTGTGAGTTGAGATGCTGAGAGCAACTTTGCTCACCGACCATTTGCCTTCGGAGAGCGGGTGACGGGAATCGAACCCGCATGGCCAGCTTGGAAGGCTGGAGCTCTACCATTGAGCTACACCCGCAATAAAACTGCAGAGTAGTCATTCTAGAGCAGGGAACTAGCGTGTGAGTGTGGAACAAACCATGTACGAAGCCCTAGGCGGAGACGCCTTTTTCGTCGACCTCGTCGAGGGGTTCTACCAAGGGGTCGAAAATAATGAAATTTTGCGCCCCATGTACCCCGAGGATTTGACCGACGCCAAGCGCCACTTGGTCTTATTCCTAGTCCAGTACTGGGGAGGCCCGCGCACCTATTTAGAGGAGCGAGGCCACCCCAGGTTGCGAATGCGCCACGCCCCCTTCAAGATCACCAAACGGGCCCGTGAGGCCTGGATGACCGCGATGATGAGCTCGCTGGATGCTCTCAAGAGCCGCATGACCGATGAGCAATATCAAGAATTCAGTGAATATTTTGCAATGGCGGCCATGCAACTTCGAAATGCTTAGCGCTTTTGACCAGACTCTTAATCAAAATTTCTTTACGCTAGAGAGATGAAGAAATCCGATTGGCTCGATGACGAAGTTCACATTGTCTCAGTTAATCCGGTGCCCTTTGGTCTCGCGGGACCGGTTTTGAGCTTCGCCGCTTTCGTCTCGCTCTTAGTTGCGGGGTACGAGGCATTTGGTCCAGTCCGCCAACACATTGTTCCCGTAGCGCTTGTCGTGCTTGGTCCAACCGCACTCGTAATTGCCACGAGGACTTGGCGCTGGCAATCCCATCGCGTTACGGTTACCAGTCACCGAATTGTCATTTCTCGTGGCACGATTCGACGGCGCGACGAGTTCGTGCCTTTGGAATTCTTGGTTGGAGTGCACACCCAGCGCCGGTTGCGTGATCGACTCGCTCGTCGAGGTGGAGTAACGATTGAGACTCATCAGGGGCCTCTTTTCTTGGGATACTTCCGACACCCCGATTCCTTGGTGCGAGTTATTCAACATCAGCGTGATGCATTCGCGCGGGATTCAATTCCACTCGACACCTCGTTTGACTTTGAAATGCCTCAGCCATATTCTCCCCGCATTGTGCGTCGCCGTTCACACCGAAGAGACCTCGATGAGTAGCGCCGGAACGCCCCGAAGTTTCGACCCACCTCGTCGGCGACCAGTCCCGGATTCCTTCGACGCGCTTGACGGAACGGGCCAAGTAGTACGGATAGAAGTAGAAAGCCCCTCCTTGATTGTGGTGGTAAAGGACAACTGCCAAGGGTGTGGCGATTTTGTTTCAAACCAAGGTGTAATTCCAATCAGTTTGCTGGTGGTGACTGAATCCCAGTCAGCGAGCAAGGCCTATGACGCCCTCTACGCGCCTGATTTCATAGGCCAAATCGATGCCCGATTTGCCCCGGTGTACCTACTTGCTGCGGGCAGCCCGCTGGAAGTTGTGGCCGAGGGAACTGTTTTTAGCGCCGATCAGGTTCTCGCCGAGATCGCCCCGCTCCTCTCTTTGTGATGTGACACCCCTTTGCAAGGGTTGAAACAGAAGAAAGGAATTACATGCGGCATGAAATTGAAGTTTCCATTAGTTGCAACGATTGCGTACGTCGCGATACTCCTGACTGCCAAGGTTGCTTGGTGAGTTTTGTTGTTGGGGGAGCGCCCGATTCACTCGAGCTCACCTCGAGCGAGGCGGCCATGGTCGAATTGCTCGCTCAGGAGCAAATGATTCCGCGTTTGCGATTTCAATCAGTAAATTCCGAGGCGTAAGTACCCTCGATTAGATTGGTGTCTGTGACCCGGCACCTTCTAATCACTAATGATTACTTGCCAAAAACCGGTGGCATTCAGGTCTATCTGCATGAGCTGTGGCGACGCCTGCCAAGTGGTGAGGCCGCTATTCTTACCGCCAATTCGGATCCTGGTGCCAAAGAATTCGATGCAAAATCCGAAGTGGTGATTGAACGTATTCCAGAAGGAACGCTATTTCTACCAACGCGCAAGATCCGCAAATACATTGAAGAGGCCATTGCTAGGCACGATCCCGAGTTGGTAATTCTTGATCCCGCCTGGCCACTCGGCCTGCTGGGGCCAAAACTTTCTCGCCCGTATGGAGTGATACTTCACGGTGCGGAAGTCACAATTCCGGGCCGACTTCCCTTTACTGGCGCCTCGTTGCGCTACATCTTGCGAAATGCAGAACTCGCGATCTGTGCTGGGACCTATCCAGAGGCCGAGGCCAGACGAAACGCCGCTGAATTTATGCCAGCGGTAGTCCAAGTTCCACCTGGCGTCGATCTTGAGCGCTTTGTGCCTTTGACTAAGGCTCAGCGTGAAAAGACCCGTGCAGAGCTGGATATTCCCGAAGGGGCACTCGTTGTTGCTTCTTACTCGCGCCTTGTTCCGCGCAAGGGAATGGATGTTCTCATTGAGGCCAGCGTTCAACTCAAAAATGAATTCCCAAACCTTCTGGTAATGATTGGGGGTAAGGGAAGGGACGCGAAAAGGCTCAATAACTTGGCAACCAAGTTGAATGCCCCCGTACGATTCCTCGGGCGAGTCAGTGACGATCTTCTTCCTGCCTGGCTTGGGGCGAGTGACATTTTCGTTATGGCGTGTCAAAGCCGGTGGTTTGGCCTCGAACAAGAAGGCTTCGGGATGGTCTTTGGCGAAGCTGCGGCTGCAGGGATTCCACAAGTCGCCGGGCGCTCTGGTGGATCGCACGAGGTTGTCCGTCACGGCCAAACAGGTCTCATTGTTGAGCGTCCAAAGTCGGTAACTCAACTTGCTGATGCAATGCGCCAATTATTGGCGGACTCAGAGTTGCGAGAATCGATGGGAGCAGAGTCTCGAAAGTTGGCTGAAGAGAACTATTCGTGGGACGCGTTAGCTGCAGTACTTGCGAATGGCCTCGCACCCTATGAGGGTGGGACACAGTGAAGGTCGGGATAGTCCTCCCATCCTTCAGCGCAGATGCAGAAGCGGCTTTTGCAATTGCCGCTCAGGCGGATCGAGCCGGCATCGACGGAGTCTTCGCCTACGACCACATTTGGCCGATGGGATCACCCGGCAGACCAGCAATTTCGCCATTCCCACTGCTCGCCGCGATTGCCACGCGTCACCCGAAGTTGATTGTCGCTCCTTTGGTTGCGCGGGTTAGTTTGGCCGAGCCCGAACGACTCGCCCAACGCTTTGCGACTCTCGAGAAGATTGCCCCCGGAAGGGTTATTGCCGCACTGGGAACGGGTGACTCGATGAGCCTCGATGAAGAGATCGCCCTGGGACTGCCCGTCTTAAGCGCCAAGGAGCGTCGGGAGAAATTGCGCGACGTGGTTCGGCTCCTACCTAAATCAATGGAGAAATGGTGTGGTGGCGGTGGAGAAGAGACCAACCAAATCGCTCGTGAGTTTGAGATGGTCTTAAATCTTTGGGACAGCACGGCCCAAGAACTAAAACAGGCATCCCTCGAAGGTCCAGTTTGTTGGGCTGGCCCCAAGCCCGGAAACATGTCTGAGGCGGTTAGGGGATACGAAGAGGCTGGTGCCACCTGGGCGGTCGTCGCAGGAAATGTGAACCTCGAGGTTCTAGCGAGCCTTAAGGGATAGAGGTCGGCGGCGCCTTCACAGTAATCCGAGGAGGATTGCCGTCAATGGTGTCCCACTCGAGGTAACCGGCATAGGACTTCATGTGATCAGGGAGTTGGTTCGCGACTCCAAAGATTGGACCCGAGTTCCCCGCAATGAGATCGCCCATCATGTCGGCACTTTGAATAGTGACGTTCATGAAGGTCGCGCCCGTTAAGTCATTGATAATGAACATTGAAGCGGTCAAATTAACATTGACAAAGATTGCTCCGCGAAAATCACAGTGCGAAATGTTGGCGTTCGAAAAATTGGCGCCAGTGAGATTCGCTCCAGCAAAACTTACGTTGTCGATTGACGCGTTGTCGAAGTTCACACCGGCGAGATTGGCGCCAGCGAAACTGTCATTTTGGAAACTGACTGACTGAAGGCTTGCGCCGTGGAAGTCGGTGTTGTTGAAACTGCTGTAGTACGCCTGCGCAGTCTTAAAATCGCCGCCCGCAAATGAACAGTTAGAGAAGTCAGAATTTTGGTAGTTCGTACCACTAACGAATTGCTGGCCGTGGCAGGTCGGAATGGTGGTCGTTGGATCGGTCGTCGTGCTCGAGGTGTCCGCCACGGTAGTAGTAGTGGTCTCAACTGTGGAGGTTGTCGTGGAGCTGTCGGCGTTCACGATGGTGGTAGCTCCCAATAGCGCGCATGTCGCTCCAAAAGCCAGTAATGAAATTGCCTTGACCAATGGTGTCGCTTTGATTCTGCTCATGACCTAATGCTAGGCAAACGTAGTGACAGTTCCTCAACTCAATTTCAAGAGCGAAATCGGAAGTAAAAAGCCCCGAATATCAGGACAATTCCAATGTTTGCCACTAGGCGTTCCAACGTCCATCGGCTCTGACGAAAAAAGAGAATGTCTACGGTGACGATGGCGGCGACCATTATCAGGATCAAGAGGGCCCGAAATGTAGTGCTGCTCACACCCTCAGCGTAGTTGTGTCACACCCGTGGCCTAGTATTTCTTCCGTTACATCAAGAGGAGTTGAGGGACCTAGCCCTTTGAAGCTCCGCCAACCGACCTTCGGGCACGGTGGCAATGCTGGGATCGATGAGGAGAAGAATGAAAAAAGTTATTGTTGCTCGCCGTGCGGCCTTAAGTACAGTTCAGCACTGGAGCTCACTCGAACAAGTTGCTGCGGCACTTTCGTTAATTGACGGAGGCCTGCGCATTGTTTACGTGGAGCGCCTGGGTACGAAGTATCGATGGAGCTTTGCCCACTCGGGCGGGCCCTACGCACTGTTTAGAACCGTTGAGGCCTATCTGGGCGTTGAACGCGGACGCCTGTTCGGTGGATTTCGCACCTTAAAAGACGGAACAACTATTCAGTGTGAGAATCCAGAAGACTTCGACAAGCCAGATAATTGGGTTGTGGTTCCTGGGGACTCTGACTTAAGTGCCGAGAATCTCGAGGAACTCTTGAAGGGCAGTCGTTCTAGTGGGGGGACCAAGTCCAAGTTTGGGTTTTTGAAGTCACCATGGAATTTGGGTTCGTAGTCGTTGCCTCAACAATCCAATTCGTTCCCTTGTTGAATAGCCAAACGGGATTGGGCGAGGTGTAGACCAAGGTGACCGTCGAGCGAGCTGGGACAATTGGATTCGGCGTGGACCAAAACCCGACTGGGTGAGATCCAGAAACCAATACCAAAACGTGCGGCTCGACCGGCTGAGAGGTCGAATTCGTGATGGTCAATTTCAGGTTATTGATTTGCTGCCCGCCGGCGAGGACCTCGTAACCAACTACGCGAAGTGAAAGACCTGAAGGCAAGAAGGCCAGAAGGAGACCCAAGGCGACGAAGCCCGCACCAAGCCCACGCATGATGCGAAGGCCTAGCGATGACCTGGAAAGGTTGTGCTCGCCGTGGCGCACGGTAAGTGCGGCCGCAATGCCGGCGGGAACGAAGTCAATGTAATAAGCGGTGAGAGAGCGTGCGGCTATGAAGAAAACGAGAGGCAGCAGGAACAGCCACGCCTTGGACCAGCGAAGTGGGTGAGACCAAATAGCGACTGCCAGAAGGAGCAAGACTCCGAGTCCCGCGACGCTGAGCCACAGCGGACTCACGCTATTGAGCAAGCCGTGTTGAACGACCGAAACGAGGCCCTGACCATCGGGAATGAGTGGCTGGGTAAGAGGAATCAGCACGCCATGCCACCAGGCGCGAGCATTCCAAATTATGAAAGGCAAATTCAAGAACGCGAAAGGAGCAATTGCGAGACCTACGTAGCTGGCCCCAATTTTCCACAGTGAACGGTCGAGGTCGCGTGCTTCCGCCAAGACCACGAGGAGGAGCAGCGGAGCCGCAAACCACGGGGTTTGCTTGATGGAACATGCGAGTCCGAGCGCGAGTGGGCCAATCCAGCGCTGCCAGCGTGGAGCGAGGGCGTCGACAAATACTGTGGCCCGCCACGCGGCGAGAGTTAAGAAGGGTACGAAGAGGGCGTCGGTGCCGCCGTGGGTGAAGATGTAGGTGAACACCGAAGTCACGAGCAGCATTGGCGCAATCCACCGGTATTTCGGAGTCGCAGTGAAATAGATGATCAGTCCTGTAGCAAGCCACGCCGCTAGGTCCAAGTAATCAGAGGTGAGGTGCGTAAAGCCGAGCCACTGGAATGGCGCCTGGAGCAAGAATGCCCCGGCGGGGTAGGAGACTTGATCGATGTGTCCACCGCTGAGGGTGTAGGTCCAGAAATTTGACGCATTCGAAAGCGCTAAGTGAACTGGGTTGAAGTGTGCCGCGTAAGGGTTAATGCCCTTAAGAATCAAACTCGTGGCCCGCTGATTAAAAGCAGCTGAGTCGGTCATGAAATAGTTACTGCCGTGGATTGTTCCGAATCCAGCGAGGCCCACACTAAAAATTGCGGTGCCGATGCCAATTGGGTTGAGGTGCTCGTGCCACCATTCGCTCTCTAACCAAGTGAAAGTTAAGCCCACTAGGCCAATGAGAACAATCAGAGGCGCGAGCCAGTTAAACCCAACCCACTGGCCCCACGAAGCCCATTCATTGCAGCCAGTCGCAACTAGAGCAAAGAAGTAGATAGTCCAGATAAGACGGCGCTGAGTTTGGCCGCTGGTGTCGAGGTGGTTGGTCACGGAAATATCGCAGGTGAAGAGAAGTTGTTAATGGTAAGGATAACGAGCAAAATCGCAGAAATTGTGACCAAGCGTCGATATTTGTCACCTTCGTACCGCAGAGCAAGGGCCATCACGATTGGGAAGGTGATTTCCCAAAAACGAGGTCGGAATCCGACCGGGTGCGAGGTAACGAAGAGCGCAATGAAGGCCACTCCGAGGATACGGAGCTCGAGAATTAACTTGGACTTCCAAATGAGCCAAACGGCTACACCGGCAAAAATTGTGCACCAAAACAGCATGTGCCACTGAAGCGTGGGGCGAATGGGGTCAAAGAGAAAATTGGCGAGAACGTGCAAGGGGAATCGAAGCGAAGCGTATGCGGTCCAGCCGTCTCGTTCGGTTCTGTTCCACGCAAGCAGTTGACCGGTTTGGTGCCACAAGAACCCCAAAAATCCAACAAAGCCCACCGGTACTAGTGCGGTCGGCAGTAGGGGGCGCCAGTTTTTCTCGCGCAGTTCACGTAGCGCAACAAAGAGAAAGGGCGCCAGTAGGGGAAGTGCGGCAGGGGAGGTAAGAGTTGCTAGTGCTCCAGCGAGACCAGCTCGCCACCAACGCTTTTCCAATAGCGCCATCATCGCCAGCACCGTCAGGGAGATGAGTAAACCTTCGCAGTAGATCATCGAGAAAATGAATGCTCCCGGCGATAAAACAAAAAGCATGGCGGCGCGCTCGGCGGTTTGCCGGCTACTGATTCGCTCGGTGAGTTTTGCTACACAAATTGTGGCGAGAAGACCTGTCGCCGCGCTCAGAATGAGGCCAATCACAATTGGATTGCTAAAAGTTATCCACGATACGTATCTAACTAACATTGGCCAAAGAGGCGAGAAGGCGCTCGTGTTTTGTTGAACCAGTCCGTTCACGGTTGGTAAGACATGGGGATACCCATGGAGGGCAATCAGGGTGTACCACTTGCCATCCCAGGAGCGCAGAACGTAAAGCGGGCTGTGACCACCGATGAGCGCGCCGATGGAGACGAAGAATGCGGTCGCAATGCGTATTGCGAGGTAGATTTCGACGGCCTTGGCGTACGGCTTGGTACGCAATTCTTTAACTGTGATCATCAGCAAAACCTTGTTCAAAAAGTGCTCGGGCGCGACCGGAACGAATGAAGTAAGCCAATCCGATCAGCAGAAGCGGGCCCGTGACATAAAAACTATTTCCACCAAGCATCGGCGAGCCGCCCGCTCCAGCTAAGAAAGTTGCTCCACCTGCGAGTACCGCTAGAACGGGCCAGCGTTGGAGGTGAGTCGCAGCCAAGATTGCGATTGCCCACAGGTAATACCAAGGCCAGAGCGAAGGGCTGAGCAACGAAATACCCAGGAGGGCTAATCCGGCCACGAATAGGTAATCGTGACGCTCAAGCTTCTTCAGCAAATAGATCACCAGGCCTACAGCCACCAGTCCAAAGAGCGCTTCAAGATAACTCACGAGGGAGTGTCGAGATACCGGCACTTGAAGTGCCCGCAGGCATTGAGCGAGGAAAGATCCAACCGCAATGCTCGGGGTAATGACCGTGCGGATTGAAGTTGGAATTTTAAAAGCAGCGGGCGACGCCCAAAACCAACCGAAGCCTGCGAGGAGCGTCGCCACAACGATTGAAATAACTGAGACCAGTCCTGCTTCAATCACTAGCCACGCCCGCTTTGCTCGAGGTGAGCGAACTACTTCGTGAATCAAGATGAATCCGATCACGGCAAAGGCTGGAACCTTGATTGTCGCGGCAAGTGCCAAGGCACAGTAGGCACTCCGACGATGCCCTCGGTCGGCGAGTAGGACTCCACTAATAACCAATGCGAGCATGTAGACATCGTTGTGGGCGGTCGAAACTACCGAGATTAGAAAGAGGGGCGAAAGCGTGACTAGCCAAAGGGCACGAACGGGGTCAACGCCTCGACGCTTGGCCAGCGGGATGAGTGCAAGCGAAAGAGCAACCGCCGCCAAGACGGCGAACCCGCGGTACACAAGGATTTGGGCAATGAGCGAATGGCCGTCTAGGTAGCTGAGTAGGTGGCCATGCATGGTGAGAAGTGGCCCATAGGGCGAGGGAGTGTTGCGCCACACTTCGGCGATGGACTGAAGAACATTGGTATTGCCAAGTGACAGAGGCGTTGACACGTAGGGATTGAGTCCGTGGCGAACGAGTTCGCCTTGGGCGACGTAGCTGTAGATATCGCGGGAGAAAATTGACACACCGAGAAAAAATGGTGTCGCCCAGAGAGCGAAGGTCTGCCACACCTTTTTTATGTTCAGCCACCCTGATTCAACCGATGCTCCTAGGGCCCACCACGCGAGCACGAAGGCGGCAATTGAGAGATAGAGGTAAATGTGGGCTGCAATCCCCGTGCCAACGTTCAGGTAGAAGAACCAACGATAGGAATGAGGTCTAGGAATTGCACCAAGTTGAGAGCTGCTGAGAACGATTCCGACTCCAGCAAAAAATCCCAAGAAAATTGACTTCCAGCCTGAAAGTCCCTCGCGAAGTCGTTTGATTTGGAGTTTCACATCAAGCCCCTGCAATTCGTCTCTAAAGCAGAGACTGGTGGAATCATCCTACAGAAGAGGCGATGCCGTCCTGGCTTGGCGTGAGATTACGCCGTAGGCGCAACAGGAGAGCTCCACCCACAAGAGCCGTTAGCGCAGTTGCGAAGGGCCAAATATTTGAGTTACCAGTCTCAAAGTATGCGGAGGTAATGACTGGTGCGAGCGTGCCAGCGATTCCCCAAACGAACCCTTGCGCGGAGTTGTATCGGCCCCTTAGGTGTTCGGGAGCCAATTCATTTACTAGCGCACCACCAATTGGTTGGAACAATGTTTCTCCAACCGCGAATACCATCATCGAGATCACGAGCATCACGAGGGCTACTCCAAGGGGGAGTCCTCGAACTGAACCCAAGACGACCCAGAAGAAGGCCCACAGCACGGCGACGCTCGCTAGGACCATCATTCGAGAACGACCCTCAATCTTGTTGATGACCACTAGCTGTGCACCGACAATGGTCATGGTGTTGAAAAACAAGATGAGCCCGATGTAGTGAAGACTCATGTGCAAGTTGTTGACCACGTACAGGCTGTAACCCGACTCTTGTGAACCGTATCCACCAATCATCAAGAGCACGCCACAGAGAAGAAACCACCGAAAGGTCTTGTCCTGCCATACCTCTCGCCAACCTTCACCTGCGGTTTCGGGATTGTGAATCTCGGCAACGGGCTTACCGTATTGACGGATGGTTAGGAAAATCGAGCTGGAGACCAAGCCCACGCACGCGTTAGTGAGGTAGAGAACGGTGAAGCTAAAAGGATGGTGGATGTCAACAATCAGGGCTGCGATGAGTGAACCCACTCCGATACCGAGATTTACGAACATGAAGTTAATTCCGAATGCTCGTTGACGGTGCTCTTCGGGTACGAGTCGAGATAACAACGTGGCTCCCGGGCCCCAGCCACCGCCGGCGAAGAGGGCGAGAAAGAGCGCAGAGAAGGTGAGTTGGGTAACGCTCTTCGAAAATGCCAAGAAGGTAAGTCCAATTGATCCCATAATTCCTGAGGTGAGGATCATTACCCCGGGCCCAAATCGATCGGTGAAGGTGCCCGAAATTGGATTAATCAGAATGCCAATTACCGCTCCGGCGGCCATGAGACCAGTGGCGAATGCCACCGAGTGGTGTCGGACATTATGTACGTAAACGATGGTCATCGACAGGGTGAGACCCATCCCAATGCAGCCGGTAAAGACCATGGCGTAAAAACGCTTAATTTGAGGAGTCATCGCCTGGCGAAACTCAGCTGGAATCAGTTCGAGGCGCTTAGACACGGAGAGTAATCGTACTCGGGCTTGTGCGCATAATTCACAAGTTTTGGGTCTATTTTGGCTTTCTAGCGTTAGGGTTGAGTGTCTGTTGTATTGCACGAAAGGCCGTCAGATGACTATCGCACCAGCCAGAAGTGTTGACCTGCTTCAAGAACTCAGCGGTGAAGCTGAGCGTCTCTACAACCGCCACCTCGAGGCACCTCGCCTCTGGTTCCCTCACGAACAAATCGACTGGGGTTCTGGCGAAGACTTTAAAGAAAAGCCCTGGGAACCCACTGACTATGTCCTTTCCGACGGTGTGCGCTCGGCCATCTATACCAACCTCCTAACCGAAGACAACTTGCCTTACTACACCGAGTCGATCATGGCTCACGCTCCTAAAGACCATCCGCTGAACGCCTGGACTCGCCAATGGACAATGGAGGAGAACAGACACTCAATGGTCATGCGTGACTGGGTGCACATTTCTCGCTGCATCAATCCAACCAACCTCGAAGAAGGCCGTGTTGTTCAGATGAGTACGGGTATGGTGCCACGCTTCGAAAATCTGGGCGACTTGATTGCCTACGTTGCGATGCAAGAGCGGGCCACCCAAATCGCGCACCGTAATACCGGAGCGAAGTTGCCAAAAGAGGACAAGCAGGGTCGCAACGTCTTGGCACTCATTGCCGGAGACGAAACCAAGCACTACATGTTCTACCGAGACTTAACGAAGGCCGCCTTCGATCTGGACCCTTCAACGATGATGGAAGCCGTTAACCGCCAAGTCGAGCACTTTGCCATGCCAGGCGTGGGAATTCCAAACTTCACCAAGCACGCTGTTCGCATTGCCAAAGAAGGCATCTACGGTGTTCAGCAGTTCTTGCAAGATGTCGTTACTCCAGTACTCGAACTCTGGGACGTAGAGCACCTCGAGGGACTTAGTGCTGAAGCCGAAAAGGCTCGTGTTGCGCTCTTTGAGATGATCGACAAACTCAAGGCCGCCGTTGAGCGGACCGCTCAAAAGGCCGCCGCGCAAGCCGCCGCCGCTAGCGCTTAGTTCATCACCATCGCGAGTACGTCTCGGGCGTATTCGGCCAGATTCAACTTCATCGCGTTATCTTTTGAAAACCACTGAGCTCGCGCGGTTGTGCCCTCGGCTTCGTGGCGCAGGTCTCCACCAAAGTATTCACAGGTGTAAATAATCCGCACGGTATGAACTCGCTCGCCGTTGGGTCGTGTGCGAACGTCAGCGTCGGCGTGGACCAGTACAGGTTTGTGTACCGCAATGCCGGTCTCTTCATCAAACTCACGTACGAGGGCTTCGGTTGGAGTCTCGCCGAAATCAATTCCGCCTCCGGGGAGCCACCACAAGGGAGGGTTGTAGCGAGGGTTTGAAGACTGAACTAACAGCACCTCATCGTTGTGAATCAGCACGCCATAGGCGCGAGCAGAACTGTATTCGCGTCGCTTCCTCATCGAGTGCGGGGAAAACCTAGGTCGATTTGTGAATCACTGGGCTGTGGCCAGCGGGTAGTGATGACCTTGGCGCGGGTGTAGAACTGGAATCCCTCTGGTCCGTAGATGTGCGAGTGGCCAAAGAGTGAGTTCTTCCAACCACCAAATGAGTAGGACGAGACCGGAACAGGAATCGGAACGTTGATTCCGATCATGCCAACAGTCACTTGACGGGCGAAGAGGCGAGCCGCATTACCGTCACGAGTAAAGATGGCCGTGCCGTTGCCGTACTTGTTGGCGTTGATGATGGCCACTGCTTCATCGAAGTTCTCGGCACGGACGACGGAGAGTACTGGTCCGAAGATTTCGTCCTCGTACGCCTTCGTGCCGGGCTTGACGTTGTCGAGCAGGCAAGGGCCCACGAAGAAACCAGGCTGGCTGGTCATGCCGGTGCCGTCGCGAACAACGGTGATTCCTTCGCTGGGAGCGTTGTGAACATAGGAGGCCACGCGGTCACGGTGTTCTTGAGTAATAACGGGGCCAAAGTCGCTACTCGGGTCACTTCCCGCACCCACCTTGAGCTTGTCGAGCCGTTCGGTAATTCGATTAATCAAATCATCGGCAATGTCTCCAACGGCCACGACGACACTGATGGCCATGCAACGCTCACCGGCGGCGCCGTATCCAGCGTTAATTGCAGCATCAGCGGCAATGTTTAGGTCAGCATCGGGAAGCACGACCATGTGGTTCTTTGCTCCACCGAGTGCCTGAACTCGCTTGCCATGCTTGGTTCCGTTCTCGTGAACAATTTTGGCAACTGGAGTCGATCCAACGAAGCTGACCGCATCGACGCCTGGAGCTTCGAGCAACTGATTCACAACGTCAACACCACCGTGAAGAACGTTGAAGACGCCATCGGGCAATCCGGCTTCTTTCAAGAGTTTGGCTAAGAAGACAGATGCACTGGGATCACGCTCGGAGGGCTTGAGAATGACGCAGTTGCCTGAAGCCAGTGCGTTAGCGCTCATCCAGAGTGGAACCATGATGGGGAAGTTGAACGGGGTAATGGCCGCTACGACACCCACGGGTTCGCGAACCGAGTGAACATCGACACCGTCGGCAACCTGATCGGAAAAACCACCCTTGAGATGTTCGGTGAGGCCGCAGGCGTACTCAACGTTTTCTAGACCGCGAGCAATCTCACCCTTGGCATCAGCCAAAGTCTTGCCGTGCTCGTTAGTAATGATTTGGGCCAGTTCGTCGGTGTGTTCGACCAAGAGGGCACGAAGAGTAAACAAGATGTTCGTTCGCTTCGACAGTGAAGACTGACTCCACGACGTGGAAGCCTCGTGTGCGATGTCGATGACGCTCTGCACGTACTCTCGAGTCGGCACTGGAACACTGGCAGTTTGTTCGCCAGTGGCGGGATTGAATACTGGAGTTACTCCAGCTTGCGTGACTTCTTGGCCGTTAACAAAATGGGGAATTGTTTGCATGATTACTCTTTCCGTTACCCAAATCTACCGTCTGACACCCGCGGCGACATTAACGTTGAGCCGTGACCGATTACTTAACCCCTCAACTTCGCCTCGCCGGCGGCGTCGACCCAGTCGGACCAAACCTCTACTCCGCAGAGCTCTCAGCCATGTTCAACGTGGTCGAGCACCCCAATGGCGGGTATCTGCACGCGGTCCTGGCCAGCGGGGCTCTCGCGGCTGGAGTGGCCGCGGGCGCGAGCCAACTCGATGTCACGGCAATTACTACGAACTATATGGCGGCGCCCAAGCCAGGCCCAGTTGAAATCCGAACCCAAGTTCGAAAAATCGGTCGAAGCGCATCCTTCGTCCACGCTGAAATGCACCAAGACGGAGTCCTCAATTGCGAGGCACTCGCGACCCTGGGTTTTCTCGAGGATTCGCCGAAGATCCGATACGAGGGTTCCCAACCATTTGATGTCGCACCGCGAAGTGAATGCGTGCGCGCACCAATGCCCGATGCTCCGAATTTGCTCCGTGTCGTAGACGTAGAACTTGATCCGGCATATTCCAAGTGGTGGCACGGTGAAACAACTGACTGGGCCGAAGTCCGAGGTTGGATTCGCCTCGCTGATGGTGACATGAATTGGAATGCGTGGAGCCTTCACTTTGCTAGTGACGTTTTGCCCCCATCGGTCTTTCCAATTGGATCTTCAGGTTGGGTGCCGACTTTGCAACTGACCAGCTACGTACGTCGCAAGCCCCAATCCGAGTGGCTGAAGGTTCGTCAGTGGTCGCAGGTCATTGCCGACAACGTGATTGATGAGCGCTGCGACATTTTTGATGACGAAGGTCTGGTCGCTACTGCATCACAACTCGCTATTGCTCGGTTTTAGATGAGTACGAAATTTCCATTCGTCAACGACGATGGAGACATCGTGCTCAACGGCCGAGTCCGAATTCCCGCCAGTGAAATATTCATTCGCGCTACAACCTCCCAGGGCCCTGGTGGCCAACACGTAAATAGAACTATGTCGAAGATCGTGGTCACCTTTGATATCGCAGCCTCATCGCTAAAAGTGAGTGACAAAGACTGGCTAATTACGAAACTCGGGCCAGTAGTCAGCGCCAGCGCGAGCCGGTTTCGATCTCAACGACAAAACAAGCAAAATGCCCTCGAGCAGTTGGCGGAGCGTTTGGTGGCTGGACTCGTAAGACCCAAAGTACGCAAAGCGACCAAACCATCAATCTCATCCAAAACCAAGAGAGTCGAATCCAAACGAACTCGAGGAGAGGTCAAGCGCCTTCGAAGAAATATCGAGGACTAGTAGCGCTCTTGTAGGTGAGTGGCAATTTTGTTGAGGGCTGCTTCCATGATGTCGTCGAGTCCCGGGTTCGAGTCTTCGTGGGGTCCGCGCAGGGGAGTAAGTGATGCGAACCCAGCGTGCACGAGTGCACCGTCATCATCGTCAGCTTCGTCCGAAGTATCACCCAAACTTGGGCTCGCCTCTCCGAGATTTAGCTTGAGCATGCCTGAGTCGCCGAGTGCCTGCCCGTTTGCTTCGAGTGCATCGTGAATGAGTGCCGCGTGTGAAACTCGTCCACGGCGCACACCCCTTAAAGCTGATCCAGGAAGGTTTGGAACATTCAAATTGAGCAAGGTGCCGCTCGGGGCCTTTTCAAGTTCGGCCAGTACCTCAACGGCCACTGCGCCAGCGGTGTCGTAATGAACATCGTCACCCCACTGAACTGAGACAGCTAGTCCAGATAGCCCAAATTGAGCACCGGTAAGAACCGCTCCGACAGTGCCCGAGTGCAGAATTGAACGTCCAACATTGGCTCCGGCATTGATCCCCGAGAGGACAAAATCAGGGACGAAATCAAAGGTGCCAACCGCACCCAGGATCGTGCACAACGCTGGAGCGGCATCTAAGCCGTAGGTCGGGAGAGACTCGGCGCCCTCTATGGTGTAGCGCTCATATTTAACGCCCGGCATTTCAAAAACGTCACCCACCGCGGCGCTCATGCCAGAGTAGTTATGGTCGGGAGCAACCACCATGGCTTGGTGGTTGCTCGGGTCTTTGGCAACCCACTCGGCGACACAACGGGCCAGGGTAGCGATGCCGGGGGCCTTTACGCCATCGTCATTGGTAATCAGAATTTTCATAACGCCCTAACAAGTAAACAACTAGGAGTACCCTAATTGTCCTAAGTTACATATACGTGAGATTGAGGAAACAAGCCATGCTGCCCACCGGTGAACAAATTGCGATTGCCCACGGTAATCAGCGCGCAGTAATTACCGAAGTTGGGGCGAGTTTGCGCAACTTCGTGGCCGGTGGAATCAATGTTATTGAGGGCTACGCCGCTGAAGATCTCGCCGACGGAGCTCGCGGCCAAGTTATGTACCCCTGGCCCAATCGGCTCTCGAGCGAGGACTGGACCTTCTCCAATCGTGTTGGAACGCCACTAGTCGACAACGTTGCGGAGCGAACTCTCAATCACGGCCTCGTTCGTTACACACCTTTTTCAATTGACGCGGTAAACCAAAACCGTTGTTCGCTCAGCCTCGTCCTCCACCCGTCTCCGACTTACCCTTTCGCTTCGGAAATCAAGGTTGATTATCACCTGGGCACCCTGGGGCTCACCTGCACAATTACGGTCACCAACATCGACACCGTGCCAATTCCCTTCGGAGCTGGTTCACACCCGTACTTGGCGGTGACGACTCCGAGTATCGAGGGTGCCACCCTTCACGTTCCGGCGAAGTCTTACGTGAACGTCAATGACCGACTTTTGCCTACGGGAACAATCTCTCCAGTCATTGGTACCGATCGTGACTTCCTCACTCCCAAGAGCGTCTCGGGCGTTGTCCTGGATGTGACCTACACGGATTTCCTTCGTGACGACAACGGCATGGCCACCTTTACCGTCACCGACGCTGAAGGTCGCAGCGTTGAAATTGCGATGGACCGAAACTTTCCCTACGCCTGTGTCTACACCGGCGACACGAGAGAGCCGGGCCGCCGCCGCACCTCAATTGCCATCGAGCCAATGACCTGCGCCGCCGACGCCTTCCATACGGGGAAAGACATTCTCGTGCTCGAGCCCGGTCAACACTGGGCGGGCAGTTGGCGGATGCGTCGCCTCTAAAGAACGACGCGTGGCGTGGGCGGAACCGCGATGCGCATGCCAACGCAAATGATTTTCGTAACCGGGTGAATGAATAGTCGGTTGAGCAGTTTGTTCGATTTCACTTCGAGCATCTCTTGAGCCCATTTGGGCAGTATTGAATACGAGCTGCGAAGCAAGAACCAAAACACGAAGCGCCTAGTACGCCCCTGAACTACCTCGTGTTGCAGAAAATTGCGCGCCCGAATTCCGTCACCACGCAATTCGAGTCCTGGCCGGAAATCAGCCAATTGAGATTGAAGTTCCCGTGCGTTGTAAGGAATAGGGGAGCATCCCAAATCGCGGGCAAGTTGAGACATCTCTTCGACGTACTGGTCATTTTCACCAGGAAAGAGCGGGAGTTTCCCAAAAACTTCGTATGCGCGATAAAACATCGCAATCTCCGCACAGTGCACCCAAGAAAGCAGATCGGGGTCGTTCGCCGAATACGGCTCGCCTTGATCAGTTAGACCAACGACCTGCTCGTGTACCTGGAGGACCCGTTTAATCGACTTGCCAGCAAAGCTCGTTGAGCCGTAGGTAGTCGCACCGATGAAATTGGCGGTTTGCAACATCCGGCCGAATGGATCGTCTTGGTACCTCGAGTGTTGAGCCACCCCAGCCATGGCACGAGGGTGGAGCATCTGGAGGAACAGTGAGGCGAGTCCACCAACGACCATTGACGAGAGGTCACCGTGAACAAGCCGAGCCACCGAGTCAATCGGGGTGTAGGCCTCTGCGGGGTCAAAGCAAATTGGGGGAGGATTTTGGGTCAGTCCGATGGCGTCACGAATGGCGACATTGACGCGTTTCTTTAGTCCGGTTACCTCAGGGGGAGAAGCATCCACGCAATCAGCCTAGAGATGACCCTTTCATTTACGAGCGGGACGTGGGAAACTGGGGAGGTGACGACCTTGCAGAGAATCCAACTCTCCACCGAAGCAGATACCGACACCATTACGCGCGTAGTCACCAAGAAACCATGGAAGGTCATCGTCTGGGACGACCCCGTGACTCCCATGCGAGTGGTTGAAGTGATCTTCAAGAAGATTTTTGGCTACCCCGAGCCCAAATGCACCCAATTGATGCTCACCGTGCACCACGAGGGTAAGGCCGTCGTCTGGGATGGAGCACAAGACCGAGCCATTCACTACTGCACCCAACTCCAAGCCGCTGGGCTCATGGCCTCAGTGGAAGAGGATAAGTAAGTGGCGCTCTTTAAAAAGAAGCGCGACGGTTCAATCGCGGTTCACCTAAATGACAACGCACGAGCCTTCGTAGGCGAAATCTTTAATCAGGTAGTGGCCGCTGAGAATGACCCGAATCATGAATGGCACCTCTCGCTGAATCCACCGATTAATCCTTCGGCAAACTCCGATGACCCCCTCGCGACCTTCGCTCGACAAAAAGAGATGGCCTCAAATTCAGAGCTCGCGCAGATGACCGTTAACGAAGAGACGTTAAGCGCGGGCGAGGCCTACGCCTGGATGACCTCGTTAAATCTGGCGCTTCGTGCAACTATCAGTATTAGAAATATCGCTGATGAGGTGAGCCTGCACAACACTGACCCAGAGACTCGTCAGTACATCGTTACCATCCAGAGCTTGCTCTTCGGATTGGCCGACTGTTTGTGATGCAGACTTCATTAGTAGGTCAATGAGCCAGCTGAACGAATCAAAGTTGGACAAGAAGTTTCGACACTGAGAGTCTGGTCAAGTCCATAGAGCGGCTAGGTTGGAACAGTTGAATATTGCTACGTAGCAATTAGTGCGACCAAATGAAGAGGTATGTGCAAATGAATAGCTCTCGACTCATCAGATCAAGGTTCTTCAAAGTGCTCTCGAAAACCTTATTGACTTTCTCTGTTCTGGTGGCAACTTTGGCTTCGGTAGGGACGCTTGCTTTCTTAAATTGGCGAGCGCATTACCAGCCAGTTGGGCTTTCTGCTGGTGGATATGAACCAACACTCACATTGGCTGATGGAAAGAAGATTCCGGTAGACACGAAAAGTATTAAAGGGGTCGCCTCATGGCTAGTACCGTCCGGTGTTTCTTTTCTCGATTTGAACCTAAACCTAGCCAATGAGAATGTTTGGCCAGTAACAATTGTGAACTTCGGAATGCCTGCAACAACTCGGAAGATCTTTCAGGCTGAAGCGGTTCACATGGGTTGGGGTTTGGATTTCGCAACGAACCCACCTCGCAGGAATTTTTTGTTGACGAGGAATTTTGGTGGAAGTGCCTACATTCGGTTGAGGATGAAATGCGTGAAGTCACTGGAGGGGCAATCATTTGAGTTTCAGTCGATTCCGGTCTCCACGTCGTTTTTGGGACAAACTCATCAGTTGATGGTGAATACCCAATGGTTAGTTAGGCTCAAGTTTCCCGAGCACTGTTGAGCGAACCGCTCTCGATATCAAACGAGCTGATGGCTTGCCCGTTTGTTATTGATTTGAAATATTCGAAAGCTCGCGGCTTGCGCTTACCCGCTTGATGATGAGAACTGTGGCGGGCAAGAGAATTACCGCAGGTAGGTACACCGCGGGCTGGTGCAACAAGATTCCGTAGGAAAGCCAGCAGACGGCCGTAACCGCAGCGAGCCAGTAACTGCCAATGGAAACACCAGTGAGCTCTCCGTCACCGAAGACCTTGCGTAGCTGGGGGATGTACATCGTGATCGGAGCCGCGTCACCCATCATGCCAACTACCCACTTGGTGGAGTGGTGCACGCCAAAGAGAGTGGCGACGGCGGTCACGAGCGTGACGGCACCGAGCCCCCACCAGAAGTGCGAGATGTGCTTGTGGGCCTTGGCCGCGAGGTAGGTCACCCACAGAGCGAGGATTAAAAAGGCGCCGTTTGATTCCCACTCAGCGGGAACGGAATACAAGATGCCGTAGGAGATCCAAATCTCGCCACAGAAGATTGAAAGAATCCACGTACCGAGAGCGACGCCATTAGCGCCGGCGAGTCGAATGCGCTTGGCCTGGAAGATGCACTGGAGCACCGTCAGAACGGGGGCGGCAACTGCGAGGAATCCGGTCACATCCCACCTTTCTTTGAAGACCGATTCACTGGTGAATGGCTGGACTTCTCGAGTGCACTCCAAGACTCAAACTACGAGTCTCTAATTGGTGCGCCGACCGGGACTTGAACCCGGAACCTGTTGATTAAGAGTCAAATGCTCTGCCAATTGAGCTATCGGCGCA